>OMJG01000209.1_pt1 | contig 45267 bp, 42 predicted proteins | sample 1646431 | NCBI WGS metagenome assembly OMJG01 (sample SAMN03771674, study PRJEB25209) | food metagenome | isolation source: Cotija cheese | place: Mexico:Jalisco,Michoacan | collected 2011-12-12
GGTTTTAGTTGTTATATAGTCATTTATTGTATTATGCTAAGAGAGATTCATTTTTTATGAAACATGTCACGTTATAAAAGGAGTTTGTACATGGTACCAAAACAAACTGGAATGGGGCAATCACATGGAAAAATTATCTTGCTAGGAGAACATGCAGTAGTTTATAATTATCCGTCGATTGCTATACCTTTTCCTAATACATCTATCGAAACAATCGTAGAAAAAGCGACATCTCATCAAACTATTTCTTGTGACTTTTATACTGGATTACTTGATGATATGCCAGAGTTATTAGATAGCTTAAAAGAAGCTATTCACCTAAGTCTGAAGACATTAAATCAAGAAACTTATCCTTTATCTATCACTATAAAGAGCACCATTCCTGCTGAACGCGGTATGGGATCAAGTGCTGCAGTTGCTGTGGCGACTGTTAGAGGGATTTTTGATTATTTTGATACTGAATTAACACAATCAAAACTACTCGAACTGGTCAACACATCTGAAAAAATCGCTCATGGTAACCCAAGTGGGTTAGATGCCCTAATGACAAGTTCCTCTTCACCTTATTATTTTATTAAAGGACAAGAAGAGGTTCCTTTAAATATGGTTTTAGAAGCTTACTTAGTCGTTGCCGATACTGGTGAAACTGGACAAACAAAAGAGGCTGTTGAAAGTATTAACCAAAAGCTACAACAAAAAAATTCTCTACATTATCAATTTTTAATCAGCTCTCTTGGTGACTTACCAAAAAAAGGAAAAGTTGCATTAGAGACTAATCAAGCAACAATTTTAGGTAATTATATGACACAAGCTCACAATATCTTAAAAGAGTTAGATGTATCTAGCGAAAAATTAGACAAACTTGTTGAAAAATCCCTAAGTCATGGCGCTCTTGGGGCAAAATTAACCGGTGGCGGTCGTGGTGGATGTATGATAGCATTAGCGATGGATAAAAAATCGGCTCATGAAATTGCTCAAGCTTTAGAAGTCCATGGAGCAAAACAAACATGGGTTTATGAAATGAGTGAACAACTATTATGAGACAAATTGGACGCTGTCGTGCCCATACAAATATAGCCTTAATTAAATATTGGGGTAAAAGAAATAGTAATCTTTTTTTACCAATGAATAGTAGTCTATCTTTAACCTTAGATGCTTTTTATACTGATACCTCTGTTACTCTTGATTCTAATCTTGAAACGGATGAGTTTTTCCTAAATGGAATAAAACAAAATAAAGACGAAACAAAAAAAATTAGTCGCTTTCTTGATTTATTTCGTCAAACAGCAAACAGAGATGTACATGCTAAAATTGAAAGCTACAATCATGTACCAACTGCTGCAGGTCTTGCTTCTTCTGCTTCAGCTTTTGCTGCCCTTGCTGGTGCTGCAAATACTGCTTGGCAACTTAATTTAGACAAACAAACCCTCTCTACTTACGCTCGTCGTGGAAGTGGAAGTTCAACTAGAAGTATCTACGGTGGTTTAGTTGAATGGAACATGGGAGAAGGAGATATATCTGAATCCAGTTACGCAATCGAAATTGATGACGCATCATGGGACATCGGAATGATTGTCATTGCGATTAACAAGCATAAAAAGAAATTATCAAGCCGTGTTGGTATGAAACTAACAGTCGATACCTCACCATTTTACCCAGTATGGGTAACTGAAGCGAAAAATGATTTAATCGCTATGAAAGAGGCTATCAAACAAAAAGATTTTATCACGCTAGGAGAAATCACCGAATCAAATGGGATGAAAATGCATGCAACAATGCTTGGAGCAACTCCTCCTATTTCATACTGGGAACCTGATAGTGTTAAAGCAATTAATAAAGTGAAAGAAATTCGTAACAATGGTATCCCTTGTTATGTTACAATGGACGCTGGACCGAATGTAAAAGTATTATGTAGGCAATCACAAATGTCTGACATATTAGATAAATTAAAAGAAAGTTTTACAAATGATCAGTTAATTTGTTCCGCTGTTGGAGAAGGAATTAAACAATTAACTGATACAGAATGGAGTTACTAAAGGGGAGATTTTTTTGATTAAAGCAAGTGCACCAGGGAAATTGTACATAGCTGGTGAATATGCTGTACTAGAACCTGGAAACCCTGCGCTAATCGTTGCATTAGATCAATTTATTACTGTAACGCTAAAAAAAGCAGATACACAAGGAAGCATTTGTTCATCTTATTCAAATGGTATTTCCATTCCGTGGACAAGAAAAAATGGAAAATTTTACATGGATGAGCGCGATAATCCTTTTTCTTACATTGCTAGCTCTGTAATTATTGTTGAATCGTATTTAAAAGAACTAGGATTACCATTAAAATATTTTGATTTAACGATTGAAAGTGAATTAGATAATAAAGATGGACGAAAATATGGGCTTGGTTCAAGTGGTGCGGTTACTATTGCTACTATTAAAGCCATGTTACAATTTTATGATATTAACTATAACGCAGAATTACTTTATAAATTAGCAGCAATTACTCATCTTTCATTGCACAGTAACGGATCATTTGGAGACCTAGCTGCCAGTTCATTTGAAGGATGGGTTGCTTACTCATGCTTTGAAAAAGATTGGGTATTAAACCACCTAGAAAATAAGTCACTTACTTTGGTAGAGTTATTAAAAAAACCATGGCCAAAACTAATGATTGAACCACTTGAAGCCCCAACGAATTTAGATTTGTATATTGGTTGGACAGGAACACCAGCTTCAACGACGTTACTTGTTGACACAATGAACGATGAGCAACATGAAATGAACGGTTTTTACCGAGACTTTTTAGAAAAAAGTGCAAAATGTGTCAAAGATTTAATTAAAGCTTTCAAAGACGGAAACATTGAAACATTTCAAGAGGGTATTCGTTTGAATCGCTCTCTTCTCACATCATTAGCACAAAAAAGTGGAGTTGATATTGAAACTGAAGCATTATTAAACTTGTGTCAAAGTGCAGAAGAATTTGGTGGAGCTGCTAAATCTTCTGGTGCTGGTGGTGGTGATTGCGGCATTGTTTTATTTAAAAAAGAAGATAATGCTTCTTCAATACTGAAAAAATGGGAAGAACATGGTATTACAAATTTACCACTAAAAGTTTACCGTACTCCTAATACCACACATCAACCCATTGTATCGGAGGTTTAATGTTCTATGACAACCTCTTGGAATCGTAAAGATCAACATATTCATTATGCTGAGATGCAATACAACCAATCCAAATCTAATGGCTTAGATGGTGTAAGATTTGTTCATCAATCTTTCTCTGAAATTAGCGTGAAGGATGTATCCTTACACACCAATTTGGGTACTTTAAAATTGACTGTTCCCTTTTTTATTAATGCGATGACTGGTGGTAGTGATAAAGCAACTATCATCAATAAAAACTTAGCCTATGTGGCTCGTGAAACAAATGTAGCTATGGCTGTGGGTTCTATCAGTATTGCCTTAAATGACACGACACAGCAAGAATCTTTTAAAATTGTCAGAAAAACAAACCCTAATGGTGTTATATTTGCCAATCTAGGTGCCCATCACTCTGTTGAAAATGCTAAAAGAGCCGTTGATTTGATTGAAGCAAATGCTTTACAACTTCATTTAAATACACCACAAGAACTCGTTATGCCAGAGGGTGATCGTGACTTTTCGAGTTGGCTAAAAAATATTGAATCAATTGTTAATAGACTTAATGTCCCTGTGATTGTTAAAGAAGTTGGATTTGGTATGTCTAAAGAAACGATTCAACAACTAATTGATGTTGGGGTAACCATCATCGACGTGGCAGGAAAAGGTGGCACCAACTTTATTGAAATCGAAAATCAACGACGAGAACTGAAAGAATATTCTTATTTATATGATTGGGGACAAACAACTGCTGAATCGCTACTAGAAGCTAGAAAATTTTCATCACAAGCAGCGATTGTTGCCTCCGGTGGTATAAAAACACCACTTGATATGTTAAAAAGCTTTGGATTAGGCGCGGTAGCAACTGGATTATCTGGTGAATTTCTACATCTTATTTTAACAAAAGGAACGGATGAAACGATTCAGCAAATTGAACGTTTCAAAGCAGAATTAACACACTTAATGGTTTTAGTCGGAGCACAATCAATTTCGACTATAAAAGATCAACCACTTGTTTTAGATAGTCAGTTAACAAATTGGTGTTATCAACGACATCTGCCAATAAATTAAAAAAAGTGTAGCACACCTTTATCTAACAGGTAGGCTACACTTTTATATAGGCAAATTTTTGTTGCTGTAACTCAACTAAGCGAAACACACCTGAGGGAACTATTGTTATCTTTGTTAAAAAATCACTCTCTTTTATTCCTTGATTTACCATGGCTTTCTGACAACTTGAAAAAGTAACATGGTCCGTTTGGATAAAATGTTCTATCTTTTGACATATAGACCCATTGAGGTATCCCTTTATAGCTGGACCATTTGCTAACACTTCGACCTTAATCTCTTGCTCATCTTGACCCATTTCTAAAAAATTTTTAACATTTGCTAAACAAGTTATCCACATTGACTCATCATGAATATGAAAAACCACTCTCATGTTAACACTCCTCTCTTAAATAAATGGGTGAGCGATAATAATCTTGCTCACTGGCAATATCTTTTTCAATTAACTGATAAATCTGACCAGCGCGTATATCTAAAGACAATTGACGTTCATTTTTTTGGCTAATTTTAGTAATAATTGGTAGTTCGCTCATATTTTTTTCTTGTTTTAGATACTGCCTACCTGTTTCATTAAAACTAAGTACTCTAAGATAGGAGTGAGTCCAAACTTGCTCGATTTCTTCTTGTGTCACATTTAATAATAAGTATGTTGCTAAACGTTGTAACCTTGTCCATGTGTACCGTTTCGTTTTAACAAGAGACATAAAATCTGAAAAACTAGCCGCTTTTTTTACCAATTCTTTCAATCGATACTCAATTCCTTCACTTAGTTGATAAGTATCAGATAATTCTTCAAAAGAGTGAGTTAACAAGTGATACTTTAATAATGGCCAATAATCCTCCCAAGAATGTAAGTTATTATTTTTTAAAAACTCACGTGTTTCACTTGGTACTGTATGAGAAATACTTGTCATATCTTTTTCTAAAACACGTTGCCTGATAGCTGTTGCACTAGAAAACTCTTGTGACTTTATGGTTTCATCATGATAACCGGAACCTTGTCTAGTAATAGGAATGAGTGACATCGGGTTATTATACCTTGCATTTTCTTTGGCATAAGCCATCCCTAAAATATGATTTGGTGATGAGAAATCAAGCGGAACTTGTTGTAATAACTCCCTATAAATCTGTGTCATTTGTTGCGGATAACTCTGTCCATTATTTTTTATTTCTTGGTATCGTTGATTAATAAGTTCCTCTTTTTCTACATACGTTTGACCAAATAATTCATAATCCATTGACTGTGTTAAATCTGTTCCAAAGCAAAGGGACTCCACGTTTAAACTATGAAGCAACTTAACACCACCTTTTGCAAAGTAATCTGCTGACTGTACCGCATAAGCAAAAGGCAACTCTATAACTAAATCAGCTCCATTATGTAGGGCTGTTTCGGCTCTTTGCCATTTATCAATGATAGCTGGTTCTCCTCGTTGTAAAAAATTACCACTCATGACCGCAACTAACACATCTGCTTCTGACTTTTTCCTTGCTTCTTTCAAATGGTAGATATGTCCATTATGAAATGGATTATACTCTACAATAACACCACAACTTGTTAACCTCATCAAACTACTCCCAACGTATTAAAATAGCTCAGAGAACGAGTCTCTAAGCTACATAATTATTTTTGACAAATGAAAAACCAACGTGTACTTTCGTCATTTGGTTCATTATCTGTAAAATCAGCGACGACTTTAATATCAGTAAACCCTGATTTAGAAAGCATTTTTTCATATGTTTCGATTGAATAAGTACGTTCTTCATGCAGTTCATCATAACGTTTAAAGATGTCCTCTTCTTCTGTTTCTTTTACAAAAAACGTCAAAAAGTGTTCAATGCTATACGGTACATCTCCTGGATAACTTTCCCATAAAAAGGCAAATTCATCCGTTTGATAATGATAACTATATTCTGGAAATTCGTGTTCTATTTTAAAAATAGAATGAACATCAAATAAAAATATCCCACCTGATTTCAACGCACGATTTACTTCATTAAAAACAGTCTGAACTGCTTCTTCATCTGGCATGTAACACAATGAATCTGAAAAACACGTTACCACATCATATTGGTTCGTTTTCTTCAAATCTAGCATATCTCCAACTTCAAAAGATAACAATTCATCATCTTCTGTTGTTCGTTCTTTCGCTAATTCAATCATCTCTTCAGACAAATCTAGTCCTGTTACCTGATGACCGATATTGGCTAATTCAACCGATAATATGCCTGTCCCACACGCAAGTTCTAAAATATTTTTTTGTGACTCTCCAATATGACGCATTGTAAAATCCAACCAATCTTCATATAATGTTTCGTCCATGACCTCATCATAAATCTTAGCGAACGTTTTATAAATTGTCATTAACTAACTACCATATGATCGATATTAACAAGTGGTGCATCTGACCATAATTTTTCTAGATTATAAAATTCACGTTCTTCTCCGTAAAAAATATGTGCAATGACATCACCTAAATCAATTAAAATCCAACGAGCTGACTCTTTTCCTTCAACACGTCTAACATCAACCTCATGTTTATATGCTTCGTCAATAATTTCTTTTGCAATCGCTAATACTTGCTTGTCACTATTTCCATGACAAACTACGAAATAATCTGCTAACAGAGACACCTTTGATACATCTAAACCAACGATATCCTCTGCACGTTTATCATCTGCTGCCTTTACTACTAATTCTAAAATCTGCTCACTATTAATAATAAATCCCTCCTAATGACTTACAACCCAATAATTGTATGTTTCTAATGTTTTTGGGTATATTTTCTTTTTACTTTTTAATAAATAAGTTAAGGTGTGATATGTCTCATATGAAACAGCTTCATCTAAACTTCTTTCTGCACTTTCTCTTGCCTCGACAACACCAGGAAAATCACGACCATCCTCAATATAATCTGCCACATAAATCACCTTAGCCAAATCACTCATCTCTTTAGCACCAGTCGTATGTATCGTGATCGCATCAAGAATCTCTTGATCAGTAATACCTAATTCTATTTTCACCAGATAAGCACCTAGTATGCCGTGCCATATCGCATTTCCATACTCCAATAATTCACGAGAAAAACCTTCGTTTTGAATGATATCGATCATCTCTTCATCAGGTCTTTCCTTTGCGTAATCATGAGTTAACGCTGCAATACTTGCTTTTTCTTTATCAATTTGATAGTTATTCGCTAATTCCAATGCTTTTTTTTCTACTCGTAACACATGCTGAAATCGTTTATCAGACATTTGTTCAGATACTTTTTGCATTAAGTCTTCACGAGTTAAATCAGTATATTGTTTGCTATAAACTAACTCAGTTGTCATGGTGATACAAATCCTTTTTTTGTATATAGTCAATCACGTTATCAGGTACCAAATACTTAATTGGGCATCCTCTTTGAATATTTTGTCGTATCAAAGACGAGCTGATATCCATCATTGGAGAATCGACCCAGATTAATGGGTAATCAGATGTTTGTGGAAAACCACTCCGTTTAATCGCAACAAATTGAATCATCTTCATTAACTCATCAATTTTATACCATTTTGGTAAGTAGTCAACCATATCTCCACCTATAACAAAATAATAATCCGTATTTGGATTTTTTGCAATTAAAGACTCCATCGTATCAAACGTATAACTTTTTCCTTCACGATATACTTCTTCTAATTCAACCTTAAGATGAGGATTTGATTTTGTCGCTAATTCTAACATTGCAACTCGGTGGCTTGCATCAATCACTGTTTTTTTGTCAACATGCGGTGGTTGATAAGTTGGCATGAGATAAAACTCATCTAAAGCTAGTTGGGCATACACCTGTTCTGCCATCACCAAATGCCCTAGATGAACTGGATTAAACCCTCCACCTAAAATCCCAACTCGTTTTCTTGGCTCATTAATCATTTCCGTTTTTTCGTGTACGATTGTATGGTTATCTACATGAGTTGACATAGCTCTACTCCTACATTTTTCTGACAAGAGGTGATAGTTTTTGGTATTTTTCTTTTGAAGAAGGTCTAAATAGCACTATAATGCGTCCAATTATTTGAACAGCCGCACAATCGAGTTCTTCTTCCATGCGCCAAGCAACATCTTGAATATCTTCATCAGTATTTTGTAATAACGTAATTTTAATCAATTCACGTCTTTCTAAAATATCATCGACTTGGTCATATACTGTATCAGTTAAACCATTCTTACCAATTTGTACGATTGGATCTAAATGATGTGCCTGACTTCTTAAAAATCGTTTTTGTTTTCCACGTAATTCCATATATGTTTTATCCCTCTTTCTTAAATCAAGGCTTTTCTGATGATAACATCAACGCCCTTTGGTGCCCATCCTGCAATGACACATGGTTTTGGTATAGTAACCCAACCAAGTCCAGCAAATACTAAATCTGTCTTTTCTTTTATAGAGAATTCAAACCGAACAAGCTCTGGAAATTCTTCTACTTCGTCTTCTCTAGGTGGTTGTAACAATCCACCGACATGTTTTTCATAAAATTCACTTGCCGTTGCAAGCTTTGTCCGATGAAGAACTAGTTCATTTGAAACATAAACAATAAATCCCATTTTTTCACCTTGAATCACATCAAAACGAGCTAATCCTCCTAAAAAGAGTGTTTGCCCATCATTTAATTGATACACTTTTGGCTTGATTTCTTTAGTTGGTGACACTAATCGTAAATCTTTTTTTCCAAGATAATGCGCCATCTGATGACGATGAATGATTCCAGGTGTATCAATTAAACAACTACCATCTTCAAATGGAATTTCTATCAAATCAAGTGTCGTTCCAGGAAATTGAGACGTTGTAATAACATTATCAACACCTGCTGATTGTCTAATAATTTCATTGATTAATGTTGATTTACCAACATTTGTTACACCTACTATATATACATCTCTACCATCACGATACTTATCAATCAACTCAAGTAAATCACTTATATCTTGCTTACGTTTAGCACTAGTCAACGTCACATCTATTGGTCGTAAACCAGCTTCGTGAGAGCGTTCCTTCATCCATTGAATTAAGCGTGGTTTTTTAAGTGATTTAGGTAAAATATCCGCTTTATTTCCAACTAAAAGAACAGGATTATCACCGACGAATCGATGTAAACCTGGAATTAAACTTCCATTAAAATCAAAAATATCCACAACATTGACAATTAATGCATCCGCATCACCTATTTTATTTAACAAAGCTAGAAAATCACCATCTGTTAAATCCACATCTTGAATCTCATTATAATGTCTTAAACGAAAACATCTTTGACAATATAACTCACCAGATTCCATTCCTTTGTCTAAGGCAGATTGAGGTGTATAACCTATTTTATCGGCATCTTCAGTTTGTATAGTTGAGCCACACCCTATACATTTTAGTTCATCAGTCATTTAATGACGTCCTCCATTTCATATCTGGATGTTTTTTTACTAAATAAGACATGATCTTCGTTTCCATCGCACGATTAAATTGGGTGTTCCAAGCGTCGGTTTCAACAATCGGTTTTACTAATATAGTACGAATACCCGCACTATTAGCTCCTTTAATATCCGTCATCAACTGGTCACCAATCATCACTAGATGTTTATTTGGTAAATTATAGCGTCTTTCAACTTCCTTAAATCCTTTATTAAAAGGTTTCATCGCTCGTGACACATAATCAAGACCTAATGAATTAACAGCTCGTTCAATTCGTGATGCTTTATTATTAGACACGACAATTACTGGAATATTAGCTGCTTTCATATTTTTAATCCATTCCAATAACTCAGGCGTTCCATCAGGATTATTCCAAGCAATTAAAGTGTTGTCTAAGTCAGTCAACACTGCATCAATCCCTTTTGATTTCAATTGCGCAGGCGTAATATTGTAAATTTTATCTACCATCCATGTCGGTTTATATTGGTTAAACATAGTTTCTTCCTTTCAAAAAAAATAGAGGCTCCTAGGCACTCTACGTCAATTCTTATTATACGCTATTTTTAATGATATTTCATCCGTTACGACTAATTAATTTCTATCGAAAAAAAAAAGAAGTCTATAATAAAAAAAACACTAAAAGTCAGAATGATTCACTTAACTCTTAGTGCGTCAGATATACCATTTATTTATTTTAAAATTAGCTTGCCTATTTGATTTGTTGAAACAACTTGCTTTAACGTGTCCATTTCCATTAATTTAATTTTTTCGGCATAATTTGGAAAAACAACGATAATATCTATATGTTTACTTGCTGATTTTAGTTTATCTAAATCGATAGTTGCTAATAACGTCTCTGAAGATACATTATCTCCTTCCTGAACATGGATAGTAAATGGTTCTCCATTTAATTCAACCGTATCAACCCCCATATGAATTAAACACTCTAAGCCATCATTTGTTTCCAATGTGATAGCATGTTTCGTTGGAAAAACAGACATTACCTTTCCATCTATAGGTGATGACACATTACCATCTGTTGGTAACACTGCAAAACCATCTCCCATCATTTTTTGAGAGAACATCGCATCAGACACATTAGCTAATTCAATCAATTGTCCTGTTGCTACTGCATATATTGATTTTTCTTTCTTTTTAAACATCTTAAACATTTAAAACACCTCACATAATTAAGATTAGATTAATTCATTTATTCGACTAAAAAATTTACTCATCCAACCCTAAAATTTGATTAATTTCTTGACTTAACAAATCGGCTTTACCACCATATACAGCTTGAATTCCTCCTTGAACTTCAAATACTGCTGTTGCACCAAGAGTTTTAAATACATCTACTTGAACTTTTTGACTATCTTTCACTGATACTCTTAAACGTGTTGCACATGCTGTAACAGACTCAATATTTTCTTCTGTTCCCAACACTTCAATAATCTTCACAGCATCTTCATGCAATGTACTATTTTTATCCACTACATCAACTTTATTTAACGTACTACTTGCATCTTCCATTCCTGGAATGGCGACATGGAATTTTTTAATGCATACAGTGAATACTAAGTAGTATATAACTGCCCATAATAACCCTAAAGGAATGACTTTTATCCAATTTGTTTTATCTTCACCTTGAAGTAAACCAAATAATAAAAAGTCGATTAATCCACCAGAAAAAGAATTACCTATACGAATATTTAAAATATCAGCAAAGTAAAAGGCTAATCCATCCAAAAATGCGTGAATGACGTATAACCATGGCGCAACAAATAAGAACATGTATTCAACTGGTTCTGTAATACCTGTCAAAAATGATGTCAAAGCTCCACTAAAATATAATCCGCCATTTTTTTCCCTATTAGCTTTCGGAATAGCACGATACATAGCATAACAGGCAGCAGGTAACCCAAACATCATTGTAATAAAACGACCAGCAAAGAATCTAGTTCCATAAGTAAATAGTCCTGTATGTTGAGGATCAGCTAACTGAGCGAAAAAGATATTTTGTGCACCTGAAATCGTTTGACCTGCCACAACTTCACTACCACCAAGAGAGGTATACCAAAACATTGGGTAAATTGTATGATGTAGTCCAACTGCACCAGTTAAACGTAATAAGAATCCATAGAAAAACGTTCCGATACTTCCCATATCAGCAATGTGATTTCCTGCGACAACTAACATATCTTGAATTGGTGGCCAAATAATATAGAAGAAACTACCTATAATAATTGCAGCAAATGATGAAACAATTGGAATAAATCTTGACCCACCAAAAAAACCTAAAAATTGTGGTAATTGAATTTTACGATATTTATTATGTAGCGTAGCAACAGTGACACCTATAACGATTGACCCAACAACCCCTGTATCAATCGTGGCACCTTCTGCTGAAAATAATTGTAATAACCCACTAATAGTTGCTGTATAAACTAGAAAGGCTACACCACCAGCTAATCCAGCTGTTCCTTTGTCTCCTTTAGCTAACCCAACAGAAATACCAATAGCAAAAATTAATGCTAGGTTAGCAAACACGGCATTTCCTGCTGAACTCATCACAGTCAATATCGTTTGTAACCAACCTTGATTTAAAAATGGATAGGCAGCCACAGCACTTTCATTTGTTAACGCACCGCCTAAACCAAGTAATAATCCTGCTACTGGTAAAATCGATATTGGTAACATAAATGCTCTACCCAATTGAGAAAATTTTTTAAACATATTAGTTTTCCTCCTTATTTAATTCGTTAATAAAACGAGTTGCTATCTCTTTTGGACGTGTAATTGCACCACCAACGACTAGGCCACTCACACCTAAATCCATGATACGTTTTGCTACTTCTGGTGTATGTATTTGTCCTTCAGCTATTACATTAGCTCCGCATTCAATCAATGATTTAATTAAATCATCATTTGGTACTACCATATCCTTACTTTCTTCTGTATAGCCACAAAGTGTTGTCCCAATAAAATCAATCCCTGCTTTATGGGCATTTATCCCCTCTTCTAATGTAGCGATATCTGCCATAAATAGTTGTTGTGGATATTTTTCTTTTATTTGTTTAATAAATTCATTAATCGTTAAGCCATCATGACGTTGTCTTAACGTACAGTCTAAAGCAATAACCTCTACACCTGTTTCTACTAATTCATCTACCTCTTTCATGGTTGCTGTGATAAAAGGTTTCTCAGGTAAGTAATCTCGCTTAATAATACCAATGACTGGCAAATCAACTTTTTCTTTAATCTGTTGAATATCTCTAACTGAATTTGCTCTGATTCCAACTGCTCCAGCTTCCTTTGCTGCTAAAGCCAATAAAGGCATTACACCACCTTCTTTAGTATATAGGGGTTCTCCCGGTAATGCTTGACAGGAAACAATTAAGCCTTTATGAATTTGCGATAAAAATTCTTCTTTCTTCATACTCCACTTCCACTCCGTTTTTAATTAATTTCGGATTTATTCTCCAAAATTAATTTAGCATACGTTTTCATAAATGTAAATAGATTGGTCAATTTATTTTTTTTATCGTATACTTATAACAGTAACTATATTGACGGAGGGTTATTATGAGCTTTAAACAGCTATTGCAGGATCATTACGAAACATTAACTAAATCAGAGAAAAAAATTGCTGATTATATTACAACCACTAATGAAAAAATTATCCATTCTACAATGAGTGAAGTCAAACAAGAAACAGGTGTTGGAGACGCTACAATAATTAGATTTTGTCAAAAATTAGGATTTTCTGGCTTTACTGACTTAAAAATAGAAATTGCTAAAGAAGACTTCACCAACAAAAAAAAACAAAATAATTCGACCTTTTTCTACAGTGATTTTGCTACTAATTTGGCTCATGCGTTAAAAATGACAGAAAAGATATTAGATAATCATGCTTTGGATACAGCCATTAATCTTCTAAGCTCGGCCAAAAACATTCATATTTTTGGCATGGGATCAAGCGGGAACACCGCCAATGATTTAGAATCTATGTTTTTAAGAGTTGGCCTTCAAGCTAATGCAAGTATTGATCCCCATTTACAAGCACAAATTGCCTCATTACTAACCAAAGAAGATTTGGTGATTGGATTATCTCTTTCTGGTAAGACTAAGGACACCTATGGCTCTTTAAAAATCGCGAAACAAAATCAAGCAACAATTATAGCCATTACAAATTATTTGTTATCACCAATCGCTCAATTAGCAGATGTTGTACTTCAAACAACTGTTGATGAATTTTTAGATGGTGGATCAATTGCCGGTAAAATGTCCCAATTATATATTTGTGATTTACTAATTAAAGGATATGAAATTAAATATAATGTTGATTCCCTTGAATTAAGAGAAAAAGTACTACGTTCCATTATTGACAAACGTCTAGAATAATAACTTTTATTACTACACAGAGTAAAACATGTCGTAATATTATCATAAAAACGAAAAGAGGATATTTCATGCAAAAACAAATGTCTAACAAGGAGTTTATATGTTGTATTGATAAGCTGATACTTAAAGAAATTCCCAAAAATGAAAAAGCGATACTAACAAAAGCTAAAACAACTCTTGAGAATAACAGCTACTTACCACGTGTCGTTTCTGATTTAAGAGCGTCACTTACTCCATTAGCTGTAAGTGGACAGTTATCAAAAGAAACCGGTGAATTGTATCTGACTATCACAAATTATCCCTATACTAATAATAATTTGGGCGGCGGATTAATCAGTGTTTTTGGCAATAATTTAAAATAATAAAACAAGCTGACCAGGTTAAAATAGTCCTAGTCAGCTTGTTTTATTTTCCAATATCTGTTCGATAATAAAAATCAGTTAACTGTTGCTCAGATAACCAACCATATACTTTTTGTCTCGCTTCTTCGAGTGTTGCTCCACTACTTTCAGCCATAAATACTCGACCACCATTTGAGAAAAGAGAATCATTTTCATTTGCAACTCCTGCAAAGAAAAGGTTCACTTCTTTATTCGTTGTATCAATGTTTAAAGGTTTTCCTTTTTCATAACTATTTGGATATCCTTTTGCAGAGACAACAACCCCTAAGTCAAATCCAGTATTTTTCCAAGAAACTTCTAATGATTGATCATCCAAAATAGATTCGATTACTTCAACTAAATCTGTTTCTAATCTTTCAAGCAATACTTGTGTTTCAGGATCCCCAAAGCGAGCATTATACTCAATGACTTTCGGACCATCTTTTGTCAGGATTAATCCAGTATATAAAATCCCTTGGAAAGCTCTTCCTTCTTTTTTCATCGCATCTACTGTTGGGGAAACTATTTTTGATAGTGACGCTTGATACACTGAATCTGTCACATACGGCACAGGAGTATATACACCCATTCCACCAGTATTTGGTCCTTTGTCTCCATCAAAAATTGCTTTGTGATCTTTCGCTGCAACCATTGGGTACACAAAAGAGTCTCCCACAAATGACAATAAAGAAAATTCCTTACCAACTAAAAATTCTTCAATCACAATTTTAGGTTCTTCACTATCAAAAACATTATTTAATAAATTATCATCAACAGCTTGTGTTGCTTCTTCAATGGTTTGGGCAATCACAACACCTTTACCTGCAGCTAATCCATCTGCTTTGATGACAATCGGTAATTCCTGTGTTGATAAATAGGCAATTGCATCATCTCTATCAGTAAATGTTTCATAATTTGCCGTTGGAATATCATATTTGGCCATTAGTCGTTTTGCAAAATCTTTTGAACCTTCAATAATGGCTGCATTTTTTTTAGGTCCAAACGCTTTTATCCCTTTTGTCTCTAGAAAATCAACTAATCCATCTATTAAAGGCACTTCAGGTCCGACAAATACCCAACTAATCTCTTTATCCTGACAAAATGATGCAATAAATTCTTGATCACTTTCGTTTCCATCTACTAACTGAATCCCATCTATGACCATTCCTGCATTTCCCGGTAAACAATAGACTGTTTCAACTAGTGGACTTTGTAATAATTTTTTACCAATCGCATGCTCGCGTCCACCACTACCAATTACCAATAGTTTTCTTTTCATCAAGTCTTCTCCTCTTAATGTTTGAAATGTCTTGTTCCAGTGACAATCATTGCAATACCATACTCATTTGCTACATCAATTGATTCTTGGTCTTTCACACTACCACCTGGGTGTATGATTGCTTTTATCCCATGTTTTGCTGCATATTCCACACTATCAGGCATTGGGAAAAAGGCATCACTAGCTAATACAGCACCTTTGGCTAAATCACCTGCTTGATCAATTGCTAATTTTACTGACCCGACACGATTCATTTGTCCAGCACCAATACCTAATGTATGGCGAGCGTTACCGACAACAATCGCATTACTTTTTACAGATTTAACCACTAGCCACATTTTTTTCAATGCATCAATGTCTTCAACTGTTGGTAATGTCTCCGTAACAACTGTCCATTCTGTCTCATCGTCAATTTTAGTATCAGACTCTTGCACTAGTAAACCACCTGAGACACTGACTAATTCCCACTCAGATCGGTTTGGTTTCGTTGTGTCTAATTGAAGCAAACGACGATTTTTCTTTTTCTCTAATATCTCTAAAGCGTCAGCTGTAAAACTTGGGGCAATAATAATTTCTAAAAACAATTGATTTAAACTTTCAGCCAAATCAGCATCAATTTCACGATTAAAAGCTAGTACGCCACCAAAAATCGAAATCGGATCACTTTCATAAGCTAGGCTGTAAGCTTCATGTATCGTTTTTCCAAAACCAACACCACATGGATTCATATGTTTCACAGCAACCACTGTTGGTTCATCAAATTCTTTGACTAAATGTATCGCTGCATTAGCATCTTTATAGTTGTTATAAGATAATTCTTTCCCATGTAATTGTTTTGCTGTTCCTATTCCGATTTCTGATTGATTATCATCTGATTGGTAGAAATACGCTTTTTGATGATTGTTTTCACCGTATCTTAAAGTATCAACTTTTGTATAGTTTAGTGACAATTGGTTTGGTAACCCTTTTTCATCATTTTCTTCTGACAAGTAATTAGCGATGCTTGCATCATAGTCTGATGTGGTTGCAAATACTTTTGCTGCTAATGATTGTCTTGTTTTAAGTGTTGTGTCCCCTGCTTCACTCAATTCATTTAAAATAACCTCATAATCACTACTATCAACAACAACCGTCACACTAGCAAAGTTTTTCGCGGCACTTCGTAACATACTCGGGCCACCAATATCAATTTGTTCAATCGCTTCATTTTGTGTCACATTAGGTTGAGCAATGGTTTCTTTAAATGGGTACAAATTGACACACACTAAATCAATCATCTCTATATGGTGTTCTTTTAATGTGTTCATGTGTTCTGAATTATCTCGTCTAGCTAATAATCCACCATGAATAAATGGATGCAGTGTTTTGACTCGTCCATCAAGCATCTCTGGAAACTTCGTTACTTCTTCCACACTCAAACACTTAATTCCCTCAGATTCAAGTATTCGTTTTGTTCCGCCAGTTGAAATAATGTCATACCCTAACTTAACTAACTCTTTTGCAAAATCTGCTACACCAGTTTTATCATAAACGCTAATGAGTGCACGCTTTTTAGACATTCTTAAATTCCTCCAAGATAAATTGATTTAAAATAATTGGTAATACATGATGCTCTAATTGATGCATCTCTTCCTCAAATTCTTCTAAAGAAAGCTCGCGATTAATCGCTAAACTTTCTTGATAGATAATTGGGCCAGTATCCACACCTTCATCCACTAAATGAATCGTCACACCAGTCTTTTCATCAGTGCTTTCATAGGCTTCTTTTATGCTTTTATTTCCCGGATATTTTGGTAATAAGGATGGATGCAAATTAATGATTTTCTTTTTGTATTGATTCAAAAGTGTTGGGCCGATAATTTTCATATAGCCTGCTAACATAATGAAATCTATGTCTTCATTTTCTAGCATCGTCAAAATATTTTGTTCATACGCTTCTTTTGTCTGATGTACCTTTTTTTCCATCACAAAATAAGGCACGTCATACTTTTTTGCTCGTTCAATCACGTAGGCATCTTTTTTATCACAAAATAAACAGACCAATGTTCCAGCAATATTTCCTTGTTGACTCGCTTTAACTATTGCTTCAAAATTTGATCCGTTTCCTGAAGCAAAAATGGCAAATCTCATCGACTCTCTCCTTTAATGTGAACAGAACTTGTCTCACCTAGTTCAACTTGTCCAATTGTATAAGCAAGTTCATCATGATCATTGATATAATCTAAAACTGTCTGAGCATCTCTTTTATCAACTGCTAGTACCATACCAATTCCCATATTAAATGTACTAAACATATCTTTTTCGCTGATATTTCCAAGTTTTTGTAAACAATCAAAAATAGGTAGTACTGGCCACGTGCCTTTTGTTATAGTGGCTGATATATTTTCTGGTAACATTCTAGGAATATTTTCATAGAAACCTCCACCAGTAATATGAGCAATGCCTTTAATTTTTTGCATTTTAATCAATGGTAAAACACTTTTTATGTAAAGTTTTGTTGGCGTTAATAACACATCACCTAAAGTTTTTCCATTTAACTCATCTAAAACTGTATCTAAAGAAAAATCATGATCTTTAAATAAGATTTGTCTGACTAGTGAAAAACCATTTGAATGAATCCCACTTGATGCAACGCCGATTAATACATCACCTTCAGAAATAGTTGATGAATCGATTAATTCTGATTTTTCTGCCAATCCAACCGCAAATCCAGCTAAATCATAATCGTTTTCACCATACATATCAGGCATCTCAGCTGTTTCGCCACCAATTAAAGCCATTTTGGATTCCACACAGCCATTGGCTACACCTTCAACAATTTTTTCGATTTTTTCAGGATAGGTTTTTCCTGTAGCAATATAATCTAAAAAGAACAAGGGTTCCGCTCCTTGAGCTAAAATGTCGTTTGCACACATGGCAACACAATCAATCCCTATTGTGTCATGTTTGTCTGCTTCAATGGCAATCATTAATTTTGTTCCCACACCATCTGTTCCAGAAACAAGGACAGGCTCTTTCACATGATACTGACTTAAATCAAAGCAGCCACCAAATCCACCTAATGTACTCATCATCCCTAAACGCTCTGTTTTTTTTGTGTGAGCTTTAATTCTTTCTACGACTTCGTATCCTGCTTCAACATTGACTCCTGATTTTTCATATGCTGTTGACATACTAGACCTCCTTGTTTTCTCTGTATTCATAATCATATAAAGGTGTAGGATAATCACCATTGAAATACGCCATACATAACCCGTTATAAGGGGCATCTAGCTTTAATCCAATCGAGTTAATCAAACCTTCTTCTGTTAAAAATTCTAACGAATCAGCTTCAATAATTTCTCTAATTTTATCTGTTGAATAATTTGCAGCAATTAATTCTTCTTTTGTTTGAATATCAATCCCATAAAAACATGGATATGCTAATGGAGGTGATGAAATTCTAACATGAACTTCTGTTGCACCAGCCTCTTTTAACAAACGAACAATACGTTTTGATGTTGTCCCACGAACGATTGAATCATCCACTAAAATCACGCGTTTTCCTTCCACAACACCACGAACAGCAGATAGTTTTAATCGAACACCTTCTTCTCGCAGTTCTTGTGTTGGTTGGATAAACGTTCTAGCGACATATTGGTTTTTTACCAATCCCATTTCATAAGGAATAGAACTTGCTTCAGCATACCCACTAGCCGCTGAAAGAGAACTATTAGGCACACCAATGACCATATCTGCTTCAACAGGATGTTCTTTAGCTAATGTTTTTCCCATGCGTTTACGAGCAGAGTGAACATTAATTCCTTTGATGTTTGAATCAGGTCGTGCAAAGTAAATGTACTCCATTGAACAAATTGAATACATCGTCTCATCAGTGTAACGGTAGCTTTTTAATCCGTTATCGCTAATCTCAATAATTTCACCAGGTTCGACATCTCTGACAAACGTTGCACCAATTGTATCTAAAGCACACGTTTCACTTGAGACAACATAAGCACCATTACCCATACGACCAATAGATAAAGGACGAAAAGCATTTGGATCAAGCGTTGCATACATGGCGTCATCCGTTAGCAGTAAATAAGCGAACCCGCCTTTGACAATATTTAATGCTTCAGATAATTTGTCGATGAATGTGTCTTTATTACTACGACGAATTAAGTGCATCAAGATTTCTGTATCAGAATTCGAATGAAAAATAGCCCCATCTTCTTCTAATTCTTTACGTAACGTTTTAGCATTAATCAAATTTCCATTATGAGCCAATGCCATTTCAGCATTGTAAAAGCGAAATAAAAAGGGCTGAATGTTAATAATATCTCCCTCGCCACTTGTTCCATAACGCACATGACCAATCGCAGAGTGGCCTTTTAATTGTGTTAATAAATCAGGGTTAGCAAATACCTCATGCAATAACCCTAATCCTCGATGACCACGCAGGCGATTGTTCTCTAACGACACAATCCCTCCACCTTCTTGTCCTCTATGTTGTAAACTATGTAAGCCATAATAAGTCATTTGACTGGCATCTTTATGATTCCATACACCAAACACACCACATTCTTCATTTATCCCTTTTATTTCATGAGACATGGTATTGCTTCCTCCCATACTTCTTTGGCTTTTGCAACTGGTAATTCTAATGAATCATCGGCTGTACTAACTTTTATCATACCCTCATTTGTCACTTCACCTAATAAAGTAGCATCTTTCTTTAAAACAGATTCAAATGCATCTTTATCTTCAGGTGACACGCTGACAACAAATCGTCCTGATGTCTCAGCAAACACTAATTCTGTTGCTAGGTTCGTCTTAATATCAACACCTAACCCATTTCCAAATGTTGATTCAATCACACTAATTAATAGTCCACCTTCAGCACAGTCATGAGCACTTTTTACATAACCTGATTGAATAGCTTGTAATAATTTAGCTTGAATGACCACTTCTTCTTCTAAATCAACAGCTGATATAGTCCCTGAAATCTTACCAGTTAATAATTTTTGAATTTCGCTACCTGAAAAATCAGCATTCGTTTCACCTAACACATAAATCAAATCTGATGCTTCTTTAAAATCTTGAGTTGTAACATGTGATAAATCCTCAACTACACCAACCATTCCTATCATAGGTGTTGGGTAGATAGACTGATTATTCGTTTCATTGTATAACGAAACATTACCTGAAATAACGGGCGTATCAAATGCTTCACACGCTCGAGCAATTCCTCTTGCTGCTTGATCTAACTCATAGAATCCTTCAGGTTTTTCTGGTGAACCAAAGTTTAAACAGTCTGTAATAGCTAATGGTCTTGCACCACTTGCTACAATATTTCTAGCTGCTTCACTCACCGCCATTTTTCCGCCTTCTTTTGGATCTAAATACAAGTATCTCGCATTACAATCAGTTGTCACCGCAAGAGCTTTTTGTGTTCCTCTTACACGTAGGACAGCAGCATCACTACCAGGACCCACAACAGTATTAGTACGAACTTGTGAGTCATATGTTTCGTATAATGATTGTTTTGACGCAATCGTTGGTTGAGCTAAAAGAGATAATGTTGTTTGTTTAAAGTCTTTTATTTTAGGTTTATATGCTTCTTGTTTTTCAAATTCAATGATGCGTTTTGGTTTTTCTTGTTCGTTATGATACACCGGCGCATCTTCCGCTAACGAGTCAACAGGAATATCCGCGACTTTTTCTCCTTGGAAAAATAATTTATAACGCTTGTCCATTGTTACATGACCAATTGTTACAGCATCTAAACCGTAAGATTCAAATAATTCGATGACTTGTTGTTCTTTTCCTTTTTTGATACAAAGTAACATTCTTTCTTGTGACTCAGATAACATCATTTCATAAGGTGTCATGTCTGTTTCACGTTGTGGCACGTCATCTAAGTAAAGTTCTAATCCTGATCCAGCTTTTGACGCCATCTCTGAACTTGAAGAAACCAAACCAGCCGCTCCCATATCTTGAATTCCGACTAAACAATCTGAATGATTTAAAATCAAATCAAGACACGCTTCCATTAAGCCTTTTTCCATGAATGGATCGCCTACTTGTACCGCAGAACGTTGTTGTTCTTCACCTTCTACAAACTCAACTGACGCAAACGTTGCACCATGAATCCCATCTCGTCCTGTTTTTGCTCCAACGTACATGATTGGATTACCAATTCCTTTTGCTTGTCCTTTTTGGATGTCTTCATGTCTAATTAAACCAACACACATTGCATTCACTAATGGGTTGCCTTCATAACACGCGTCAAACGCAATCTCGCCACCAACAGTTGGTATCCCAATACTATTACCATAGCCACCAATCCCCGCGACTACTTTTTCAATTAAATATTTAGTACGATTAGTTTTAATTTCACCAAAACGTAAAGAATTCAACATAGCAATCGGTCTAGCACCCATACTAAAAATATCACGAATAATTCCACCAACTCCTGTAGCTGCCCCTTCATAAGGTTCAACCGCTGATGGATGATTGTGACTTTCTGCTTTAAACACAACAGCTAACCCATCTCCAATATCCACAATACCAGCACCTTCACCAGGCCCTTGTAAAACATGTTGGTTCGATGTTGGAAAATGTTTTAGCACAGGTTTACTATTTTTATAAGAACAATGCTCACTCCACATGACAGCAAACAAACCTGTTTCTGTGTAGTTGGGTAAACGACCTAAAATCGAATCAGCTATGTACTCATACTCAGAGTCTTTCAAACCCCATTCTTGATAAATCTTAGATTCTTTCACTTCTTCCGGAGTCATTGTTTGTGCTTTTACCATGTTATGCCGTCACCTTTCTTAAATGATTTACGATTGATTGAAATAGTTTTTTGCCATCAGAACTACCTAATAAATCTTCCATCGCGCGTTCTGGATGGGGCATTAAACCAATAATATTTCCTTCCTTATTTGTAATGCCTGCAATGTCTTCCACACTGCCATTTGGATTTGTTTTTTCATAAGTAAAAATAATTTGATTGTTTTCTTTTAATTCTTTTAAAGTTGCATTGTCACAGTAGTAATTTCCTTCACCGTGAGCAATCGGTAAGGTAATGATTTCATCTTGTTCATATTCATTTGTAAACATTGTTTGATTATTCTTCACTTTTAATGGTTGCATGCCACAAATGAATTTCAGCGATGTGTTATTTAATAAAACACCTGGTAAAAGACCTGTCTCTGTTAATATTTGGAATCCATTGCATGTGCCAAAGACTGGTTTTCCTTCACTGGCAAACTGTTTTACTGCTTCCATCACTGGACTTGATTTAGCAATAGCCCCACATCTTAAGTAATCACCATAAGAAAAACCACCTGGCAATAAAATAACGTCATACTCTGACAAGTCAGTTGCTCTATGTGACACATATTCGGCTTCTTCACCAATCACATCTTGAATAGCTAACAATAAATCTTGATCACCATTTGAACCAGGGAATACTACTACACCAAATTTTGCCATGATTAGTTAACCTCCGTAACAGTAAAGTCGTAGGTCTCCATGTTTGGATTAGCTAATAAATTATCACTAATCTTATCAATTTTTGCTTCAGCATCTTGTTTGCTATCTGCTTTAATCACAAAATCAAATACTTTTCCCACGTGAATATCTGATACACCATCTTCACCTAAACGTTTGATAGCTCCTTCAATAACTGCAGCTTGTGGATCTAAAATGGATGCTTTGTAGTTTACATACACTCTTACTTTAAACATGATTATTCTCCTTTTCTTTCGTTTAATCGTTTTTCAACTTCTTTATATACACTCACCAAATCTCCAATGTCTTTTCGGTAAACGTCTTTATCTAATGATTTGTTCGTCTTATCATCCCATAAACGACACGTATCTGGTGTTACCTCATCTGCTAGAATAATGCGTCCGTCACTATCTCGTCCAAACTCCAATTTAAAATCAACTAATGTCAATCCAATAGATGAAAACAATTCTTTTAGACAATCATTAATTGTAAAAGATTGTTCTTTAATAAAAGCCACTTCTTCTTTTGTTGCAATATCTAAATAATCAATATGATCTTCATTCATAAATGGATCATCCAAGGCATCGTCTTTATAATAAAACTCAAGAATGGGTGTTGGTAAGATCGTTCCTTCTTTTATACCAAAACGCTTTGAAAAACTTCCTGCTGCAATGTTTCGAACGACGACTTCAAGCGGAATTATTGTCACAGCTTTAACTAACTGCTCATTCTCACTAAGTTGCTTAATCCAATGATGTGCAACTCCTTTTAAAGATAGATATCGAAACACTTCAGAACTAATTGAATTATTCAATTGACCTTTACCAATAATTTCATCTTTCTTTTTACCATTTAATGCCGTTGCCTGATCTAGATAAACCAACCTTAACTCATTTTCTTTTTCTGTCGAATGTACGCTTTTAGCCTTACCTAAATATAAAACTTCTGACATTTCTTTTCTTCCTTTCGTCATTAGAGAACATTTTCATATATTTTATTAACATTATTCATTTAATAAACATATAGTAACAAGAGTTTTTTTGAACGTCAATTAATTATTAACGATAAAATAAAACATTCTCTAAAATGTTCGTTTTTAATATAATTAGTATGATTTTAGACAAAATAAAAAGGCCACGAAAATAGATTTCGCGAACCTCAGTCATTATTTTATTAATCCTACTCTATCAAATAAATCATCAACATGTTTTAAATGATAGTTATAGTCAAATGCATCGTCTAATTCTTCTTTAGACAAGACAGACATAATTTTTTCATCAGCTTCTAGTAATGGTCTAAAATCAGTTTGTTCATCCCAAGAAATAGCTGTTTTTGGTTGTACTAAATCATACGCCTCCTCACGAGACATACCTTTATCAATCAATTTCAATAGCACACGTTGACTATAAATCAAACCAAACGTAGCACCCATGTTACGTTTCATATTCTCAGGGAATACTGTTAAATTTTTAACAATGTTAGTGAATCGTTGTAACATATAATCTAATAAAATCGTTGAATCTGGAATAATAATACGTTCTGCAGATGAATGAGAGATATCTCTTTCATGCCATAAAGACACATTTTCATAAGCTGTTACCACGTGTCCACGCAACACACGAGCCAACCCTGTCATGTTTTCAGAGCCGATTGGATTACGTTTATGCGGCATAGCTGAAGAACCTTTTTGTCCTTTTGCAAAAAATTCTTCGACTTCACGTGTTTCAGATTTTTGTAACCCTCTAATCTCTGTTGCAAATTTTTCAATACTTGTGGCGATTAATGCAATTGTTGCAATATATTCAGCATGTAGGTCACGAGGCAATACTTGCGTTGAAATCTCTTGCGCGCGAATCCCTAACTTATCACAGACAAACGCTTCAACTTCAGGTGGTGTATTAGCAAATGTTCCAACAGCACCACTAATTTTACCCGCTTCAACACCACGAGCAGCATGTTCAAAGCGCTCGATGTTTCGTTTCATTTCTGAATACCATAACGCTAATTTAAGTCCAAATGTCGTTGGTTCCGCGTGTACGCCATGCGTTCTACCCATCATAACTGTGTATTTATGCTCTAATGCTTTTTCTTTTATTACTTCAAGAAACTCAGACAAATCTTTACGTAAAATATCATTAGCTTGTTTCATTAAATAGCCATAAGCTGTGTCAACAACGTCTGTACTTGTTAGGCCGTAGTGAACCCATTTTCTCTCTTGTCCTAAACTCTCAGAAACTGCACGCGTAAACGCCACAACATCATGACGTGTTTCTTGTTCGATTTCTAAAATACGATCAATATCAAACGTCGCATTCTCTCTAATCAATACAGTATCTTCTTTAGGAATTTCTCCTAAGCTTGCCCATGCTTCCGCAGCTAAAATTTCAACTTCTAACCATGCAGCATAACGGTTGTCATCTGACCAGATATTTCCCATTTCTTTACGAGTATAACGTTCTATCATTGTCTTTTCCTTTCTTATTGCCAAATATCTTGATTTTGAATTTCTGTTAATGTTTCTGACATACTATTTGATAATATCGTAATGTGACCCATTTTTCTACCTGGTTTTTCATCTTTTTTTCCATAAAAATGAAAATTCCAATTATTTTTTTCAGAGACAACCTGTTTCGCTTTGCTTTGTTCGTCTCCAATTAAGTTCACCATCACTGCATCACTAAAACTTTTGATATTAGGCATTGCCCATTGGCAGATTCCTAATATATGTGTATCGAACTGACTTGCTGAACACGATTCAATCGTGTAATGACCAGAATTATGTGGTCTTGGTGCAATTTCATTGACTACCAATTCTTCTGTCTCAGTTACAAACATTTCAATCGCAATTGTACCACATGCTTCAAGTTCTTTACTAATTCGCTTAGCTAGTGATATAGCCTCTTTTGCACATGCTTCACTGATTCTAGCTGGTGCGATACTAGTAAACAAAATATTGTTCACATGCTTATTTTCTGCCACAGGAAACACACTAATCTCTTGACGCTTATTGTTTGAAATAATCACAGAGATTTCTTTTTCAAACGACACCCATTTTTCCAAAATACATGTCGCATTTTTTAGTAATTCTTGACAGTCTTTTATATCCTCTTCACTGCGTAATACAATTTGACCTTTTCCATCGTACCCACCAACGATCGTTTTCAGTACACTTGGAAACCCAATCACTTTAAGTGCTTTTTTTAATTCGTCGACTGAACGAATGACTTCAAATGGAGAAACTGGGATATTATGTTGAACTAAAAATTCTTTTTCAAATTGTCTATTTTGCGATATTTTTAATAGTTTCAACCCTTGAGGAAGTTTGCCTATTTTGTCATAGGGTTCTAATACTTTAGAATCAACATTTTCAAATTCATACGTCAAAACATCTGATTGATTAGCTAATTTCTTAATAGCAGAGATATCATCATATGACGCTTGAATATGAAAATCACACACTTGAGCAGCTGGACAATTGTCATTAGGATCAAGTACCCCAACAACAAATCCTTTTTCTTTTGCACTTTGAGCCATCATTTGACCGAGTTGTCCACCACCAATAATACCAACTGTTTGCGAAGGCAAGATAGAATTAATCAAAAGAGTCACCACTTTCTAGTACAGTTTTCTTTAACTGCTGTCTATATTGATGCAGATTTTCTCTAATATTTTTATCTGTGATGCCAATAATTTGAGCTGCTAATAAACCGGCATTTTTAGCGCCAGGTTTACCAATCGCTGTCGTTGCGACAGGAATTCCCCCTGGCATTTGAACAATTGATAAAAGTGAATCCATTCCTTTTAAACTTTTTGATTCTACTGGTACACCAATCACTGGTAACATCGTTAAAGCTGCCACCATTCCTGGTAAATGAGCCGCACCACCTGCTCCTGCGATAATGACTTTATAGTCTTTACTTTCTGCTTCCTGAGCAAAAGCGAACATTAACTCTGGTGTCCGGTGAGCTGACACAATTTTTTTATCATACGTTACATTTAGTTCATCTAAGACATCACATGCTTCTTTCATCGTATCCCAATCAGATTTACTACCCATAATCACAGCAATATCACTCATGACTACTCTCCATTCTGTCTTTTTGTTCATTGTAACAAGTGATAAAAATTCTGTCAAAAATATACGTAAGTTTTAAAAGTTATTTGTTTATAATGTTCGTTTCTAATTCTTTTTTAAATGATTCATAGCTATGATTATATAAATGATGGTTATCTTCCGTATAAAATGTTCGACGATGGTCTGATAATAAAAACGACTTAACTGGATGAATTAGGCTCACTGCTCCAAAATTTGGTTCATTATAAACCGATTGAACAACATTTTGACCAAAAATATCAGCCGCCATCATGGCTAATAACTCATTCGCAAAAAAGCCGCCATTCACAGTAATCTCTCGTGGCTCTAATTCAATTAATTCACTGATATAGCGTAAATTATAAAAAATACCTTCGACTATACTTCTAACCATATGATGTTTAGTGTGTTGTAAACTTAGTCCAATGTATTTTCCTTGAGGAGTTGATTGCCAAATTGGGGCACGTTCTCCTGTTAAATAAGGGAAAAATAGTAGCTCATCACTTCCGATTGGTGATTGACTAAGAGAATGATTTAGCTCTTGATAAATAGACTGACCTTCAAAAAAGACATTTTCAGCCCATGTCATAATTTGTCCGCCATTATTTGTCGCACCACCAATGACCCAATAAGTATCGTTTAAGTAATAGCAAAACGTCTGTCCTTTATCATCTAACTCAATTGTTTTAGATAATTTACGCACCGCGCCACTCGTTCCAATCGTGATGGTATTAAGCGTACCATTTGCGACATAACTAGCATAACTCGCTAAACAACCGTCACTTGCACCAATATAAACTGGGATATTTGGTGTTAAGAATAATTCATCCGCAACATCTTCAAGGAGTGGGGCAGAATAATCCGTATCAACTAACTTAGCTAACATTGATTCATCTGTTCCAACTTTTTTCAAAATGGTGTCATCCCATTTCTTATCATGGATATTAAATAAGCCTGTTGCTGAGGCAATGGAATAATCTACGACAAATTCTCCTGTCAATCGTTCCATTAAGTAATCTTTCATTCCAACCCACCGAATAACATCGTTAAACCATTTTTCTTTTTGGAAATACCCAATTTTTGCAAAAGGTGACATCTCGTGAATGGGTGTCCCCGTTTTTTTATAATAATTTAGATAGTTTTTTTCTGATTTTATTGTTTCAACAAATGGCTTGCTTTGTGCATCTAGCCAAATATACATCTCTTCGTCTCGTCCCTCAACTATTGGCATAATACTATGCATAGCTGTTGTCAAAACGATTGAATCAATGTTGTAACCCTCTTGTGTCATGGTACGAATACCTCGTACAATTTGACGATAAATGTGAGCTGGACTTTGGAAAACTCTACTTCCTCTATCTGTAAATGTTTCTATCGGTAAGACTAATTCTTCTATAATCGTGTCTTTTTCAAAAATTTGTAACTTAATATTGGTTGTCCCAACGTCAATCGCTAAAGGATACATCCCATATCCACCCTTCTTTTTCTTTATAGTTTTATTTTAACATCAAATCACTGGTTTCACTAAATATCTTCGATGATTAAAGATAAAAAAATTCAAGCCTCTTATTGAGACTTGAATTTATTATCTAATTTCTTTTAATTTACTAATTTCATAAGCATCTTGGTAGTCATTTAAATACTCACAAATCGTTTCAACTGGTAAAAAATCATCTATAGCGTCATGATGGTACACGTGATAATTGATATATTTTGCATATTCTACCATACCTATATCACGACAATTCCCCATCCGTTTTGCGTGTTTTTCACCTTGAATTAAATAAAATTGAGATTTCTGCATATGATTCTTTTGTGCATACAAAATAGAAAGATATGCATCTAATTTAGCTCGTTTCCAGTAAAAATTTAGACTAGAAAAAATTTCTTCTGCTTTTAAGAAATAGATTTCTGCTTCTTCATAATTTTCTAAAGCAAACAACGCCACGCCAACATTAATATAGAATATTGTTAAACTTGAAAGTGCTTGATTACTTTGACACAAATCAATGGCTTTTTCAAACATACCCACAGCATCTTGGTACGCTCCATTATTCATCCGTATTTCACCTAAGTAGTTATAGGCTGCTGCAATGCTCACTGAATACTTTTTACTGATTTCATCAGTCAACATAAACGTATTAATGGACTCTTTTAGTAACTTCTCAGCCACCGTATTATTACCGCTCATCATATGATAAAGTCCCTTAAGACGTAATAAAATACCGATTGATTGATGATTGTTTTCTCGAATCGACAAATCCAAAGCCAGTTCTATGTAATAAATCATCTCTTTAGGTTCATTTATCTGAATATAATAATAAATCATTTGCTTATACCCATTTAATAAATAAGAGCTCTCGTTTAATTCTCTTGCTCTAATCAACACGCTTTGAATGTTTGCCACACCTCGCTCATACTCTCCATATTTTATCAAAAAACGACCTTCCAGATATAAATATTGAAGTCTGAGTAAGTTATATATATTTGTTTGTTTATCATCTGGACTTAATTGTGTTAATCGTTGATTAATTTTCGCAAATTGCTCTGTTGCCCATTCTTTGTTGAAACTAAATGGATCCACACCGTATTGTCCTTCAACTGGGAATAGCTCATGATAAAAACCCAGGTACCCTTCAAAATATTTTAGACGATATTTCAAACCACTTAATTCATCTTTTCCATGTTTATAGTGATAGGCTATCGTGTCATACTGAAGAATATCATTGCCTCCAGGTTTAAGTTGCAATTCTAAAAACTCAGCAATACGGTGATGAAGTACACGTTTTTTAGCAAGAGATTGATTCATATAAACAAACTCCCGTAACTTAACATGAGTAAAACTTGTCGCAATTTTATCTCTAACCACTTTTTCGACTAGGATATTTTTTGATACGAGGCTTTCAATCATCGCCACGATGTCATAACTTGATCTATTGGTTAAAAACACCAGACTATCAATTAAGGCATAATCATAAAAATAAGAAATAATAGACACTAGTTCTTGTTCTTCTTCTGTTAGATATAAAAAGCGATTTCGTAAAGCATCTTTCATCTTCACTGTCATGGTATTTAAATTCATATTGCTATTTAATAGGGACACGTACTCAATTAGGAAAAATAAGTTTCCTTCCGTATGTTGATACACATTGTCGACTATTGTAGTCGTCACATCAAAATGCGGCAATTTTTTGCGAATAAATCCATCTGTTTCCTCATATGAGAAAGGTTCTAGATTGACAACTGCTAACTTACCACTCTGTTTTAATGTATTGATAAATTTGTCCAATGGATAACGCTCAACACTTCTAGCGGACATCAGAAACATCGCATTTGTATGGCAATGTAGTATAACAGTCGTCAACAAATCTAAACTGGATTCATCCATCCACTGAATATCATCAAATAAGAAAATAAGTTGTTGTTGTTGAGATAACTTATTAATAGCTTCTATCATCAAATCTGACAACATCTTTTCCTTGTAAGGTTCTGTCTCTCCATGCGAAATCACTTCAAGAAATGGCTGAGTAAAACTAGGAAAAACTTTTCGAATCACTTTTTGCCAAACAAGTGGATCGATTAATTCTTGATTTTCTATTATAACCGTCAATTGATCAATAATTTTTTTCCATGGACGTAACAAATGATTTTCTTCTGCTTGATAGCACTGTGTTTCGATGACTTTAAACTCATCTGACACGCTATCTATCGCCCGATTTATCAACGCACTTTTTCCAATACCCGCTTCACCGCGAACCACCACAGATTGATAAGACTGACGACTTTTAAAAGCCGCAAAATTCACTGATAATTGTTGTAACTCTTCTGAACGACCATAAAATAGTGATGAAAAACGTTGATTGTTAGTCGTATTTTCTGACAAAATCCTCTCAAGTGACGTTTCATAAATGGCTTTTGTTTGTTTATTTGGTGTAACTCCAAGCTCTGATTTCAACAAATTGGATAACTTATGATAAACATCTACTACTTTATTATCTCGGCTTTGTTGTTGATAAAAAGTCATCAAATACTGATAGTTAATTTCATTAAATTCATCAATAAACATTAATTGTTCAATCGCTTCTTCCACATACTCATTCACACCATTGGCAATATCTTGTTCTATTCGGCGATGAACGGTCTCAACGAACTTTTTCTCAAAAAAGCTTTTCATCCTAACAACCCAAAAATCAAATCCTTCACATTCTTTTAAATAAAACCCTTTCAAAAATTCACCTTTATAAAGATAATAATACGTTTCAGGATCCTGAGTAAATTGTGCCACATCACTTGTGAAGTTAATTGTGTCGTTTAACATTAACAATGATTTATTTGGAGAAATAATTAGCTCCATGCCTAAACTTTTATTTGCTTGGTAAATGGCGTTTCGAAGATTTTTTTTTGCATTCTTATCACTCTTATCTGGCCATAACAGTCCTGATAATTCATCACGACTAACGGTTTTATTAATTAATAAATAATAAAGCATGGCATTGATTTTAGAAAAAGAAAACAAAACAATCTCACCATCTAAACTTACTTCTGGTGTTCCAAACAATCGACAATTTAAATAATTTCCCATACCGTAAAAACTCTCCCCACTTTAACAAATCACACCTTTTTTGTATATTAACGATATACACATATACCCTGTCACCATAATTATACTATTTTGTTATAGTAAAAGAAATCGTTTTCGGAAAAATCAAGATAATAAAACCCTCTCAATGTAAAAAACGAGAGGGTTTAGAGATTTGGATAGGAAGTCCACTCTAATCGTTATTTAAATAAATCACTCACTGCTGATTTTACTTTTTCATCATCAGCTAAATATGGAATCGTGATATGATCTGATCCTTTTCTCATTTCATTATATTCCATTGATGTTTCAATCGCATGGTCATTTCTTGCCCAACTACGACGAGCAACTCCACCCATAGTATCCCATGCAATCGCAGATTTGATGATGTCGTCTGTTAATTCAGTTCCATCTAATACTAGACCAAAGCCACCGTTGATAGATTTACCAATACCAACACCACCACCGTTATGTAAAGCGATTAAACTCATACCACGAGCAGCATTACCAGCGTAACATTGTGTTGCCATATCAGCCGTTACATTACTCCCATCTTTAATATTTGATGTTTCACGGAATGGTGAGTCTGTTCCAGATACGTCATGATGGTCACGACCAATCATCACAGGGCCAATTTCCCCACGGCGAACCATTTCGTTAAATTTCAGCGCAATATTTACTCGTCCCATTGCATCTTGATATAATATACGAGCTTCTGTTCCAACTACTAATTTATTATCTTCAGCATCACGAATCCAGTTGTAGTTATCACGGTCTTGATAACGACGAGTTGGATCGATTACTTCCATAGCTGCTCTATCTGTTGCCATTAAGTCTTCATGTTTACGTGATAAACATACCCATCTAAATGGACCATAACCATAATCAAATAACATAGGTCCCATAATGTCTTCTACATATGATGGCCAGATAAATCCATCTTTATCATCCACACCATTTTTAGAAATTTCTTTAATTCCTGTATCATAGATAGCTTTCATAAATGAGTTACCATAGTCAAAGAAGTAAGTCCCTTTGCTTGTTAGTGATTTGATCACGTTAAAGTGACGAGCTAACGTGTCATCAATCATTTTTCTAAATGTTTCTTGATCTTCCGCAAGTAAACGAGTTCTTTCTTCAAATGTGATACCTACTGGACAATAGCCACCTTCATATACGTTATGACAAGAGGTTTGATCTGATAATAAATCAACATGAATATCATGTTTGTCAACATATTCAAGTAAGTCAACAATATTACCATGATACGCAATAGATGTTGAATCTTTGTTATCTAAATATTCTTTAGCTAATGTCATTGTTTCTTCTGGTGTTTCAGTCACATGACTAATCCATCCTTGTTCTAAACGAGTATCGATACGAGAGCGGTCAACTTCAGCTACAATTGTCACTGATTTAGCAATCTCACCAGCTTTACCTTGAGCCCCACTCATACCACCTAAACCTGATGTTATGAATAGCTTTCCAGTTAAATCTCCATCGTCTGGAATTCCTAATTTCAAACGACCGGCATTTAATAATGTATTAAATGTTCCGTGAACAATCCCTTGAGGACCAATGTACATCCATCCTCCAGCAGTCATTTGTCCGTAGTTTGTGACACCCATTTGTTCTGCGATTTCCCAGTCGTGAATATTGTCATATTCCCCAACAAGTAAACCATTTGTGATGATGACTCTTGGAGCATCTTTTTTAGAAGCAAATAAGCCTAATGGGTGACCAGATTCAAGAACCAATGTTTGTTCATCAGTCATCTCTTCTAGGTAACGTTTAATTAATTGATACTGCATCCAGTTTGAACAGACTTGGCCTGTTTCTCCATAAGTCACTAATTCATATGGATATAGTGCAATGTCAAAGTCTAAGTTATTATCAATCATAACTTGCATTGCTTTAGCTGCGGTACATTTTCCCTTATACTCATCTATTGGTTTACCATAGATGCGTTCTTTTGGATACCAACGATAGCCATAAATACGACCTCTTGTTTTTAATTCTTCTAAGAATTCTGGAATCACTTGATCATGAAATTGTTCTGGTACATAACGAAGCGCATTTTTTAATGCTAATTCAGTTTGTGCTTCAGTTAAACGGAATCCTCTGTCTGGGGCACGACGAATGCCTTCTTCGAATTTCGGCATATCTGGTAACACATCTGGCAATTTAATCGTCATTGCTTTACTAATATCAGTATTTTTAATCATTGTTACTTCCTCCTTAGTTTATCTTGAGTTACTTATCTCTTTTCCTGTAGACATAAGTGAATGAATCATTAAGTTATGGCCTTAGTTTATCCTCCCATAGTCTATTATGGGTCAATTCACAGCAAAAAGTCTCTTTTTTTCTCTTTTTTTTCTAAAAAAATTTTTTTGACCCTTTTTAGATGATACAAGACTACATTATACTCATTAAATGGTTATAATTAGTATAGAAATAAAAAGGAGGAACTTTTTCATGCAAGCAGATAAACTATTAGTACATTTTAGTCAAATTTTTTCACCGATAGATAAACAACGTGCTTTAAAAGGAAGCGAAATGTCTGAGGCAACCATTATTGAAGATGGGTATATCGCGATTAAAAATGGTAAAATCCTCAAAATCGGTAGTGGACAACCTGATGAGTCACTAATTGGTGATCATACTAAAATCCATGATTATACAGGAAAACTTGCAACACCAGGATTGATTGATTGTCATACTCACTTAGTATATGGTGGCAGCCGTGAAAATGAATTTGCCAAAAAATTAAATGGTGTCTCTTACTTAGATATTTTAAAAGAAGGTGGCGGTATTTTAAGTACTGTACGCTCGACAAAGAGTGCTTCTTTTGACACCCTTTACGATAAATCAAGTCATTTATTAGATGAGATGTTAATCCACGGTGTAACAACAGTTGAAGCAAAAAGTGGTTATGGTCTTGATTGGGAAACAGAAAAAAAACAAATGAATGTGGTAAAAGAATTAAATCATACTCATCCAATTGATTTAGTGTCAACATTTATGGCAGCTCATGCTATTCCTGAAGAATTTAATGACGATGGGGATGCGTTTATCGATCAAATCATCATTGAGATGCTACCAAAAGTAAAAGAAGAAAATTTAGCAGACTTCTGTGATATATTCTGTGAAACTGGTGTATTTACAGCGGAGCAATCTCGTCGCTTACTTCAAGCAGCAAAAGACTTAGACTTCAAATTGCGTATTCATGCTGATGAAATCGACTCAATCGGTGGAGTTGATGTGGCGGCAGAACTTGAAACAGTGAGTGCGGAACATTTAATGGCTGCTACTGATGAAGGGATCAAAAAAATGAGTGAAGCAGGTGTTATTGGTAACTTATTACCAGGAACAACGTTCAGTTTAATGGCTGATACTTACGCTCCTGCCAAAAAAATGTTAGATGCTGGTATGGCTATTACATTGTCCACTGACTCAAACCCCGGAAGCTGCCCGACAGCTAATATCCAATTTATTATGCAACTTGGTTGTTTCAAAATGCATTTAACACCAATCCAAGTATTTAATGCCGTGACAATCAATGCTGCTTACTCAGTTGGTTTAGGGGAATCAATCGGAAGTTTCACAGAAGGAAAACGTGCTGACATTGCCGTATTTGATGCACCAAATATTGATTATCCATTATATTTCTTTGCAACAAACTTAGTCAAAGATGTTTATAAAAATGGAGAATTGGTTTCAAAAAATCGACAACTTGTGTAAGTCTTATTTTTACCTGTCATGTGAAAATGAGTTTATAAAAAGCCACCTAGCAAATCGCTAAGTGGCTTTTCTATTGATTTAAAATTCAAAATCATCAAATTTTCCAATTGTGTGGACATTTTCTGAGATACTAACAAAGGCCTCATTATCCGCTTCTTTGATTGCTTCTTCCAATAATGGCATTTCATAACGTGTAATAACCGTCAAAAGAACCACTTTTTCACGGTGATCATACGCTCCTTCTGCTTCATTTAAAATCGTCACACCTCGAAGTAATCGCACCTTAAGTTCGGCGATCACTTTTTCAGGCTGTCTAGTAATGATTAAAGCTTGCATTTTTTGTTGTTTAGTAAAAATAAAGTCAGTCACTTTTCCACTCACAATAATTGATAGCAAACTATAAAAAGCATACGGAAAACCAAATAGATAGCCTGCTGCTATTACAATAATCCCGTTGATTACCATCGAAATTGAGCCGATACTACGCCCTGTCTTGCGTCGAATCACAATAATCCCAATATCAAGTCCACCTGTAGCAATACCATTTTTTAAAGCTAATCCTAGAGAACTCCCTCCAATGGCCCCACCAAACAGTGCACAGATAATTGGGTCTTTAGTTAGTACAATTTCAGGTACAATGCTAATTGCAAGGGATGCGGCTGTCACACTTATTAAAGTAAAAATGACAATTTCTTTATTCATTTTTCTCCAACCATAAATTAAAAATGGTAGATTCATCAAATAATAAATGACCGATATTGACCAATTAACGCCAAACCATTTGTCAAAAACAGTGTTTACTATTTGAGAAAAACCAGTGATTCCACCAGTATAGATTGAAGCTGGATGCCAAAACATGTTCAAAGCAATCGCGTATAATAACGCGTATAAAAATATAACCGTTAATTTACGAGTATAATCAGCAATGGTACTAGAGTCCTTGCTAAATCGTTTCATGATAAGTCTCCTCCAAAGATACGTTTACTCCCCTATTATGTTGTTGTAAACATTGCTAAAGGATGTATAAATATCATCTAATGAAACGGTTGTCTCTTCACCTGTCACCATATTTTTTACACGAACAACTTTTTCTGCTAATTCTGATTCACCAATAATTAAAACAAGTTTGGCATTTAATTTATCTGCCGATTTAAATTGTGCTTTGGCTTTACGATTTAGAAAATCACGTTCACAAACAAATCCAGCTTGTCTTGCTGCTTGTGCTAATTTTAAACTTTCACAGTTTGTCTCTTCACCTAGACCAACAACATATACATCCACGTTGTTTGCTGCAGGTATTTCTACTCCTTCAGCATCCATTGTAATTAAGACACGTTCAATCCCCATACCAAACCCAAATCCTGAATCATGACTATCTGGTCCATTAAACTCTGAAACCAATCCATCATAACGTCCACCAGCACAAATTGTGGTAATCGCACCATTAAATCCTGGCGCATTACTCATAATTTCAAATACGGTGTGATTGTAGTAGTCAAGACCTCGAACCATTCTATGATCGACTACATACTCCACACCCATTGCATCAAGTAATGATTTCACTTCAGTAAAGAAAGCATTTGACTCTTCATCTAGATAATCTAAAATTGACGGTGCATTTTCGACAATTTCTTTATCTTTTTTATCTTTACTATCTAATACTCTAAGTGGGTTAGTATGTAAACGACGTTTTGAGTCATCACTTAATTGGTCGCTTAAAGGCTCTAAATAATCAATTAATGCTTGGCGATAAACCATACGATTTTCTCTTGTTCCAAGTGAGTTAATCACTAATTGAGTATGTGTCACGCCTAAACGTTTAAAGAAATCTAGTGCGACTAAAATCCCTTCAACATCTGTTGCTGGATTACTACTACCTAATACTTCAATCCCCATTTGGTTAAATTGACGTAAACGTCCTGCTTGAGGGCGTTCATAGCGAAACATTGGGCCAATATAAAAAGCTTTAAACGGATTTTGATGTTCCGGTCCGAATAATTTATGCTCAACGTATGAACGAACTAATGGAGCAGTTCCTTCAGGTCTAAGCGTAATATGGCGATCACCTTTGTCTTTAAAATCATACATCTCTTTTGTCACGATATCTGTTGACTCACCAACACCTCGTGTAATAACTTCAATATGTTCAAACATTGGCGTTCTGACTTCATGAAAGTCATATTTTTTTAATACGTCACGTGCAGTTGATTCTACAAACTGCCATTTTTCTGATTCACCTGGTAAAATATCGTTTGTTCCTTTTGGTTTCTGATATTTCATCGTCATACACCATCCTTTTCTCGTTATATTCATACTACATAATATTGATTCGATACTCAATAGTTATCACGACTTATTTAAAAATAAAGCTCTGAATCTTAATCAATTCAGAGCTTTATAAGTGGTTTATTTATTTTCTAAAATCAAATTCGATATCTAAGTCTACAACTTCTTCAACAGCTTTTAATAATTCGCCATTGATTAATACATCTGTGGCTTTTTCTAATTCGTCATACATTTCAATATCTTTATCTAGATCAATGAATTTCACATATTTTCTAAAGACATCATACGCTACTTGAGTTCCTTTACCTAATACACCACGGTCTTTAATGAAGTCAATAGCTTGACATGCTGCCATCATTTCAGTTGCGACGATACGACGAGAGTTTTTCGTAATATCTCTAGCAGTTCTAGCTGCTGTTGTTCCCATACTGACAAAGTCTTCTTGGTTTTCACAAGATGTAATTGAGTCCACACTTGCTGGATGTGATAAGATTTTGTTTTCTGATGCTAATGATGCTGCAGCATATTGTGTAATCATAAATCCTGAGTTAACGCCTGGATGTTTCACTAAGAATGAAGGCAAACCACTTAAGTTAGTATTTACCAAACGTTCCACACGACGTTCAGACACGTTACCAATTTCAGCAGAACCAATTCCTAAATAGTCAAATGGTTGTGCCATTGGTTCACCGTGGAAGTTACCTCCTGAAATAACATCTCCACTACGAGTGATAATTGGATTATCTGTTACAGAGTTAATTTCGATTTCCACTTTTTTCTTCACGTAAGCCACAGTATCTTTACTTGCACCATGAATTTGAGGCATACAACGTAATGTGTAAGGATCTTGTACACGTTCAGCTGTTGCTTGCGTTGTTAAGGTACTTCCTTCTAACATGTGACGAATATTTTTCGCTGTTGCAAGTTGCCCACTTTGAGGACGAATAATATGTAACTCTTCATCAAAGGCATTTACAATACCATTGTGTACTTCTAATGATAATGCTCCGGCAATGTCTGAAAGTTTTAATAACTCGATTGAATCATGTGTTGCTAATGCTCCGATAGCGGTTAAAACTGTTGTACCGTTAATTAAAGCCAAACCTTCTTTTGCTTCTAAGTGAATCACTTCAACACCAGCACGAGCCATTGCTTCTTTACCTTCTAATAATTCACCATTGTAATAAGCACGCCCTAATCCTAACATTGGTAACACCATATGTGATAATGGTGCTAAATCTCCTGAAGCTCCTAAAGATCCTTTTTCTGGAATATGTGGTACAACGCCATTATTTAACATAGCCATTAAGGTTTCAATGGTACTTAAACGAATACCTGAATAGCCTTTTAATAAAGAGTTGATACGGATTAACATAATTGCACGTACTTCATCTTCTCCTAAAGGATCACCAAATCCACTTGAGTGAGTACGAATTAAGTTTTCTTGTAATTGTCTAGTTTCTTCTTGTGGAATACTTACTTTAACAAGGGAACCAAATCCAGTATTGACACCATAAGTTACTTTTTTACTGTCGACAATATCATCAATAATTTTTCTTGAAGCATTCACTGCCTCGATTGCTTCTTGTGATAGCGTAATTGTTGCACATTTTCTTGCTACCTCTACCACTTGTTCCAATGTTAAATCATTACCTGTTAATGTAATTACTTCAGTCATTATTGCTTCCTCCTAAACTCATTTTCAACTTAACAACTCACTTCACTCATTCAATACTTTTTAACCCTTTATTTCGCTTTACTTGTGTTTTTACCATTCAATACGAAATAGAAAATTGCAGCGATGATGATACCAATACCTCCAGCAATTAAACTCTTACTGTTTGCTCCCATGACAAGCATCCACACACTAACTGCTACAGCAAGTAGTGGAATCACTGGACCAAATGGTAAGCTAAAGGCTGTTTCCACACCAGGATTTTTCTTACGCAAGAAAATAACGGCGATTGCTGTTGGGATATATTGAATAAATCTAAACACAACACTTAATTCTGCTAATTGTTCGAAACTTCCACTTAATAATAATAAACAAGTCAATACACAAGAGATGATAATGGCTACATAAGGTGCGTCTTTTTTATTTTTCTTAGAAACGATTTTTGGTAGTAAACCTTCATCAGAAATACTTGCTCCATAACGAGGAATCATCATTGAATCCCCAACGTTTAATCCAAGAATTGAAATAAGTGCCCCGATGGAAATAATCCATCTACCAGCAGGTCCTATCATCATCGCAAAGGCATCTTGTACAGGCGCATTTGTTTCTAAAATCCCCACTCCAAGCATCGCAATGGTTCCAGCGATAATCATGAAGTAAAGAATTGATACGATACTAATTGAGCCAATAATTGCTTTTGGAACATTTTTCTTCGCATTTCTCATCTCACCAGCTACAACTGGTAACGCTTCAAATCCGATAAACGCATAAAATACTGTCATTGATGTTCCGGCCATAGCCTTAGATAACGTCATACCTTCTTTTAGTTGTAGGAATGGTGTAAAGTTACCAGCGTCAAAACCATTTTTAATAAAGAAAATACTCATAAAGGTAAACGCAATAATAGGAATCAATTTTGCGATCGTGATACTGATGGTAAAAATTTTGGATGTTTTAAGTCCGGTACTATTAATAATAGATAATAATATCACTAAAATAACACTAATCGCTTTATTATGCCCTTCTAATGCAGGTATTGTAACAATTAATAATTTGGCAAATCCTGCTGCCATTGCTGACCAAGCGATAATCGTTACAAACCAACCTAATAGTCCAACGATAAATCCAACTAAATCACCAAAAGCTGATTTAGAATATTGGAACGCACCACCATTTTTGTCAAAATAACACGCCACTTCAGCAAAACATACTGCCAAAAGTAACACCAACACCGCATCAAATACCATGGCTAATAGAGAAGCTGGTCCTAAATCTCGATAAATTGTTTGTGGTAATAAGAAAATACCTGAACCAACTACTGCATTAATACCGTAAAGTGTTGCACCGCCTAAACTAAATTTTGAACTTTCTGAGTTTATTTCGGTTAATTTAATCTCATCAACCGGTGTTTTTGTTTCGGTAATCATAAGGGGCCCCTTTCCGATCATCTGATCGTTAACATAATTTGTTCATTTTTAATATATAAAAATGCTTCCTATCCAAATTATTTTTATTAGAGCGACTTTTCATTTTTCCAAACAACAACTTCGACAGTTGCTGGTGATTGTTGTGGTTGATGAGATTCTATACTAATCATCGAAATCGTACGACTCTCTTCTACCATGACACAATCTCCGGCTTCCAACTTGGCAACATGTTTTTCTTCTTGGTCTATATACGTCATGACTCCATCAACCAACATATAGTAAAAGTATCGAACACAAGGTAATAATTGTCTATCACGAATAGTTGAAACAGCAGACATTTCACTAGTGTAGGTTGGTTTAAAGATAACGTTAAAGTCTTGACATTTCCCGACACTTTTTGTTTTATCTGCTCCATCAAACGCATCAACTTCAAACGGTTTCATTTTTTTATTAACAGTAAACGATTCTGATTCATGTGTCAGTTCTAATGGATGATTCAATGACATCAACAAACGCTTATAGCCAGGTAACGCTGAAAATGTACTTTCTTCGATTTCTACTGAAGCCGTAGAAATGCGGTAGTCAAATTTTCCAGGCTCATACTTACCCGTTGGTGGGTAGAGAAACACTTGGGTCGTTTCTCCCCCACTCCAACGAGATGTTTGATGATCATTCTGTTTAAATAAATGATACGACATATTTTTTCCTCTACCTTTTAGAACAATCCAGTAATGTTACCTTCTTCATCGATATCAATTCTTTCAGATGCAGGTGATTTTGGTAGTCCTGGCATTGTCATAACTGCGCCAGTTAACGCTACGATAAAACCTGCTCCAGCAGATACTTTGAGATTTTTAATCGTAATCGTAAAGTCTTTTGGTGCACCAACAAGTGTCGCATCATCAGAGAATGAGTATTGCGTTTTCGCCATACAGATAGGCAACTTATCGTAACCCAATTCTTCTAATTGTTTCAATTGTTTTTTAGCCGGTGCTGTTAATTCAATTCCTTTACCACCATAAACTTTTTGTACAATCTTAGTTAATTTTTCTTCTATTGAATCTTCTAAGTCATATACGTAGCTGAAACTATTATCTTGTTCTGCTAACTCCATGACTTTTTCAGCTAACTCAATACCACCTTCGCCACCATTAGCCCAAACGTCAGATAAAACAACTTCTACGCCACGCTCTTTACATGCTTTTTCAACTGCTTCGATTTCAGCATCTGTATCTAATGGAAATTTGTTGATTGCTACAACAACAGGTAACCCATAAACGTCTTGAATGTTTTCAATATGTTTGTCTAAGTTAGTTAATCCTTTAACAACGGCTTCTACGTTTTCTGGTTCTAATTCTTTCTTAGGAATGCCACCGTGCATTTTAAGAGCTCGAATTGTTGCGACTAATACAACGGCATCAGGTTTGATATTTCCTAAACGACATTTAATATCGATGAATTTTTCAGCACCTAAGTCTGCTCCAAAGCCAGCTTCTGTGATCGCGTAATCTGCGTATTTCATCGCCATTTTTGTTGCAATAATACTGTTACATCCATGTGCAATATTGGCAAATGGTCCACCATGAATAATGGCTGGTGTGTGTTCTAATGTTTGAACTAAGTTTGGATGAATCGCATCTTTAAGTAAAGCTGCCATTGCACCTTCTGCTTTCAAATCGCCAGCAGTAACTGGTTTTCCTTCAAAATTATATGCTACTACCATGTTTTTCAATTTTTCTTTTAAGTCATCAATATCATTTGATAAACATAACACAGCCATAATTTCTGATGCTACAGTAATATCATAACCATCTTCTCTAGGAACACCATTGACGCGTCCTTGTAATCCATTCACAATATGACGCAATTGACGGTCATTCATGTCAACAACACGTTTCCATGTAATGTTACGACTATCAATGCCTAAGGCATTACCATGATGAATATGGTTATCAATCAAAGCAGCTAACAAGTTATTTGCTGCGCCAATCGCATGGAAGTCACCTGTAAAATGTAAGTTAATATCTTCCATAGGGACAACTTGAGCATGTCCACCACCTGCTGCTCCACCTTTCACACCAAATACTGGTCCTAATGATGGTTCACGTAAAGCGATCATTGCCTTTTTACCTAATTTAGTAAAGGCATCAGCTAACCCAACAGATGTGGTTGTTTTTCCTTCTCCAGCTGGAGTTGGTGTAATAGCTGTTACTAAAATTAATTTACCGTCTTTTTCATTTTCTAGCCTAGTTAATTCACGAGCATCTAATTTCGCTTTATAATTACCATAAAGTGTTAAATCCTCTTCTTTTAATCCTAATGGAGCCGCTACCTCTTTAATTGGTTTCATTTCAACTGAATTTGCGATTTCGATATCTGATAAATGTGCCATAACTTTTTCTTCAACCCTTCTATTTAATTAATTAACATCTTTTTTAAACGACTTTTAATGTTTCCTCATAAATTTCATCTGCTAATAAACAACCCTTAGCTAATAATGCTTCACCGTCTTGTCGATAAGACGCGACAAATTCTTCATTCTTGATACCTGATAAATTAATTAAAACATTCAGCCATGCGCCTTGAATCCCAGCTTTTAAGCTAAGTGCTGCAACACCTAAGTCACTTGCTGCATTAGTATTTGATTTTCCAATAGCACGTTTTGTCACTTCAAGTGCTTCTAACATTAATTTCATCATGTCTAGCGGTGATTTAGCGGCTCCTTCTAAAGCTGATTGCATAGCCGCACGTCTAGCTGCTTTTTCATCATCTGTTTCTTTTGGCATACTAAACACTGCTGAAACTGCGTTAAATGCTTCTGTATCTTTATCTATTGCTTCAAGTAAATTCTTTTGGAGTTGTTTTGTTTCATCGAACACCAATTTAATGTCATCTTCATATTCAGCATATTTCTTTTTACCGATTGTTAATTCACAAACCATTTTTGTTAAAGAAATTCCCATTGTTGCAGATAATGCCGCCGCTGATCCTCCACCAGGAGCAGGAGCATCTGATCCCAATGTTTCAACAAATTCACTCACTGTTAATTCGACTAATTTCATATTTAGCAGCTCCTTAATTTAATAAATGATTTTCTAATACTTGTTTACCATAATCAAAGTCTTCTACTTGTAGGTAGTATTCGGCACAATCAATCAATGCTTTTGCTGGTGTTAGACCAATGATTTCACTACCAATAATATTTACGCCATAACGTTTTGCTTCAAAACGGATTGTTTCAAATGTACGGTAAAGTGGCGTTCCTTCAAAGTTAACCATGTTCATAGAAACTTGAGCGATGTTTCTATCTTCTAACATAACCCCAATACCTTTACAATATTTAAATCCACCACCAGAAGCACGAATGATACGAGCAATCTTGTTAGCAATGTCAATGTTATCAGTATCTAAGTTGACGTTGAAGGCTACTAATGGCATTCTTGCTCCAACTGCTGTAATTCCTGCTGTAGGATGGATAACTCTTTCACCAAAATCAGGCGCCCATTCTTCTTCTTTTAATTTTTCTGGCATCCCTTCAAATTGTCCTTTACGAACTTTTGCCAAGTTTTTACGGGTTGGGGCAGATGCTGATTCTTCATATAAGAAAATTGGGATATCTAATTCATCGTTGATGCGTTTTGCTACTTTTTTCGAAATGTCGATACATTCTTCTAACGTTACATCTTTAATCGGGATAAATGGAACAACGTCGGTTGCACCCATTCTAGGATGTTCTCCTGTATGTTTTGTCATGTCAATATTTTCACTTGCATATTTAACTAATTGAAAAGCAACTTCTTGAATACCATCTTCATCCCCAACAAGTGTAAACACACTACGGTTATGACTTTTATCTGAAGAATGATCTAACAACGTCACTCCACCGACACTTTTTGCCACTGAAACTAATCCGTTAATTACTTCTTCATTTTTACCTTCACTAAAATTTGGGACACATTCAATAATTTTTGCCATTATAAACAACATCCTTTCAATTTATGGTTTGATACACGTAAAAACTATGTACAGATACTATAACCTACTTTTATAATAAAAAGTAAGAATTTACTTCTTTTTTTCACTCCCTTACTTTTGTTAAAATAAAGCACAACTTATTAGGTAGCGCTTTCAATCGACATCCAAAGAATAGCACCCTTTAAATAACAAGTCAACAATACTTTTATATAAAAAGACAACGTGTGAAATAATTAGTAATTCATTCTCTTCCTCAAGTTTCTTAATTTTATTATCTTCTTGCTTAGTCA
>OMJG01000210.1_pt1 | contig 45024 bp, 45 predicted proteins | sample 1646431 | NCBI WGS metagenome assembly OMJG01 (sample SAMN03771674, study PRJEB25209) | food metagenome | isolation source: Cotija cheese | place: Mexico:Jalisco,Michoacan | collected 2011-12-12
GGCTCTTCACGATTTAGAGTGCGTTGATCCTGGCCTGCAGCTGCCCGGAGTGGATCAGTGACCGCAAGATGTAGTGGTCGAGGTTCCGGAACCCGAGTGCGATGCCGCGTAGGTGCTCAAGCCGTCCGTTGATGGCTTCGACCGGGCCGTTGGACGCCCCAATGTCGAAGTAGGCGAGCACGTCCTCACGCCGGCGCCACAAGGTCCGTCCCAGTTGGGCGAGCTCCTCCAAGCCTTTCGGTAAGCCCTTGCGCAGGGTGTTGATGATCCGGTCCATCAGCTTCTTCCCCTCCGATTTCTTCGGATGCCCGTACGCCTGGATCAGGTCCTGGTAGAACATCCAGGTGACTTCGAGTGCGACGTACTCATCGTCGGTGGCCCACAACAGGTCCAGCCGCCTGTTCTGCCGCGTCGTGAGGTAGTTCCTCCTGGTCAGCAAGGTGCGTCGGTACTTGTATAACGGATCATCCTTACGCCCACGCCGCCCCGAGGTTTCACGTTGCAGGCGTTGCCGACAGCCGGTGAGCTTGTCCGCGGCCAGGTGCACGACATGGAAGGGATCCATGACCTTTCTCGCCTGAGGGAGCGCCTGGTCCACTGCGGTGGCGTAGCCGGCAAAGCCATCCATGGTCACTACCTGCACTTGTCTCCTGAACTCAGGGCTGCGTTCCTGCAACCAGGTTCGCAGGACCTCGGCACTGCGTCCCGGGCGCATGTCCAGCAACCGGGCAGGACCTGCCCCGGTGACCAGGGGTGTGAGGTCCACCAGGACCGTCACGAACGAGGAGGGCTGGCCGGGGCGGCGGGTGTGCTTCCACACATGCTCGTCGACCCCGAGGATGCGTACGCCGTCCAGGTGGGAGGGGTTGTCGTAGACCAGCTTGCGGCAGGCATCGACGGCGATCTGGTTGACCAGTTCCCAACCGACACCCAGGGCCTTGGCGGTCGCAGACACGCTCATCCGATCAATCGCCAGGCGCTGCAAGATCCAGCGGGTGACCCGGTGGGTCAGCTTCGCACCATCATCGGCGCAGGTCAGGGAGGTCTGGAAGATCTTCCTGTCGCAGGCTGGATAGCTGCAGGTGAACCTCGGGACACGGACATGAAGGCGGGTGGGGAACCCCACGACGGGAAGGTCGACCAGGGTCCGGACGATGTGGTCCCGTAGCTTTCCGGGATTTCCGCACTCGGGGCAGAGTCCGTCCACGGTCACGGGTGCGGCGTCGATGATGGTGAGGGTGCCGGCGTCGGCGGCACCGGTGATGGTCAGGCCGATTTCCGCGGTACGGCAGATGGTGTCGGCCACGAGGTTGCCAGTAGTAGGCTGCACAGTAGGGTCCTGGTTCGGTCAGATGGAAGCTTCGCAACTCTCATCTTGTACCGGCCAGGACCCCTATATGTTGTGCCACCCCGAACTCCACCCTGGGCTCACCTACGCACTCCGAAACGCGAAGAGCCGGTAAAGGCCTCATTGATGCCACCAGTGACGCCGCGTGGGTCGGTCTTTGTAGCAAGCGCGGCCTTGACCTCAGACAGGTCAGTGCGGGACTCGTGGATGACACCGCGAGAGTCCAGGACGATGATGTCGGTGGCACCAGCTTTCTTGAGCATGTCCACGGCAGCGACACCTGCAGCACCTGCGCCGGAGATGACAATCTTTAAGCCCTTGAGCTCACGCTCAACCAGCTTGAGTACACTCTTCAGGGCCGCGAGGATGACCACGGCGGTGCCGTGCTGGTCATCGTGCATCACTGGGATGTCCAGGCGCTCAATCAGACGGTGTTCTACCTCAAAACAACGCGGCGCAGAGACATCTTCCAGGTTGATAGCACCGAAGGATAGTGCGATTGCGGCGATGGTTTCCACCAGCTGATCAACGTCCTGGGTATCCAAAACGATTGGAACGGACTTCAAACCAGCAAACGCGCTGAACAGCTGCGCCTTGCCCTCCATAACGGGCAGGGATGCCTGCGGTCCGATGTCGCCCAAGCCCAGAACTGCGGAACCGTCGGAGATGACAGCAACGGTGTTGCCAACGCCAGTGTGGGTGCGGGCAACCTCTGGGGCTTCAGCAATTGCTTCACACACCTTGGCAACACCCGGGGTGTACGCCAAGGAGAGGTCACGCAGGTCGCGCAGCGGACGAGTGGATCCGATGGACAGCTTGCCGCCTTCGTGCGCGTCGAAGATTTCTTCTTCAGTCAGGTTCTGAGTGTTTCGCTGTAATGTTGCGGTCTTGAAGTATCGCCTAGCTTCTCTTTGAGTCGAGAGTAGTTTCTAATCCGAAAAGAATAGCCAAATCTATTGCCTAATAGGAAGTACGATCTGCGAACATTTGTGAATTTTGCGCTGACCATTGTTGCTAGCTTTGCAAGCCTACGATTCACAGTGAACATAAATAACGAAGGCCACTTCCCTTGCTGGGATTTTCGCGAGCGGAAGTGGCCTAAAATATGCGCTTTGCAGCGCATCTAGTTCAGCTAGCGCAGTAGCACTAGCGCAGTAGTACTAGCGCAGTAGTGGGCGCGACCAGAGCGCGAGCACCAGCGTGGACGCCAGGGACAGACCGGCCATGATCCATAGGGTGCCGGCGGTCCAGGAGGTATCGACAGCCAAGGCACCCAATGCCGCGCCGGAAGCGATACCCACCTGGTAGGTCACCACGTACAGCGAGGATGCTGCATCCGGGTTATCACGCGCCGCGTGCAGGAAAATGGTCGTGCCCAGCGTTGGCAACGCGCCATAAGCGCCGCCAAAGACGGTGATAGCGAGGAACACGATGACCACGGACACCACGCCTTCTAAGCCGAAGGCGAGCTGGCCCAAAATGGCGGCGATGACAAAGAGCGTGGTGGTGTGCACACTGCCGCGCAGCATGCGGCGATCCACCGTGCGGGTTGCCACGGTAACGCCCACCAGCCCGAGCGCACCGAATGCAAAGAGACCAGCAGAAACGAAGCCATCGCCGGCGGTTTCCGCGATGATGAGGCCGAGGTAAGTGTAGGCGGCGAAGACACCGGTGACCGCGAGCATCAAGAAAATCACCAGGGAGATAAGGCCCCACGGCAGTTTCTTCTTAGCCTTTGCAGCGGTTTCCTTGGGCAGCGGCGGCAAGGACGGCACGGTTGGAACCAGAACTGCGACGGCTGCGATAGTCAGCACGCCCAACAGCCAGGTCGCAGGACGCCAGCCGATAAGCTCACCAATCCAGGTTGCCAGCGGCGATCCGACCACCAATGCCATTGTGGAACCGACGGAGACAACACCCACGGCCTTGCCCGTATTCCCCGGTGACATGCGCGCGGCCATCGGGCCCACCAGCGCCCAGAAGACACCGTGGGTTAGCGCCGCGATGATGCGGCCGACAGCCAGCATTGCGTAACTGACGGTCAGCGCCTGAATCACAATGCCGGCGGCCAAAAAGCCCAGGGTAATCAGGAAGATGGTGCGCTTATTAAAACGCGCGAGCCACATCATCGCCGGGATTGTCACAATCGCGACCACTGAGGCATAGACCGTCATCAGCAAACCAATGCGTGACTCAGAGACATCCAAGTCACGGGCCATGGGGCGAATAAGGCCCACGGCAAACATTTCAAAAGTGACGTAGACGAATGCCGCGAAGCTCATCGCTGTCAAAGGAACAATGGGGAAGCGTGCTTCAGTTGCGTTGGAGGTGCTCATGGGTACGCGCCTTCCTTTGAACGGGCCTAAAAGGGCAGGGTGATTGGGAGTCAATCGGTATGACTCAAGTCTTGGGGCGGCTATGTCCTAACAAACGGTAGACCTCTTGTGGGAATTCAACTAGTTCAGAGACCGAATTGCCCCAGTTGAGTTAGCAATTTAACTCCCCTTGCAACCAAGCCACCTACGCCACTGTTGCTATTTGGCCATTGCGGCGGTGATTTTTACATCGTGCGACAATGGACGCTATGTCTAGTGCTAAAAATTGGCTCGAGGGCGCGCGCCCACACACCTGGGCGAATGCATTCGCCCCTGTCTTGGCTGGTAGCGGTGCTGCCGCAGCCATCGGTGGGTTCCACTTCGGGCGAGCGTTGCTGGCGCTCATTGTGGCTTGGGCGCTAATTATTGGCGTGAACTTTGCCAATGATTACTCCGACGGTATCCGCGGCACTGATGATGATCGCTCCGGGCCGCAGCGTCTCACCGGCGGTGGTTTGGCCAAGCCACAGCACGTTAAGTTCGCTGCTTTCGGATGCTTCGCGGTAGCAGGTGTTGCCGGCATCTGGTTGTCGCTGGCCGCTGGCGCATGGTGGTTCATCCTCATCGGCGCACTCTGTATCGCCGGCGCATGGTTTTATACCGGCGGCAAAAACCCTTATGGCTACCGCGGCCTGGGCGAGGTCGCAGTCTTTGTGTTCTTTGGCCTAGTCGCAGTACTTGGCACCCAGTTCACGCAGGCAGGCACCTTGTCCTTTACCGGCTTGCTGCTTGCACTTGGTATCGGCGGCATGAGCGCCGCGGTGAACCTGGCCAACAATATTCGTGACATTCCCTCAGACTCACAGACCGGCAAGATAACCTTGGCCGTGCGCCTGGGTGATGCACGTTCCCGCACCTTGTTCACCATTTTGCTGGCGCTGCCCGTGGCGTACACACTGCTTATCGCCATTGGTTCCTGGGCTGCGCTGATTGGTCTGGTGTACATTCCGTTTGCGCTGACCTCAGTGCGCATTATCAATAAGGGGGCACGCGGCCCGGAGCTCATTCCGGTGCTGGGACTAACGGGCCGCGCCATGTTGATATGGGCCGTTACCACCGCTCTTGCTGTAGCGCTGGTGTAGTCCATGCTGGGAGTAATCACCGGATTCACCATCATCTTGGCCGTCATTTTTACCGGCTGGATGTTGGCGCGCACCAAGGTTATTCGCTCTAATTCAGAGCGGTTGATGTTCAACAGGGTGGCCTTTTATGCCGCTACCCCAGCATTGCTTTTCGATGCCGTCTCTACCTCCGACCCAGAGAACTTCCTCACCCCGGTACCGCTGGTTATCAGCTTGGCCACGATTTTGGTGTCGGTAGTTTATGCCATTTTCTTCTTCCGCCAAGGCGCGGCTGGGGTGGGAATCGGCGCGGCATCGGCAAGCTATTTCAACTCCGTCAATATTGGCCTGCCGGTGAGCATCTACGTCATTGGTGATGCCACCCACGTTGTGCCCATCATGCTGCTGCAGATGATGGTGTTTACCCCGGTCATCCTGGGCATGCTTGGCGGCGGCTCTTTTTGGGGCGCGGTCAAGACTGGCCTGCTCAACCCGGTTGTGTTGGCGTCTATTGCTGGTTTCATCGTGGCGGTTATGGGCTGGGAAGTCCCAGCGCCTGTGGCAGAACCCATCGCGCTGTTGGGGGGCGCGTCCATTCCGATGGTGCTGATGAGCTTCGGTGCATCCATTTCCGGTTCGGGCGTGCTCTCCGATGCAAAGTCTCGCCCTGCGGTTCTCACCGCCACCGCGCTCAAGCTCGTCGGCATGCCGCTGGCAGGCTTTGCCATGGCAACCTTGCTGGGCTTAGAGGCTGACTTGGTGTACGCCTGCACCATCTTGTGCGCGCTGCCTACTGCGCAGAACGTCTACAACTTCGCCGCCACCTTTGAGCGCGGACAAACCATCGCGCGAGACACCGTGTTCATCACAACATTCGCATCCCTTCCGGTGATGCTGCTTATCGCGCTACTGTTTGGACGATAGAACCACCCGCCGTATCTCCGTCAAGGAAACCCCCTCGTATCTGAAGAACCCCGCGTACCACGCGCGAAAACGCCCACTGCAAAATCTCGCAAGAGTACGGAGGCAATTGCTGCCTCTGTTGAGAACAAGCTGGTGCGCAAGCTGAAGGCTGCGGCGAAGACCGGTCAACTGGAACTAGACAGGGCGTGGATGGGTGTCTCTTTGGGCTCAGCTGAGTTTGATGAGAAAACCAACACCGCCACGTTCGCGGTGCGGCTTTTTGATTTGTCCAAATATCACTGGAAGTTGGACCTGGAGACCCGCAAGGTCACCGACGTGCATCTCAATCTCAACCGCATTACCGAAAAAGAAAACTATGACTATGGGATGATGCGCCACGTGCCTGGTACCGATATTTGGGTGCGCACGCTGCCGCTGAGCCCCACCTACCGCGGCGCATATAGCTTCAGTTTGCTCACTGACGATGATGAAGCCGCAGGGCAACAGCGCCAGCCGGGGCCACCTCTGCACCCGCGTACAGACCGTGCAGTAGTGTCTGGTGTTTCTTTATCCACCGATTTGGACGTAGATGAGGAAGGCCGCGGCACTTCCCTGATCTCAGGTCCGCTTGCACCTTACGACCGTTGGAGCGGCAGGGTCAACGCGCTGCGTGGTGAGGTTCGCACCACTTACCTGGAGGACTCTGGGCTGAAGATTTTCGCCTACCTGCCCACGCATTTAAGCAATGAACAGCCTGCCGCACAGTCGTGCAGGTTGCTTACGCTTTTCGATGCCGAAACCTGGTTCTTTAAACACGACCTCCCCCGCGCGCTGGAGAACGCGGTGGCGGGTGGAATGGAACCGCTCGCGGTACTGGGGATTGTTAACCACAATAATGAGCACCGCTTGGCGCAGTTAAAAGCCAATACGGAGTTCCTAGAAGATGCGGGCACCGCGGGTGAGGACTGGATTCGCCAGCAAGCAGAAGATGCCGGGATTGTTCTTGACCCAGCGGCCAACCTCATTGCCGGGCAATCCCTGGGCGGGTTTTCGGCGCTCTATGCCGGCATTCGTCATCCGGAGCGCTATTCCACCATCATTGCGCAGTCACCGTCTTTGTGGTGGAATCCCGAACCGGGCAGTACCCCGCGCGACTTGGCGCGGCCAACTCATGGCTGGCTCACGGAGCAGTATTACCGGGCGAAGGCCAAAGCACTTCCCCCGCACGCCATCATTGATGTTGGCGTGCGTGAAGGCGCGATGGTGAACAAAGCGCATATGCTAGCCATGGCGCTGAAAGCACGGGATATTAAGCACGAGCTGTACGTTCATGACGGCGGGCATGACTGGGCGTGGTGGCGCGTAGCGCTGCTTGAGCACTTGGGCGCGAAGCTCGAAGGTTAGTAGTCTTCGTCGCCGTCGGCGCGGCCGGAGAGCTCACGTTGAACCCAGGCCTTGTGTTCTTGGCGCTGGCGGGAGTATTCCGCGATGGATTCGGTGGCTTCGAGGCGCCACTTGGAGAAGATCAACATCGACAGTGGCAGGGCAACAAATAGTGCCAACAGTGCGGTGAATACCAGCGGGATTGGTGCGTCAATGAGCACCGCCAGGGTTTGAATGACCACGGTTAGACCGATAAAGAGGCCAAGGCGGGCGAGGCCGTATTTGATAACCGCGCGGCGCGATTTCGCGCGGAGTTCTGGGTCTGGAATTGGTGCTTGATCATCCACAGGCACTTAGTTTACCTCCTTAGATTCCCGCCCCGTATCATGGGCTGTATGGGTCGGATAATATTACTGCTACTGATTATCGCTGCTGTTATTTTGGTCTGGAAAGCCTTTGGTCCAAGCTCTTGGAAGCGCAAATCCCAGGCCGTACAGCAGCAACCTAAGCGTGAGATTAAAGGCCCTGATGATGACGAAGACTTTCTGTGGAATCTCGAAAAAGAAGCCTTCAAACAACGCCGGGCTCGGGAGCGCGCTGAAGAAGAAAACCGCCGCTCTAACCCGAAGAACTTGGACGAATCCAAGGACCCGGATTCAAGTCCGGATGAGTTAGACGGCGATGAAAAATAAGCCAGCTAATCTGCAGATTTCTAGGCGCCTGGTTTCTAGGCATCTTTTTAAGCGCCAGACTTTCTAGGCACCAAAGCTAAGTCGAAGTTCAGTGTCTGGGCGACAGCAATGACTTTCTCCCAGCGCACGCCTTCCCCACCATGCTCGATGGTGTGCAGCGTGGAGCGCGAGACGCCCACCGTTTTAGCGAGGTCTTGCTGCACGATGCCGCATTCACGGCGGCGCTGCGCAAGCTCGTTTCCGAGCTCAACTAACGTGTGGTTGTCACTTGCGGGCTTGCCTCGCTTATTGCGAGTTGGATTGACCATGTAAGTTAATTCAGTCCAGCGTAGGAATGGAGACCAGAGACCACCATATTGATGAAGAACAAATTAAAGATCATCGTAGCCAACGCAACAATATTAATCCACGGCGCAAACTTCGCCCAGGATGGTGTCGCACGTGCGTGCAGGTAAGCAGCGTACAAAATCCAGGTAGCAAAGGACACGGTTTCCTTCGGGTCCCAGCCCCAAAAACGACCCCAAGCGGCTTCCGCCCAAATAGCGCCAAGCACAATACCCAGACCGAGTGTTGGCAGGGTAACCACGGCAACGCGGTAGGCCATCTGGTCCAGCTTCTTTTCTGACGGCAGTGGCTTTGCCATTGCGCCGAAGAAGCCCTTTTCCTGGCCCTTTGGCTGCGAGCGACGCAGCAGGTGCAGGACAGAACCGATACCGGAGACGATGCCTAAGGAACCACCTAGAGAGACGATGGTGACGTGTACTGGCAACCAGTAGGATTGCAGCGCTGGTACCACTGGCGCGGACTCAGCATAAAGCTTGGTGGAGCCGTAGAACATCAACGCCAACATCGGGGTCAACAGCCATGGCCACAGGGTGCGCCATTCCTTGCGCTGCATCGCGATCATGACCGCCAACATCGCACCGAAGGTAATCATCATCATGTACTCATACAGATTGCCCAGCGGGAAGCGGTTGACCGCCAAGCCACGCAACACAATCGATGCCAGGTGCAAGACCAGGGCCACCCACAACAGTGACTGCGTCATGCCGCCCAGGCGATCTACCTTGGATTCCTGCGCAGCAATATCTGACTCTGATCCATTACCGATCGGCCTTGACGTGGAGTCAACGCCGGAAGCATCGCCTTCGACGATATCGGAGCTGCCAGCAGCAGAACCGTTCGCAGCAACGGTTGCCTTCGCCTTCGACGCGGCGGCTTTTGCTTCGGAGTGCTGACGGCGGGCATCAATCACGCCGTTGAGACGGCCGTAATAAATGAGGGACAAAACCAACGCGACTGCATAAACAACAAATGCTGTTTGAAACGCAATGTCTGAGAAGTTGGATAGATTCTGATTAACCGGCATCAATTTCTTACCTATCGGAGTTAGACCACTAAAAAGCAGCTTATATGCACAACACCCTACTACTTTTGTTCATCCCAAACCAACTTTTGGAGGATTAGTGTGATGCTGTGAATCATTATGGTGTAAGGGCTATTAGTCCTCGGTAAATAGCGCGTCTTCCTCGACTTCATCGGGGTCCGGAAGTTCCAGAAGATCGCGGTAGAGCTCATCAAACTCTTCCGACCAACCAGCACGGTCCGTGCGGGCTAGGCCGGCCATTTCAATGGACGTGCCCTTGTCATCGCCAAGCGGGCGCAGGCGAATCCAAATGCGGCGGCGCTTAATCACCAGCGAGAAGACCAAACAAATCAACATCGTCATCGCAGAAACCAAGACCCACTTTTGGGTTGGGTCATAAGAAATCTGGAAGTTGGCAAACTCATTAGCGCCGTTGAAGGTCACCGTGGTGCCATCATCAAGCGTGACCGATTCATCCATGGTCAGATTGACGCGGTCAATGCGCTGCAGCTGGCCCGAGTGCACCAGTGAAGAGTCCAAATCAAAGATGGACTGCGCGGTTCCGGTATCCAGGCCAGCGTCACCACGGTAGATATCCACCGCCATCGCAGGGTCCATCATGGATGGGAAGCTGGAGGTCAACAACTCATTGTTCTCGCCATCCCAGCTAGCCGTAGGCGCGAACAGGCCCTGGATAGCCAACTGATTTTGGCGACGCTCATACAAATCTGGGTACATGCCTGCTGGTGGGTCAAAGCGCATCACACCAGAAGACAAGAAGAAGGTTGGGTCATCCGGGCGGAACTGCACGGTCTGCGTACGGGTTTCACCATTGGGCCACTCCACCGTAATGGTTGGCGCAAAGCCGTGACCCTGCAGGTAAATACGGTTGTTGTCCGTACGCAGAGGGTGGTTGACCTTCAGCTCATAGTCATCCCAGGTCTCAGGATCAGTGAAGATGTCTTCGCCCTCGGCATAGGAGACGTTGGAGGTAAACATTTCTGCCTGGCCGTTCGGCAGGTAGTCACCCACGAAGTCATGGGCTTGGAAGCAGAAATCGTGCAACCCGGTGCCATCGAAAAGAGCACCTGCACGGAAGCTGTCATAGTTAGACAACGAGGTATTACAGAACTCTGTGGACTGCTCCAGATCGGAAGAGCCGGTATTGGTCACCACAATGACCTGGCCTTCGTAGTACACCAGGCGGCCAAAGGCCACGGTGACCAAGACAGCAACGAGAGAGACGTGGAAAATCAGGTTCGCCAATTCACGGCCATAACCGCGCTCCGCGGAGAACGCGAAAGCGCCCGCGCGGTCTTCTTCCGGCTGAAATTCTGAAACGCGCCACTTCTTCAGCTTAGTTTTCACCTGCGCGTACATCTCATCAAAGCTGCGCTCAGTCTCACCCTCCGCGTGCATCTGCATGCGGTTGAAGTTGCGCGGCGCACGAGTTGGTTCTGTCTTCCACGCCTTGTAGTGATCCCAGGAACGCGGAATGATGCAGCCCACCAAGGAGATGGTCAGTAGCACAAAGATGGCCGTAAACCAGGTGGAGTTGAAGACATCAAACAGCTGCAGCTTGTCATAGATTTCTGCAACGCGGCCGTTGGAGGCGATGAACTCATTGACGTTGGTTTCATTCAAGTCGCGCTGCGGCAGCAGCGAGCCGGGGATGGCAGCGAGTGCGAGCAAGAACAGCAATGCGAGTGCGGTGCGCATGCTGGTGAGCCAGTGCCAGGCACGGCGAAGCCAAGTACCAATTTTCTTCATGGCGGGGACAGTCTCCTATTTCTACGCTTAAATCAGCGTCATGCCGTATTCGACGGTCCATTGACGAACCCAGTTGATGAAGTATGCCCACGCGCCAGAGGTGAGCAGGACACCAACGATGATCATGGTGATACCACCAATGATTTGAATCTTGCGGGAGTGCTTGCGCATCCATTCAATGCTGCGCATCGCACGGGCTGAGCTCAGTGCAACCAGCAAGAATGGCAAGCCCAGACCCAGGCAGTAACCGATGACCAAGATGGTTCCGCGCGCGGCCGTCATGCCTTCGGTTCCTGCTGAAACGGAAATGATGGCGGCCAGCGTTGGACCCAAACAAGGGGTCCAACCCAGTGCAAACACACCGCCCAGCAAGGGCGCACCAAGCCAGTTCGTCCAGCGCTTTGGCGCCATGCGCGTGTCATTTTGCATAAAGCCAATGCCGCCCATGAACACAATGCCCATCAAGATGGTGATGATGCCGCCGACGCGCATGAGCATCTCAGCGTTTAGCGTCAACATCGAAATTGCACCGAAGACAGACACTGTAGCCAGCACGAATACGACGGTAAAGCCCAAGATAAACAGCAGTGCCGCACCGACCACGGCCCATTGGCGTTGCTTGGTCACCACGGGGCTGTTGCCCTTGAATTCCACCTGGCCGCCGACAAGGCCTGCCAAGTAGGACATGTAGCCCGGTACCAGTGGCACCACGCATGGCGATGCAAAAGACACCAAGCCGGCGGCAGCGGCTGCCAAGATGCCTAAGAGCAGCGGGCCGCTAGCGGCCATGTCTGCGAAGGCGGTTCCGATATCAGTCACGTGTTAGCTCGCTTGTTCTTGCTCGAGGTCATCAATGACAGTCAAGATGTCACTGTCTGTAATGCCGCGCAAGAAGACTGCGGCCGGACGGTGCTGGTTATCCAACACGATGGTGGTTGGCACCACCGAGGTGGGCACGCCGCCGAGCGCTGCCGCCGTCTTAAACGGGGGGTCATAGATGGACGGGAAACTCACACCGTTATCTTCTTTAAAATCACGGGCAATCTGCGGATTGTAATCACGCACATTAATACCCAACACGGTGCCCAGCTCGCGCTCTTCCAGATCCTCCTGCACACGCTGCAAGTCATCTACTTCCGCACGACACGGTGCACACCACTGCCCCCAGGAGTTGAGAACAACAATCTGGCCCTCATAATCATCCAGAGAAATAGTCTCTGATTCTTCCATCAAGGATTCACCAGAGAAGGTCTGCAGTGGCTTGCGCTCTGCCTCATCATAGAAAATCTCTTGTTGGCCACCGGGTGTGATGAATTCGAAGGTGCCGCCAACGGCAACTGCGTTTTGGGCATTGTCGGATTCTTGGGCGCACGAGGCCATGAGCACGCTGGCGGCGGCAATAACAGCCGCTGACGCTAGGCGCTTGGAGTCAAACATGAAAGAGACTTTCTAAAACGTGAGAAGGTGCAGTAAAGCTTAGATGCTTTGTGCTGGTGAAGAGTAGAAAATATCGACGATCTTGTCGCCGTCAAACACGATGGAAGACACCGACGCCAGATCACATTCGCGGTTCCACGGCGCATGCGGCAAACGCAGTCCAAGGACGGTGCGCTGCACCATGACGATTGGCAGCTGGTGGCTAACAACAATCGCCTCATGTCCTTCGGCGTTGACGCGGGCGCGTTCCACGGCATCCATCATGCGAGATGCGATCTCTGTGAATGGCTCGCCCCAGCTCGGCTGGAGCGGGTTGCGCAGAAGTGGCCAGCGTTGTGGATTCCACAGCGCTGAGCGTACGCCCTTAACATGCAGACCCTCAAAACGGTTTCCTGATTCAATCAGGGCCTTATCAATTTCCACGTCAAGGCCTGTGACCTTGGCAAAAGGCTGTGCAGTTTCTTGGGTGCGCTGCAAAGGTGACGCCGCTAGATAGGTCACATCGTGGCCTTCGAAGGCTTTCGCTGTGCGCGCTGCCATGGAATGTCCACGGGCCGAGAGGTGGTAGCCAGGGATACGGCCGTACAGAATTTTATCTGGGTTGTGGACCTCGCCGTGGCGCACGAGGTGGACGATAGTTTTCGTCACAGCTGGATTATCCTTCCGCTTGAGCAGCTGCCTTGGCAGCAGGCTTGAGAGCCTTTTCGATTACCTCAAAATCATCGTCTGTTAGCGCATCAGATACAAACCAGGTCTCAAATGGGCTTGGTGGAACCATGACGCCAGCGTTCAACAATTCGTGGAAGAACGGGGTAAAGCGGAAGGTATCGGCTGCCTTCATGTCGTCAAAGTTGCGGCCCTCGCCCTCAGCGAAGCGGATGGACAGCATGGAAGATGCGCGCTGCATGTGGTGCGCAACGCCTTCAGCTTCAAGCGCTGCCGAAATCATGTCGGAGAGCCTGTCGGCGTGGGCAGCAAGGCGTGGGTACAAAGATTCATCGGCAAGCTTAAGCGATGCCAAACCTGATGCCATGGCCACCGGGTTTCCGGACAACGTACCTGCTTGGTAAACCGGACCGACTGGCGCCAGGTAATCCATGATGTCCGCGCGGCCACCGAAAGCTGCCGCTGGCAAACCACCGGAGACAACCTTGCCGAAGGTCACCAGGTCACCAGCGACCTCATCCACGCCGAACCAACCCTTGTGGGAGGTGCGGAAGCCAGTCATGACCTCATCCAAAATCAACAGCGCGCCATCAGCGTGCGCAATCTCCTTGAGCGCCTGATTAAAGCCTTCTTCCGGCGCCACGGTACCCATGTTGCCCGCTGCTGCCTCAGCGATAATGCAGGCAATCTCACCTGGATTATCAGCGAATGCCTTCTTGACTGCTTCAATATCGTTATAAGGAACAACGATGGTATCCGCTGCCGCCGCACCGGTAACACCTGGGGAATCTGGCAGCGCCAGCGTTGCCACGCCGGAACCAGCCGCGGCCAGCAAGGCATCCACATGGCCGTGGTAGCAGCCATCAAACTTCAAGACCTTGGCGCGGCCGGTAAAGCCACGTGCCAAACGCACAGCGGACATAGTTGCCTCCGTGCCAGAGTTGACCAGACGCACCTTTTCCGCAGCGGTACGGGAAATAATTTCTTCCGCCAGCAAGGTCTCCCCCACCGTTGGGGCACCAAAGCTCAAACCATCAATAGCCACATCTTGTACAGCCTTGACGATGTCAGGATGCGCATTGCCGTGAATCATTGGTCCATAAGAGCCCACGAGGTCAACAAAGCTATTGCCATCAACGTCAATCAGCTTGGAGCCCTTCGCGGATGCAATAACGCGGGCCTGACCACCAACGGAGCCAAATGCACGAACCGGCGAATTCACACCGCCCGGGGTGACATTGCTGGCGCGGGAAAACCACTGCGCAGAGTTAGAAGTTTTAGTTGAATGTGAGGAGTCCGGGGAAGAAGCCATAGCCCTCATTGTACGTATTTTGCCGTTATACGAAAGTTTGAATAAACGCTGTGATGCGCCTGCTTTACAAGCGCGCTAGACTCTTAGAAGGTTAAGGGGAAGAAGTTCCGGGGGAATCTATTTATATTTCAGGTTGCATTTGGGGGTTTTGCAATGCTTTTCGATGTTCCATCGACCAACCACACCACCACCCGCCGTGGGAGGTTTCCGCTGCTCATTGGCGCCATTGTTATCATGTCAGCATCGATGTTGACTGCATGCTCGGCTGAAGAGGAGCCGATCGAAAACACCGCCGCGCACTCCTCCCACGCGTGGCAACCGGCGCACCTACCTCTGCCGATTTCCCGGCGCGTGGGCTTCGGTGAGAACCTCTCAACGTCACCGACATCACAACCGGCAACCAGCACCGCTGCCCCAGACGATGATGACGCCGCGTCGCGTCCCGCATCTGAACCGGTGGATTCCCCAGCTGCGGTAGCTCCTCCGGCTCAGGAACAAGCCCCGGTTGTGCAGACCCCTGCCCCAGTCGCGCCTACTGCACCTGCCACCCCGGCTTACACGCCGCCACCAGCACAACCCGCGCCTCAGCCAGCCCCGCATCCTGCCCCGAAGCACACCCCGAAACCAGCACCACAAACCCCAGAAAAGCAGGGCCCAGTGCTGAAATTCCCCGGCTCCGACATCCCGGACCTGCGCCTCGTGGTTCCTTAAATCGGCGCAGCCCCTAATTCAGCAGGGCACTTAATTGACCACGCGCAGGCCAATAAGGCCGGCGATGATCATGAGCAGGAACACAAGTTTGAGCGTAGTTACGGCTTCTTGGCCGGTGGCGAAGGAGTAAATGATGGTAATAGATGCGCCCACACCAACCCACACGGCATAAGCGGTACCCACTGGTAAGGACTTCATAGCCCAGGCCAGCCCACCCATGGAAATGACGACCGCCACGAAGAAGGTCACTGACGGCCACAGGCGCGTAAAGCCTTCTGACCTAGAAAGAGCGATTGCCCAGACGGATTCGAATGCGCCGGAGAGAACAAGAATGATCCATGCCATAAGCTCCCACTTTGGCAAATCTTTGGCACAATAGGCAACTATGAAGATTGCATTTTTAGGTACTGGACGCATGGGCTCTGAACTGGCGCGCCATGTCATAAAATCGCACGACGTCACCGTATGGAACCGCACGGCTGAGCGCGCGCAGCCCTTGGTGGATGAGGGCGCAACTTTGGCGGACTCTCCTGCCGCGGCGGTTGAGGGTGCTGAAGTAATCATCACTTCTCTGTTCGGCCCGGATGATATCCGCGAGGTTGTTATTGGCCAAGATCTGATTCCTGCTGGTATTACCTGGATTGACACCACCACTGTTTCCCCGGAGGCAGCCCGCGAATTCGCCGATGCTGTGGAATCTTATGTCCACGCCCCAGTTGTAGGTTCTTTGATTCCGGCGCGTAATGGCGAGCTCGGCGTTTATGTGGGCACCCCGGATGATGCCCGCCGCGAGGTAGCTCTTGATATCGCCCGCCCCTGGGCTGGTGAGAACAAGCTAATCGGTGTGGATTCTGCCGCCAAGGCCGCCACCGGCAAGCTTCTGGCCAACCTGGCTTTGTCCGTTACCGCACAGGGCGTTCTGGAAGCACTTAACCTCGGCGAATCCGAAGGCTTAGCTCAGGAAGAAGTCCTAAAGATGCTGGACATCACCGGCCTGGCGTTTATGAAGAACATGAAAGCCCCATTCATTCTTGGTGAGCGTGACACAGCCCCTGGTGATTTCACCGTGGACGCGCTGTGCAAAGACTCCAAGCTGATGGTGGACACCGCTGACCAAGAGCTGCCAGCCGTGCAAGCCGCCATTAAGAACTTTGAACGCCAGCAAGAACTCGGCCACGGCGATGAGGACTTCTCCTCCATCTTCGTCTACCGCAAAGACTAGTTAGTGTTTCCACGACCGCTAGATTCTGGCTAGGAGCTAGCACACGCAGCAAGCCCCGGGCCACAGGATTTTCCTGTAGCTCGGGGCTTGCCTAGTTGTATGCCAAAGTGCGTGGCAGGGTGGTTCTAGCCTTCGCGGACGCGCTTAGCCGCAGCGCGTGCGTCTGCCACAACGGCAGGAACGCCAACGCCGCCGGCCCAGGCGCCGGTGACGTCCAGGCCCGGTTGTGCGGTGAGTTTCTCACGAACCGTTGCTACGGTGGCGAGGTGGTTTTCGTCAAAGCGTGGCAGGCCGCCAAACCAGCGCTGGGTGTAGATTTCACTCACGCCTGCTTCCCGGGCATCAAAACCGGTGATTGCCAGCAGGTCATCAAGGGCGTAATCCACCAGGGTGTCTTCATCCTCACGCGCCAGGGAATCATCGCCGAAGCGTCCGAAGCTTGCGCGAATGACAGCGCCATCACCAATACGGTTTTTGATGTGCGGCCACTTCTTCGAGCTAAACGTAAACGCCTTCGCGTGTACGCCCGGCTGGTCCGCTGCGATGAGCAGCCCGGAAGAATCCGGCAAGCCAGCATCAGAATCAAACTTGAATCCAACAATCGCAGAGCTTGCCAGCTTCACTGGCTTGAGCGCTTCCGCGGCTTCCGGCGCTGCCTTGGACAGCAAGCGCGCGGTGGTTGGCGCGGGGGTTGCCACAATCACGCGGTCATAAGGTTCAGCATCACCCGGAACTCCTTGGCCGGCGATAGTGTAGGTGGAGTTCTTAGCGTCAAAGGTAATGCCTGAAACGAAAGTATCGAGGTGGATATCCGCACCGGATTTCTCCGCCAGGGTTTCATATAGCTCCGCATAGCCACCAGCGAAAGCATTAAAGACTGGCTTGGCCTCACCACCACCAGGCGCCGGACGGGACTGTTCAATCTTGGAAACTGCACCAGACAAGGTGACCCTCTCCCCTGCTTCAGCCAGGGCGTCCAGTGCTTCTGCCAACTGTGGGACAGTCGCGCGGATACCCAAGTCATCAGCCAAGCAGGAGTAGACACCGCCGAGCAGTGAAGAGACGACACGGTCCACAACTTCATCGCCGTAGCGCTCACGCACTAGTTTGCCGATACTGCGGTCTTCTCCGACCGTCCAATTAATCGCCGCGGTATCGGCCTCAGCATCAATCTTGCGCGCGGTTTCTTCGCTGACCAGGTGCGCAATCGGTGCAGAGGTAGATGGAATACCCATCACGCCACCGCGCGGCAGATTCTGTAATTCACCGCCGGAGTACACCAGCGAGGATTTACCGGATGGTTCAACGAGAGAATCAGCCAGGCCGAGTTCAGTAAAGAATTCCACGGCATCTTCACGCCGGGCCAGGAAAGCTTCCGCACCAAGGTCGACGGGGCCATCATTAAACGGCACTGTGAACAGCTTGCCGCCGATCCGGTCAGAAGCTTCAAAGACATCCACCTGGGAATCCTCAGCTGCTGCTACCTCACGAAGCTCATAAGCAGCGGTAAGTCCCGCTAGACCTGCGCCAACAATGGCAATTCTCATTTAGCCCTCCTCGTGAATGATTGATACTGCACGCGTGATTGCTTCAGCCTCAGTGGTTGGCAAGACGCCGTGGCCAAGGTTCCAAATATGTCCAGTGGCGTGGCCTGCAGCTTGCGCCGCCGAAACCTGGTCACGGATGTTGCGGACGGCGCCGCGAACGGCGTCATCACCAGCAAAGAGTAATGCTGGATCCAAGTTACCCTGCAGTGCATGCGCGCCGTGTGCCGCGTGGATTCGCTCCGCAGCCTCGTCCATGCGCACGCGGTAATCCACGCCCATGACTTCAGAGCCTGCTTCAGCCATGGCCGGCAGCAGTTCACCGGTTCCCACTCCAAAGTGGATACGCGGCACTACACCTTCAACATGCTTCAGAATCTGCGTGGAGTACGGCAGTACAAAGTTACGGTAGTCCTCGCGGTTGAGGTATCCCGCCCAGGAGTCAAAAAGCTGCATCGCATCAATACCCGCTTCAACCTGTACGTCCAGGAAGTTGGTAATCGTTGGCACCAGGCGTTCCATCAGGGCATGCCAGGTTTCAGGCTCGGAGTGCATCAAAGCCTTGGTCTTTTCATGGTTCTTCGAAGGACCGCCCTCAATCAAGTAGGAAGCCAAGGTAAATGGTGCGCCGACAAAACCGATTAGAGACTGCTTGTCGGTGAGCTCATCAATGATGATCTTGATACCTTCGGCAACCTCCGGCACGTCATTGTCCAGGATTGGGAAGTTCTTGACGTCCTCGCGGGTGGTGACAGCCTTATCCATGACTGGGCCACGGCCAGCAACGATATCTACTCCGACACCGGCAGCTTTGAGTGGGACTACGATATCGGAGAACAAGATTGCCGCATCAACATCGTGGCGACGTACTGGCTGCAGGGTGATTTCAGCGAGGAGTTCTGGCATGAAGCACGAATCCAGCATCGAAATGCCCTCGCGCACTTGACGGTATTCCGGCAACGAGCGGCCGGCTTGGCGCATAAACCACACTGCTGGGCGCGATGGGGTCTTTCCAGCAGCAGCATCAAGCAAGGGAGCATTGGTCAGATTACGTTTCGACATGCTTGCTATTATGCCTCACCGTCGTACAAAAGTATGAGTCCAGCAGGGTGCGGTGATGATCAGTCCCAAGTGGGATCGCCGGACTTCTTCGCGATGTAATCATTCGAGGAAGGCCTAAACATCATCAACAGTGCCGCTGCCAGCAAGACAGGGATGATGATGAGGAAGAATCCGGATACTCCAATGAGGAATCCGGCGACAACAACAAAGAGCACTACCACTGCCGTGCCGGTGATAATGCGGCGTGCCAGCTTGGATCCTTGCGCCAACTGCGGGGAGACCAAAGAGAAGACAATCGCGCCGATGATGTTAGTTCCGACAATCAGGTAGTGGTTGAATTTCACCGCACCTGGTTCTTCAACGGGTTCTGCACCCGTTCCGAAGATGCCAATGAATCCAGCGCACAGCATGACCACGGCGGCAACAACAAGAATCCAGTACGCCCACCGCAGCGGGCCTGGTGAAACTTCCTGCGGAACGCGCGGCGGGGTGTACTTACGGTTGTAATCAACCGGTCCTTGTTGTCGATCGTAATCGGCCATCGCACGAATCCTTTATCTTTGAAATCTACTTGCGCAGCGGCAATGCCACCACGCTTAGTTGATTAAGACTTTACTTAGCGTCCTTGTCTTTGTCGTTTTTACCAGCATCATTTTTGCTGTTCTTCTTGTCATTCTTTCCGCCCTTGGTCCAGCGGCCAAGCATGCCCTTGAAGGTGCCGTAGTCGGCTTCATCCTGCACGTTCTTGCCGCGCTTAGAGCCTTTCGCGCCCTTGCCCGTCTCGCCGTTTTCCAGCTTTTCTTTGGCCTCACGAGCGCGCTGTTCCTGCAGTTTTTTCTGCTCTTGTTCAAACTGGCGGAGCTTTTCCATCTCGCCGGTGTATTCCAAAGTTTCCTCACGGGAGGAAAAGACCAGAACAAGAACTGCGGCAACGCCCACCAGGATCTGCAGGGATCCATCGACCACGTACAGCCAGTCCGGGGAGTTGGTGCCGGTGGCAGGCCTGGTCATAAACACCAGGAAAAGCCGGAACGTGAAGTACAAGGAGAACACGAACAGCATGCGGCGCGCAGTGCCCGCGTGCTTGGATTTCTTGTACAAAAGCCGCAGCATAACGGCCAAAAGACCAATGATGGTCAAAGAAATTAGGGTGGTCAGCGCCAATGAACCCCAGGCAGTGAGGTTGATCAGAGTATCTGACAGCTGCGAATCTTCACCGATGGTGCGCTTTGCAGTGGCGCGAAGAACATCGAAGTTCACAATGGCCAGGATGAAGGAGAAAATCTGATGGATGAACTCCAGGATTACTGCGCCACCCATTATTTTGATGAGCAGCTGCACAGATTCCGGCTTGCCCGCTAGCGGGCCGTTTGCGTCCTTGCCCTGTCCGTCTTCATCACCTTTGGCAGGTGGCTTCGGCGCGGCTTCGTGGTGCTCGGGAAGGTTCCGCTTGTCGTCTTTGAGCTGGGGTGTGGAGTCCTCACCGTGATTTTCTCCTAAACCCGGTGGGTTTGGGCTGGTTTGCTGTGCGACAATCGATGGCACGGGAATCACGGTGGGGAGGCCTCCTTGAGACGGCTTCTAGTTGCTAGTTAGCGAGCTATTTAAGCCTTCTTCGCCAGAATACGGGCGGCTTCGGTAGCGAAGTAGGTGAAAATTTGATCAGCGCCTGCGCGCTTAATGGAGATTAAAGACTCCATCATAACTGCCTTTTCATCAACCCAGCCATTAGCGCCTGCAGCCTTTATCATCGCGTACTCACCAGAGACCTGATAAGCCGCAACTGGGACTGGGGAACGCTCCGCCACGCCGGACAGTACGTCTAGGTATGGCAACGCTGGTTTGACCATGACGAAGTCTGCGCCTTCGTCAATATCCATGTCTACTTCCAGCATTGATTCACGGTAGTTCGATGGGTCCTGCTGGTAGGTACGGCGGTCGCCTTCGAGGGAAGAACCGACTGCTTCGCGGAATGGGCCGAAGAAAGCAGAGGCGTACTTCGCCGAGTAAGCCACGATGGCAACGTCCTGGAATCCTGCTGCGTCCAAGCCTTCACGGATGGCACCAATCTGGCCGTCCATCATGCCGGACGGTGAGACGATGTGTGCGCCGGCGCGTGCCTGCGCAATGGCCATAGCTACATACAGTTCCACGGTGGCGTCATTGTCCACGCGACCTTCTTCATCGAGCACGCCGCAGTGACCGTGGTCGGTGAATTCGTCTAGGCAGGTATCAGCCATGATCAGCATGTCATTGCCGAATTCCTTACGCAGCAGGCGCAATGCGCGGTTGAGGACACCTTCTGGGTCCCACGCTGGTGAACCTTGCGCATCTTTGTCTTCATCACGCGGTACGCCGAAAAGGTCCACGCATCGCACGCCAGCTTCATAAGCTTCTCGCACTGCTTGCACGAGGGATTCTTCGGTGTGCTGGTAGACACCAGGCATGGAGGAAATCTCACGTGGTGCATCGATTCCATCCGCGAAGAACATCGGAAGAATGAAGTCCCGCGGTGAAAGCTGGGTTTCCGCTACCACTTCCCGCATTGCAGGGTTTTGGCGCAAACGACGTGGACGACGATGTAGAAAATTGCTCACCTTGATCAGGCTCCTTCAGCTTGAAGTCTCTTACGTTAAAGTGCGCTAGCACTTTAACCTTCGACTTTAACGGTCTTCTTGCGTGCGCGGCGTTTCTTGCGGGGTGCGGGCAGGTTGCCGGAGGCGCGCAGGGCTGCGACGTGGTCGGCGAGGGCATCAACGAGTGATGGAACATCGGCGACTTCTGGCATGACGTCAACGCGCAGACCCATCTCTTCGGCAGCAGCCTTGGTGGATGGGCCAATGCAGGCGATGATGGTGCGCTGGTGTGGTTTACCGGCAATGCCAACCAGGTTGCGGACGGTCGAGCCGGAGGTAAACGCCACGGCGTCGAAGCCACCGGATTTAATCATGTCGCGAACTTCAGATGATGGTGGTGCCGCGCGCACGGTGCGGTAAGCAACAACGTCATCAACTTCCCAGCCCAGACCTTCCAGGCCGGTAACGAGTGCTTCGCCGGCGATATCAGCGCGTGGCAAAAGCACGCGGCCAACGGCGTCGATGTCTTCAACGAAGTTCGGGAAAACGTCAACCAGGCCCTCAGCGTTTTGGCGGTTTGGCTTTGGTAGCACCTCAGGCTGCATGCCTTTTTCGCGGATGGCGTCGGCGGTCTTCTCCCCTACGGCGGCAAGGTTGACGCCAGCGAAGTCACGCGCGTCGAGGCCGAAGTCAGCAATTTTGTCCCACACCGCGGTCACGGCGTTGACGGAGGTGAAAACAATCCACTTGTAGCGGCCTTCCACGATGCCCTTGATAGCGCGGTCCATCTGCGCTGGGTTGCGTGGTGGCTCCACAGAAATGGTGGGCACGGATTGCGGGATGGCACCGTAGGATGCCAGACGCGCTGACATGGGCGCAGCCTGGTCCTTTGGACGTGGCACCAGCACACGCCAGCCGTAAAGGGAACGGTTCTCCCACCAGGAGTACTTGTTGCGGTCGTCAAAGCTGCGGCCCAAAGTAATGACCAACGGGCCAGCCAGTTCCGCATTCAGCTTGCCGATGGTCCCCAAGTTCGTCTCATACGTACGCTGCAAACGGGTAGTACCGTGCACGGTCACAAACGCTTCCGTATCAGCTGGTAGACCACGAGACAGCAGCTCTTGAGAAATCAGTGGAAGATGCTCAGCGGTTGCCTGTAGCACAAGTGGCTGTGCCGCCTGTGCAAGGCGGTCCCAGTCAACTTCGCCGTCGGTGACATCTGCTTCGGTGTAGGTAGAACCCAAGGCCAGACCAGCGAAGGAAGGCACGGTGGATGGCAAAGACATGCCTGGCACGACCTGGAATTCCAAGCCAGCTGCTGCCACTGCGTTGATCTCTGCCTTAATCGATTCACGGTTGAGTGGGTTTCCGGCAACGAGGCGGATGACATCCAGGGATTCTGGGTGGTGATGCTCCACGGCAAAGGCCTGCGCTTCTTCCAGTCCCTTGGTGACAGCCTCTACATTGGCAGCTACGCCAGATTCCCCATTGGTGGGGGTTGCTTCGCGCAAATCCGCTGCGGTTGGCGCCACTGGACGTGGCGGCTTACGACGCGCGCCTTGTGCCTTGGCTTCTGCAACAAGCTCTTCATAGTGAGCTTCATATGCTTTGAGCTTGTCTTCCGGAACTGGAAGAGCGCAGCCAACTATGTCCCGAACACCGTTTAAAACCTCAGAATCTACGATCGCGATCGCGTTATGGGCTAGTACTTCACGGGCACGTACGGTCAGTAACTCAGGGTTTCCTGGGCCTGCGCCAACGAAGATAACTTTGCCAAGCTGGGGCACGGCATTGCTCATTAAAGGTTCTTTTCTAGTATCAACGGCAATCAATGTGGTCTTTGCCACCGCGCGCCACCATAGAGATCGTGCCGGTGGAAACGCTGGACGCTAAAGACCGTTGAGCCAATGTGCAAAACGGAAATATGAACTGGTCATTACGGTCAAAAGCCCAGGGTTTTCCACCCTGGGTGCTCTTAAAGGGAGCCGATAAAACATCCGGAATAGACCATGTGATATTTACACCATATAAGTTGAACTGGCCGCAATCAAAACCCACACCTATAACAGGTGCCACGTCACACAGTTCAACAGGCTCCGGATGCTCGCCCCACGCGGGGCTCAGCGAGTATGAGAAGAGTTTTTAGCTAGCGTCGAGGATTTCGCTTGCCCCCTGCTCGAGGAGAGATTCTGCGACCTTGACTCCCAGGTCATACGCGTTTTCCAGCGGACCGGTCTCAGCGGCAACCATCTGCTTGGAGCCGTCGAGTGCGAAGACCCCGCCGTGGACGGTGATCATGTCACCATCGATGACCGATGTCGCTGCCACTGGCGCGGTGCATCCTGCTTCGAGACGGCGCAAGATTGCGCGCTCACCAGCAGCTTGCAGCCCTGCCTTGGCATCAGATACTGAGTTCACTGCGTTGACCAGCTCGGCATCGGAAGCATTGACCTCCACAGCCAACGCGCCCTGCGCTGGGGCAGGCATGATGACATCCGGGGAGAATACCTCAGTGGCGCGGTCGGCATAACCTGCGCGGACTAGTCCGGCATAAGCCAACATGACAGCGTCTAGTTCGCCGTCGGTGACATAAGACATGCGAGTTTCAATGTTGCCGCGCAGCGGGCGGATATCCAGATCCGGGCGCAACGCCTTGAGCTGGGACACACGACGTGGTGCAGAGGTACCTACCTTGGCCCCCTTTGGCAGCTGCTCAAGCGTGAGGCCGTCACGTGCGATAAGCGCCTCACGGTTATCTTCACGCGTTGGCACGATAAGGTGGAAACGCTCATCCGGCGCTGTGGGAAGGTCCTTGAAAGAATGCACCGCGATATCGCATTCGCGCTCATGCAGCGCCTCGCGCAGAGCATGGGTAAACACACCTACACCAATGCGCTCAACGGGCGCCATGTTGACGTCACCCGCAGTAGTCACAATGTGCAGTTCACTAGGAGTGCCATTCGCCGTAATCCAGTCCCGCACATGCCCAGCCTGCGTTGTTGCCAGCTTGGAGCCACGGGTGCCAATCTTTTTCAGTGGCTTGTCCTGAGTAGTTTCAGACATTCCTATACATCCTTTCCTGATACCTGAGCATCAAGATTTTCTGGTAATTCTTTGACATCAACGGCAACGCCGGAACCTTCAAGCTGCAGGCCAAAGAGTTCTTGCAGTGCGGTTTCATGGCTGACTGTACCGGAGTTCGCAGCCAGCTTCTTCGCGCGAACAGTTGGCTCATGCAGCAACTTGTCCACCACGCGCTTGAGCGCTTGGGAAACGTCCCCAATTTGTTCATCGGTAAGCTCTGGCGACTTTTGCTGCAACCTGCCCAACTCGCACTCGACGACGTCTGCTGCGCGACGGCGCAAAGCCGCTACCGCTGGCACAACCTCTCGCACACGCTGCGCGGAGCTATAAGCCTCCAACTCTTCGCGCACAATCTTTCGCGCTGCAACCTGCGGATCTGTACCGCCCGCGACCTCGGTATCTGCTGCTTCCAAAGAGTTGCTGAGGCGCTCAATATTGATCAGCGTCACGCCCTCATGCTCCATCACGGCATCATCAATATCGCGTGGCAAAGACAAGTCCACCATCATCAAATTGTGGCCCGCTGGAATATCGTCCTTAGCCAGAGTGAAGTCTTGGGCGCCAGTGGCGGAAATGGCCAAATCGACATCGGCAAGCACCTGCGCGCGGTCCGCGAAGTCAATCGCCTCTGCCTGCACACCCGCCTCGATGGAATGTCCCACCAAACGCTCCGCACGATCAAACGTGCGATTAGCAATGATCAACTTATCCACGCCCAAACGACCTGCCTGCGTTGCTGCCAGCGAAGACATAGCACCCGCGCCGAGAATCAACGCCGTCTTACCGCGTAGATCCACTGCCCCCATACCCATCATGGCCTGGTCAAAAGCGAAAGAGACCATCGAAGATCCGGCCTCATCAATTGTTGTTTCAGAATGCACGCGCTTGCCAGTGTGCAACGCCGACTGCGCCAAGGCGTGAATGCGCGGACCAATCGCGCCCTGCTCCGCCGCGTGCTGGTAGGCCGTGCGAACCTGACCAATAATCTGCTGCTCACCCACCACCATAGAATCCAAGCCCGCTGCAACGGTAAGCAAATGCTCCGCCGCGGCATCGGCATAGCGCACGTACAAATAACCGCGCAGCTCATCCTCATCCACACCTGAATTGGCAGCCAATACCTTCACCACATCCTGGACACCAGTGTGGAAAGAATTAGTGACGGTATAAACCTCAAGGCGGTTACAAGTGGACACGATCATCGCCTCAGACAATGACGGCTTCTGAGTCAAAACCTCACAAGTGTCATTACGAACCGTGTCATCCATGCTGAGTCGTTCTAGCAGCGCCACTGGGGCTGACTGGTGGGACATTCCCACAACGAGCATGCTCATGAACATTCCTCCACGCGTGCGGATGCGGCGTTAGCTGCTCACAATGTGCACTGCCACAGCGGCCGCTTTAAAAATGGGGACTTTAAAAGCTGTCTTCTTGGCAGATTCATGGGGCTGTGAGCGCTTAGAACACCGCACCCCTTTTATCAATAAAAAGTACGATATTTAAGATCAACCCAAAGGATACCCTTTTAGTTGACGGATCCCGAACTGAGCGGCCACCAACGCTCTGCTCAGCTGCAATGTGCGCTTACTGTGCAAGCTCCGCAGCGAGTTCGGCATTGTCTACTTCCCAGGCGCTAAATTCTTCACTGTCAACCACCACAACCGGAACGCGGTCACCGTATTCCGCAGCCAGCTCCTTGTCATGGTCAACATTTCGCACCACAAGCTTGGCACCAGCATCTGCGACGACTGGCTTGATTTGTTCATGGACGCGTTTACACGATCCGCACGTGGTGCGAACCATCAATTCAACGGTGTGGATGGCAGTTCTCCTTTTCAACAGCATGAGTAACCCTGAGGGCTTCTTGCGTCTTGGCTCCGCAAGACGCACAGGCCTAAAACCATTACTATGGAAACGTTACTGAAAGACTTTGAGCTTTAACCTCTCCCCCAGGAACGCGATGACTTCTAACCCTACCCCTCCAGGCTTCCCGGAATCACCTCGTGATTTCCTGGCGAACTGGACGGCAAGCCGCGGCAACCTGCGCAATTTCGTTGAAAACACCTACCTGCCGCCCATCAATGATGAAGCTCAGCGCGCCGCCGGTGAAGCTGCTGCAGGAGCCGCGATTGAAGAAGTCTTCGGGCTAGATTTCGACTCTTTCACCAAAGGCGTGGATTCGGTTTCTGGTTCTTTTGACGCTGCTGGCAGCAAGCACATCACCGCAGCCGACCCTGATATCCCGGTTGATTCTGGTGCGGCAGCATTCTTTGATGTTGATAACACCTTGATTCAGGGCTCTTCCCTGATTTCATTTGGACTGGGCCTGGCGCGCAAGCGCTTTCTGACCTTCAAACAGATCCGCACCATTGTGTGTAAGCAGTTAAAATTTCGAATCTCCGGCAAAGAAAACGCCCAAGACGTGGACAAAGGCCGCGAACTAGCCTTGGATTTTTTCAAAGACCGTTCCGTGGATGACATGGTGGCTTTGTGTGAAGAGATTGTGGATAATTCCATGGCTCGGCGCGCTTATCCTGGAACCCGGGAGTTGGCGCAGATGCACTTGGATGCCGGGCAACAGGTTTGGCTTGTCACCGCCACCCCGGTGCAGTTGGCGCAGATTCTTGCGCAGCGATTCGGCTTTACTGGCGCGCTCGGCACCGTCGCGGAGGTCAAAGACGGCAAGTTCACCGGCAGGCTCGTGGGCGATATCTTGCACGGCCCCGGCAAGCGCCATGCGGTTGCGGCTCTTGCCACCATTGAACAACTAGATCTAGCTCGCTGCACCGCTTATTCCGATTCCGCGAACGACGTCCCCATGCTGTCTATGGTTGGCACCGCCGTGGCGATTAATCCGGACAAGAAACTGCGCGACTACGCCGAGGACAACGACTGGCTCATCCGTGACTACCGTTCCGTTCGCCGGGCCGTCCGCGCCTATGGCCTTCCAGCCCTTCTCACTGCCGTCTTCTCACTCGGCAGCTGGCGCCTGATTCTCAAGCGTGGCACCAAGGGCCCAAAGAGTACTAAGTAGAAGGCCCGCTCCCTAAGTCACATTTATCCACCCAGCATGCAAGCCCGGATATAACACAAGGCTCTGAGTTCCCACCGAAGTGGAGACTCAGAGCCTTGGCTTTTGAAGCTTTACTTGCCCAGCTTACGACGCTGCACGCGAGTGCGGCGAAGCATCTTGCGGTGCTTCTTCTTGGACATGCGCTTACGACGCTTCTTAATAACTGAACCCATAGGAGGTTTCCTTTCAAACTTTTAGTACGTACTAAACCTGTCAGCTCCTTACCCGCTCAAGGTGCACTCTTTAGCAGGCCGCAGCCAGAATCGGCGCGCGGGCGCTGACACGAATGCATATCATTCTACTGGTCGAAGTACCAGCGCCCAAAACGCCCCTTTTATAACGCATACAACAGCGCCCTCCACCTTCTGTCCACAAACAGTGAGACACAAAGAGGAGGGCGCTGCGAGACTTAAAACAGGAGCGGACTATCCAACGTCGTAAACCGAGTTGTTCAAGTAATCCTGAACTGCCTTGTCGTTAACGCGGAAAGAACGTCCCACGCGAACAGCTGGCAGATCGCCTGCATGAACCAGTCGGTAAACAGTCATCTTCGAGACGCGCATGATATCCGCGACCTCTGCGACCGTTAGAAAGGTTCCCTTATCTTCATTAGCCATAATCCAATACCTTTCAGCCCGAAACGCGCTGTAGGCTTCCCCTCCCACAGAATGATCACGTTCGTGCTGGAACCAGCCTAGCGTGAAACATGTGACTAATGCGACTCAAGTGTAAAAATTTCCTGTCACAACTATTCATTTCACCCCCGCGGGTATCACACGTATGTTATTTACCCTGCGTGTACCCTGGGAAACTTTGAACGCTCAGGACACTTGAGTCAGATTTGTCACATTGTTCACATTGTCGGAATAACCGGCGGATTGTCTAGCTGATTGAGCGGGTACGCTCCACGCACTTCTCAATTGCGCGGAAGAATGCGCCACGGATGCCGGACTCTTCGAGCTCACGCAGTGCTGCCACGGTGGTGCCGCCCGGGGAGGAAACACCGTAGCGCAGGCTGCTGGCGTTCTTCTCAGACTCCACCAGAAGCTGTCCTGCGCCGGCCGCGGTAACATTTGCCAATTCCGATGCCTGATCACGAGTAAGACCCAGGTTCACGCCTGCGTCGATGAGCGCCTCGGTAACAAGGAAGTAATAAGCCGGACCAGAACCAGCCAAGGCTGCCGCCACGTCCATCTTGTCTTCGGTCAGCTCCAATACCTGGCCCACGGTGGACAGCAGTTCCTTAACAGTGTCTAGCTGCTCACTGGTGACGTTCTTGCCCGGAACCACAATGTTCATGCCGTTTCGTACCAGCATTGGTGTATTAGGCAAAGAACGCACGACTGGAACCTTCGGTCCCACAGCGCCTTCGAGCTTCTCCAGATTGATTGCCGCGGCCATGGACACAACAACGGCACCCTCAGGCAGGCTGTCGTTGATTTCTGCGAACATGTCGACGATTGCGTATGGCTTCACGCAGACGAACACAACGTCTGCGTCGCTTACTGCTTCCTGGTTGTTGTCCGTGGTGTTGACCTTGTAGGTTTCCTCGAACTCCTTGCGGCGTTCTGCCCCACGGTTGGTTACAACAATGTCTTTTCCATCAAATCCTGATGCGATGAGACCACCGGTGAGTGCTTCACCAATCTGGCCACCGCCGATAATTGCAATTTTTGTCATGTATTCCAGCGTGCCAGACATTGTCAAAGCCGGCCACCACCAGAAGGTAATAGCCGGCAAATTTCTCGAAATTGAGACCTTAATTCGACATGTGCGGATTCATACCGCGATTGGACCTACAGCAGGATGATAAGCAGTGGGCCGAAGGTCAAAATCAGACCGACGACGCCCGCCAAAGACATCGAGACTGCGTCTCGTGCAGTGCGCAGCGCGTGAACGATACCAACCATGGCGCCAGTAACAACCAGCGCCAAGATGGAGACGATGATGCGGTCAAAGCGTCCCCAAAGTACTTCAAAGCCCTTGAAGACAATCGCACCGACGATGATGCCGACAAGCGCTAGAACCACGATGGATACTGCGCTGAGCTTGCCATCATCTTCCGCCTCATCCAGCTCAGCATCATCGCGCTGTGCAAGCTTGGCCGAATCAGGCTGACGCTCATCTTCAACTACTGGAATCTCACCAGTTGACTCGGTGTCCTTGGCAGCTGGGCTAGCAGTAGCCGTCTTGGCTTCTGCCGCCTTCACACCAGTAGCCGCAGTTGCTGGCTGGGCCGGCATAACGGTGGTTTCATCCGTCTTTGCAGCCTTCGGGCCCGCCGCAGCATCCTTAGCCTTCGAAGAATCCTCGGCAGGAGCGTCGACCTTCTGAATGACTGTCGTGTCATCATTGGCCGGCTTCTCAGCCTTCTTCTCGATCTTCTCACTAGCCTTCGCCGCTGGCTTAGCGTCAGTGGGCTTCGCCTCTGCAGACTTCGCAGCAGCAGTTCCCTTGGATGCTTCCTTTACGTCTGCCTTTTCACCAGCCTTTGCTGCTGGCTTATCCGCTGCAGGCTTTGCAGCAGCCTTCGCTTCGCTTGCCTTAGGAGCAGCCGGCTTGGACGCTGCTGGCTTAGCTTCAGGCTTGGCCTCTGGTGCCTTGGCTTCAGGCTTGGCCTCTGGTGCCTTGGCTTCAGAAGACTTGGATTCAGCGGGCTTCTCAGTCGTCTTCGAAGCGCGGGTTACAGCAGCTGGGGAATCACTGGTGCTGGAGTGACGGGAACGCGCAGGCTCAGCCTCGACACGTTTGATGGAGCCGGTGAGCTCCGCGACGGAGATACCGCCCTCATCCAAGCTGCGTCGACGGCGACGGCGCGGAGCTTCTTGTGCTTCGGCACCTTCGGTTTCCTTAGCGGAAGCGCGCTTTTCTGCACGGCCCTCACGCTCTTTGGCGTTGCGAGCAAGCAGTTCGGCAACCGTTAATTGCTTTTCCTCAGCCATGTTCTTAATCCAGTCCCTTGTCAGTCCGGCGCAAAATTACGCCTTCACGCAATGCCCACGGGCAGATTTCCAACTTTTCTAGGCCTAATGCACGCATAGAAGCTTCAGCCACGAGGGCACCAGCAACAATCTGGTGCGACCTATCAGAGCTTACGCCCTCCAGATCCGCACGGTCTGCCGCTGTCATTCGAGAAATAAAGTTTATCAGCTGGCGCAAACCAGCAGCCGTCAGCGTGCGCTGCACGAAAGGACCGGCGGACGACGGTGCTGAACCAGTCAGGCGCGACAATGAACGCAACGTCTTCGATGTGCCAACAGCCAGGCGAGCAGGGCCCAGGCTCTTCATCTGTGAGGCCGGGCCTTCGAGCTCCGCGTCGATGTAGTCACGCAGGGCCTGAACATGCTTCTTCGCCGGTGGGTCAGTATCAAACCAGTTATGGGTCAACCGGCCCGCGCCCAAGTCGAGAGAGAAGGCCATCTCTGGGTGCTCGTCTGAACCTGTGGATAGCTCAAGCGAGCCACCGCCGATGTCGATGTTGATCACACGGCCTGCGGACCAACCGTACCAACGACGCACAGCCAAGAAGGTCAGTTGTGCTTCTTCCTCACCGCTGAGCACCTCCAGGCGGACTCCGGTTTCTTTCTCGACGGTGTCCAAGACCTCATCAGAGTTCGGCGCGGAACGCACGGCGGAAGTAGCGAAGGCAATGAACTCATCGCAATCGAGCTTTTTGCCCAGCTCAGCAGCTTCGCCGACGGAGGCGACAAGCTTCTTCACACCTTTGGCGTGAATGTTGCCGTCCTTGTCCAGTTGCTCGACAAGACGCAACGGAGTCTTCCAGTCACTCATCGGGGTCGGACGGCCGCCATTGGTGGCATTGACTGCCACGAGGTGGACAGTATTACTTCCGACATCTAATACACCTAATCGCACACCCAACAGCGTAGTAGGTCTACCGTGGGTAAGTGTGAATCGCCCGGATTTTTTACAGCAATACCAACCATCGTCGAAAACTGTTCACCTTGGTTTTCCCGAAATCTCTCCGGCCGCCGCATCCATCCGCGCAGGCCGCGAGTTAGCGCCGGATTTTCCCAGGGAGTGGTTTGAATTTACCGACCCCGCAGATGAGTTCCACGTCTATTCCGTGGATTTGACCTGGTTAGAGTCGCATTACACCTGCCAGTTCGGAACTGAGCGTTGCTTTGGTATTGATTCTGAGAATCCTGATGTGGGCTGCTGTGGTCATGGGGCATTCATGGCTGATGAAACTGACCGGGATCAGCTCTATGACGCTGTTGCGAATATGCCAGCAAAATACTGGCAAAACCGCCCTGCGGGGGCAGACGAGTTCTTGGCGGCCGAAGATCCACTCCAGGTTGAGCCGTGGCTGGTGTGGGATGAGCTCGATGGCGATGATGGTGAACCAGAGCCAGCGCTCAAGACCAAGGTGCTGGATGGCGCTTGTATTTTTGCTAACCGTGCTGGCTGGGCAACCGGTGCGGGTTGTGCTTTGCACCAGTGGGCTATGGCCGAAGTCCACGATTTAACCGTGGTTAAGCCGGAGGTGTGTTGGCAGCTTCCTATCCGCCGTCATGAAGAGTGGGAAGAGCGCACCGATGGCCAGGAGATTCTGCGCACCACTTTGGGTGAATATGACCGTCGCGGTTGGGGCAATGGCGGCGAGGACTTTGATTGGTATTGCACCACGGACTCTGACTGTCACAACTCTCCTGAGCCGATGTGGCGTTCGCATGTTTCAGAACTCACCGCGTTGTTGGGCAAGGAGTCTTATGAGATTCTTCGTGCGCATTGCGAGCAGCGTGCCAAGCTTCGCGATGCCGCCAAGACCGTAAACGTCGAGTTGCCATTGCACCCGGCGAGCAAAAAGGCCGGTTGGTAGAAGCTTCTACCAACCGGCAATATCCGCAGATTTAAAGGTTTGCGTGTCGGGTTACCCTGGCCCAATACAGAGATACTCCTGCACCGATCAGAGGCACTAAGATTATTAAAATCAACCGAACCACTGCATGCCGAGGTCTACCCTTTTCTCGTACAAGCTCGACTATCGCCCATATCGCCAAAGCAAAAGCAAGGACAACCAAGGCCATCATCAATCCGTCCAGTACCGAAGGGATTAGCGGATTCATGCTTTCTATCTCCATCCTCGACTTACTACAGTTCCGTATCCATTCCCCGAAACAGTTTGAACCTGTTCTTTGGTAGACCAGTCAATGGTACCCCAGGCGGTAGGAATTCCTCTCTGCACTCGAACACGACAATCAAAAACTGCATTTTTCCCGTTTACGTAAGAAGCAGATTGGTTAGTGTTAACGTTGGTAAACGGCTGAAAATTCCGAACTACAGTACAAGAATTCGAGAGAATTCTCTTTGCAGAACTACCCTGTGCAGTATACCGACCAGTCACCTTTGTTTCAGTAACTTTAATACCCGCAAATGTAAATGCGCTGGTATACCAAATCGTCCGAGATTGAGTCGCAGCGGCCGCTGCACGAGGTACCACACCGCGTTCCACTACAATTTCCTCGTCAAGATTCGTGGAAGGTTCCCATGTACGCTCTCCGGTAAGCAGCTCGGCCAGTTCCGATCTCTGCTGCCGTGTCAATGAGTCAAACGACTCAACACTTTCAGCTGCTTCAGCATCTCCAGCTTCCGATGCTTCAGCTAGGTTTTCCCTGAATTGTTCAAGTACAACTTGTTTTGCAGCCTCAGCACCTGTGACAGGCGCGGCACTGGCCACAGGAGCCCCAATTACCGCAAGGGCCACTATCGCCACCCCCGTAATCAAGCCTTGAATTGACTTCATTTTCGATTCCCCTTACCGAAATAAGATTTAGTTGGACTCAGTTTGAGCCCAACTTCAACGGTTATCCCCGGTCAGCGCCCCTATGAAGAATCACCAACCTAGAATAGAATTAAGACTAGCCTAACCTCTTTAGAATTTCAATGGGGTACGGTGCACGACTTAATGAGATCTTTCTGATCGCTATCGAGACTACTTATCCAACTATTTAGACGTCGAACTTATACCCCAACCCGCGCACGGTTACGAGGTGTTGTGGGCGTGAGGGTTCGGATTCGATCTTGGAGCGCAGGCGCTTGACGTGGACGTCTAGGGTCTTGGTGTCGCCGACGTAATCTGCGCCCCAGATGCGGTCGATGAGCTGGCCGCGGGTGAGTACGCGTCCGGCGTTGCGCAGGAGGTACTCTAGAAGGTCGAATTCTTTCAGCGGCATGGAGACTGCTTCGCCGTCGACGGAGACGGTGTGGCGTTCGACGTCCATGCGCACGCGTCCGCCTTCGAGAATCTGGTCATCAAATTCTTCATCGGCTTCGACTGCTTCGCCGCCGCGACGCAGCACCGCGCGAATACGAGCAATGAGTTCGCGGGAGGAGTATGGCTTGGTGACATAGTCATCGGCGCCGAGTTCTAGTCCGACGACTTTGTCGATTTCAGAATCACGGGCGGTCACCATAATCACGGGAACCGAAGAAGTAGCACGCAGTTGCTTGCACACATCGGTGCCTGACATTCCGGGCAGCATCAGATCCAGCAGTACGATGTCCACGTCGTGGCGGCCAAACTCAGCGAGTGCGGTTTTGCCATCGTGCGCAACGATGGGATCAAACCCCTCTTTTCGGAGAAGGAACGCCAGCGGATCTGCCAACGATTCTTCGTCTTCGACGATGAGGATAGTCGTCATGAGGTTTTATCCTTTCGACGAGAAGCTGCCCGAGCTACCGCAGAGTGCAAGTCAGCCTTCGGAGACTTCTCATGTTCATTATCTGTCGCCGCCGGAATCTTTTCAGGCTCTGGTTCGTGATAAATAGGAAGTTCAATTGTAAATGTTGATCCAGTGCCAAGACGAGACCACAATTTAATGTTTCCGCCGTGGTTTGCAACAACGTGCTTTACTATTGCCAATCCTAGGCCAGTTCCGCCAGTTTGCCGCGATCGGGCTTTATCAACACGGAAAAAGCGTTCAAACACACGCGCTTGATCCTCAGGAGCGATACCAATTCCGCGGTCCGTGACGCGGATGGCAACGATGTCATCATTGATGCGCTTTTGGGAGATGGATACCGGCATTGCCTCTGGTGAGTAGTGCACCGCGTTGGCAATTAGATTGGAAACTGCGGTCACCAGCAGTGCCTTGTCACCCTCAACCAAAGCGTCAACGCTCATGCCACGAGTGATCTGAATTTCATGGGATTCGGCGGTCAGCTGGTTGCGGATGATTGCTTCATTCACAATCGCATCCACGGATACTGGTTCCAATTCTGGGAGTGCCTCGGCGCCCTGCAGCTTGGATAGTGCGATGAGCTCATTGACCATATCCGCCATGCGGTAGGCCTCTTTTTGCACGCGCGAGCCGAAGTATTCGACATGCTCCGGATCTTCGGGAGAATCCAGCAGCGCTTCCGCCAGCAAAGCGATACCGCCAACGGGTGTCTTGAGTTCGTGGGACACGTTGGCCACAAAGTCACGGCGCGCTGATTCCATGCGCGCGTATTCAGATTCATCTGTGGCGAAGATAATGACAAAGCGGTCATCAATAAGCGTTAGCGGTTTAACCAGTGCGCGAATCTGCAGCACTCGGTTGCCGGTGCGGCGTTTGGAAATAGAATGGTCAATGATGCGCTCTTCTTTATCATCAAAGACTTTTTCGGCAACGCGCCACAGCTCAGGGTTGATGGAGCGGTCATGCACAATCGTCATCTCGTGTGCCGCCGGATTAGACAAAATGACATCCCCGGATTGGTCCACCACTGTCACGCCAGTCGGAGCGCCTTGAATAGCCAAGTGCAGCACCTGGCTCACGGTGGTGACCTGGTTAGCTTCAATCGAGCTGGATTGCCGGGAGCTTAAGACCCGGCGTTGGATGAATCGGAAAACCGGCATTGCAATGAGGCAGACGATGATGCCTGCGATGAATGCAATTGCCGTTGCCACTATTTCTCCTACTCAGGTAAAAGGCTAGAACTCTTCAGGGCTCAATCTCTTTGGCCCGAAGCCCTGGGCACTGAAGCACCCCAGGGAAATTATGCGCTCCCTGGGGTGTTTGTGCCAGCTGAAACTTCTTTTACTTGCCGCCCTGCGCTGCGACTGCTGCAGCGCCAGCTGCTGCTGCTTCTGGGTCCAGGTAGGTACCGCCTGGGTTGACAACCTCGCCGGATTCGGTGATTTCATACACCAGTGGAATGCCGGTTGGGATGTTGAGTTCCGCAATGTCATCATCGGAGATGTTGTCCAAGTACTTCACCAGTGCACGCAAAGAGTTGCCATGGGCCGCTACCAAGACGGTCTCGCCGCGCTGGGCGCGAGGCAGAATTTCTTCCTTGAAGTAAGGAATGAAACGCTCAACAACATCCTTAAGGCACTCGGTGCGCGGGACGGTATCCAGGTGTGCATAACGAACGTCTTCGGCCTGGGAGTACTCAGCGTCATCGGCAAGCTCTGGCGGCGGGGTGCCGTAAGAACGACGCCACTCCATGAACTGCTCATCACCGTACTTATCCTTGGTCTCTGCCTTGTTCAGCCCCTGCAGCGCACCGTAGTGGCGCTCATTCAAACGCCAGTCACGGATGACTGGAATCCAGTGACGATCCGCTGCATTGAGGGAAATGTTGGCGGTGCGGATCGCACGGCGCAACAAGGAGGTGTACACAACAGAAGGCAAAATGTTGTTTTCTACCAACATCTCACCGCCACGCTTGGCCTCGGCCTCGCCCTTTTCGGTCAAATCAACATCAACCCAGCCGGTGAACTGGTTGGATTCATTCCACTTGGACTGGCCATGGCGTAAAAGAATTAGCTTTCCGTTAGTCATGCCCTCAAGCATGCCACGAAACGATGCTTAACGCGCCTTTAATATTTGTGATTTAAAAAGCTCTAGATTCCGGCAGCTTGGCGCGGGCCGTGGCATTCAGACATGTCCAGCTTGGTTGCTTCTTCGTAGACCTTCAACAGGTCCTGCGCCGAGGCAGCCCAACTAAACTTCGCCGCATGCCCCACGGCTTCCTCGCCCATGGCGATGCGCCGTTCGTCATCATCGAGCAGCTCTCCCAGCGAATCAGCCCAGGTTGCGGGATCGTGGCCATCAATAAGCAAGCCCGTGACATTGTGGTCAACGGCAATCGGCAAACCGCCCACGCGCGCAGCAACAACAGGCGTACCGGTGGCCTGGGCTTCCATAGCTACCAGACCAAAAGACTCGTTGTAACTTGGCACCGCAACAATATCCGCAGCCTGATACACCGCAACTAGCTCCTGCGGCGGGCGGGCATCAAGGAAACGAATGCGGTGGGTAACGCCCAGCTCACGCGCTAGTTCGTGGTAGCTTTGCACGTTCGACGCCTCACCCGATGCCCCACCACAAATAACCACGCGGAGATTTCGGTGCGGGTCACGCTTAAACAATTCTGCCGTTGCGCGAATGAGCACCTCTGGGCCCTTGAACTTCTGCAATCGGCCCACGAATGCCACAACTTTGGTGTGCAGCGGAATACCTAATTCACGGCGACTACGCTCAGTATTGCGGTCGGTGCCGGGAGTAAAGAGATCCGTGTCCGCGCCAGGAGTGATCACATCAATGTGGCATTCCTGCGCATCATAATGCGCGATCAGCTCGCGCTTTTCATCCTCAGTGTTGACCACCATGACATCCGCATTATCTGACAGCTGCTGCTCACAGATACGTCGCGCTTCCGACTCCGGGGAATCATCGGCAGCCCGGTAAGCATTCTTCACCGCCGCCAGGGTGTGTGCCGTGTGCACGAAGGGAATGCCCCACAAATCACGCAACAGCCAGCCCACCTGGCCCGAGAGCCAATAGTGGGAGTGGATGAGATCATAGAACAAGTTATTGCACTTAATAAACTGCACCATGCCACCAGAAAACGCCGCCAACTGCGTTGGCAGCTCTTCTTTGCTCAGGCCCTCAAAAGGACCCGCCACAATGTTAATGACGCGCAGGTGCGGCTCAATCTCCACAATCTCGCCCTGGCTCGGACGGGTCGCGCGCGTGAAAATATCCACGTCCACGCCCTTGCGCGCCAACTGCGTTGCAATGGACAGCACGTAGACGTTCATCCCGCCAGCGTCACCGGAGCCAGGCTGGGCAATTGGCGAGGTATGCATTGCAATCATGGCGACTCTCATACCGGACATCCTAGACTCTCACTACGCCCCATACACCTTGAGTGAAAGAAGCTAAGCCGCATGAGCCAGCCCGAAAACAGCACCGCCACCGATTCCGCCAATAACCCCGCTGCGAAACCAGACAACGCTCCAGATAACATTGTCGAAGTCATCACGATGAACCCGGATGTTTCTGATACCGCATCTTTTATGGAGAAATACGATGTTTCTGCAAGCCAGAGCATCAATTCCATTGTTGTATCCGTCAAAAGCAACGGCGAGCGCGCACCTTATCTAGTGCTGGTGCCAGCAACCCACACCTTGGATAACAAGGGCATGAAACGAGCCCTGGGTGGAAAAGCATCTTTCATGCCGATGGATGATGCGCTGGCATTGACGCAGATGGAACGCGACAGCGTCGGGCCTATCGGTTTGCCAGACGGTCTTGGGGTGGTCGGGGATTCTTCCCGGTTGAATGAAGAGTCCTACATCATCGGCGGCGGCAAGCTGGGCATCAAGTACCGCATTGCTCACGATGCATTGCTCAAGCTCATCGACATTGATGCCCGCGACATATTCAATGAGCGCACACCGTAGTTGTGAAAATAAACTTGATTTATTCGAGAAACAGTTTAATGCGTGATGTATTTTACCTTCGCTACTGAGGGAATCCTCAAGTTTAAGTAGCTACACTGGACGCAATAAACCCTTACGTAACCAACGGTATGGTGTGTGGCAGATCGTGCCCCACAGTCCATGCTGCGCTGCTCAATACTTTGATTTCAATATGAGATTAGAAGGATTAAATGTCTGCTACAGAAAATAAAACTTGGCTTCAGCACTACCCTGAATGGACTCCCCATTCCTTAGACTACGGCGACACCACCTTGCTGGACGTCTATGACAACAACCTGGCAATTAATGGCCACAAGTCGGCGTTGAGCTTCTTTGGCCGCAGCCAATCGTATGCCGATCTGGACCGTCAGGTTCGCCGCGCGGCCGCCGGCTTGAAGGCTTTCGGCGTACGCCCGGGCGACCGCGTAGCAATGGTTCTGCCGAACTGCCCGCAGCACGTCGCCGCCTTTTATGCCGTGCTCAAGCTGGGCGCATCGGTAGTTGAGCACAACCCGCTGTACACCGCGCCGGAGCTGGAAAAGCTTTTTAAAGACCACGGCGCGCGTATTGCTATCGCGTGGGATAAAGCAGCACCAACCCTGGAGAAGCTGCGCGGCACGACTGACTTAGAGACCGTTATTTCCGTCAACATGATTGACGCAATGCCCACGTTGCAGCAGATTGCCCTACGCATTCCGGTTCCACCGCTTAAGGCAAAGCGCGATCAGCTCTCCGGCGAAGCCCGCAATTCAGTCCCCTGGGACACCCTGATTGGCAACGCCATTGGTGGCGATGGCAGCGATATTGAATCTGAGCCATCAGTCACCACGGACACCACCGCCGTGGTTATGTACACCTCCGGTACCACGGGCCAGCCCAAGGGCGCCGAACTTACCCACGGTTCTCTCTTTGCCAATATCGCGCAGGGCAAGGCTTGGGTTCCGGAGTTGGGTGATTCCGATGAGCGCATGCTGGCAGCGCTGCCGTTCTTCCACGCTTATGGCCTGACCATGAACCTCACCTTGGCGCAGTTCATCGGCGGCGAGCTGGTCCTTCTCCCCTCCCCGCAGATTCCACTCATCATGGACATCATGAAAAAGCGCACCCCAACCTGGGTTCCGGGCGTGCCAACGCTCTACAGCCGAATCGTGGAAGCAGCCAAGGACAAAGGCATTGCTATTAAGGGCATTCGCAGCGCCTTCTCCGGCGCGGCATCCCTTCCGGTATCCACCGTTGAAGATTGGGAAGAGCTCACCCAAGGCCGCCTGGTTGAGGGCTTTGGCTTAACAGAGACTTCCCCAATTCTTATTGGCAACCCAATGACTGATAGCCGCCGTCCTGGCTACGTGGGTATCCCTTTCCCCGATACGGAAATCCGCATTGTTAATCCAGAGAACCCGGATGAAATCATGCCGGATGGTGAGGAAGGCGAAATCATCGCCCGCGGCCCACAGGTTTTCAAGGGCTACCTCAACAACCCGGAGGCAACAGAGCAGGCCTTCCACAATGGCTGGTTCCGCACCGGCGACCTGGGAATCATGGAAGAAGACGGTTTCATCCGCCTCGTTGCACGCTTGAAGGAAGTCATCATCACTGGTGGTTTCAATGTATATCCAGCTGAGGTTGAAGAAGCACTTCTCTCCCACCCAGATGTGGAAGAAGCAGCCGTGGTGGGCCGCCCACGCGAGGACGGCTCCGAGGATGTCGTTGCGTGCGTAACCCTTCGCGATGGCGCCGCATTGGATCCCGAGGGCCTCAAGGAATTCTCCCGCGAGCGCCTGACCCGCTACAAGGTTCCACGCACTTTCTACCACTTCGAAGCCCTGGCTAAGGACCAGCTGGGCAAGATCCGCCGCCGCGAAGTCCAGCAGGATCTGATCAACCTCTTGGAGAAGCAAAACAAGTAACAGCCACACTCGCAGATTCACTGCACAGGCTTTCCCGCATCGGATACATCCCCCACTTTCGCCGCAACACCTGGCTGAGAATGACGGATACCGATGTGGGAATTTTTCGCATCTGGGGGTGGAAGAAGTTTTCCTGCAACAAACCGAACAAAGGTGAGGTTTCCATCATGTTCGCTCTGTATTATGGAGCCTAAAATATTTAGGCGTCTAAATACAGTTTCTCCACACTGTTATTGTTTCGGCGTCAATTCATACTGAATAACCGAACACAATCGCATTAACGCGAGCCCGAACATTTGGAAGGACCCGCATGTCAGCATCTGAAACCAAGGCCTGGACCAAGCTCTACGCCCCTTGGACCGAACCCGAACTGGAATATGGCGAAGACACCCTCGCGTCAATCTATGACCGCAACTTGGAGCTCAACGCCGACAAACCCGCTACTTATTTCTTCGGACGCGGCCAAAACTACAAAGAACTTGACCAGCAGGTGCGTGCTGCCGCCGCAGGCTTAAAAGCCTTTGGCATCCGTCCGGGTGACCGCGTCGCTATTGTGCTTCCAAACTGCCCGCAGCACCTCGCGGCTTTCTTCGCTATACAAAAACTTGGCGCAACTGTCGTTGAGCACAACCCGCTGTACACCGCGCATGAACTCGAAGGCCTTTTCAAAGACCACGGCGCACGCGTAGCCATTACTTGGGATAAAGCGGCACCAACGCTGGAAAAGATTCGCGCTACTACCGATTTGGAAACCATTGTCTCCGTCAACATGACTGAAGCAATGCCGCGTCGCATGCAGCTTCTGCTGAGCATTCCAATTCCTCCGATTAGCGCCAAGCGCGATGCATTAACAGGCGCTGCCCCGAATACGGTTCCGTGGTCAACACTGATTTCTCAGGCCATCGGCGGCAATGGCAAAGACTTTGTCAACAATGAAGTCTCTCCTGATGACACCGCTCTGATTCTGTATACCTCCGGCACCACGGGCGCGCCCAAGGGTGCGATGATTTCCCATGCCAATATTTTGGCCAACTGTGTCATGGGCAAGGCGTGGGTTCCAGGACTTGGTGAAAAGCCAGAACGTTTCCTCGCGGCACTGCCTTTCTTCCATGTGTACGGCATGACCACCGTGGTAGCACTGGGTGTTTACGTGGGAGCTGAAATTATCCTGCTGCCGGCACCGCAGATTCCGCTGATCATGGATGTTATTAAGAAACACACGCCAACGTGGGCACCAGGCGTGCCAACTCTGTATGACAAGATTTTGGCTGCAGCTGAAGAAAAGGGCATGGATAAGACGCAGCATCCGATTGCGAGTTCTTTCTCTGGTGCCGCAACATTGCCGGTTCGTACCGTAGCACGGTGGGAAGCATTCTCCGGCGGCTTGCTGGTGGAAGGCTACGGCCTGACTGAAACAGCACCGGTTATTTGTGCCAACCCGATGGACGGTAACCACCGTCCGGGCTATGTCGGCCTACCGTTTCCAGATACCGAGGTACGTATTGCTAACCCAGAAAACCTCGATGAAACTATGCCTGATGGCGAGGAAGGTGAGCTGCTAGTCCGCGGCCCACAGGTATTCAAGGGTTATCTCAATAATCCAGAAGCTACCGCCGCAACCTTTCACGGTGATTGGTTCCGCACTGGTGACGCAGGCGTCATGGAAGAAGATGGCTTTGTCCGTCTCGTAGCCCGCCTCAAGGAAATCATCATCACCGGCGGATTCAACGTCTACCCTGGTGAGGTCGAGGAAGCTATCTCAGCGCATCCAGATATCGAAGGCATTGCCGTAGTTGGACGTCCACGTCATGACGGATCCGAAGATGTGGTCGCGTGTGTCACGCTGCGCGACGGTGCTGCTCTCGACCCAGAAGGTCTAAAAGACTTTGCCCGCGAGCGTCTTACCCGCTACAAGGTGCCACGTACCTTCTACCACTTTGAAGAACTGGCCAAAGACCAGCTGGGCAAGATTCGCCGCCGCGAAGTCCAGCAGGATCTTCTTAAGATGCTGGGCGATAAGTAATTAACTCGTCCTCCCAAGCGATAGGACTTGGTGCACTAAGCTCATAAGAAGTACATCACTTCTTTGCCACTTCTCGCCGGTTGGCCCCGCAAGATTTTCACGCTGACCGTTGCAGATGCACCATCGATACATTATCCCTGGGAGGACGTCTTATGTCGGCATTTCAAACCAAGGCTTGGATCCACAATTATGCTGAGTGGACCGAACCGCATCTGAACTACGGCGATGACACGCTGGTTGATTTCTATGACAACAACTTAGAAAAGAACGGCAACAAGTCCGCGACCTATTTCTTTGGCCGCACGCAGACTTACAGCGACCTGGACCACCAGGTACGTGCTGCCGCGGCTGGGCTCAAGGCCTTTGGCATTCGCCCCGGCGACCGCGTGGCCTTGGTTCTGCCGAACTGTCCACAGCACATCGCCGCGTTCTATGCAGTGCTCAAGCTCGGCGGGACGGTGGTTGAGCACAATCCGCTCTACACCGCGCATGAGCTTGAAAGCCTTTTCAAGGACCATGGGGCACGCGTGGCTATTGTGTGGGACAAGGCCGCACCAACGTTGGAAAAGCTGCGTGGCGTTACCCCTTTGGAGACCATCATCTCCGTCAATATGACTGAAGCCATGCCACGTCGCATGCAGCTTCTGCTGCGCATCCCAGTTCCGCCAATTACGTCCAAGCGTGACGCGCTTACTGGCGATGCCCCTAATACCGTCCCATGGTCTACCTTGTGCTCACACGCTATTGGTGGTTCCGGTAAAGATATTGAGTTTCCTGCGGTTACCAAGGAAGATACCGCGCTGATTCTGTATACCTCGGGCACCACTGGTCAGCCTAAGGGCGCCATGCTCAGCCACGGAAACATGGCTTCGATGTGTGTCATGGGTGAGGCATGGGTTCCGGGCTTGCGGGATAAGCAGCAACGCTTCCTCGCTACCTTGCCGATGTTCCATGTCTACGGTTTGACCATGGTGGCAACCCTTGGCCCTTATGTTGGTGCAGAGATGGTTTTGCTGCCAGCGCCGCAGGTTCCGTTGATCATTGATGTGTTGAAGAAACACACCCCTACTTTCGCACCGGGCGTGCCAACCTTGTACGAGAAGATCATTCAGGCCGCGAATGAGAAAAATATTGAAATCAAGGGCATTGACAATGCCTTTTCCGGCGCTTCTACCCTGCCGGTTTCTACCGTTGAGGACTGGGAAACTCTCACCGGCGGCAAGTTGGTGGAGGGTTACGGCCTGACTGAGACTTCCCCGGTCATTTGTGGCAACCCTATGAATGGCAAGACCCGCCCGGGCTATGTTGGCCTGCCGTTCCCTGATACGGAAGTCCGCATTGTCAACCCAGATAATCTGGATGAGACCATGCCCGACGGCGAGGAAGGCGAGCTTCTGGTTCGCGGACCACAGGTGTTCAAGGGATACTTGAACAAGCCCGAAGCCACTGAGGAAGCCTTCCACGGTGATTGGTTCCGCACCGGCGACGTTGGCGTTATGGAAGAAGACGGCTTTGTGCGATTGGTTGCGCGCATCAAGGAAATCATCATCACCGGTGGTTTCAACGTCTACCCTGCTGAGGTCGAAGAAATCCTGCGCACCCACCCGGATATCACCGATGTCGCCGTGGTTGGCCGCCCCCGCCACGATGGCTCCGAGGATGTCGTTGCCTGCGTGACGCTTCGCGATGGCGCCGCCCTAGATCCCGAGGGCCTCAAGGACTTCTCCCGCGAACGCCTCACCCGCTACAAAGTGCCACGCACCTTCTACCACTTCGAGGACCTTGCCAAAGACCAACTGGGCAAGATCCGCCGCCGCGAGGTCCAAGCAGACCTGCTCAAGTTATTGGAGAAGTAGTCAAAATAATATCCGCCCTCCCCTGTGCTTCACAGCAATCAGGAGAGGGCGGATACTTCCATTATCAGTGGTAGCAAGAGCAATATGCTCTACCCACAGCTCGACTCAGGCACTGGGGGAAATACGTTAATTGGGACCATCGAATCCGTCGCGATCCAACCACGTGGAGGGTTTTCATGCCCTTGGTACGCTGCTATGCGCGTGCTATGCGTACAAGTTGGATCATCAAGAGATATCGCTAGTACCTCAAAGACTTCTTTCTCACCTTCGGGAGCGCTGTTTACCATGTATGCCATATTTTCATCGAAAGTCATTGAATAACCCCACAAGGGAGGCACAACCGAGACACGATCAAATATCCACTCACCAGTTTTCAGATCGACCGTGCTGAAATTCCCATCTTCGTCAAAAACTGAATAACGTTTTGTCTTGGTATCTACGTCATCAAATCGTGCCAGTCGCCTTTCGGGAACATAGCCAAGTTCGATCGTTTCTCCCACGTCAACTTTCTCGCCATCGAATGTGATCTCCGTGGACGTAGCGAAAGGCTCCCCTCGCTTTTCATCAAAATCGCCACGGACGTAGTACCCCGTCTCCCCATTACAGCCTAGAGTGCCACCCGAAATTGCTGCATAGTCCAATTCTTGTCCGTCAATGGGAATTTCTGCGGGTTCATCAGCATCAGCCGCCCAATACATGTAGATAGCCGGCCCGAATTCTCTGCGTTCTCCTGTGATTTCAATGTCACGTTCTATCCAATGCACTGATCCGTCTTCACATGCTGTCATAGCATCTACTGGACGAATCCTGCGTCCACTATCTTTAGCCACACCATCATGAACCGTGACGAGAATCGAATCATAGTTTCCGACAGGATTATCGGGCCTGACCCCCGGAAAGTAGACACAGGGATTTAATCAAGAAGCACGTTTGAGT
>OMJG01000211.1_pt1 | contig 44946 bp, 45 predicted proteins | sample 1646431 | NCBI WGS metagenome assembly OMJG01 (sample SAMN03771674, study PRJEB25209) | food metagenome | isolation source: Cotija cheese | place: Mexico:Jalisco,Michoacan | collected 2011-12-12
AAAATTAGCAGACTATCTACAAAACCATAACTTTTAAATGCTTATCCATCACCACATTTCTTACATAACAACGCCCCTGCATGGTACGTTATGGAGGAAATCATTATGGCAAGCATCAAGGCATACACTACCAAAGGTGGTAGCAAGCGTTATGAGTTCCAGCTCTACGGTGGCTTAGACCCGCAGACTGGCAACCCTAAGCGCATCCACCGCAAGGGATTCAAGACGAAAAAAGAAGCCACCCTTGCCGCCTCTAGGTTGGAACTAGAGTTAGACAAGGGTGACCTACACCAAGAAAACAATATTCTATTTGAAACAGTCTATCATGAGTGGTACGAAGCGTACGTTAACCCTGTCCGTGAGAGTACCACTGTCCGCGTTTCGGGGATGTTCGATAACCATATTTTACCTGTTTTCGGTAAAAAGCGCATCCGAACTATTACCCTGTCAGACGTGCAGCGGGCCATTAACCAGTGGTTTAAAGAGGTTAAGGTAAACTATAAGCGTTGGTACAACTTCGCTAATATGGTCTTCAAATACGCTCAACGGCAAGGGTATATCACAACTAACCCTGCTGACTTGGTAACCATGCCAAAACGTACCGACAACTGGCAACGGGATCCCAATAAGTTTTGGACGAAAACACAGCTCACCAAGTTCTTTAGCTATATTGATCCAGTGGAGGAGGCCGAAAAGTACACGCTGTTTCGTGTACTAGCCTTTACTGGCATCCGGCGCGGTGAGTGTCTAGCACTAACGTGGCAGGACATCAATTTCAAACAAGGCACCCTATCCATCACCAAAACGGTGGCTCAAGGGATGCGTGGTAAACAAAAAATCCAGCCACCAAAGACAGCTAAGGGTAAGCGTACCATTATGTTAGACCCAACCACACTTAGCCACCTTAAACACTGGCGGTCGGAGCAACGGCGTATTTACCTCATGTTAGGCTATAACACCATGCAACCGGGACAACTGATTTTCGCCAGCAACCGTAACGGGCTAAAATCTCTCAATACCCCCGGCAAGTGGCTCCATGACATCATGGATGATAAGCCTGAACTTCCTCAAATCACGGTGCATAAGTTAAGACATACCCACGCTACCTTGCTATTTGAAGCTGGTGCCAGCATTAAAGAGGTACAAGACCGGTTGGGGGATGCTGACGTTGATACTGTGATGAACATCTATGCTCACGTCTCTAACGAACAACGTAAATCAACTACCGAAAAACTAGCTAAATACATGGATTTTTAGGGTAATGGTAACCTTTTTGGTAACCTCCTAAATTCTAAATGGCTAAATAATGCCCATAAACGCTGGCGTTACGCTATTCCTTAAAGTACCCGGTTCAAATCCGGTAGGGTCCATTGGTGGTATATCATAGGCGTCCATAAGCTTATCAAATCAACGTTTTTATTTTTAGTTTTCTCACACAAGGCCATAAAATGGCATTTACTTTGGGTTCAAAATAAATAGCGGTGGTAGGGATTGAACTGTTAGCTTTCTGGCTAGCAGTTTTTATTTTATCTTTTTCCTCATAAAAAGAGACGCCTATAATAGACGTCCCTTGATGATTGAACTATTTTTTTGCTATTAATATCCTAGTGCAGAAAAATATCTTTGACTGAATATCAAAAACATTCCTTTAAGTAGCATAAGCCCTTTTGCTACACCTGTCTTAATCAAAGTGGCGCCACTCGCGATCCAGAATAGCACGTGCGACAAACAGGCCAATTGGCAAAAACATAATAATCAATACGGCCTTCGTTAGCCATAAGGCTCCCGTTCCAATTTCGTTGATACCGATGTTATAGATACCGCGATAGATGTATAATCCTGGCACCATAATCACAATTGAAGGTACCGTCAAGGTTATTCGGGGAAACCCATTATAGTGGTTGACCAATGAGGCAATCAGACCAGCTAACAGCGCGCCAAAGAATGCTGCCGCGGCTGGTGGCATCGTCGTTAACTGTACCAGTTCAAGCCGCAAAGTGTTAGCAACCGCCCCAATACAGCCGGCAACGATCGCCATTTTCTGTGAACTATTAAACATCAACGAGAAGCCATACACCCCACAAAAGCTAGCGGGTAATCGCAATAATAACAATAATAATGGCGATAATCCTAACGGAATGAAATTCTCAGGGTGATAATTGAAGAGTAACGCAACGAGCCAGCCGACTAAAGTTGCAACCGTGGTAATCGTTATCGCATAAGCTAGCCGCTCCAGCCCTGAGCGCATATCTAGCTTAGAAATATCCAACATGCTGGTGATAAAGGGAAAGCCTGGAATAACGAAGAGCATGGCACCAATATATCCAGCTTCATGTTGGGCCGAAACTTGGAATGCCACCTCTAAGATCCTAAAGCACGCCATGTACGTTAAACAAGCAATGGCGACCCCCACAGCAGTACTGGCCAGTGTCGTGATTTTTTGTTTGCCCATTTTGGCCCGGGTAAAGTTACCCAAGCCTGCGCCAACAAACGAGCATATCATCTCCGGCCAACCCCCGCCTAAGAGAAAAATAAAGGCGCCACAGGCCAATGCCGCAGCTGCTCCAGAAACAAAAGCCGAGTATTTTTTCGGTCGACTCTCAATCTTATCAATCAACTCATAGATCTCATCGACGGTTAGAAAGGAAAAGTCTTTTTGAAAGTTCCCAACTAGTTCTTCTAAAATATTTAATTTATCTGTATTAACCCCCGTATTGGGTAGCGACAAGACCTGTGAATAGCTGCCTTGCCGGCTAAAACACGTAAAGGATAGTGAAATCAGACCAATATCGGCGGAACACGTTAAATTTAAACTCCGCGACACCTTATCCATCGCATCACGAACTCGCCAAGCACCGGTTCCACATGAGAGCATGAGAATACCAATTCTTCCCACAATTGAGGCGCGATCCTGCAAGGATGCCTCTCGCGCTGAGACCTGCTCATCTTTTACAAATGCCCCCCAAGGAATCTTCATATGATGTTGATTCGACAAATGAAAATCTAGGGCTTTTTCATCATTTTCCGTCATCTATGCCTTCTCCATTCGTTAAATATAGATTTATTATAGTCCAATTTTTATTGGCTAACCGAAGCTCGTCTTGATTACTAGAATTATCTGAGCCTATTGCCGCGGTGTCTTTCCCATAGTGAAGACGCCTAAGCAACCATAACCGGTATGACTCGCAATTGTTGGCCCAATTGGCGTCACCATGAGTTTAAGTTTGGGAGAGGCCCCCTGAATTTGCTTTCGAACCGTCTCGGCGGCTTCCCAGTCCCCACTGGTTGAGATTAGAACCGTCTGATCATCGGCCTGAATATCCGCTAGAATCATATCGGCTAACGTTTTAAACGCCCGAGAACTCGTTCTGACTTTCTTGATCACGCGTAGTTTGCCGTGGGCATCCACATCTAAAATAGGTTTTATATGCAACATGTCACCCAAGACGGCATCCCGCTTAGATAGGCGCCCACCTTGATACAAGAATTTAAGATTGTCCACCGTAAAGAAATGGTGCACCTGCAAGCGACAAGCATTGAGCTGCGTCACCGCCTCGTCTAGTGACATCCCCGCCTGACGCAATTGGACGGCTTTAATAACTAATAAACCTTCCCCAGCACAAGCTGCCAAAGTATCCACTATCATTAACTGGGCATCCGGATACTTTTCTAACAGAATATCTCGAGCCTGATTGGCACTATTAAATGACCCACTTAACCCCTTTGACATGCCGATAAAAATAATCGGTATGTGCTGTGCAATAATCCCTTCAAAAGCTGCGACGTACTCGCCGATGCTGATTTGTGAGGTCGTTGGATGCCCCCCATGCTTTAACGTGTCGTAAAAAGCCGCCGTATTTTGTTGATCATAAAAATAGTCGCCAAACTGATGATCTTCCAGTTGCACAAAAGATCTGACGACCCCCACCTCATGCTGATTTAAAAAAGCCTCCGGTAATCCGCATTCAGAATCCGTCATAATTTTATACATATCGCTCGCCTTCCTATCCGCTAGTGACGCCCAGCGCCCCCATAGCCTTCCATGTTTTCCTTTATACGCGTGCTCCTATAACTAAAACTATACACCCTCCCCCTAACTATTCGCCACCTCTTCACAATGAAGCACCATCCATGAAACTCCTTGCACACTGGTGTATCATGAACTTATGTCATGAAATTCAAAATATTGAAAGAGCGAGGTAATTACATGGAAACGACACAATTAAGCAACGGCGTTACCATCCCAATGTTAGGCTTCGGTACTTACTTAATTGACAGCAAGGATGTCCCCGCAGCAATTAAAACAGCCTTAGATGCCGGCTACCGGCATCTCGATTGCGCGCACATTTACGGCAATGAACCAGCTGTTGGTGAAGCAATCAAGGCTTCTGGGATTGACCGCTCTGATCTGTTCATCACTTCCAAGGTTTGGAATGCCGATCAGGGATACGATAAGACCCTAGCCGCTTTTGACCAAACACTTAGCGACTTACAATTGGACTATCTGGACTTATACCTGATTCACTGGCCAAACGAAGACGACTTCGAGTTAACTTTAGATACATGGCGGGCGCTAGAAACTCTGTACCAACAAAAGAAAGTTCGCGCTATCGGTGTCTCTAACTTCTCTGAAGATCAATTAAAACAGGTCTTTGAGATGGCAACCGTCAAACCTATGGTCAACCAAATCGAACGTCACCCATACAAAGTTCAAGCTGGCTTAGGTCAATTTGATACGGATAACGGTATCGTTAACGAAGGTTATTCACCAATTGGTCACGGTCATTTAATTCTTGAAGATCCCGTGATTACTAAGCTCGCTGAAAAGTACGGCAAGTCACCGGCACAAATTGTTTTGCGGTGGCAAATTGATACCGGGTTTGTCGTTTTTCCTAAGTCCTCAAAACCAGCTCGCGTTAAGGAAAACTTCGAAATCTCCGGCTTTAGCTTAACCGCTGATGAAATTGCTGAAATTAACGGTTTAGATCAAGATAAACATTTAAACTACGATTAAAGTTGATCGGCATTTAACCGCAACTAAATCCAGTAAGGACTTCCGATTAACTGGTTCGGAAGTCCTTATTTTTGATATCACCAGTTGGGGGCTTTTCTTAAGTTGCAGAGTCGCTAACTTCCCCCAACTATGATTTAATACAACTAGCCATTTAACTGAGGAGATGACGGCCATTGACAACCTGGCAAACCACTTGGGCTATCAATAAATATTGGCTGATGGCTCGATCACAGCATCTATATAATCAAGGCCGAGCCTTAGCTAAAAATAACGCTTGGAACGCCGATAAACAACGAGCGTTCTCACAATTGCTTGCGACTGCTAACACATTAACGCCCACAAAACAGACGCTGACCACGGCCTACCAACATGTCTGGGGGTATTTCAAGAAACGCTGTACCCCAGCAGAACGGGCCACCTATCTCCAATTACTCGCAACTTTAACGCCTGATAACGACCAGTTAGGGCCCTTTCTGAAACAACTTGCGCACACCTACCAAGTTGACTACCTGTTAAACTCTCGACTCATTCAAGAACTCTAAGGAGGCTGGCTATGCGCCTATGGCATGAATACTTAATTCCCCAATTACCACGCCAACAACTATTGGGACAACACCGTGAGCTCGCAGCATTGCGCGGCAACGGTTGGGACCGGAAACACGCGACCGTTGATTACGTCTTCGACCACTCTCCCTACAAATTATATCAATTTCACTTACTCGTCTTGCATACCATGCAAGAACGCGGCTATACCCCAGATCATCACTGGTTTGATCCCACCTATCGCGGCAAACACTGTGCACCGTACACCGATCTTACTCCGGTCCCCTTGACTACCCCCATTTATCCAGAACACGATGACGCCTACCTCCAAGTCTGCCGCTCTAATTTACAGGCTAAAGGCATCATTCTTTAATAGCTTAATGCCTGATTAATTAATCGCCAATCGATTTACCCCCATTGCCAACCATGCTATACTCGCTCTAAAGAAAGGGTGACTGACTATGGCTATGTTGTATGGAAAACACACGCATGAAACAGATGAGACGCTCACACCAATCTTCGGGGCCAGCGCTGAACGCCACGACCTCCCCAAATATAAATTGGCAAAGCACGCGCTCGAGCCCCGTGAAGCCGATCGATTGGTTCGCGATCAACTATTGGATGAAGGAAACTCGCGGCTGAATCTCGCCACGTTCTGTCAGACTTACATGGAACCGGAAGCGGTTGAACTCATGAAAGATACACTGGAGAAAAACGCCATCGATAAATCCGAGTATCCTCGGACCGCTGAAATTGAAAATCGTTGCGTTAATATCATTGCCAACCTCTGGCATGCTCCAGAAGCTGAGTCGTTCACTGGCACCTCAACGATTGGTTCCTCCGAGGCCTGCATGCTGGCCGGTTTGGCGATGAAGTTTGCTTGGCGTAAGCGCGCCAAAGCGAACGGTCTTGACTTAACTGCCCATCAACCTAATATTGTCATCTCAGCCGGTTATCAAGTTTGTTGGGAAAAATTCTGTGTCTATTGGGACATCGACATGCATGTCGTTCCCATGGACGATGACCACATGTCCTTGAATGTCGATCACGTGTTAGATTACGTGGATGACTACACCATTGGTATCGTTGGCATTATGGGCATCACTTATACTGGACAATACGACGATTTAGTCCGATTAGATGCCGTTGTAGAACGGTACAATCGAACGACTAAGTTCCCGGTATATATCCATGTCGATGCCGCTTCCGGCGGATTTTACACGCCGTTTATTGAACCCGAGCTCAAGTGGGACTTCCGTTTAAACAACGTGATTTCCATCAATGCCTCCGGCCACAAATATGGCTTGGTTTATCCCGGAGTCGGCTGGGTAATCTGGCGTGACCAACAGTATCTACCAAAAGAGCTGGTCTTTAAGGTCAGCTACTTGGGTGGGGAACTACCTACGATGGCCATCAACTTCTCCCACAGTGCCTCCCAATTAATCGGTCAGTATTACAACTTTATTCGCTTTGGTTTTGATGGCTATCGTGAAATTCAAGAAAAAACTCACGACGTTGCCCGCTATCTCGCGAAATCGCTCACTAAATTAGGGGGCTTTTCCCTCATTAATGACGGCCACGAGTTACCGCTGATCTGTTATGAACTCACTGCCGATTCTGATCGCGAATGGACCCTCTACGATTTATCCGATCGGTTATTAATGAAGGGCTGGCAGGTTCCCACCTATCCCTTACCAAAAAACATGACGGACCGCGTGATTCAACGGATCGTGGTTCGGGCTGACTTTGGTATGAGTATGGCCCACGACTTTATTGATGATCTAACCCAAGCCATTCACGATCTCGACCAAGCACACATCGTTTTCCATAGTGATCCGCAACCTAAAAAATACGGGTTCACGCACTAACCATCAATCGTTCATTTCATCACAAAAAAAGCTACCGTAACCATCCATGTCAATCGACGTGAATGGTTACGGTAGCTTTTTTTATCAAAATTAATAGGCAATGTAGTCGTCTAATTTTTTCATATTGGTAATGATAATTCGGCGTTTACCATCATTGCTCATGCCAAAATCAATGATGTCTTCAAGCTTGAGTTTACGCATCATGCGGCTAACACTGGTTTGATTAGCAATGCCACAGAACCCAGCAATATCTTCATTCGTCACGTTAAAGTCAATCAACACGCCGGCCTCATCGGGAAGATCCCGACCAAACTTCTCAGCGATGTCGTGTAAGAAATTCGCTAATGCCCCCATCTTACCGTTCATGGTAAGTCGTTGAATCCGGGCAAAGGTTTCTGATAGTCGGTGTCGATAATACTGTTTAACGTAGTTCTGTAACTCTGAATTGGCATTCACGTACTGCCAAAATTCTACCCGATTGACCTGATAGAAGGTCGCCGTCTCCGATTCAATGCGGACGTTAAACGGTTGCTCATCATATTGCAAAGCCTCGTCATGTAACAGTGAAATAACGTCAGGTTGGTTGATATAAGAAATGTTAAATTCACGGCCGTCTTGCAAGATAACGGACGTCTTAATGATGCCTTCTTTCAAAATAAAAACATTAGCGGCCTTCAGACCGTGGAAGGTTAAATAACTGTGATACTTCTTCGTAATCGTCGAAATCTGTTTGTCCTTTAAGAATCGGACCAGATCATCAATATCTTTATTCGGCAAAAGCGGTACTCCTTCCAAAATTAATTATCGTTAGCAAAGTCCTATCTTAGCGAAAAAGGATACCCCTTCGCTTTAACATTTGGTAATGACACTGGCTATTGATATCCGATTATTCACTTTCATAGTGAGGATTGTCAATGAAAACGAAAATGAAACGTTTATGATTGCTAACTGTACCTTTGAAAGAAAGAAGATTGATTAGATTATGGCAGACATTAAGCTCCCTTATGACCACGGATCGGTTACGGCACACATCAACGATGCCAACCTAGCCGGCACCTTGGTCTCCAAAGCAGCGACCTATCAAGCCAGCCTCTCTGAAAAAGACTTGGTTGAACAGTCGTTAGACAACCCTATCGGTAGTCCTTCCCTAGAAGAATTGGCTACGGGAAAGAGAAATATTGTGATTATCAGTTCTGATCACACTCGGCCCGTTCCTTCACACATCATCACGCCAATCTTACTTCGGCGCTTACGCTCAGTAGCACCAGAGGCGCGGATTCGCATTCTCGTAGCAACTGGATTCCACCGACCTTCAACGCATGCCGAATTAGTCGCCAAATATGGCGAAGAGATTGTGGCCAACGAAGAAATTATTATGCATAAATCTCAAGTTGATGAAGACATGGTGAAAATTGGTAAGCTTCCTTCTGGCGGTGACCTCATTATCAACAAGGTGGCCGAAGAAGCCGATCTATTGATCTCCGAAGGCTTCATTGAATCCCACTTTTTCGCTGGGTTCTCTGGTGGGCGCAAGTCCGTCTTGCCGGGTATTTCTTCTTACAAGACGATCATGGCTAACCACTCCGGTGAGTTTATCAACGACAAGCACTCTCGAACCGGGAACCTTCACCACAACATGGTGCACCATGATATGGTCTACGCCGCCCGAAAAGCAGGTTTACAGTTTATTTTGAACGTGGTTTTGGATGAAGACAAGCACATCATTGGCTCCTTTGCCGGCGACCTTGAAGCGGCTCATAAACAGGGAACGGATTTTGTTGGTGAGTTAGCTGGTGTTAAGGCCATTAAGAGCAACATTGCCATCACCACTAATGGTGGTTATCCACTCGATCAAAATATCTATCAAGCAGTTAAGGGCATGACGGCCGCTGAAGCCACTAATAAGCAAAATGGGACGATTATCATCGTAGCTGGCTGTCGTGATGGTCATGGTGGTGACGGCTTTTATCACAACATTGCTGACGTCGCCGATCCCCAAGAATTCTTGGATAAGGCGATTAACACACCGCGCTTAGAAACGGTACCGGACCAATGGACTTCACAAATTCTGGCCCGGATCTTGGTTAACCACCACGTGATTGTGGTTTCTGACTTGGTTGAACCCAGTCTCATCACAAACATGCATATGGAACTGGCAACCTCAATCGATGACGCACTCGCCAGCGCCTTCAACCGTGAAGGAACTGCGGCCCAAGTGACGGTCATTCCCGATGGTCTTGGCGTAATCGTAAAGGATGAATAATAATGGCATCAACTGATTTATTAACTTGTCTCCAACAAGTTGCTAACCACCAACTCACACCAGAACAAGCTGCCAAACAGGTCAGCGATACCGGGTTTGATGACCTAGCCTACGCCAAGATTGATACGACGCGGACGCAACGAACTGGTTACCCTGAAGTGATCTATGGCGCTGGTAAAACCGCGCAACAGATTGTGGGCATTGTTCAAGCTATGGAGAAACGCCAACAACCCATCCTCGTGACACGAGTCGATCTTGAAAAGTCAGCGGCGGTCCAAGAAATACTACCTGAATTGGCCTATGACCAAACCTCACAGACGTTAGTCCGAACTGCCCACGCCTTACCTGCGGTCGGAAATATTGCCATTGTCACGGCCGGCACTTCCGACATGCGAGTGGCTGAAGAAGCTGCTGTGACTGCAGAACTTTTCGGCAACCAGGTAACACGCGTCTATGATGTTGGCGTAGCCGGAATTCATCGGTTATTTGCCAAATTACCCCTCATTCGCCAAGCCAACGTTGTGATCGTCATCGCCGGCATGGAGGGCGCTTTAACTAGTGTCGTCGGTGGCCTAGTCGATCGGCCAGTGATTGCCGTGCCAACCAGTGTCGGTTATGGCACCCATCTGAACGGTCTCACACCACTTTTGTCAATGCTCAATAGCTGTTCGGCCGGTATCAGTGTCGTCAACATCGATAATGGCTTCGGCGCGGCTTACAATGCCAGTATGATTAATCATCTCGTGAAGGAGGAGCGGCCATGAAAACATTAGTGTTAGATGCTTTTTCGGGCATCAGTGGTGACATGTTCCTAGGGGCGCTATTTGATCTCGGATTATCTCAAACAGACTTTGAAACCGAATTGAAGAAACTACCAGTGACCGGTTACCATTTGACCGTCACCCCTAGTAGTCGCTCAAGCATTCAAGGCACTGACTTCGATGTCATCTTAGACGACCATCAGGTTAAAGACAATGGCATTACAGAACATGGTCACCATCACGGCCGGAGCTTTGCAACAATCAAGCAACTCATTGCGCAAAGTACATTAACCCCCGCCGTTAAGCGACGGGCCACCGCGCTGTTTGAACAGGTCGCAATTGCTGAAGGCCACGTTCACCATAAGTCTTTAGAAGACGTTCATTTTCATGAGGTGGGCGCTATTGATTCCATCGTCGATATGGTCGGCGCGGCGATCGCCTTGGAACTGATGGGCATTGACCGCGTCATTGTGAATAATCTGGCTGACGGGAGCGGCACCATCAAGATTGCTCACGGCACCGTTCCCGTCCCAGTACCGGCTGTCATGCAGATGCGGATTGGAACTGCCATTCCGATTCATCAACGTTTCGATGTGCATACGGAGCTGATTACCCCCACCGGCATGGCCATTGTCAAATGCTGTGCCACGGCCTTTGACACGACCTGTGACGGTGTTATTGAACGGACCGGCTACGGTTTTGGTAAACGTGAGACTGGCAGCCTAAATGCGTTACGGACCACACTGGTAAATTCCCAGTTAAGCCAGCAAACGGTCAATCAAGAACAGGATCACGTCACGCTGTTAGCAACTAACCTTGACGATATCACCGGCCAACAACTAGCCGATACGATTGCGGGACTGTTAGATCGCGGTGCAAAGGATGCTTGGAGTGAACCCATTGTCATGAAAAAAGGACGCCCGGCTTACAAACTTTGTTGTTTGATTACTCCCCAACAACAAGCCGCCATTGTGACCTATCTGCTAACAACCACCCCAGCGATCGGAATTCGTTACCACCACGTTCACCGTGCCATCATGGATCGCCAGGTTAAGTTAGTCACGACTAGCTACGGACCGATTCATGTCAAATATCTGCGCTACCATAACACAACCAAGCGTACCTTAGAACATGATGATTTGCGACAATTGGCAACCACTCATCAGCTGACTATGGCTGACTTACAGGCCAAGATTTTAAATGAACTTACCACTATGGAACAGAAAGGATAATCAATTATGATGACTTTAGCTGATAAAGAAACAACTTTACAAAATACCTTAAAAACTTACAACCGGGTCGTAGTCGGTTTCTCTGGCGGAATTGACTCGACCGTTGTTTTGAAAGAGGCTTTAGATGTTTTAGGCCGCGATAATGTCCTCGCAGTCGTTGCCAACTCCGAACTCTTCTTAGATGCAGAATACGAAATGGCTGGTCAACTAGCCAAGGACATGGGCGCACAAGTTACCGGTATTCAATTAGACTACTTGGCTAATGATCAGATCAAGCACAACACCCCTGAATCTTGGTACGCCATGAAGCAGATGTTCTATCAAGCCATGACACAAGTAGCGACCCAATTCAATGCTGATGCCGTATTAGATGGCATGATTATGGATGATAATGCTGACTTCCGGCCCGGTCTGCGTGCACGTGACGAAGCCGGTGCCGTCTCCGTACTTCAAACAGCCGACCTCTATAAACACGAGGTTCGCGAATTGGCTCAAAGCTTAGGGCTAACTAATTGGAACAAAGTGGCCTCTTGCTCTGTTTCTTCCCGCTTCCCATACAACACAGACTTAACGAGTGAAAAGCTCCAACGCGTCATGGCCGCTGAAACTTATTTACGCAGCTTAGGCTTTGCTACCGTTCGGGTTCGGGTCCACGATCAAATTGCCCGTATTGAAGTCCCAGTTAACCAACTTTCACAATTAGTTGCTCAAAATGAAAAAGTTTCTGAAAACTTGCGCCAGTTGGGGTATGATTATATTACTGTTGATTTACAAGGGTTCTCCAGTGGTCGGATGAATCAAACGCTTTCGGCAGCACAAAAAGAGAAAGTTTTAGTGGGGTAGAATTTACATGCATTATTCTTTATTGGTTCGTTGTATCGCAGAATTTATTGGGACGGCTATCATGGTTGCCTTGGGTAACGGTTCCGTCGCTAACGTTGAATTAAAGGGTACCAAAGGTTATCACGGTGGTTGGGTCTTAATTGGCTTTGGCTACGGTATTGGGGTCATGATCCCCGCCTTAATGTTTGCCACCGTATCGGGTGCGCAAATTAATCCTGCCATGACGCTGGCTATGGCCGTTACGGGTAATTTTCCTTGGGGCGAAGTAGCGCCCTACATCGTGGCACAAGTCTTGGGGGCCATCATTGGTCAACTCACTTTGGTATTGGCTTACAAGCCTTACTACGACAAAACAACCGACGCAGAAGCCATCCTGGGAACCTTTTCCACGATTGATGCCGCTGACAGCAAGTTAAATGGGTTCATTAACGAATTTATTGGAACCTTTTTACTTGTGTTGGGGGCCATCAGTATGACGGCAGATAAACTTGATCCACGGGCGGATTTTATCGGCTTAGGCTTCTTAGTCATGTGTTTAGTCATTTCCTTTGGGGGACCAACTGGTCCAGCGTTGAATCCCGCCAGAGATATTGGCCCACGATTACTCCACGCCATTTGGCCATTTGAGCATAAAGGCAGCTCCCAATTTGGGTATAGCTGGGTGCCAATCGTCGCGCCAATTGCTGGTGCGATTGCGGCAGCCGCCCTCTATCAGGATGTCTTCCAATAAGCTCTAACTCGTTATTTTTGAAAAAGTAGGTCGCCCGGCTTTATCAGGCAACCTGCTTTTTGTTTTTAGAAAGGACGTTTCTTTCAATGAAAAAGCTGATCTTTACCGCAGCGCTTCCCTACTACCTTCTCTCTTTTTTGCTACATGCCATCGCGCTTCTTTGTCTGTGGCTCGCCGCTAGCCAACAGCCAACCTTCTGGGGACTCGGCTTATTGGCTTACACACTGGGCCTCCGTCACGCCTTTGACGCCGATCACATTGCTGCCATTGACAATACCGTTCGCAAACTGGTGAATCAGCGCCAACCCGCAACGGGAGTGGGCTTTTACTTCTCGCTGGGCCATTCCACGGTAGTGTGTCTCTTAATCTTAGTCGTCAGCATCTCGATGCCTTTAGTTAAACAACACCTACCGATTTTAGAAAGTCTGGGCGGTCGAATCGGTGGCTTGGTATCTGGGAGCTTTTTGTTAATCTTAGCTTTTGCGAACTTGTTAATCTTTATCAACTTGTATCGAACAACTCGTCAATCGGCTACCACCACGGACGAGCTCTTACAACAACGGGGCTTCCTAACACGAATCTTAGCGCCACTCCTTCGCTTGATTAATCATAGCTGGCAAATGTATCCGATTGGCTTTCTTTTTGGCCTCGGCTTTGATACGGCCACGGAGATTGCCTTGATTGCCCTCTCGGCAGGCCATGCGCAAACGGCGGTTGGTTGGGGCGTGGCTGCCTTTCCGCTGCTCTTCGCTGCCGGAATGAACCTCATGGATACCACGGACTCTGTTATGATGACTGGTGCTTACCAGTGGGCATTTGCCACACCGGAACGCAAACGACATTATAACTTGACCGTTACCGCGATTTCGGTCATTGCCGCCTTTATGATTGGCAACATCGAATTGCTCCAAGTGGGCGTCAGCCTCATGAAGAAAGCCAGTGGGATGTGGCTATGGCTGGGAAACTTGGAATTCGGTCAGGTGGGTTATTATCTGGTCGCCCTACTGCTGATCGTGTGGGCCGCAGCCTACTTGAGTTGGCGTCGTAAAACGCATAAACTAGCAGAATAGAACTGGAAGACGCTACTCGGTAAGTTAAGACCGGGTGGCGTTTTTTAGTATTTTCAACTATAAAGTAAGTGCTATTTAGACTAACTTCGATTAATATTTACGAACCAGTTATTCAGCCCAATGGCACCATTGTCAGCTTAACGCATGGGTAGCCCAACTGACCTGATAGTTAGTCACAAAGCGATTTATAGTTGATTTCTGGTGCTAGTCATGGGTTAGAGCTGCTCGTCAATCAATGTTGACGTTAACGATTAATTTTCTATCGGAATAAAGCACAACGCTCACCATAACTCACAATGATAGTCACACTTTCTCATCTTTCTTTAATTTTTCGTTGTTTCATTTGTAACCTGCGTGTATACTAGAGCATCAAAGAGATGATAGCTGATGACAAAAAAAACGTTTTGATCCTTTCTGCTGATTTAATGCCAAGGAAAGGTTAAAATAAAATGATAAAATACACGCAATCACGTCCCACCGAAGTAACGAATGATGACCTCCTAGCACTTTACCGAAGTGTCGGTTGGTCGGCTTATCTACAACACCCAGCCAATACCTTAGCGGCCTTTGACCATTCGACTGTCCTCTGGGCGATTGAACAAGGTCACTTAATCGGGCTGATTCGCGGAATCACTGATAATCACACCATTCTTTACATTCAAGATATTCTGGTGATGCCGGCTAAACAGCGCCAACAAGTTGGCACGACCCTAGTTCACCGTTTCTTAAACCAACATGCAGCGATTGGTCAAACCGTACTAATCACTGATCCTGAACCACGAACACAGGCTTTTTATGCGTCATTAGGCTTTCGGGAAGTCCTGCCGCAAGATTACGGACGCGCATTTGTCTTAGATCGCCGTTATTAACTGACTAGTAAAAGGACGAGAAAATCGGATTTTCTCGTCCTTTTATATGGCGTTATTCCCCCTACCTAGTCATGAACGCTACCAATTAACGTACTGAAGGCTTGGCCACCAACCGTATATCGACTATAGTATTCAATTGGCATATCATCATCCGTTTTCCCGGAAAAGATGAACGGTTTGTGCTGGTTGACGATGCTTAAGCAATATTGTTGCTTACCTGTTTTACCAACCGACTTTAACTTCAGTCCGGGAATCTTCTTGGACAAGTAAAGATGGCGGGTATTCCCTTGATTGGTGGCCTTTTGAATTTTGGCACGATGTTGGGGACGTTGTTGTACATTCGCTTGATCACTAGCCGACCACCGAGTAAATTCAACGACACCATTAGCAGTAATCTTTAATAAGGAATGGACCGCTTTACGTGGATAGTCGTCATTAGGGAAAAAGTCCATTTGAAAGAGACTGCCTGAGCTGTACACGGGCATATAAGCTGGCCGAGAAATTCGCTTAAAATTTTGGGGTTGCAGTGACGCGGTTGAGTCAGCGACTTCCCTAAGGTCTTCATTAGCGGGACGGCCCTTCATCAAAAGATGATAATCTAATTGCAACAAATCTATCAAGATATGCCGTTTTTCAACTGCCGAGCCATTGAACCTTTTGCCCAGCAACGATTGTGCCTTTAGGTAAAGTACATTTGGCCTTACTACTAAAGTGCCAAGACGATACTTTAGTGTTCCGAACAACTCGATAGTATTGATAATGGTTCAAGCCAAAAGAAATTTTCTGTCCTTCAATTACAAGGCCTTTAGCCGCCGATGCGGAAGCCGTTGTCATGCTCAATAGAATGATGGTTACTGAAAGTATGAGCAGCTGAAGCGTGGATTTGTTTTTCATATTTTTCTCCCCCCAAAAAACTGTGTTGATAACCCCTATTCCTGCTAGTCTAGCAGTTAATCGTCTCAGCCGGGGAAAATGGTCAAATCTCGATGGATTTTAATATAATTTTTGCGTTTATTTCTAGTGCTGCTCATAAATTATAGTTCTTGTAGATAAGATGTACCATTGACTAGACTATAAAAATAATCGTGGAAAACAAATTCGCTTCCCGCGATTACTCCAACTGTGTACACTTATCCCCATCAACTCCACTTTATATTTCCGACTTAGGAATTGAAACAATAGTATGGGTCTTAGGATTTGGATGATAGCAAACTGCCATATAGATAAAATCTCCCTTCAGTTGGATCCCCTCTGTTTCACGATACCCTGAAACATTAGGTGTGTTGATATAGACAGAGCCAGTCTCAAAGTCTGTCGTTCCCCACGGCTTCTTAGACACTCTGGGACGGTGTACACCATATTTTTCATCGGATTGATCACTATTAATATAAACAACAAAATTATTAGCGAATTCTATGTGCAGCGAATTATACGGTAGGTTGTACTGACCAAAAACTGCTGAATATGAACCTATACATGCCTTTTTGATAGGAGCTTCATGCGCACCACTATACTTAGACGCATTATTCGTTAATCTATCCATTTCCTTATTTAATTGTTCCGTTTTGTAATAAGCAAACTGAATGCCTCTCGCGGTATTCATTGACCAGACAAGTAAGTACCTACGGTCACTAGTCAACGCCACTTCACATCTAAGAATACTACCAAAAGCTTTTCCAGATAAATTGGCACGACTAATTGATGAAATTCGTGGGATCTGCGTGTAATCGATTGTAGCACCAGGTTGATAGCTAATTCGACCAATCTGGGTAGCCCAATCAATAACTTCTTCATAGGCTGTTAATTCACGTGTCCCAACAGACTTTGCTTTTACCCCAATCCAAAAATGATTTCCTCCATCCCATTGTAAAGATTGCGTATGACCACAGCGAGTTAAGGTCATGACATCTGGATTTGAAAGTGTGCCATTAGGCTTATTCTTTATGCCGTAACGTGAGATATATTGAAGGGCCTCACCTGCTGCTCCTTTTGTTTGATCAACATAAAGATAATCGGTTCCAACATAGATTGCCTGAACAACATTACCCGTCGGCAGTCCAGTCAAGGTATACACTGGCTTGGCGGTCGCCGTACGTGTTCGCTCTTCTTCCTCTGGTAAGTCATTTTCTGCTAAATAAGATTCATATGCAATTCGCGGTGCTGTCTCGTTATCTCGAAAATATTTATGCATCGCTTCTTCGGACACAAAATCTTCACGGCTCAAAACCCATTCGTTAACGGGTGGAGTTATTAAACTCTTCATCCTTATCATCAAAATCAGCCATTATGCATTCTCCTATGAATATTATTTTTACTTAGAGCTTATCTGCTAGGCTATTACAGATAAGCATCTATTAATTTAAACTCTTGGGGGAGAACAGCGTGAATGAACAAAAGATTGTTAGGTCATTTATATTATCAACATCTATGTTTATTACTAGTCTGGCTGCCATTGCAACAGCGGCCCCAACATCGCGCCAAAATTCAATAAGCTACCAATTAGGGAAATACCCGTTATCTCTACTTGGCCCAAAAAATTCCGGGGTTGAAACTAAAACCGGTTGGCAAACCGGGCAAGCAACCATACCGCTTAATCATGATTAATCATATACCACTCTTTTCCCCGGTGCTCCTGATGACGATATTTTCCTGAATACCACAGTCGCTACCAGACTGGTGGCAAACAATTCTTTACCAAGATTAACCTTCTCGAATTGTAGCAGGCTACACTCAACCATCATTACCTATTATAAAAATGGACGCGGCCCTCATACCAGGACCGTGTCCATTTTTAATTGATACGCTCTTCTTACTCTTCCGATTTCTAAACGTATCCGGCACATTGTCTATTTCATTAGCACCACTTGATTTTCTATAATTGGGCCGTTTGCTATGCCCTTTAATTATCTCGATCCTTAGCATCTTTTTTCGTTCCTTTTTCCCGGTAAACCCGCTATAATCAGTAGGGTTATCATCGTTTCATCCCACACTATTTAATCATCTAAAGGAGGCGCCTGATGACTCAACCAATCATTGAACTTCATCAAGTTACAAAACGTTATGCTGACAACACCATTTTGAGTAACATTAATCTAACGCTCGAATCTGGTAAATTTTATACGTTGCTTGGGCCGTCGGGCTGTGGTAAAACCACCATTTTACGGACCATTGCCGGCTTCACTGATGCTACCACCGGTGACATTTTATTTGCCGGGAAACGAATCAATGATGTGCCCGCGAACAAGCGCAACGTCAATACGGTCTTTCAAGACTACGCCCTCTTTCCGCACATGACTGTCGCCGAAAATGTGGCCTTTGGACTCACCTTGCAGAAACGGCCCAAATCAGAAATTGCCGAACGGGTTAATCAGGCGCTACGTCTCGTCCAACTGGCCGACTATGGGGACCGCGCTATTAGTGCACTGTCTGGCGGCCAGCAGCAGCGAATTGCCATTGCTCGAGCCATTGTCATGCAGCCACAAGTTCTGTTGCTTGACGAACCCTTGTCTGCTCTGGATGCTAAATTGCGGCGGCAAATGCAATATGAACTCCGCGACCTTCAGCAACGACTGGGTATTACCTTTCTCTTCGTCACCCACGACCAAGAGGAAGCGCTCGCGATGAGTGATGAAATCTTTGTCATGAATCAGGGCGAAATCCTCCAAAGTGGCTCGCCAGTGGATATTTATGACGAACCCATCAATCACTTTGTGGCAGACTTCATTGGCGAGAGTAACATCTTACCCGGTAAAATGATTGATGACTTTCAAGTTGCCTTTGGAGGCCATCAGTTTGAATGCGCGGATGCCGGAATTCCGGTCAATGAACCCGTCGAAATTGTCATTCGACCAGAGGACTTAACTCTGACGGACTTGGCCCACGCCAAGTTGACGGTAACCATCAATACCCAGCTTTTCCGTGGGGACTACTATGAAATTGCCGCTACCGATGGCCTAGGAAATGATTGGCTCATTCATTCAGTCAATCCCGCCGAAGACGGCGACCAAATCGGCCTAACTTTCCGACCACAAGACCTCCATGTCATGCGCTTTGGTGAAAAAGAAGCTGAGTTTGATGCCCGACTTGAGACTTATGAAGGAACGGAGGATGATCGCTTTGACGAAACGTAAAACCTGGCTGTATTTCATCCCCTACGGTCTGTGGCTGGCACTCTTTGTGATTGCGCCAGTCGCGTTAATCATTTACCAGTCTTTCTTTGATCTGGGTCATCACTTCACTCTAGCTAATTACAGCACTTATTTTGCCTCAGCGACTTATCTTAAAATGACGGTGAATTCAGTCTGGTACGCCCTGCTAATTACCCTATTTACCGGTCTCATTAGCTATCCAACTGCCTATTTTCTCCACCAATTAAAACATCGCCAATTCTGGTTATTATTGGTTATCTTGCCCACTTGGATTAACATCTTGCTCAAGGCCTATGCGTTTATCGGTATTTTTAGCCAAGCTGGACTAGCCAATCAATTTCTAACCTTCATCGGCATTGGCCCACAACAGATTCTATTTACCAATGCCAGCTTTATCTTTGTGGCGACTTACATTCAGATTCCGTTCATGATTTTGCCCATTTTTAATGCCCTAGATGACCTCAACCCCGCGTTTATCAACGCCAGTCGAGACCTCGGCGCCAGTAACTGGCAAACTTTTCGGCGCGTGATTTTTCCACTAACACTGCCAGGGGTCAAAGCTGGCGTTCAGGCTGTCTTTATCCCCTCATTATCACTTTTCATGTTGACAAGATTAATCGGCGGCAATAAAGTCATTACGCTCGGAACAGCGATTGAAGAACATTTTCTAACCACGATGAACTGGGGAATGGGCTCAACGATTGGGGTCGTCTTAATTATTGCCATGATTATCGTTATGACACTAACTGGTGACCAGAAGCCGAAAGGGGGCGCTCCCCGATGAAACAAAAACTCACCCGACTTTACCTCATCGTGGTTTTTATCATTTTATACGCCCCTATCGTCTTCTTAATCGCCTACTCCTTTAGCCAAGGCGATACTATGACCAACTATCACGGCTTTACGTGGCGACACTATCAAACGTTATTTAGCGACTCCCGAATGTTAGCGATCGTTGCCAATACCTTACTAGTCGCTCTGCTCTCCTCGCTAATTGCGACGTTAATTGGAACGCTAGGCGCCCTAGGGATCAACCGCACCACCAAACGGGTTACTCGTGAATCTCTACTGACCCTCAACAACGTACTCATGGTCTCTCCCGATGTTATTATTGGGGCTAGTTTCTTAATCTTCTTCACGATGCTTAAGATTCCATTGGGGTTTGGGTCGGTACTGTTAAGCCATATCGCCTTTGAAATTCCCATTGTTGTCCTGATGGTCTTGCCTCGCCTCAGAGAAATGTCCGCCTCGATGCTTGATGCCGCTCAGGACCTCGGCGTAACAACCCGCCAATTACTTTCACAGGTCATCATTCCCTTTATTTCTCCCGGAATTTTTGCCGGATTCTTTATGGCACTAACTTATTCACTAGATGATTTTGCCGTGACCTTCTTTGTCACGGGTAATGGCTTTTCCACTCTGTCAGTTGAAATCTATTCCCGTGCCCGTCAAGGCATTAACTTGGAAATCAATGCCTTATCGGGTGTTATGTTCCTCTTTTCTCTGCTACTTGTCGGTGGTTATTACTGGATTCAGCAGGTCAGTCAAAAACGCAAACAACGTAAACGGGGGGCGATCTCATGAAACGACTACTCAGTTTAGCAATTGCCCTAATCGCCATTTGTGGTCTGCTCGCCTATTCGAGTCAGTCGTTGGAACGCTCTAGTGGGAGCACTGGAAGTAAGGTGCTTAATCTTTATAATTGGGGCGACTACATTGATCCCAACCTATTGACAAAGTTCCAAAAGGAAACTGGCTACCACGTCAATGTCGAAACCTTTGATAGTAACGAAGCGATGTACACTAAGATTCAACAGGGCGGCACGCATTATGATCTGGCCGTCCCTAGTGAATACATGGTTGCTAAGATGAAACGCGCCCATCTTCTTCGACCATTGGATAAGTCGAAACTCACCGGGTGGGCAAACTATGATCAACGCTTCTTAAATCAATCATTTGATCGCGGTAACCGTTACTCCATCCCCTACTTCTGGGGCACATTAGGCATTGTTTACAATGATAAGTACGTCAAGGCCAGCGAAGTGCAACACTGGCAAGATTTGTGGTCACCCCGGTGGAAAAAGCAAATTATGTTAATCGATTCAGCACGCGATATCATGGGTATGGCTCTAATCACACTGGGAAAGTCCATGAACACGACCAATCCACAAACATTGCTAGCGGCTCAAAAAAAATTGGATCAATTATCACCTAACGTCAAAGCCATTGTCGCCGATGAAATTAAAATGTACATGATTCAAGATGAAGCACCACTGGCCGTCGACTGGTCCGGTGAAGCAGCCGAAATGCTGGCCGGTAATTCACATTTACACTACGTGGTCCCACGTGAAGGCAGCAATTTGTGGTTTGACAATCTAGTTATTCCCAAGACGGCCCAACACACTAAGGCCATCTATGCATTCTTAAACTTTATGAGCCAACCGGATAATGCCGCCCAAAACGCGACCTATATTGGTTACGCGACACCGAACCTGCGAGCTAAAGAACGCTTACCACGGGCTATTCGCAATGACCGCCAATTTTATCCCGACGAGCAAACACTCCGACACTTACAAGTCTATCGTGATCTGTCACCCACTAAGGTTGAGTTATATAACGATCGCTATCTTGAATTTAAAATGCATCATTAAGTACACGAAAAAGGCTGTGGGCACTGCCCACAGCCTTTTTGACTAACCAAAACTTCCGGCCACGTAATCCTGCGTTACTGGAATCTGTGGATTACTAAACATCGTTGTCGTCGGTGCGTATTCCATGACGTGTCCCAAGTGGAAGAACGCACACTGGCTACTAATTCGTGACGCTTGCTGCATATTGTGCGTCACAATCACAATCGAGTATTTTTTCTGCAACTCTAATAGTGTCTCTTCGACTTTAACGGTTGAAATCGGATCTAACGCGCTACACGGTTCATCTAGGAGTAAAACATCCGGCGCCATCGCAATCGAGCGGGCAATACACAACCGCTGTTGCTGCCCACCAGATAGCGACAGGGCACTCTTGTCCAGATTATCCTTAACCTCATCCCACAAAGCGGCCCCACGCAAGCTTTGTTCAACCCGCTCATTCAATTCGGCCTTACGCTTAATCCCGTTGGCCCGTAGTGCATACACAATGTTCTCACGAATTGACTTAGCAAACGGGTTCGGCCGCTGGAAGACCATCCCAATGTGTCGCCGTATCTCATAAATGTTCACATCTGGTTCGTTGATATCAACGCCATGGTACCAAATTTTTCCAGTGACCGTCGCAATTCCATCGTTCATCCGATTCAGTGACCGTAAATAAGTTGACTTCCCCGAACCAGAAGCCCCAATCAATGCCGTAATCTGATTTTTAGGAAAAGCCAGATCCGCGTCGTGCATGGCATGGTTGGCGCCATAGAACACCTGTAAGTCTTCGGTTCGTAACGCTAACGGTGTGTTGGCCGCAAAGGATTGAACCGCCGTTTTTTCAAATGAATATTGTTTTAACATTGCCGTCCCCTCCTACTTATTGCTAGCCGTCACACGCCGATATAGATACGTTCCCAGCACCCGCGCGCCCAGATTAAAGATCAGTACCGCAATAATCAGTACTGCTGAGGCTGCTGCCGATAACTGTGCGGCATTGCTGGCTAACCCTTCTGTGTTCACCTTCCAGATATGGACGGCTAACGTTTCGGCTGGTCGTAATGGATTCAATGGACTAGCTGCATCCATTGGATTCCAATCCGCAAAATTCGTAACGGGTGCACTTTGCCCCGCTGTATAAATCAAAGCCGCGGCTTCACCAAAGACCCGTCCGGCACTCAATACCACACCAGTAACAATTCCCGGTAGTGCTACTGGTAAAATAATCCCAATCTCAGTCTTCCACTTAGATAATCCTAGTGAAAGCCCGGCCTCACGTTGGCTACGAGACACCGCACTCAACGACTCTTCAATGTTTCGGGTGAGCAATGGTAGATTGAAAAAGGTCAACGCAATCGCCCCTGAAATCACTGAGAAACCAATCTTGAATTGCACAACGAATAGCAGAAAGCCAAACAGCCCGACGACAACTGAAGGCAACGAGCTTAACACTTCAATGGCTGACCGGATCAGACTCGTTCGCCAATTATCTTTCGCATACTCGGCCAGATAGATTCCGGCTCCCAATGAAATGGGGATAGAAATGACCATGGTTAAGACCAATAAATAAAAGGAATTAAACAGTTGGACCCCAATTCCGCCAGCACCACTAAACGCATCTGTCGTTCCAGTTAAGAATGACCAACTAACGTGTGGCAAGCCAGAAATCAAGATATAGGCCAATAGGAAGACCAAAATCCCAACGACAACCGCTACAATCAAATTAATCATGATCGTAGCCAGAAAGTCCTTCCGTTTAGCGTTCATGCTTTAACTGCCCCCTTTTAGCAATGATCCGAACTAATGCATTAAAGACCAATGACATCAGTAATAAAATAAGTGCTAACGACCATAAGGCGTTGTTAGGTAAGGTTCCATCAATCGTATCGCCAATTCCAGAAGTCAACTGACTGGTCAGTGTAGACGCCGGTGAAATTAAATTCTTAGGCATGATGGCTGCATTACCAATGACCATTTGAACGGCCAAGGCTTCCCCAAAAGCCCGCGCCATTCCAAAAATCACCGCCGTTAAGATTCCTGGTGTCGCTGACCGGAGAATTACCCGCGAAACAGTTTGCCAGCGGGTCGCTCCCAGTGCCAGTGACGCTTCCTTGTAATAGCGCGGTACTGACCGTAAACTATCAACGGTCATCGACGTAATGGTTGGTAAGACCATGACGAATAAGACGAAAGTCGCTGAGATAATCCCAAATCCTGAACCGCCGACTAAATGGCGCATAAAGGGCACTACCACCGCTAAGCCAATGAAGCCATAAACGACGGAGGGAATACCCACCAACAGCTCAATGACTGGTTGCAATAATTTTCGTCCTCGATTTGGTGAAATCTCAGTCATAAAAATGGCGGTTCCTACTGCAAACGGTGTCGCCACGAGTGCGGCGGCAAAGGTCACCGCAAACGAGCCGACAATCATGGGCAGTGCGCCGATTTGGCCTTGGTCAGGCGCCCAGTTCGTTCCCGTTAAAAACTTGCCTAAGCTGACGTGATTTTGCGTGAACGTTGCAATCCCCTTAGATGTAATGAACCAGAGCATTGACGCCACCACCAAAATAATCACGCCAATACATAAGTAACTAATGGCTTTCCCCAACCAATCTTCCCGAGTTGCCCGGGTGGCATGGTGTAAGCGCACAGCCCATTCGTTAGGCTGGGCATCTGGTTTACGTAATTGTGAATGTGTTTGTTCCATCAGGTTGACCCCCCTTTAAAAAAAGTGAAGATGCGCTAATTGCACCTCCACCCGTTGCCTACTAGAAAATTAGTTTTGGGTAACAACACCCTTGGCGTTCTTAGTTACTTTCATGTCATGAATACTAATGTAACCCATGTCTTTAACTAAGCCATTTTGCACCGTCTTGGAATTCATGTAAGACAAGAATGCGGCGGTTGCTTTGTCCGGTGTTCCCTTGGTATACATGTGTTCGTATGACCAAACTTTCCACTTATTCGTTTCAACATTGTTGTCCGTTGGCGTCACATTATCAATCGAAACGGCTTGTAGCTTGTTGGTGAAGTATGAAAAAGCAAGGTAACTAATGGCGCCTGGTGTCGTTGCCACAATCTTTTGAACGGCTCCATTAGAATCTTGTTCTTGGGATTTAACGGCGGTAGCGCCCTTCAAGACAGCATTTTCAAAAGTTGCCCGGGTGCCACTACCTTGCGCGCGGTTGATGATGACAATCTTTTGGTTCTTACCACCGACTTCTTTCCAGTTAGTAATCTTCCCCATGAAGATCTGCTTTAACTGCGCCATCTTCAAGTTCTTAACACCCGTATCTTTGTTCACGACAGGTGCCATCCCCACAACAGCGACCTTATGATCCGTTAGCTTGTCGGCCTTGATACCGTCTTTTTCCTCAGCGAAGATATCAGAGTTACCGATTGATACCGCGCCAGATTGCACTTGGCTCAATCCCGTACCTGAGCCGCCCCCCTGGACTGTCAGATTAACTTTGCCGTTCTTAGTCATAAAGTTCGACCCCGCTTTAGCTGCTAGTGGTTGTAAAGCGGTCGACCCCACTGCGGTAATTTTCCCCGAGAGTGCTGAACTGCTACTCTTGCTACTCGTGGAGCTCGTAGCTTTCCCACAACCTACTAATAACAAACTAATTGCTGCAATCCCCATTGCTAACTTTGATCCCTTATTCATCTCTGTCACTCCATGTCTTTTAAAATAGTTGAACCACCACAATGTAAGCTAAGTGCTAGGCTCGTGGTGCTTCCCCTTAACTTACAATCCCGATTCTAAGGGATGAATATGTATTCTTCGTCGCATTCGTGTAAATTTTCGGTAAATGTTACCAAAACAGCAAAATACGTGTTAATCAATAGGTAGTTAACCTCCAAATACGATTATTCAATAAACGGTTGGACGATTAATTGCGTCATTTGCCGAAAGTGGCTAGAATGAAACTAAGGAGTGACTAATTATGGCAAAGAAGAATGAACGCGCGGCTCGCCACGCAATTATTGTTGATATGAATGACTTTCTGATGGATTATGCGGCAGCTAAATTGGGGGCTCAACCTGATCTCGCCCAACAAGTAGCCGCGGCTGCCCAACCCGATTTAACGGGTTTAGACACCTTATTAAAAGACGATGGCGTTGGTCGTCGCACCAAATATCTCGATGTTGCCGCCGGTTTTTTACGTGATGAAGCGGATGCTGATGAGGCGGATACCCCCCATGACTTCACTGCTGCTAGTGAAGCATTGGCTCACGAAGCAATAACGTACCTCGCCCAACATGCCAAAGACTTCGATCGGTGGGAAGAAGCTTAACAGACGAACACAAAAAAAGGCGTGAGGGCAACCCTCACGTCTTTTTCGTTTCACTATTTATTGCCACTGCCACAAATCGGCTTTCATTTGAGTTGCAATAATTTTGGCCAACAAATCAACAAACTGATCCGGCATATATTTGCTCGTATCAAAGGCTGTCGATTGTTGGTTAATCTTAGTAATAATCAGGCCTTCATGCGCTAACGTTAACCCATATTTCGGCGCGATAGCACACAATCGGGCAACCTGCTCTTCATTCATCTACGTTGCGCCTCCCCACTAGTTTCTCGTTAAGTCGAGCATAGCGAACTAGTTGAAAAGCGTCAAGCAGCTAATAACAATACTTATCTTTCACAAGTTGTTGGTGAATGGCTGCTACCAATTGCGCCTCATCTGGGCCGTCAGCCACGATTCGGATAAAGTCGCCCCCGTGCTCACCTAATTGGGCAACCTCGGCCGCCAACTGCGGATTCAGTTCAGTATCACGCACAACAATCTTAGCCGTTCCCGTATAGCGTTGACAGATCTGCTGCAGTGCATTTGTCTCATCAATATTCGGGGTTGTACCATATAAGGGAATACCAATCGTCTTCATCTAAATCACCTCTGGCTTTATTGTAAGCGATTACACAAGCTTTGCCAATCCCTAACAACCACTTTGCCAAAATTGGCTAACTTCGAACACGCGTTCAATCTCCTAATGAAATATGGTATGATATTGCCATAATATGGAGGCGTTAGTGGCTTATGACAATTAAACTTGGGGTCCGTGAGTTAGTCGAATTTACTCTACGTACCGGCGATCTCAGTGCCACATCTGGCAGTCAAAATACGGCTCAACTAGGGGCCCGGATTCATCGACGACTACAAAAGCAGCGAGACAGTAACTATCAAAAAGAATACTATCTTGAGCTGCCCTTGACCCTCAACAATCAAGACTATCTCCTTCATGGTCGCGCAGATGGCGTTACTTTAAGCGACACGCACGCCACCATCGAAGAAATTAAAACATCCGAAACGATCTTTGACCAACTTAAGGACAATACGTTGACCTTGTACTGGGCCCAAGTAAAGCTCTATGCCCACCTCTTAATGCAAAAGTTCCCAGCGCTAAAACAAGTGACCTTGACGTTAACTTATTTTCAAACCAACACGGAAACCACAACACAAACAGAACAGGTCATCACCAAAGAAGCTGCTAAGACCTTCTTTGACGAAGTCATTGCTGAGTACGTCACTTGGTTAAAATTTCGCGCCGATCTACAAGAACGCCGCGACCCGACCATTCGACAACTCACCTTTCCCTTCGATCACTACCGCCCCGGGCAGCGCGAACTAGCCGTCGCTGTCTACAAAACCATCGTTACTAGTAAACGGCTCTTTGCCGAAGCCCCAACTGGTACGGGGAAAACCATCTCCACGCTTTTCCCCACCATTAAAGCAATCGGCAAAGGCCTGATCCAACGGATTTTTTATTTAACTGCCAAACAAAGTACACGGCGGGTGGCCGAAGAAGCTATTACACTTATGGCTTCTCAGGGCCTCAAACTGAAAAGTATTACGCTCACCGCCAAGGATAAAATCAAGTTTCCCGAAGAAGCCGACCTAGCACCCGAAGATAACCCCTACATGCTGGGCTATTATGACCGTTTAAAACCGGCACTACTCGACTTATTGGAACATCATGACCAACTAACACGACCGGTTATTGAACAAGTCGCCCGCAAACATACCTTAGACCCCTTTGAATTTCAGCTCGATGCCAGTCTGTTCTGTGATGTTATCATCGGGGACTACAACTACTTGTTTGATCCCCAAGTTCATTTGCAACGGTTCTTTGCCACTAGTGATCCCGATAATTTCTTCTTAATTGATGAAGCCCACAACTTGGTAAGTCGATCACGTGACATGTACTCCGCTGCGATGAGTAGTCATCCCTTAGATCATCTCATCACCCTCAGTCGTGATACTGATCAGGCTACGCCTAAGCTTCGTCGCCGGTTACAGGACTTACGAGCAACATTTGACGATATTTGTGCGTCCTTAATTGACGCCGGCCAGACCGACAGTACTTTCATAACCCCACCCGAAAATTTTGAACACGATCTGGGACGGCTAGTTGAAGCCGTCCACGACTGGTTAGTGGACCAACCACAGACACCGTTCACGCAAGCCATTCTCGACTACTACTTCATGGCCATTAGCTATCAACGGATTGCCGATTATTATGATGACACCTACCGCATGCGCCTAACCATTGATGACGGTCAAATCACCTTAAAACAGCTCTGTCTAGACCCCAGTGCTTTTTTAGCTGATAGCCTGGCTTTAGGACACGGTGCCGTCTTGTTTTCAGCGACCTTATCGCCACTTGATTATTACCAAACTGTCTTGGGTGGCGACCAGGATAGTCTGGCCTATCAATTACAATCACCATTTAAACCAACCAATCAGGCAATTCTTGTCACGAACTATATTCAAACCACCTATAATAAACGCGATGCCAATTTGGCTAATATTCTATTAGCGATCAAAACATTGGTCGATGGCAAGACGGGCAACTACCTCATCTTTCTGCCATCTTACAGCTATCTTCTCACTGTCAGCCAAGCCTTTCAATTGGCCTACCCCCAAATTCAAACGGTTTGTCAGCAAGCTCAAATGGCCGAAGCAGATCGCAGTCGTTTTCTCGCTAGCTTTACGGCCAACCCGACAACCACACTGGTGGGCTTTGCCTTACTAGGGGGCATTTTTTCCGAAGGGATCGATCTAAAAGCTGACCGGCTAATCGGCGTCGGCATCGTCAGTGTTGGCCTTCCCGGCATCAATCCGGAAACCAACCTCTTGCGTGATTACTTTGATGAACGCTCACATCAGGGTTTTGCCTTTGCTTATCAACTTCCGGGACTCAATAACGTTTTTCAAGCTGCTGGGCGACTGATTCGTGGATCACATGACGTTGGCGTTATCTTACTTATGGATCAACGCTTTGCGAGTCCCCGCTACACCCAACTTTATCCAAGTCACTGGCAGCACTTCCAGCGACTCTATCGTCCTGAACAATTAAGCTCTGCTATCCATGATTTCTGGCACCAGGAGGCCCTATCTGAATGAAAACCAAACTAACACTGGCTTTAGAACGTACCCTTTACGATTACTGTCGTGAGGCTGGTACGATGGCCGTCGAAGAGGTCACCATGCCTAACGATGCTGGTATTGTCGACACCCTCAGTTATCAAGAACTACCTAGCGGCGATATCGAGTGGCGCTGTTACGAACTGAAAGTGACCAAAAGCGACTTTCATTCTAAAGCCAAACTCTCCTTTGTTGGCCACTATAATTACTTCGTTTTGCCCTTAAAGCTGTATCAAGCCGTTGCCACTGAAATTCCCGCGGGGATTGGTGTGCTGATCTATCGGCCGTTTACCAAAGAATTGCTAGCGACTGCGACTGAAACACCCACGGCACCGGGCTACCTAACCGTTATGCGGCCACCACGTCGTCGCGAACTGGCAGTACCAGCTAGTCAACTCACCACCCGGTTCATTGCGGCACAAGCTCGAGAAGTCCACAAGGCCAAGCAGATGGCAACTGGGCTCAAAACGTTCAGTACTGAACGCCTGTATCAGGAACTCAAAAAACGCCATCAACACTATGACGTCTACGATCCAGAAGCCAATTTTTATGACCAGTTTATTGCGGACACCCAAACAACGGCAGTAACCGCCCTGCAAGACGAATTAGACGCCCTTAATCTGGAACACCACCAGTTACTTGAACAGTTAAGGAGTCAGCGCCCATGATGTATTTTCCTTATTTTCGCGGTCGTCAGTACGATTTACTCGCCCTCAAAGACATTGCTGAACAACGCTGCCTACCACCTAATATTATTCCCATCATTGAGCCCGTCCGAGATATTCGGGCATTGCCACAAACCATTGCGGCTTTCATGGCAGCTAACCATCCGCTCGTCATCATCGCCAACCCGACCGTTAGCGACTATGCCTTAACCCAACAAAAGCTCCACGACTGGCATGAGTGGGCCAATGATCCCAACTTGATTGTCGGACATATTCTCACGCCCACAACCCTTCCTGACGATGTCACGCCTAGTCCTGATCAACCAACCTTGCTTATCGCACACCACTATGATGAACTAGTCGCCGTGCAACATGCCGGATGGCTGGAAACACCCACCTATCTGCTAGTTCCACCCGAAGCCCGCGTACGCCAGTTAGTATCCCGGTCGAGTATCAGCCTCTTCGATCACGCGTGGTTACCCGATCATGACCAAACCTACGCGAACCTCGTTGATGGCTTCTTCAGTGATGACTGGGTTCTCGCGAATCTTTTGGGCTATCAGGGGGTCAGTGACTACACCATTGGCGGTCACTATTATAGCGAACATGGCTATCCCGCTAAAGCCGTCACCCTACATCTCACTTACTTTGCCGGTGAACAACTACGTATCCATCGGTTTGTGTCTGACGACCGCACTGATTTTAGCCACCCCAAGGAAAAATTCTTTCAGGCGGTTGCGAAACTCGCCGCTTGGTTACCGCAACAGCCAACAGCCGTTCAAACACCGGCGGCCAAGCAACTAGCAGCTTATCACGAACAACAGTATTTTCCGGGTCTCGGCGTCGTTAAACGTCTAAGTCTCGTTCATCATTTACAAACGATGGCGGCCTACTTTAGCCAGCATTATCCAGCTTAAACAACGAAACAACATAACTCGCCAATCGGTAAGCGAATAACTTTCACATTCTACCCTTGACTAAACGTAAAAAAAGCCCGAGACGAATGTCTCGAGCTTTTTGCGTAACTATCTTGTACACGCTTTACTTAGCAGGTAAGACACTGACACCTTCTGGCACCATAAAGTCTTTTTGAACTAACGTTAACTTACCGCTTTGCGCGTCACGTTCGTATAACGAAGCATTATCCGAGTTTTGGTTTACCACTAACACTAGTCGCTGGTTGGCAGTCCAGTTAAAGTCACGCGGGAAGTCGCCTTCCGTTGAAATCCGCTGAACCAACGTCAACTGACCAGCTTCATCACTGGCAAATACCGCTAGCGAGTTATTGCCACGGTTAGATACATAAACAAACTTACCGTCAGCACTTAACCGAATCGCTGCTGCCCCATTGTGGGCCGTCCAATCGTCTGGAATCGTTGAGACAATGGTCTTTACCGTAAACGTTCCCGTTGCCGCATCGTAGCTTAATGTTGCCACGTTGCTGCTCAACTCACCAACTAAGTAAGCCACACCCTTTTTAGCATCAAAAACAATGTGCCGCGGGCCATAGCCAGCTGGTAAGTCAAGGTGACTAACCGCTGACAACTTGCCAGTTGTGGAGACATCGTACACGTAAACCCGATCAGAGCCTAAGTCACACACGACTAATCGATCATCTGGCGTTAAATCAGCAAAATGGGGATGGGGCCCATCAGCCTGTTCTGGTGCCGGGCCGACCGGGTCCTGATCGATTACTTGATCTGTCCGCTTCAGGGTGCCATCCGGATTGATTGCGTAGACGTCAACCGCAGCCGTGTGGTAATTGGCCGTATAGACTAATTGCCGGTCTTCATCAACGGCCACATAAGCTGGTGACGAACCTAAATCTAATAGTTGTTGAATCGCTCGCGGCTTGTCTTCCGACATATCATAGATAATCAGACCACCATGTGTTTGACCATCAGTTTCTTTCTTATTGATAACGTATAACCGCTTGGCGTTAGACTTCGCGATGTAGGTTGGGCTTCCTGCAGAAGCTAACCATTCGCAATCCATCAGCTTGGGTGTGGTCGTATCCACACTTACCCGATAGATCCCGCGACTGATCCGTTTGGTATAAGTCCCAATATAAAACTCTTCCGTCATATTGTGCTACCCCTTTCAACTTACCAATGTTACTTTCAAGTATAGCACAGCTCCCAGTCAAACAGCGATTAAGTCACTGGCTCAACGAGCAAAAGACCGGTACAATATGATTAATGAACTGAAACGGAAAGGATGCACCAGACATGTCTAGCTTTGAAGGGTATCACCCGCTACTAACCCCCATTTTTCGCTTTGATTGGCTAACCCAGTTTAAGCTTAAAAATGTCGCCGAATTGACCAAACAAGATCTGGCCGAAACGGCTGACTGGATAAACGCAACCATGCAACAAACGATGGGCCAAACTGCCCTGACTTGGGGGATTGAACGCCGCCAAACACACAAACTAATTGGCTGGGGTGGCTTTACACGCTTAGATCTCAACACACGCACAAGCCAGCTGACCATTCAAGGCCACCGACTGACAGCTGCGGAACAACAAGAGATCATTGACCGTCTCGTGCACTTTGGTCAAGACGAGTTACAACTCAAAACCATGACCCTCAGTCAAAGTGCCCACGTTGAACCAACGGTGTTAGCTGCGGCCGGTTTCACCACTCAGAATAACGACTGGATTTGGCAACAACATTAAAAATAGCCACCATCCTCGGTAGACCCACTACCGCAGATGGTGGCTATTTAATTGCATAGATTAATCTTCATTAACCCGCTTGTTCAGATCAACCGCAATCTCAAAAGACTCACTGCGGTAAGCGTCTCGTACCCCTAAGTAGTAGCACACCAGACTCCCGATGATCACCAAAACAAAATCTAAGGGATAAGCCACCCAACCAGTACCGCCAAATTCATGGCTTCCAATCAAGGACATGACGGTTAACCAGATCATCTCTAACAACAGCCAGCGACTGCCCCGCAGACTTGCTTGCAGTGCCTGCCAACCAGCTGGGCGACGAATTTCATAATAAATATAGAAGATCAGGCCTAGCGCAATGACGCCAAACACTTCAATCGTCGTGGGCCACTTTGCCCAGTAAATTGCTAGACTCGCTAAAACGTAAGCAAGTGGTGCCCACCACCGTAAACCGGCTAAGCGAAAGGAACGACTAAAATTGGGCGCTTGTCGCCGTAAAGCTGTCACCGTCACCGGCCCCGTTAAATACGCAATCAGCGTTGATGTCGAGATAACATTCGACAGTGCACTCCAATTACGAAAACCAGCCACCAACACAACCCCCAGCAACATGTTCACAACCATGGCTCGTCGTGGCGTTTGGTATTTACGATTAACTTCACCTAACTTAGTCGGCATGTGCTTACTACCAGTCATCGCGGCGAGTGCTCGACTCGTGGTCGCCACAAATGAAACCCCAGTACCAAATGGTGAAACAAAGGCATCTAGGTACAACAACGTTGACAGCCACCCTAGATTCAGCAAAATCGCCAGGTCAGCAAACGGTGACTCAAAGTTCACCCCTTGCCACCCGTGCTGCAGTGCACTAGCTGGCACGGCACCAATAAAGGCGACCTGTAGCAACGTGTAGATCACCGCACTAATCCCAAAGGCAATCACAATTCCCCATAAGATGTTGCGTTCGGGATGCGCAATTTCATTGCCCATGTTGATCGTGGTTTGAAAGGCGTTATATGAAAAGATAATGCCGGCCGCCGTAGTTGCCGAAAAGATTGCTGCCGTGCCGCTGGGCATAAACCCGGCCGCATGACCAAAGTTTTGCGGCTCAAATCCCGTCCCAATCAGTACCAGAATCGTTAACGTAGGAATCGCTAATTTAAAGATCGAAATAAAACTGGTAAACCGCGTGAGCAACTTGACGGACCAAAAATTCAGCAGGGTAAACGCCAGAATAAATAAGAAAACAATGACTAACCCTTCATTAGTGATGTCCCCGTGCCGCAAAAAACCGCGGGTCCAATTGGCCCACGCCCACGGCCAAGAGCTCATGTACTGCACAGCAGCTACGGCTTCAATGGGGATGATAGTCAGTAATGATAGCCAATTAGACCACCCCGCAACAAACCCCAACAGCGGGCCGTGTGAAAATGCGGCGTATTGACTCATCCCGCCACTCGTGGGAAACATCGTTCCCAGTTCAATATAATTTAAAGCAATTAAGCCAATAATAACGGCACCCAAAATCCAAGAGATAATCGCCGCCGGTCCGGCGATCTGGGCTGCCATCCCCGCGCCAAATAACCATCCAGACCCGATGATGGCACTCAGCGTTAGCATGACTAACGAAAACAAACTCATCTTACGCTTCAAGCCAAATTCCTCATTTCCAAAAGATATTTGACTAATTTTACACTAGCTTTCTGACATTGCAATAAGAAAAGAACAATAGTTTTGTTAGAAGAACTGACCCACGTAATAGTGAATAAACATCGTGATAATTCCCACGATAACGTTTCTGATAATTGCGGTTTTCACGAGTCCATGACCCAATTTGGCACTCAAATACCCGGTTAACGTCACGGACAATAATACGGCTACAATCGTTGCCGGCCATTGGGTAGCTGCTGGAAAGAGTGACATGGCGACTAAAGGAAAAGTTCCGCCCAAGGCCGCGGCAAACAGCGAGGAGAAGGCCGCGTTCCACGGATTCATGTAGTGCCCTAATTGAATATCTTCTTTGACATTAACGACCGTTGCCAGGGCATCCTTAGCCATTAAGTCATTAGCAATAGCTAACGAGGTTTCCGCAGTCACACCCCGCTCTTCATAGAATTGCTGCACGGCGGCCAGTTGGTCGGCATAGTTGGTCTTTAACAGCCGTTCTTCTTTAGCAACGGCCGCCTTTTCAGTATCCTTTTGTGTACTGACTGAAGCATATTCCCCTGACGCCATGGAAAACGCACAGGCTAGTAAGTCGGCTAGCCCCGCAATAAAAATCGTAAACTGATCAGTCGTCGCGGCGGCCACACTGAATAGCACACCAACGACTGTTAAAATACCATCATTTGACCCTAATACCCCAGCACGCAGCGTGTTGAGCTTCTCATCCATCGTCTGGTGTTGCTTAACTTTCTTGGTTTGTACCTGTTGATTTGCTGCCATTTAACTGCCCCCTAAGCAAATAAGTGCCCGATGCCGTAAGTCACTAGCATCGTCAAAATTCCCGCAATGACGTTCCGCATCGTCCCATTCCGTCGGTTGGCTTTCCCTAATACCGCCGCAATATAGCCGGTAATCGCTAAGGCCACGACCACCGCAATGAAAGTCCCCACGATCCGATAGTCTCTAGGCAATAGCGTAATTGAGACCAATGGCAGAATAGACCCAGTTGGAAATGAGATCATGGACGCAATCGCCGCAGAAAATGGATTGGTATATTCACCAACATTAAATCCAAAGCGCTCACGTACCGTGGTTTTCAATGGATCACGGGTCATCATTTCTTTAGTCGCCTGCTCTGCCAATTCCGGCTTAATCCCACTGGCAACATATTTATCGCGCACAAAGCCAAACTCCGCCTCATAGTCATCGTCTAAAGCGGTGGTTTGCGTCTCAATCGCCTTTCGCTGGGCATCTTTTTGCGTATTAACTGACACGTACTCTCCCATGGCCATGGACACGGTCCCGGCAATCATACCAGCGATGCCAGAAATAAAAATCGCAAAACTACTGGTTGCCGCACCCGCAACCCCAACAACAATTCCGGCAACCGACAAAATCCCGTCATTGGCCCCCATGACACTCGCCCGCAAGATGTTGATCCGTTGTGCCAACGTTGCAGTCTTCTTCACTTTTGTTTCCATTCTTACGCCACCCCATCTGCAACAATCCCCATCTAATCAGCTTTACTTTCAAAAAGTTAGGGATAGTCAATTTTTATCTCTCTTTAGAATAATTCTTATCTGCTACTGAATCCATTGTACTCTATCCGTCATAAAAGTAAACCTCTCTAGATTTTATTTTTCATTTTTGTGACGATTTATTCTAAACTAGAGCTTTCTGCTGGAAGTCCTGTTAAAATGTGTTTTAATAGACTTAAACTAGAGTGATTCTTAGAAAGGAGACTTTAGATTTGGCAACGCAACAACAAGAACTTAATGCGGCCATTCAATTACTGCGGGAACATCAAGTACGGGTCACCCCGCAACGCCAGATTATCTTAAAGTACCTGGTCGCACATCACAATCACCCTTCAGTGGAAACCTTATTTCACGCCTTAGAGGATGAACTGCCCAATCTCAGCATGGCAACCGTCTACAACACATTAAATCTCTTTGTTGACTTGGGCATCGTCATTGCCCTCCCCAACGATAAGGGCGGACTACGTTATGATTTCTACGGCCGACCACACTACCACATTATTTGTGAAAATTGTGGAAAAATTACCGATGTTTTTGCCCCTAATATCGCCGCAGTTGAGGCTAACTTAAACCACCAAACGCGAGAACAAACCCACTACTTGGTAACCAGCAATCACGTTGAGCTACACGGGATCTGTCCCGAATGTCAACGGAAGCTACACATTGATCCCGAACAACAGGGATGGACCCAACCAACTAAGTAACCACCAGTACCCACAGGTCGTCGATGCAACGGACGATCTGTTTTTTGGCGTGCGCTACGACCCATGAACCGAGACAAACTGCGCTATGTCAATGTTACAGATAGGTTACGTCCTGTCGTGAAGTTTTAATCTATTTGCAAACACGCTAGGTAAATGCCGCTACCACCGCGCGTTTCTGCGTAATATTACGCAGAAAGCCTGATTTGACGCTTGTCGTTAGCGTCCAACATGTTATAGTGGATAACGAATCGTACAACCATCGACTGGGCAACCGATTTATTGGCTGTCATAATTAATGACTAGAAAGATTTGAGGGATGATCAGGGTGAACATGCACAAAATTGTTTTAACCACACTGGCTACCCTTGGTGCCGCCGGAATTTTTGGATTATCAACATCCGCAACGACTGCTTCCGCCGCGACTTCCAAGGTTAATAGCTATATTTCAAGTAAAAATATCACGCCAGCTAAGATTACTAAATCCATTTGGAGTGGCTTTCCGAAGTACAAGTATCGTCACGGTAAGGGTAAGCCAGAAGGGGTTGTCGTTCACGAAACGGCCAACCCATCATCAACAATCTATAACGAAATTGCCTACATGAAGAATAATTACCAAAACGCGTTCGTGCACAGCTTTGTTGATGGTTCCCGGATTATTAATATCGCCAATACAGATTACCTGGCTTGGGGTGTTGGTTCCCCTGGTAACTCTCGTTTCGTTCAATTTGAACAAGTTGAAGTCCACAGCAAGTCTGCCTTTGCACACGAAGTTGCCAACGCCGCTTGGTACACCGCCTACTTGCTGAAAGAATACAACCTCAAGCCTAACGATGCTGCTTACGATGGCAAAGGCACCGTGTGGTCACATGGGTCCGTTGCCAGTCACTTAGGCGGCTCAACCCATACTGATCCTGTCGGTTACTACTCAGCAACTGGCAAGAAGTATTTCGGCCAAGGCTACACGATGGCGATGTTCTACCAGATGGTGAAGAAGTATTATAACAATTTCAGTACCTCACACACCAAATTGGTAAACGCCACTTACACGTCAGTAAATAAGCAAGCTAAGCTAAGTAGCAAGTACAAGAGTTACTACTTATACAACCACGTCAAGGGGTCCAACAAGAATGCCAAGCGTCAAAGTTGGTCCAAGATTTCGCCTAAGGTTGGTAAAACTTACTACATTGATATGACCGCTAAGAAGACTACTGGGTCCATGTGGTACCGAATTCGGCCATCTAAGAACAGTACGAAACGTTACTGGGTTTACTCTGGTAATTTAACCAGCATCAAGGATGTTGCTACAACGGCAACCGCAACTGCTGCCAGCGTTGAATCATCCAGTGCTAGCAGCTCAAGTGTTTCTAGTTCAAGTAACAGTAACTAAGTTAATACGTATCAAAAACCGCCTAACGACTACGTTGAGTGGTTTTTATTTAGGCTATGAGTTCACTAATTTTCTAATTTCACATAAAAAGCACTAGGACATGAATCCCCCAGTGCTTTTTGTTTACACCAATCTTGTTATAAACCACTCACATCTACAAGCTCACCGAGCGCGTCTCCCAATAACTCGCGAAATTTGAAGGTCATATCAGCGTGATAACTATCATCTGGTAATCGACCAGTCAAATGACACTGATTGCCATCCTTGCTTAGGCTTGTCAGCATATTACTAGCATCACCCCAGTTGGGTATAGCAAAATCCAAGTTACTTTCGTCTTCCGTACCACGGTTAATCTTCACTTGGGCGTCTCTTCTTTCGCCGCTCGTTTTCGTTTACCAGCTACCGCGCGGGTCATGACCCAAGTCGTAATCGGCACCGTTAAAATCACGCTGACCATTGCATACAAGATCATGAGAATCTCCGCCACAAAGATTTTATCGTTCAGAATTTCCCCAAATGAGTAGTGCACGCCAGTAAACCAAATGAATAGTGCCAAGAAGCCACCGAAGAACCCAAAAAATAGCGTATTAAAAGTCGTTCCAATGATTTGCTTGCCGACATCGATGCCATCTTTTAACAAGTCATTTAACGGGACCTGTGGGTGCTGCTCGAGGATTTCACTCAAGCCCGCAGCAATTGCCATGGCTGCCTCCGCAATCGCCCCTAGCGTGCTTAAAATGGCTGTGGCGGTGCTTACCTGAATGAAGTTAATCCCCACCAAGACCGACAGCCCTTCTAAGTCCTCACTATCTTCGGGACCGAACCCTTGGACCAGTGCCCAATGCTCAACTGGGACAATCAAAGCAATTAAGACCACTAACACCACCGCCGACGCAATAAAGGCGACCGTGCTCGACAGATCATCCCCACTACTCATGAAGATGGTCAGCGCTAACACTAACATTCCCACGACTAACGTCACAATCAAGGGTGAGAAGTGAAACGCCACCAGCACAATAGCGAGATACAAGAGCCCAAAGTTCAAAATGAGGGCTAGAAATGATTGGGCACCGGCTTTGCCCCCGACCAGAATCATCAGCACTAGCAGGACTAATCCTAACGCCGTAATTGTACTCATGCCATCACCTTCTTTTCCATGAACCGACTAGCCAAAAAGCTCGCCAGAGGAACGGCCAAGACAATGCCAATCCCACTAATCAAGCTTTGAACAACCCCCATCGACATGTTCATCGAAAAGGTGTAGCCCCAACTGTTCCCATTTTTGAGGTACAACATCGCCATAGGAAATGTATCCGCCACAAAAATAAAGAAGAGCACATTAATCAGTGGCCCCATAATCGTACTGCCAATTTGGCGACCAGACTTAAAGACTTGAGTAGCTGATAATTCGGGACGCTCTCGTTTTAAAGCAAATAATGACGAGATGATATCAGTTGACTCATCCATGACGGCTCCTAGCGACCCAAGTAAGGTTTCTGCCAAGAACAGTGGTCTTGGCAATTGCGTCACATACTGCATGGATTCATAATACATGCCCTTTTCGTGGGTGAAATGAAAGACGAGTAAGGCCACGATAATAGAGAACGCCGTTCCCCCTAACGTCGTCGCTAAGGTAATCACCATCTGGCGATTGGCCCCTAACACCAACCATAGTGTCAGTGCCGCAAAAACAACGGCCAAGCTGCCAAAAATCCATAAGACCTGTGCCCCTTGCGTCGATCCATTTAGTAAAATCGCCAATAAGAACAAGACCCCATTGGCGGCCACACTGAGAAAGGCCATAAATCCACTAAATTGCATGATGAGCAGTAATAGCCCCACCACTAACCACAGCATAAAGACGAGTGGTGTATCACGCTTTATATCCTTAGCCGTCACACTAAGGTGACCATCCGCATGCGTATGTAGGACCACGAAGAGCTGACTCCCCACATGGTATCGCTGGTCCATAGCCCCCGATTGCGAATAGGTATTCGTAATTGTCAGTTGCCGTCCCCGGTGAGAACCATTTAAAAGCTTGCCGGTTAAGGTCTGCTTAGTCTGGCGATCGACATTATGGAAATCATCGGTCTCCTTAGTTGGTGTCCCCGTCTTAACCTGGGTCACTTGTAAGATCGGATCATGATAAATGCGAGCATCGTGCTGCGTTCCCCAAACCAATAGGCCACCAATGAGTAGCGTGACTAGCCAGGCCCACAGGCGTCCGCGCTTCGTTGTCAAAAAATGCATGTTGCCCGTCCCTTCCTTACCTGTTGCTGAATTGTTCCCAATATACCACTTTCTGACGGGGGCGTTGACCCGTAACAAAAATTTTAAGCAAATTGCAGTAAAACGCGTGCCAGTAAGCTTGAACATTCATTGATTTACATAGAAACTCCGCAGGCCCTTGCTTTTTCCGTAAATATCCAGTAGAATAACAGTCGATTGTTATTTTAGTTAAGCGAGGGTTTTTACAATGAGAAAAGCACATCCAAATGGCGTTCAAGGCCGGCGGAAGGTTAACCGTAAAAAGGACCGGAAGCGGCGCGACGAAATTTCAGACTTACAACGTTGGTTAAAGAACAAAAAGTAAGTTTGACGCCATATACGTAAAAATGCACTGACAATTTAATTGCCAGTGCATTTTTGTTTGCATTTAAAGTTTAATCAACGACTAGGACACTACTCTTAGAGTTGTTCACCACATAGGTCGTTGTTGATCCCATAATGGCCCGACCTAGTCCATGAACCCCTGAACGACCAATTACGGTAAGATCCGTCTTTAATTCATTCGGGAGGGTTTCAGCAATCGTCGGTTTAGGCAAACCAACCTTGAAGCTGGTTTCTACAGGTACCCCCTGCGCCTCAACTTCCTTGACCGCGCTTTGTAAAAACTCAGCCGCTGCATCTTTAAAATGCGTGACAATCTCACTGCCAAATTCCGCGCCGTAGTGGGCATAGGTCTGATCACTAGCGACGGAAACGATGAACAGTTTCGATCCCAATTCCTTAGCGAGTTTGGTGGCCTCCATTAATGCCGCATGGGCATTCTTGCTACCATCCATTGGTACTAAGATCCGTTCATACATCATATCCCGTCCTTCCCATAATAAACCATCGATGTGGTCTGCTTTCAACACTTTTATCATACCAATTCTTTTCCTCCCGTAAAAGAGATTTGCACACGCTTTCACGAGATTTTTAGGTTCACCGCTAAAATGTTAGCCAATTCTCATACTCGCTTCTCTGGAAGAATGTGGTAAGATAAACCAAGTAAATTAATCATTGAGGGATGAATATAAAATCATGAAAAAGTTACTGTTGGGCGCCCTAGGATTACTCACCCTAACCCTGGCCGGCTGTTCAAATAATGCTTTAACCACTAACAAAACCGATTACCGTCCAACAGCCTTAACGGCGGTCATCAAAGGTGACGCCAAGACTAAGACGGTCCACTATCGGGTCAATAATGGCGCTACTCAGACCGTTAACGTGAAGGGCGGCACTTATTTCTTCCAGGTTCCCGCTTCCACTAAGACCCAAACCGTCAAAATCAGCGCTGGAACGACCCATAAGACCGTGACGGTTCATCGGGTCAAAGCACTTGGCAACTACCGCAAGTTAGCCGCTAAGTATAACCAAATGGTCATTGCTAGCCACTTACCAGCTAAGGTTCAAAAACAGCTGCAAGCCGCACAGAAAAATCAAGCGACGACGCAAAAGAAGCTGGCCGCTTTAGCTAAGACCAACCCGACAGCCGCGGCCGCAGCAGCGCAAAAACAACAAGCAGCAGCCAAACAACTGCAAGCCAAGCTGGCAACAGCTAAAAAACAGGCTAAAGATGAGTTACTCCCGACCAATACATCCGCTGGTGTTAAGAACCTAGTTGCCACTAAGGATGTGACTATTCGGGGCAACGTTCAACACGATCAACTGATGGGATTAGCCTTAATCACCCCAACCAAGCAAATGAAGACAACGGCCGGCAAAAAACAATTTGGGACAACCTTCGCTCTGTTAGGTACCTCGCTAGACGCCAAACCCAAGTACGTGATCAAAAAGTTTGAAAAAGTACTGAAAGACGCTAAGAAGAAGAGTACCTCCACGACGACCAAGACCATTTACTCAAATGGTGTGCGCTTCAATACTGGTTTTTCTACCGATCATTTGTATATTTATATGACGAAGTAATCACCGTACCTAACCACATCCAGCCGGGCTATTCAGTATATCAACTACTGAATAGCCCGGTTTTCGATTACAGCAAACCACCGTCACTTAGAATACAAGGTGACCTATCTTAGTGACGATGGCCGAGTTCAATTATTTTCATCCCTACCCGTTAGGCCGCATAATAACGGTAGTCTGAGGTAGTGAAGGACCCGACGCGTTGGCGCCGCATCATTTGCTAAATCGGCTGAATTCGTTTTCCAAGGGGGAGTTATTATGCAAAACGAGGATAGAGTATTTGAAACATTTCTGCGGCAGTACCGTGGTATCTTCCGAGTACTGATCAATGCGGCTGAACAGATCACCAGTCAGTACGCCGTCAGCTTTGAACAGTATCTGTTGCTCAAACAGATTCATGAGCAACGTAATATCACACTGAGCGAACTGGCGGATTCAACACGAACGACCCGTTCCGCTGCCGCTCGGAAGTTACGGGCCTTGCTGCTAGATGGCTTTGTCGAACAAGAAGCCAAGCTTGACGACCGCCGCGTAAAATACCTGCGCTTAACCGATAAGGGGACTGACGTTGAGCACGATATTCGGCAAGCCTTTTTGCAAAGTGCTCAGACCTGGGAGCAAATCCCAACCAGTCTGACACCCGCCGACATTACCAGTTTCTTCACCCAGTATCAACAAAGCATTGCCGTTTGGGATCGCAACCGTCCCAAGTTTCAACGCCCCGTGTTACGGGCTAAGAAGGACGAACTAAGTGGTCACTAAAGCTTGGAGGGCCGAGATGCAACTCAGCCCTCCTTTTCATGTCAGTATTTTTATGAGATTTCGATGATAAAACAATTCCCTTTTGCCGCTGAAAGGGTTAATCTGTTGGTAATCACTAATTTGAGGAGGATTCAGTATGCGACTTAATCATTTTACATCTGATACACCAGCCGGTGGGACAACCACCTATCCGGTTGACGAAACCAAGCTCACGCAAGATTTCTACGATGCCGTGAACGGCCAATGGGCTGAACACGCTGAGATTCCCGGGGACCATTCCTCTACCGGGGGCTTCATGGATCTGGTCGATAATATCGAACACACGCTGATGGCTGACTTTGCCGACCTTTTAACTGGCAAACTCACACCAGCCAACCCTGAGATGGCTGAATTCAAAAAGCTCTACACGTTAGCGCGTAACTTTGCTAAGCGCGAACAAGACGGCACCGCGCCACTCAAGCCATTTTTGGATAAAGTAGCCGGGTTAAAGGATTTCGACGAGTTGAACGCCCATTTAGCTGAATGGTACCGACTAGGTCTGAGTACGCCAGTAGAACTTAGTGTTGAACCGGATATGAAAGATACCAGTCAATACGCCTTATACGTCGATGCCCCTAGCCTGATTCTACCGGACAAGACGTACTACGAACCGGGTAACGAAGCAGCTAAACAGCTCCTCCCAATCTTTACCCAAACAATCACGAAGCTACTACAACTAGCTGGTTATGATGCAGCCACTGCTGCCAAGATTGTTGACCAGGCCAAGCAGTTCGATGCCTTGATTGCGCCACACGTCAAATCAGCGGAAGAATCAGCCGATTACGTGAAGATGTACAATCCCTATCCGTTAGCTGATGTCGATAATAAGATTGACCATCTCGACTTGACGGGAACCATCACCGAACTACTTCACGACACCCCTAAGCAAGTGATCTTGCCACAACCGACCTACTTTGACGCCGTTAATGACTTACTCACTCCCGAGAACTTTGAGCTCTTGAAGAGTTGGATGTTAGTCGGGGTAGTTTATGATGCGACCGGCGCTTTAACCGAAGAGTATCGCCAAGTCGGTGGCACCTATGGTCGGGCATTATCTGGTCAAAAGCAGGCCCGCTCTCGCGAAAAGGCGGCTTACTACCTGGCAACCGGCACCTTTGGTCAAGTCGTGGGGGATTACTACGGCCGCAAATACTTTGGTGAGGCCGCTAAAGCTGACGTGCGCCAAATGGTTTTGAAGATGGCTGGCGTCTATCAACAACGTTTGAAAACCAACGATTGGTTGAGCGCCGCTACACGTGATAAGGCCATCGTTAAACTGCAAAAGCTCACGATTAAAGTGGGCTACCCAGATGAAATCGATCCACTCTACAGCCAGTTCAAGATTGACGAGAACAAATCGCTCTTTGATAATCTTCAGGCCATTAGTGAAATCATTATCGCTAACCACTTTGGTCACTGGGGTCAACCCGTTGATCGTAAACGGTGGGACATGAGTGCTCAAACGGTTAATGCGTACTACTCGCCGTCAAATAACGAAATTGTCTTCCCGGCTGCGATTCTCCAAGCACCCTTCTATAGTTTGGAACAATCAAGTAGCGCTAATTATGGTGGGATCGGCGCCGTCATTGCGCATGAGATTTCCCATGCCTTTGATAACAATGGTTCTCAATTCGACGAGTTTGGGAACATCAATAACTGGTGGACCGAAGCGGACTTGAAACACTTCCAAGAACTCGCGCAAGCGATGATTAAGGAGTTCGATGGCATCGACTTTGCTGGTCAAAAGGTCAATGGTAAACTCACCGTTTCCGAAAACATTGCCGATGGCGGTGGGCTTAGCTGCGCCTTAGAAGCTGCTAAGTCTGAACCAGACGTCGACTTACGCGCCTTCTTTATTAACTGGGCCAATGTTTGGCGGATGAAAGCTACAACCGAATATATGCAACTCCTGTTGT
>OMJG01000212.1_pt1 | contig 44815 bp, 47 predicted proteins | sample 1646431 | NCBI WGS metagenome assembly OMJG01 (sample SAMN03771674, study PRJEB25209) | food metagenome | isolation source: Cotija cheese | place: Mexico:Jalisco,Michoacan | collected 2011-12-12
GTCTAAAAGTGATTGATGTCTTATCAAGTGAATTGTCACGGGGCCGTGGCGGTCCCCGTTGCATGAGTATGCCATTAGTTCGAGAAGACCTTTAATTTAAAACACTAAAACACAAGAGAATAGGAGATCATGAATTATGACTAAGGATTTTCGGGAAAATGTATTCCAAGGACGGAGTGTTCTTGCTGAAAAGGACTTTACTGCTGAAGAATTGGAATACCTGATCGATTTTGGGTTACATTTGAAGACGTTGAAGAAGAACCATATTCCTCACCGTTACCTTGAAGGTAAGAACATTGCCTTGCTGTTTGAAAAGTCCTCAACTCGGACCCGTTCTGCATTCACGACGGCATCCATTGATTTAGGTGCTCACCCTGAATACTTGGGTCAAAACGACATTCAATTAGGCAAGAAGGAATCCACTTCTGATACTGCCAAGGTTTTAGGTAGTATGTTTGATGGGATTGAATTCCGGGGCTTCAAGCAATCTGATGCTGAAATCCTTGCTCGCGATTCTGGTGTTCCTGTTTGGAATGGTTTAACTGATGAATGGCACCCAACACAAATGCTGGCTGACTTCATGACGGTCAAAGAAAACTTTGGCAAGCTGAAGGGCTTGACGTTAACCTTTATGGGTGATGGCCGGAACAACGTGGCTAACTCACTATTGGTTACTGGTGCGATCTTGGGTGTGAACATCCACATCGTTGCGCCTAAGGAATTGTTCCCTACGAAAGAAACTCAAGACCTGGCTAAGGGCTTTGCTGAAAAGTCAGGTGCTAAATTACTCGTTACCGATGACTTAGTTGAAGGTATGCGTGGATCTAACGTGGTCTACACCGACGTTTGGGTATCTATGGGTGAAAGCAACTGGGAAGAACGTGTTAACTTATTGAAGCCTTACCAAGTTAATATGGAAGCCTTGAAGATGACGGGTACGCCTGATGATGAATTGATCTTCATGCACTGCTTACCTGCCTTCCATAACGTTGAAACCCAATACGGCCAAGACATTAAGGAAAAGTATGGCATTACTGAAATGGAAGTTACTGACGAAGTCTTCACCAGCAAGTATGCTCGTCAATTTGAAGAAGCAGAAAACCGGATGCACTCAATCAAGGCAATGATGGCTGCTACCTTAGGTAACTTATTCATTCCACGAGCTTAATCTGAAGGGTCGAAGAGGGTTAATCGTGCTGATTAACCCTCTTTTATTTTAAATTCGATAGAGAGTGTGAGAAATTATGGATGAAAATAAAGGCTTATCAATGGGCGCGCTAACCGCCGCCGTTGTTACCAGTTCAATTGGTTCTGGGGTCTTCACACTGACCAGTTCATTAGCCGGCGGGGCAGCTGCCGGGCCAGTGCTGCTGGCCTGGTTAGTCGTTGGTTTCGGGATCTTAATGTTAGCGTTATCTTTAAATAATTTACTTCAAAAGAATCCGGAAGCTGAAGGTGTTCAGGCGTATGCACAAGCCGGATTTGGTAATTTTGCTGGATTTGTCAGTGGCTGGGGATATTGGCTTAGCGCTTGGTTAGGTAACGTGGCCTTTGCGACAGTTCTGATGAGTTCACTGGGTTATTTCTTCCCGCTGTTCAAAGGTGGTCAAAATGTCCCATCAGTTATCTTGGCCAGTGTGGTTTCGTGGGGACTAACCTATATCGTTAACCGCGGGGTTGAATCTGCGGCAGCGATGAATACGATTATCACAATTTGTAAGTTAATTCCACTGTTTACCTTCATTGTTGTTGGTATCTTTGTCTTCAAAGGTGGTATGTTCACCGCTCACTTCTGGTCAAATGTATCTTCCGGTGTAGCAGGTGGCGCCAATATTTGGACACAATTCAAGTCTTGTTTAATGATTATGATGTGGGTCTTCGTTGGGGTTGAAGGAGCCAGCATGCTATCTTCTCGGGCCAAGAGTAAGAGTGAAGCTGGTCGGGCCACGATCATTGGGATCATTTGCCTACTGATTATTTATATATTAGCTTCAGTTTTGCCATACGGTTACTTAAGTCAAGACGCTTTGGCTAAGATCAACCAGCCAGCAATGTTATATATTTTCCAAGACATGGTTGGTACTTGGGGTGGGGCCTTCATTGGTGTCGGCCTAATCATTGCTATCCTTGGGTCATGGTTATCTTGGACGATGCTCCCTGCTGATACAACGATGTTAATGGCAGAAGAAAAACTCTTACCAGCTTACTTTGGCAAGAAGAATAAAAATGGTGCGCCAACCTTTTCTCTAGTCTTGACGGCGGCTTTGATCCAAATTTTCCTGTTAGTTCTTCTATTCTCCGAAGAAGCTTATAACTTTGCATTATCCTTGTGTACGGCTGCTATTGTGGTTTGCTACATCTTCGTTGGAGCCTATCAAGTGAAGTTCTCTTATCAGAACAAAGATATGAAGCAATTTTGGATTGGCTTCTTCGCACTCTTGTTCCAGGTTGTTGCGATTACCTTAGCCGGTTTACACTTCTTAATGTTGGTATGTATCGGTTACTTACCAGGGATTTACTTCTATTATCGCGCTAAGAAAGATTATAGTCTCGATGGTGGTAAGTTGACTAAAATGGAAATTCTGTATTCGATTGCCATTGTGGCCTTTGCCATTATTAGTATTGTAATGGTGGCGATGGGGGCTATCCAGATTTAGGAGGTAAACCATGGAAATTGATGAATTTGGGGTCGAAGGCTGGCTTAACGTTCATGAGCGAGAAGCCAAGTATGATTTAGCTCAGAGTACCATCACATCGTTTTCAATGAACGAATTAGTTTCATTAACTAAAGCTGATCAGACCTATTCTGAACTGGATCAACAAAAGATGAACTATGGTTGGATTGAGGGATCACCAACCTTTAAGCAAGAAGTTAGTAAGCTCTATGACCATGTAGATCCGGATAATGTGTTACAAACCAATGGGGCCACGGGGGCTAATATGTTAGCACTTTACTCATTGATTGAGCCGGGAGATCATGTCATTAGCGTTTATCCGAGTTATCAACAACTCTATGATATTCCGCGATCCTTGGGAGCAGATGTCAGCTTCTGGAAGTTACGAGAAGAAGATAACTGGTATCCGGATATTGATGAGCTAAAACGATTGGTTCGACCGACAACTAAAATGATTTGTATCAATAATGCAAATAACCCAACGGGAACAATCTTAGACCGGAACTTTATGAAACAAGTCGTTGCGGTTGCTAAATCGGTTGATGCTTATGTTTTAGTGGACGAGGTTTACTTACCATTTGATGATAGCGTTGATTTTGCACCAATTATCGACTTGTATGATAAAGGAATTTCGACGAATTCATTATCAAAGACCTATTCAATGCCGGGGATTCGAGTTGGTTGGACGGCAACTAATGCTGAATTAGCTGAACGTTTCCGAAAGTATCGAGATTACACGATGATTTGTGCCGGTGTGTTCAGCGATCAAGCGGCCTGTTTAGTTTTACAGAATCGAGAGAAGGTCTTGGCTCGTAATCGGCAAATCGTTTTGGATAATTTGCAAATTTTCAAGGATTGGGTTGAACGAACACCGAAGGTTAGCTGTGTTTTCCCTAATGGGGTTTCTACCTCATTTATCAAAATGGAAACAAATGAGTCTAGTGAGAACTTCTGTCGGCATTTGTTAGCCGATACGGGCGTCTTGCTCGTACCTGGAGAGGCTTTCGATGTGCCTGGGCATGCGCGTTTGGGGTACTGTGCCCCAACGGAAACCCTTGAAAAAGGGCTGGAAATTTTAGGCCAATATTTGGAAGAACATTAAATTTAACTACTAAAGGAGAAATTGATTATGGCAAAACGTCGTATCGTCGTTGCCCTGGGTGGTAACGCAATTTTATCAAAGGATGCTTCTGCTGAAGCACAACAACAAGCATTACGGGATACTGCAAAATACTTGGTCCAATTCATCAAGCAAGGAGACGATCTGATTGTTTCCCACGGTAATGGACCACAAGTTGGTAATCTACTGTTACAACAAGCCGCTGGGAGTACGGATAAAAACCCCGCAATGCCATTGGATACGGCCGTAGCCATGACACAGGGCAGCATTGGTTACTGGATGCAAAATGCTTTAGGTGAAGAAATTACTAAAGCTGGGTTAGACAAGGACGTTACGACCATGGTGACACAGGTTGAAGTGGACCCTAACGACCAAGCGTTCACAAATCCAAGCAAGCCAATCGGTCCGTTCTACACAGAAGCTGAGATCAAGGATATTAAAGCAGCTCATCCAGAATACACGTACGTTGAGGATGCTGGACGAGGCTATCGGCGGGTTGTGCCATCACCACGGCCAACTGGTGTTAAAGAATACAAGGTAGTGAACGCCTTGGTTGACGCCGGAATTGTGCCAATCTCTGTTGGTGGCGGTGGTGTACCGGTTGTGCAAGAAGGCGATCGATTAGTTGGTCGTGAAGCAGTGATTGACAAAGACTTCGCTTCTGAAAAATTAGCCGAATTAGTTCACGCTGATTTATTGATTATCTTGACAGCGGTGGATAATATTTACATTAACTTTAATAAGCCAGATCAAAAGAAATTGGAAACGGTCAGTGTGGCTGAGTTACAAGAATACATTGATCAAGACCAATTTGCCAAGGGGAGTATGCTGCCTAAGGTTCAAGCCGCAATCAACTTCGTTAATAATAGTGAAGGTGGCAAGGCCGTGGTTACCTCATTGGAAAATGTCGGTAACTTCTTGAAGAACGGCGATGGAACAATTATTACGAAATAGGTAAATAAACACCAAACGAGTCCGTCTATTTTACGCTATACTGTATAAGTAAGCTTAAAATAGGGGGACTCTTTTTGTGATAAAAAAAAGTGACTATCCACGCTATATTCAGATGTTAAAACGGCGGCCGGAGTTCAGTGGGTTCACTCCCGATGAGTTTAACCAACTGGAACAGCAGGTGCGAATCAAAGAATATCCTAAGGGCCAATTGCTTTTTGACCAGGCAGATACGCGTTCGCGATTTTATTTTGTCATTTCGGGCTTATTACGATCAGAACGAATCGATGAAACTGGAGATTTCTCATTCTATTCATTCATTGCAGAGAATAAAGGCTTCCCGTATCGGGGACTATTTCATGACCATGAATATGCTTATGCCGTTAATACGATGACCCCGGCAGTAGTGGCTTCATTTCCGATGGCGGAATTTGAGAATCTATTGACGCGTAATTCGGAGATGATGAAGCGAGTTGTCGTTGAGATGGGACAAATTATTAATGAAAATGAAGATCAGTTGCAGCAGATGGTTACCTCTAGTGCGAGTGATCGAGTGCGAAATGCGCTCAAGATTCTCGGGCGTAAATTGGGCAACCAGTTAGCGGGTGATCGCTGGTTCGTCCCATATGCGATTACGCTGATTGAATTAGCTAAGATGGCCGGAACGACAAGGGAAACGGCCAGTCAGGTCGTTCAGCGTTTAGAAGCTGATGGCCAGGTTATTTATGAGCACAAGCATTTCACCATTTTTGATAAATAGGGTCAATGTAATGTTGCATTTTCAACAAAAACTATTATGATAGAGACAAGGCTTTAATTTGGTCAAAGATGAAAGGGTGTTGAATGCATGACAATGAAACAGGTCGTAATTGATAAGAGCTTTTGGACAACTTTTCCTGATGCTCAGATTAACTTGATGTGGATTAATGATTTTGATAATCATGATACGGATGAGAATAAGGTAGAGCGGCAACAATTATTGCACGATGCTACTGTGGCCTCCGAGCAGTTTACCAAGGTTGATCCGTTTCGTGATAACCCTGTGGTGGCAGAATGGCGGGATGCCTATCAACAGTTTAAGAAGCGTAAAGGTGCTCGTTCATCCATCGAAGCGCTATTAAAACGGGCTAGTCAGGGTCATGAATTTACCCCAATCGAACCGTTGGTGGATGTCTACAATAGTATCTCCTTACGTTATGGGGTTCCGTTGGGCATCGAAGATCGTGATAAGATTGCAGGGGATTTACATTTAGGCTTGGCCCAAGGCGGTGAATCATTTTTCCCTTTGGGGGCTGAAGCTGATGATCCTGCTCGTGAAGGTGAAATGATCTATTATGATGACGAAGGGGCCGTTTGCCGAAGCTTGAATTGGCGAGAGGCACAACGAACGATGCTGACAGAAGAGACGACTAACGGCATTGTGGTGATGGAATCAATGAATGCTGACCAAGCAGCACGCGCAACTGCCGCCATGACTGAGTTACGACAATTGATTCAGCATTACTTTGGGATTGTACCGGGAGAAATTAAAACCTTAACCCAGGACCATCCCACTGTAGACTAACGATAAGACGAGTGCCGCTGTCATTGAGACAGCGGTTTCTTTGCATATAAAAAACATCTCTGTCACAAGTAATGCTTGGGCAGAGATGTTTTTTATATTAATACCAATGATGACTTTGCCAATACTTTTTGGCTTTTGTCCAAGTTCCGTAGCGTCCCTTGACATACGAATTAGCCACTTTTTCCTGGTTGACTGGAGATAAGTTGCCATGTAGATAGGATTTTAGTAATTGGTAACGACCATAACAGTTTCCGTTTACTGCACGATAACTGTAACTTGATTCGTGATAAGCAATCCAGTTCTTAGCGGCCATTTGTTTTTTAGACAAGGAAGCATTAATTTTAGCGATTTGTTTCTTCTGACTAGCGGTCAGCTTAGTCGAGGCTTGGGCCGTTGTCGTTGTTTGGGGTAAGAAGTTCGTTGTGACATCGGTCACCATGCCGAAAGAAAACCCGAATACCAACAAAATGGATGCAATTTTAAGTTTCATTTTTGACATATATTTTTAAACACTCTCTCTAATCGAATTTATCTGATACTTAGTAATATACGCGAGAAGTGTTGCAATCGTGTTAACACATAGTTACTTTGTAATTAAAAGCGCGTCACATTGATGAAATATGTTGATTGTTAGGAAGTTATTGTCAAAAGTCATTGACAACCAGTCGAAAAGACCTATATTTGATAAGTCATTTGGACAGGTCGAATGGAGGTAAAATATGTATGAACTGTTGGTATTAGGTTCGTTACTTTCGCGGGACATGTCTGGCTATAAGCTTTGTCAGGTCTTGGGTAACGCTTTGGTTCCGCGTCGAAAAATTTCTAATGGTGTCATGTATCCCTTGTTAAATAAACTGGCAGCTGCGGGGGATATTACGTTTGTAACGGATACCTCGGATGCCCGCGGGAAAAAAGTGGCGCACTTAACGGCCACTGGTCGTGCGCACTTACATGACATGTTAGTGACACCAGTAGCGACTGACGCTAAGCGAGAATCTTTGTATCGGTTTAAATTTAAGGGGATGGCAACTGAACCGGTGGCTGTGCAAAGTCAAATTTTAAATGAATACAAAGAAGCGCTTTTAACCGATCTGCAAATTTATCAACAGGTTTATCTGCATTTGAAGGAGAAACTCGCAACGGCTTCGATGGATAGACGCGCTTCACTAGACTGGAGCATCCGTACGTTAGAGCTTCAAATTGCGGAGAGTGAAACGAAAATTAAATGGAGCAATCGGCAGCTACAGGATTTACGGCTAACTGGTGCTCACGGAGGTAAACCGAATTATGACTAAGACATATCGTCAATGGATAGGGCTGGTTGCCCTATCTTTGGGCGTCTTTATGGCCTTGCTGGATGTTACGATTGTTAATGTGGCATTACCAACAATGGTGCGAGATTTTAATGAATCGTTTAATAACGTGCAGTGGGTATTAAACGCCTACTCATTGGTATTGGGTGTAACTTTGCTAATTGTTTCTAAGATTGGTGATATGTATGGCTTGAAAAAAATATTTGTGCTGTCATTAGGAGTTTTTGTATTAGCATCAGCTATCAACGGCCTTGCCCCTTCATTATTAGTGCTAGATATTGGTCGGGGAGTGCAAGCGATCGGCGGTGCCGGCATGAATGCGTTGGCAATGGCTTTGGTTGCGATAAGTTTTAAAGGTGGCAAGCGAGGAGTCGCCTTAGGTATCTTGGGATCTGTTATTGGCTTGTCATCGGCTTCAGGCCCGTTAGTTGGGGGCTACTTAGTTGCCCAATTTGGTTGGCGGTCAATCTTTTACGTCAATATTCCAATTGGGATTGTGGCGATTATTCTGACACTCATTTATGTAGATGAAGTACCGGACATCAGTCGTAGCCAAAAGATTGATTTTGCCGGGATGTTCCTATCGGCCGCCAGCCTGTTTACGTTGATTTATGGATTGATTTTAAAAGAAAGTCATCCGCACTGGGGCTGGCTGAGTGGCCAGATGATCGGCTGGTTTGGCGCTGCTATCCTATTCTTCATCGTATTTATTGTGGTCGAGTCGCGGATTAGTCAACCAATGATTAATCTGACGATGTTTAAAAATCCCCACTTTGTAGGAACCGTTATGGTTGCGCTGGCGTTGGGGGCTGGGATTTATTCATACAATACGTATCTCACGGCGCTTATGCAAAATTACATGGGCTATTCTGCGCTAGGTGCCGGTGTTCGACAGTTAACGATTAGCATCTGGTCATTACTGCTGGGACCAATTACCGGCTATCTGGGAAATCGATATTCTAAGAAGTGGATGATCAGCGGTAGCCTATTTTTAGGTGGCATCGGATTTTTACTGTTAGCCAATGCAATGACGGTCAAAGTATCATTCATGGCCCTCTGGCCAGGAATGGTTTTAATGGGAATTACGAATGGGCTTGTTAATCCGTTATTGAATAGTGCCGGGATGGAGGGCGTTGCCGTTCGCGAAATGGGAATGGCCTCCGGGTTAATCAATGTCTTTCGTCAAATCGGGGTCACGCTAGGTATTGTGTGCCTGGGGTTGGTCCAAAACAAGGTTTACGAAACTTATTTAACTCAGCACTTCAGTCGAGTCAATATGCCACATGCAGCTGCGAAGGCCATCCATCAAGCATTAGTGAATGCCGGTCCATTTTCTGGGCACAGCATTGCTTTTAGTTCGCGTTTGAGTCAGACGCCATTTGGACATGCGGTACAGCAGATTGTTTGGCAAGCATATGCCAATGGAACTCGCGCCGTTTCATTAGCTGCTGCCGGAATTGTAATTGCTGGTGGTTTATGTGCGGCATTCTTAATGCGTAATCGAAAAGCTCACTAAATCATAAGGGCGTTTGAAGTCGTCAGGTATTGTCACATACCGTGATTTGTGATAATCTGACAGTAGTTGAATAGACAAAAACAAGAGAAATGGTCAATGTCCCATCTGGTCGGGTGGCGTAGCGAGCTAAGGATAGTGAGAGCTTAGTGCATCACCAATTGGGGATAACCCCGTTTCTGTTGCTGGCTGAAATTATTAAAGTAGGCTACGCCGTGACCGACACGTTATCAAACGGAGCGTATGATAGTACGTTATTAAAGTTGGTTTTGAATTTAAAACAATTTGGGTGGTACCGCGGAAAGATCTTTCGTCCCTGTTATAGGGATGATGGGTCTTTTTTTGGTGTTGCGGTGATTCATGGAAGGAGAAATAAGGTCATGGTAGATGTTTTAGTTAAAGATTTATTTAGCGATCGGCATTTTGCTGAAGATGAAGTGGTGACATTACACGGTTGGGTAAAGACGGTCCGTGGATCCAAGCGGGTTGGTTTCATCGAATTAAGTGATGGTTCGACGATTAAGCACGCACAAATCGTGATGCAAAGTGATCTCGAGAATTATGCGGAAATGACGAAATTGCCATTGAGTTCGACGATTAAAGTTGTGGGGACGGTGGTTTATACACCGGATGCTAAGCAACCGTTAGAAATTCATGCGCAAGAAGTCGTATTAGAAGGGGCTTCAGATAACGATTATCCACTGCAAAAGAAAAAGCATTCTTACGAATACTTGCGGACGATGGCCCATTTGCGGCCACGGACGAACACGTTCTATGCGGTTTTCCGGATTCGCTCTTTGGCAGCGTTCGCTATTCATCAATATTTACAGGAACATGGATTTACGTACGTTAACACACCAATTATTACCAGTAGCGATAGCGAGGGTGCTGGTGAAATGTTCCGGGTGACAACGTTAGACATGAACCATTTACCAAAGACTGAAGATGGCCGAGTGGATGACCACGAGGACTTCTTCAAGAAGGAAACAAATCTGACCGTTAGTGGGCAATTACCAGTTGAAGCGTTTGCCTTAGCTTTGCGGAACGTGTACACGTTTGGCCCAGCCTTCCGGGCAGAAAACTCGCATACATCTCGGCATGCCTCTGAATTTTGGATGATTGAACCAGAAATGGCTTTTGCTGACCTGCAGGATACTATCAATGAGGCTGAAGGCTTACTGAAGTACGTGGTCCAATACCTATTGGATCATGCGCAAGACGAGTTGGCTTTTCTAGACAGTGCTGTTGATGATGACTTGCTGAACCGTTTGCACCAGACTTGCGATGAAAAGTTTGCGCAAATCACTTACACACAAGCAATCGAAGAGCTGAAAAAAGCGCCAGTTGATTTTGACGTGCCCGTTTCATGGGGACTTGACTTACAAGCAGAACATGAACGTTATTTGTGTGAACAAGTGTACAAACGTCCAACCTTCCTGACGGATTATCCTAAGGAAATTAAGGCCTTTTATATGCGCGACAATGAAGACGGGAAGACGGTTGCGGCCGCTGACTTGTTGGTTCCCCGAATCGGTGAATTAATCGGTGGCAGTCAACGTGAAGAACGTCAGGCCCAATTAGCCCAGAAGATTAAGGACTATAACTTGCCACCCGAAGAGTATCAATGGTACTTGGATCTACGGAAGTATGGTGAAACACCACATTCTGGCTATGGTATTGGTTTTGAACGGTTACTGATGTATGTGACTGGAATGGAAAACATTCGCGATGTGATTCCTTACCCACGGACACCGGGTAACGCTGAATTCTAAGACATTAGACGCATAGTCTTTAAATAAAATCTTGAAGACAACGTTAAACGATCAAAAAGGCAGGTTCACCGGAAAATACCGGTGAACCTGCCTTTTAATTTTCTTCAGTAACGCTCGTCGTCATGGCAGCCGTGATTTTACGGTAAACTAGGACGGTTCCTAGAAAGAAGCTAGCGGCTAATGTAGCCGCAATCGGAAGATGGATGAACATGGTTGGTGGCAAGACGAGTGCCAAGAGCGGAAACGCATAGGCCGCTGGCAGCTTTAGATTGAGCAGAGTCAGTAGCAGCAAAACGAGTGGTAAGCTGATCAAGGTTGCTAGGAGCCATGAGGTTACCAGTAAGTGTCCAACAACCCCAATGGTTGCTGCGCCACTGAGTGCGGCAATCTGTTTGAGTGCTAGTTTACTCGAATAGGTTGGGCGCTGGAGGACTTCAAAGAAGACCACTAGTACTGGGGGAATTCCGGCCATCTGAGGCTGTCCCGATAGACAAACACCGATAATCCAGACTGTGGCAACTGACGCAAAGCCTAAAATATGTTGAAAATGAATCGGATCGCTGGCAATCGCGTGGCGATAGTGGCCCTGTCGTAAGACACCGATCATAAGAATTAGCGTAAACAAGAAAATGGCCCCGATAAATGACCAGTGGGTTGCATTAACAATAATTGGTAAAAGTCCGGTGGCAAAGGCCGGTGCTAAGGGAGAACGTAATTCACGCAAGAGCACGAGAATGCCCACTAAAGTTAGCGAAATTTTAATGGGGTAGTTAACCGGAAGCTGGTTGATTAAAAAGCCAATAACCGCCGTACCGGAAGGCGCTAAAAAAATTTTGTAAGGTTGATGGAGCCAGCGTGGGTTGTGATAAATCCACATACCAGCGGTTAATGCAGCAATTTCCGGCAAGATAATTTCTTGATCGTGCAAGAACGTTGCTCCAGCGACCATCAGAAGGACTAAAGCGAAGCCAATCAAATAGTCACGACTGACGTGAGTCATAAACTTCATAAGTAACGAGGCGCCTCCTAAATATTATTCCGATGAAAACACAAGCATTTTCGATTGTAACACACTTGTCGATGAGATTCAGGTGAACTATTTTCTGCAGATTAACTAGTGATAAGCCGAGTGATCATTACGCGTAAATAACCTGTTGGAGAATTATTCACAGGTGAGCGTAAAGGTTGCAATCGGAAATACTAATCGGTTATTATGATGTTAACGATAGGAAACACCTAATATAAAAAGGAGGCGTTATCTTATGTTTGGATGGTTATGGTCATTAATCGTTGGTGCGATTATCGGTGCGGTGGCAGGTGCGATTACTAATCGCGGCGGTTCGATGGGCTGGATTGCCAATATCCTAGCCGGCTTGATTGGTTCTTGGTTAGGACAAGCACTATTAGGTTCTTGGGGTCCAGCTTTAGCCGGGATGGCATTAGTCCCTTCAATCTTAGGGGCCATCATCTTAATCTTGATTGTTTCAGCAATCTTTGGTGTTCGCGGCAAGGCCAAATAAGGCGGTGATCCGATGCGACGAGGCAACAAAGGACTTTTGACGATTCTAGGACTGATTCTACTAGCCTTGGCTGTCTTTCAGCTCGGCTGGTGGCTGCCGATTCCGGGACTTTCAGCGTGGAGTTTAGAAATGAGCTATACCCAAATGGCTTGGTTGAAATATGTTTTAGCCGGGGCCGTGATTATTACCGGAATCGTTGGTTTGGGATTAGTGGTTATCGGTATCTTCAAACCAATACGCGAGAAGCAATGGCAATTCACCAATCAGCTTGGTATGTTGGAAGTGCCACAGGCAGCACTAGAAAAAGCATTACGTCACCAACTGGTTGAACAGGTGGGGTTGGTTGACCCCCGAGTAACGGTGAAATTGTTACGCCACCGACGGGCCCGAGTGACCGCCATCGCTCAGGTCAGTGCAACGGATCAGATTGATCCGCTGGCACAACAGGCTAGCCAAGTGATTGATGCTTATTTACAGCAACAATTAGATTTGACGGCCGTCAAACCGGTTGTCCGGTTATCACCAGTTGATCGGCAACGGCACGTGTCAGTCGTATAAAGGAGGGAGTGGCATGAGTAATGGCGCATATGGCGCACTGTGGGGTCTCGTTTTGGGACTCGTATGGGTTTTCCAAAGCTTTCCCGCAATGTTGTTAGTTGCTGTGTTTGGCCTAGTGGGCTGGGGAATTGGTCGGTTTGTCCGCGTAGATCTTTCGGCTCTAGGTAAACGGATTGAACAACTCTTATCGAGATAACTAAAGGAGGGGTCTTATGACCACAGAAAAACCAACATTAACCACGAAGTTAACGTTCGAAGATGATGTGATCAAGAAGATTGCTGGACTGGCATCACGTAACATTGATGGCGTTCTCGCATTAGAAGGTGGGATGATTAGCAATCTCACGAACCGATTCCGCAGTGATTCTGATCCAACCCAAGGGGTGGAAGCACAGGTAGGCGAACAGCAAGCTGCTTTAGACATGACGATTACCGTTGAATATGGTAAGGATATGCGCCAGATTTTTAATCAACTCTGCCAGCGGGTACAGCAAGATATCGAACGTTTCACTGGATTAGAAGTTGTTGATATTAAAGTTCACATTAATGACGTCATGAGTAAGCAAGAATGGCAAGAACAGGCGGCTGGTAAGCCTAATTCTACCGTTGATACTGACGACAAGATCAAATAAAGGAGGCCCTCATGGACAAACAACCTGAAGCAACGCAAACAATTATTTTTGATGACATGGTGTTAGAAAAGATTGCGGGTAAGACGGCGAGCGAAGTCGATGGTGTGCTGAGTTTACAAGGCAACCTGATTGATAATTTATCGGATCGATTAACAGAGAGTGATCGACCGCAATCTGGCGTCGATATTGAACTGGATGATCAACAAAAGACCGTGGCAATTGAGTTAGATGCCATCCTAGAATATGGGAAACGTGCCGAAGAAATTTTAACCAAAGTGACGAGTAAGATTACCAGTGCGGTGACCACCATGACTGGTTATCGAGTGACCGAAGTCAAGCTCCGGGTCAAAGATATGCTGACCAAAGACGAATGGCAGCAACGACAACAGTCATCTCGTAGTAAAAAGAAAAAGGACGACTAGTCGCTAGCCAATAAATAGCTAGCGCTGGTGCTCTACTAAATAAAGGACTCTTTCAGAAGGTTGTCAGTTCTGAGAGAGTCCTTTTTACTTGATTAAATGGTAGTCGGCTTACTAGGTTATTCAGCACACAAAGTTCGGGCCATCAATGCCGGATCAATGTGTGTTGTACCCCAAGTACAGATGGCATCTAAGATCGGAATTAGTGATTGGCCCATGGGTGTTAATGCATATTCGACATGGGGTTGAGCGGTATGAAAGTCGTGACGGGTAATCAACCCATCCGCTTGTAATTCACGCAATTGACTCGTAAGTGTTTTGTGGGAGACGGCTTGAATGTGATGTTGTAAGTCAGCGAATCGACAATGGTCATCTTCGTCTAGTTCATAAAGAATCATGATCTTCCATTTGCCCTGAATCAGTTGCATGGTGGCGTCAAATTCATTTAAAAAGCGTGGTGCTATGAGTGGTTGCTTATCCATAAAGGGTCCTTTCGGGGGAAACGGTCAGGCGTAGTTACCCCAAAGTGCGTACTTGTTTTTAGTTCGCTTCCCATTATACTGAGAATTGTTGAGAAATACAGAGATTATTATGAAAAAACTTTTAGGAGGTCCATTATGAAAAAATTAGTGGTGATTACGGGAGCTAGTTCTGGATTTGGTCAGGAGATTGCCAAAATCTTTAACGCTGACGGTTTCCCGCTTTTATTACTTGGCCGTCGACTAGAGAAACTGACAGCCTTAGCGGAGACCTTTGACCACGCTATGGTTGCTGAGGTGGATGTGACTAATCAAGAACAGTTTGCGGCTGCTATTCATAAGGCAGAAGCGCAATATGGTCCGATCGATTTATTGGTGAATAATGCCGGGGTTATGTTACTGGGTAATGTTCAAAATCAAGATCCACAAGAATGGCAAACCATGCTAGATACTAACGTAATGGGTGTTTTGAATGGCACCCAAATCGTCTTGGACGGCATGCGTGAGCGTCAACATGGGACGATTTTAAACATGTCTTCCTTGGCGGGGAAGAAGACATTTGTAAATCATGCAGCCTACGTTGCGTCGAAATTTGGCGTACATGGCTTATCTGAAACCTTACGTGAAGAAAATGCCGCACAAAATGTTCGGATCATGCTCGTCGCACCTGGGGCGGCCGAAACGGAACTGCTGACCCACGTTACGAGTGATACAGCTTTGAAGGATTATGAAGCGTGGAAGGCGACGATGGGTGGAATCACCTTAGATCCTAAGCATGTCGCTGAAACCGTTAAGTTCATGTATGACATGCCGCAAGAGGTTAACATTCGTGAAGTAGATATTGCAGCGACTAAGCAGGATGCTTAGTCTGGTGGGATGGCGATTAACGCCGTCCTTTTTTTATTATTGAAGAACCTAGCCAGACCATCAAACCGAATTTAGCCAGCCGAATGGCGAGGCTGATTCCAGCTACCCAAGTAAAAAAAGTAACGAAATTTAACGATAACAAGGACTACCTATACTAGGCTAGGCGACCTTCCAAAACGATGCCCGCAAAGCCATAGCCAATAATGTGCGGTAATCTTAGGGGCGTGAATCCTTGCAATTCATTCCAAGGCAAGCCGGAAATATTAATTAGAATCAAATTTCCAAAGGGATTCTGTGTGTGGGTAATGTGTGTTTAAGCTGTAGAATATCAATGCTCCGGTCAGTTGTTTGCCAAATACCATCCATCATGATTCCCCCTTTAAATGAATACTGGCAGTTTAGTGGATTTCGATGATTAGTGGCAACCAGCATGCTGATGATGGCAGGCGAACTTTAGAATATTTTAAAAACATTACAATTAAAACGCTATTGACACATTACTGTAATATAACTAAAATAAATGTAATCTTTGATTTAGGGGAGTGGATATCTTGAAAAAGACACTAACAGTTTTGACCGCATTAGCCTTGATGGCACCATTGGCAGTTGCTGCACCAGTTTCAGCGAAGACGACAACAGCGACCACGCAGGCAAGCGTTAAGAAACAAACGTATACGATTTTATCTTCCAGTTTTTATAAGACGGCGAAGACGTACCATACTAAGGACGCTAAGCCAGTTGTATACAAAGCCGTTATGGGTGCTGATCGGCCAACGATGACATTAACAGCTAAGGGGAAGCTGAAGGCCGGGACAACTTACAAGGTTACCAAGCAAGTTAAGGTAAAGATCAACGCTAAGAAGAATCAGAAGTACAGTTACGTTAAAGGCCAAGGCTGGGTTGTTTCTAGCAAGCTAACGGCTGGTAAGTTTAAAGCAGCTAGTGGGGTTAAGAAGACAGCAACCAAGTATACGATCGTCTCAATGACGGCGCTTAAGAAGGCGAAGACAGTGCATACCAAGGATGCCCGTCCAGTCGTATACAAAGCTGCAGTTGCTGCTGATCGGCCAACAATGACGTTAACGGCGAACGGCAAATTGAAAGCCGCCACGACTTATAAAGTGACGAAGCAAGCTAAGTTAAAGAACGCTGCTAAGAAGACTGTGGCTGTTAGTTACGTTAAAGGTCATGGTTGGGTGCTACAAAAAAGTTTAACCAATGGCCAATTCAAGAACGCCGACTAATTGGGGAATTAGTTAAGTCAATCACGTGGTCATTGAGATAGGGAGTAAAGCATCGGTCATCCGGGAGGTGATCGGTGCTTTTTTATTTTCGGCAAATAAGGGTATACTAGAAAGAAACAAATGAAATTTTCAGGAGGACTCATGATAGCACTTAAATCACAGCGGGAAATTGATGGCATGCAAGCGGCTGGCGATATTTTAGCGGGGCTGTTTCACGAATTAGCAACCTATATTAAACCAGGAATGACGACGTGGGATATTGATCACTTTAGTTACCAATACATTATTGATCATGACGCGACGCCTGGTGAGCTAAACTTTGAAGGCTACAAGTATTCAACGTGTGTGAGCGTCAATGACATGGTATGTCACGGTTGTCCCAGTAAAGATATTTTAATTCATGATGGTGACTTAATTAAGGTCGATACGGTCATCGATTATCATGGATATTTGAGCGATGCCTGTCATGCATTCGTTGCTGGCACGGTAAGTCCTGCCGTGCAAAAGTTGATGGATGTGACCCTTAAAGCCTTGTATCTAGGGATTGATCAGGCCGTCGTTGGTAATCGAATTGGTGATATTGGGTTTGCCATTCAGGATTACGCCGAAAATCAAATGGGCTATGGGGTCGTTCGTGAATACATCGGTCATGGCATTGGGCCCACTATGCATGAGGAACCAGATGTTCCCCACTATGGTAAGGCTGGACACGGCACTCGGTTGAAAGCAGGCATGACGATTACAATCGAACCGATGATTAATATTGGTGATTGGCGTTGTGGCGATCCAGCGGATGATGGGTGGACGATTCGTACTTTAGATGGTAGTCTTAGCTGTCAATATGAGCACACGTTAGTGGTGACAGATGATGGGCCAAAGATTTTGACCTCAGTTGATCCGGTCATGGATGCACCGTATTTATTGAAATAGAGTTGATGAGCGGAGCTGCGGCTGCGCTTTTTATTCGGTTTTAGAAAATGAAGCCGTCGTTCGTTTCCAAAGATTGTCTATGGTATAGTGGGTGTAAACGAATTCAAGGGAGCGAGTCGCGTGTACAAAATAATTACCAGTGATCTCGATGAAACACTGTTACGACAGGATGGGAGTATTTCATCGGCAAACGTCGCCGCCATTGCGGCAGCTTCTAAACGTGGGGTCAAGTTCGTGCCGAACACCGGACGGAGTTTTCTATCCATTCAACCATTGTTAAAGACGTTAAACCTCTACCAACGACCAAACGAGTATGTCGTCTCGTATAATGGTGGTGTCGTTGTAGAAAATCAGGACAATCGTGTCATTGTCAGCAATGAAATGCCCTATGAAGAAGCGGCCAAGGCTTTTGCCATCATGAGCGAGTTTGATGTGGATATTCATATTTATACACTGGACCATCTGTTCATTTATCGGCCACGAGCAGATGATCGCGCCTACCTGCAAACCCGTGGGGTGACCTTCACTGAGATGACGGGCGCATTTGACCAGTTTAGAAATGCGCAGATTATGAAAGTTATCGTTATGAATCCGGATGTGACGGTCCGGCAACGGGTTTATGCGGCAATCAAAGCCGCGTTTACAGAAATTAATTGTACGTATTCATCGGGAATTTACATGGAAGTCAACCATGCCGGTGTGGATAAGGGGCGGGCGATCTTAGACCTGGGTGACAAGCTGGGGATTAAGGCTGATGAAATTATGGCAATTGGCGATAACGCGAATGATTTAGGCATGCTGACCAAGGTGGGATTACCCGTATCGGTAGCTAACGGCATTGATGACGTTAAGCAAGTGGCTAAGTTTGTAACGCCCCATGACTACGAGCGCGGGGTTGCTGATGCAATTGAAACCTTTATTTTATAAGTAGATACCAAGATGCCAGGACGGTTGCGTTCTGGCATTTTTGGGCGGTGACTTAAACAGAGCTGGTGATTGACAAGTCCCCCGCCTTCCAGTAGGGTAAGGGAATACTTAAGCGAAAGGGGTGGATGAGCCTGTGAGAATTGAACAAATCATGGTGTGTGCCCCCGTAAATGGTGTCGGACGTTTTTCCATAGAGTAAATTTTAAGGAGAAATATGATGAAAAGCGTCCAAAAATCAGGTCCTTCTTTGGGACTGTTCATTGTTTTAGTGGGGTTTCCCCAAATTAGTGAGTCAATCTTTACACCGGTACTGCCACAGTTACAACATGTGTTGGCCGTGAGTGCCAATCAAATCCAACTGACCATGAGCACGTACTTTGTTGCGTTTGCCATTGGTGTCTTGGTTTGGGGTCAATTGGCCGATTACTGGGGCCGACGCCCAGCCATGTTGACTGGGATTGGCGTCTATTTAGTTGGCAATGTCGGCCTATTGGTTAGTACGCATTTCACGACATTATTGATTTGGCGACTAGTTCAGGCCTTTGGCGCTAGTACAGGGTCGGTCGTCACCCAGACAATCATGCGCGAAAGTTTTACGGGTGTGAGGGGGGCCAAGGTCTTTGCCAAAACCAGTGCGGCTATGGCCTTGGCCCCAGCTTTGGGGCCGTTAATCGGTGGGATCATGCAAACTATTAGCGGTTATCGAGGTGTCTTTGCAGCGCTGGTGACGATGGCAATCGTCGTGGGATTACTCGCGCAAGCAGGTTTGCCGGAGACCCGTCAATTAACAACCCATGCCCCCATCGTTAAGCAACGCCTAGTGGTGCAGCGGTTATTGACGGACTCGGTTGTGTGGGGTTATGGTCTATTAATTGGGGGGATTAACGGCGCCTTGTTTAGTTACTACGCCGAAGCCCCATTTATTTTTATGACCCACTTTGGCTATTCGGCAGTGGCTTACGGCTGGTTGGGACTCGTGTTAGCTGCAGCGAGCTTATTAGGGGCCCTCATTGTCGGGCGACTACTGAATCGTTGGACGCCCGAACAGGTGACCGGCGGTGGACTTATTGTGAGTATGGTGATGAGTGCTGGCTTATTGGGTGCTGCTGCACTGCATCAGGCTACCTTGATGATTATCGGCATTTTTTTAACCTTTTTTGGATTCAATATTACCTTGCCGAACGCCTTGAATCGCGCGTTAGTGGGCTACGAACAAGTGATGGGAAGCGCCAGTGGTTGGTTTAGCCTAGGGTATTATCTCTTAGTCAGTGCAGTAACGTACGGAATGAGTTGGTGGCACAATGGTGCTATCAACCGGCTGCCACTCTATCTTTTGGTGCTGAGTTTGGGGATGGGATTGGCGTTTTGGTGGTTAATCAGACGACAACACTAAACTAACAAATTGTGATCTTGCGTGAATGCGTGCAATAATGGTATACTCCAATTTTGAAGGGGAGTGACTAGTGATGGAAGCAGTCGTCTTTGACGTGGATGGTACGTTGAGTTTTAATGGGCAGGTAATTGAAGCACCAATCGTGGCAGCGATTCAGCGATTACAAGCCCGGGGGAAACGCGTTATTTTTGCTTCGGCCCGGCCAATTCGGGATCTGTTACCTATTATTCCGGCATTTACCGATCAGCTACTAATTGGTGCGAATGGTGCTTTAGTCGCTAATCAGGGGCAAGTTCAAATTATGGCGCCATTATCATCCAGCCATTTGCAACAACTAACGGCTATGATTGATCGTTACCAATTAGATTATGTCGTTGATAGTGAGTGGGATTATGCGGCACGGGTGACTACTGACAACCTAATTTTACGTCAGTTAGATCCTGCTCATTTAGCTCAAAAACAGGAATTGTCGATGATTACATCAGCAATCAAAATTATTTTACTAAATATTCCGTTAACCCACCTTGCCGATCTGACAACTAGCTTACAGGACCAGTCGGGGCTGACAGTGATTGCACATACTGGGGAAGCTAATCTAGATATTACGGCGGCAGGAATCAATAAGGCAACGACATTAGCGCGTTTAGGGATTCGGAAATATGCAGCATTTGGTAATGATCAAAATGATTTGGCCATGTTAGCACAAGCACAGCTGAGCATATGGGTAACTAGTAAGCCAGCCTTGGCGGACTTGGGGCGGACCATGATGATTCAGTGTGCCCCCACCGCTGCCGCTGTTGTCGAGCAGATTGATGCCATAAGATAGTTAGCAGCAAATGACAAGCCAGAACGAAAAGAAACGTGTATGATAATGTCGTAAGCAACTCATGAATTGTAGAAAGGACTGGGTGCTAATGACGATGATTTACGATTTCCAAGAAACTGAAATGAGTGGTCAACCGCTCAATTTGGCAGACTATCGGGGAAAAGTCGTACTGATTGTGAATACGGCTAGTAAATGTGGACTGGCACCACAACTGGTGGGGCTAGAAGACTTGTATCAGCGATATCATAGTCAGGGTCTTGAAGTTTTGGGCTTGCCGTCCAACCAATTTCATCAGGAACTAGAATCGGATGAGGCAACCAGTGATTTTTGTCAGGTTCATTATGGGGTAACCTTTCCCATGACGAAAAAAATTCAAGTCAATGGGGCAGATGAAGATCCGTTATTCACGTACCTCAAGGAAACAGCGGGTCACGGTCGAATCAAATGGAACTTTACGAAGTTTCTTATTGGTCGTGACGGACAGCTCATTGCGCGGTACGCCCCCACGACCAAGCCAGAGAAAATTGAACCAGCGATTGTGACGGCGTTACAGCCCGATTAGAATAGGTGTATTAAAAAAGGATCTACCACGTGTTGAACGTGATAGGTCCTTTTTGGTAATAGTCGCTAATGCAATTTTTGAGTAGCAGTGGCCCCATACATTAATTTCTGAATGTGCGTCGTGATTTTGGCCATTCGAGGGAAGCCACTAAAGCCAGTCTGCCCGTGACCATGAGTCATGATCACAAGGACGTAACGCTGCCCGCTTGGCAAGGTTACAATTGCGGCATCGTTGTTGGTATCGCCGAGAAACCCAACTTTATCAGCAACGGTTGTGCCGGCCTTAGCGGCGCTGGCGCCCGCTGGAATTCCAGTCCGGTAAACCTGTTGTTTCATGAGAGACAGTAGCCACGACCGATCGTGCGCGTGATTAAAGGGAGCTTGCGCACGATCTAAGCGGACCAACAATTTAGTCAGACTCGCAGCGGTTGTCATAGCTTCTTGATTGGCAATAAACATTGGTGCGTAATAGTTTTGACTGGCGATGTAATTATCAATGCCAGCCAAGCCGTACGTGTCCAAAATGCCCTCAGCAAAGTCATTTTCACTGTTGACAATCATCCGATGAAAGCCATCTTGGCTGGTCGTGTCCCACGTGTATTGACCTTGACGATTGAGATGAAACAGATAGGCCGCAATGAATAGTTTGTATGTACTAGCCGATACAACGGGGGTATGGGCGTTAGCTGAAACTGCCAATTGACCGCGGCGGTAAAATTGACGGGCAAGCGGAGATTTAGCGGCCGAACTACCCGCAATTGGCCCTAGGTTGTAGAAACTTACACTGGTCGTGCCATCGGCGGTGATATGGGTTAAGTATGTTTTTAGGCGGGCTTTGAGATGGCGTTGTTGCTGCTTAATTTGGTGTGGCGTAGCTGCTTGGTTGGCAGCAACCGTATCAGCCTGCGTTAGTCGTTGTTGATGGGCATGGACACTGAACATACCAGTTAGCCCGAGAATAACAATGGCGGCTGCCATCACAACGACCCGGTATTTAAACAAAAGTTGGGGGATTTGGTGGGGTTTCATCGTGTCAGGACTCGCTTTACAAAAGAGTTTGTTGGTTAACTTAACACTTGACAGTATACGCCCAAATGAAGATGGCGTACATGAAAAGTTACGGTGGACAGGTAACTGGCGACTTAGCATCGATTCAAATTAGTCGTTACTTCGGGTTGCGATACAAATGTATTCATGTTATAGTGTAATAGTAAAATATAACACTAGGGAGGTAGGACAGATGGAGTTTGATGATAAAGTTCCAATTTACTATCAGATTAAAACGTATCTTTATCATGAAATGATAATCGGTCAGCTGGCACCAGGGGATAAATTGCCGGCTGTTCGCCAACTGGCGGTAGACTTGACGGTGAACGTCAATACAGTTCAGCGGGCACTCGGGGAAATGATCACGGAGGGGATTATTGAATCTAAACGGGGAAAGGGGAACTTCGTCACAATGGATGAGCAACGAATTACCCACTTAAAGGAGCAGTTAGTCATGGAACAGTTGGAACGCGTTTATGAACAATTACACGCATTGAATTTAACCGATGAGGAAATCATCGCGAGTTTGAAGCGTTATATTGCACAGAGGGGGCAGCAACATGACTAATGTATTGGCTATGGAACAAGTATCTTATAAGCGAAATTTAAAAACGATTTTACAAGGGGTCGATCTGACATTAGCGACGGGAAAAATTGTCGGGTTATTGGGTGAAAATGGTGCCGGTAAAACAACCTTGATGCGCTTGATCACTGGAAGTGCCAAGGGGCAAGGGTCAATTGCAGTTTGTGGTGATACGGCTATGGCCCAGCACAAACGTCACGTGAGTTTTACGGAACAGTTGCGGGGATTTTCAGCTAACACCAAGGTAGAACGGGTTGTTAATTTCTATCGAACCGTCTATCCAGATTTTGATGGGCAGCGGTTTGAAGAGTTAGTCACGTTCTTACAAATCGATACGACATTGAAGTTATCGGCGCTGTCTAAGGGGATGAAGGAAAAGGTTATTATTGCGTTAACCCTGGCACGTCAGACACAGCTCTACTTATTGGATGAACCATTCAGTGGGATTGATAGCATGAGTCGTAAGAAGATTATCAGCAGTATTTTGAAATGGAAACCAACAGATGCCACGATGGTCATTAGTGATCATTACGTCTCAGAGATTGCGCCGATTCTGGATGAAGTGGTGATCGTCAAAGATCAAACCATCTATGCCCATAAATTAAGTGACGAGATTCGGGAAGACTATGGTATTGGTATCGAGGCTTATTACGAGAGCCTATATGAGGGGGGCGTCAGTCATGACTAGTTTTGGATCATTATTTAAAGTATTGGGAATGCAACGTTTCCGGAAGATGAACGATGTGGCTGTTCTTAGTCTGGCGGCTATCTTCGTGTCCTTACTGTGGTCGTGGTTTACTACTGGAATTAGCAGTGGCCAAGTTTTTAGCGTCACGGAGAGTTGGTTAGGTTTGGCATCCATGGTGGCCTGGATCTTGCTAGCTATTGATAATGAACATGTCTATACGCGAGATACATTTCGATTGATCCCAGTCAGTGATATGAAGCTCTATCTGATAAACCTACTGGCTTCATTAAGTGCCTTTGTGTATTTCGGGCTAATTCATCTAGTTCTAATGGGGATTTCAGCGCGAATCGATCACAAATTTTTGATGGATCTGACACACGGTGTGGCAGATACTCCCGTACAGAAAGCTTTAATCACAATGGGTTTACTGATCATCTTAGTTTTAGTTTTGATGATTTTAATCTGGACGACCATTTCCTTTGCGCACTTAGTGGTGCGAACGACCGGGAGTTTCTTGCCAAATGTTGGTCGGCGGATTGTTAATGCGATTCTATACCTGTTAATTATCTATCTAGTGGTGCGGGTATTAGTTTATCTCTTTGAACTGGTTTCGCACTTTGGTGTTTCTTTTCAGGGGGACTACAGTCCATTTATCTTCATGATTTCGATTTTCTTGGGATTAGCCATTGTTGAAGCAATCATTAATATTTTCTTACTTAAAAAATGGGGCGAAACTATCGCCAACTAAAAGTTGTAGTCAAAAAGCTTGGCCATCAAAGTTGAGGACCAAGCTTTTTGTCGGTCGTCGTATTACGAAATCAATAGAACCCATACGTAATGCTTACAACATCTTTATTCGCGCTTTACATCTACTTGGTATGCTGGAATTATTCAGAAAGGGGATATAAGCTATATGCGATTTCAGACAGTACTGACAACACTGGGGTGTGCCGCTATTATGGCCACTGCGGTGACACCAGCCTACGCCGCAACCGCAAAAGACTCGCAACTTCAGCCGGCAATTTCACAAAAGGTTAACCGGCCCATTCATTTAGAGGGTGGGGAAAACATGCGTGATCTTGGTGGGTACCGAACCAAGTCCGGCCAGCGGGTGAAAATGGGGAAGGTTTTACGGAGTGCCTCACTAGAAAAATTGACGGCAGCCGATATGCTCAATTTACAGGTCAATCATCAGCTCACCGAGGTCGTCGACTTACGAACCACAGAGCAAATCATGAAAAAGCCCGATCCAATTATGGAAGGTGTCAAATACCTCCAAGCTTCGGTTCTGGGGACTCGCTCGAACTACGATGATGATGACCAAGGAATGTATAATGATATGGCCCATAAAGCGGCGGCTAAACGGAGTTATCGTAGCTTGCTGATTCAGATTGCTGAAAACAAGCGTGGGGCATTACTGTTCCATTGTTCACACGGCATGGATCGTACCGGGACCGCGGCGGCCATTTTGTATAGTATCTTAGGTGTTAGCAAGCAGGATATTCAACGAGACTATTTGTTGTCGAACACCCAATTAGGCGTAACTTGGGCCAAGCCAGCGCTGCTGAACTCCTTTTACAAGCAAATTAATCAACAATACGGATCGATGGATAAGTATGTTAAACATGGACTGAAACTGAGCCCGGCCCAAATTAAAGCCATTAAGGCGAATCTGTTAACGAAAGCATCACATTAACCGCAAATAGGTCTGCCCGACCAGGTGACTGGTTAGGCAGACCTATTTATTCATCGTAAGCAGGACTAAAGAAGATAATACAAGCCACTAAGCCCGATAAAAACATAAATAATACGTTTAATAGTGGCGATGTTGAGTCGAGTAGCAACGTGGCTAGCGATAATGGTGCCGGTAACAGCGCTTACCATCCCTATGAGGATTAACGGAATGTGCTGGACGGTAAGAATACCGCTGGCCACGCGGATACTGGTGATGTAAAACGTATCAATTAGGAAAAAGGTTTGGAGATTGGCTAAGTATTCCGGCATTGAATGTGCCAGTGATAAAAAGTAGAGGGCCATTAGAGGGCCGCCAATACCGAATAGACCATTAAAGAAACCAGAGATTATCATGAAGCACCCGGCGACATACCAAGGAAAAGGTTGCGTACTCCCGCGGTGATTAAGGGTGAAATAAAGTGATAAACCGACGAGTAAGCCACCTAGTAGTATCCGTAATAAGTGGACATCGAGCACATGTCCCAGATGAACAGACCACGTCGCCACACTGGCATAAATTAGAAATGGTAAGATGATTCGCCTAAGCTCAATGGCTTGGTGATAGCGATAAACCAGAGTTAAGACACTGGCCAGCATCATGACGCCCGCCACGCCGGCACTTTGGTCAATAGGTAAGATGCCGGGTAACAGAATCATCATCATGATGACCGCACCAAAGCCAGTCAGTCCTTGGACAGTACCGCCCAATAGGCCGGCAAAGGCAACAATTAACCACGTCATGTGGTCGCCTCCTATGATTAAACAAATAAAAAAACCCTCATCAATCCGAGATGAGGGCACTAGTTGATCCATAGGTTACATCTGGAATGTACAGAGCAACTAGGCAGGCGCAAACCTGCATAAATAAGCATACCTGTTTTGGGGCAGAATAGCCAGAGAAAAATATAATCTAATTGATTTATCTGAGTCAATGGGAGAAAAACTAGTTATTTTTTGAAAATAGTTAGCTTTTTAGTTAGTTTTCGATTGCAAAAGCTAACTAAAGTGCTAATATAATGACCATTAAGTATTCAAGGAGGATACCCACATGACAGAGTCAAGTCGAGATTTACTTAAAAGCTTTGGCAAATTATTGCAAAATCGGGCATTTTTAATGGCCGTCAGTCATCAACCTGGAATGGGTGAACATGGCGGACCGGGTGGTGGCCGAGGACAAATGCGATTATTACAGTTATTATCGCAATCGACCACGGGGTTGACCAATGCTGAAATCGCCGAGATTTTGGATATTCGGCCAAGCTCAGTGAGCGCCACAATTAGTCGTTTGGTTGACATGGGGCTAGCTGAACGCTTGCCTAATCCAACTGACAAGCGAGCAGTGATTGTGAAATTAAGTGATCGTGGAAAAGAGATGTTTGATCAGTACGACGAACGGGTCGATGACTGGTCGGATAAATTATTTGGTGACTTGTCGGCTGAGGAACAGGCACAATTAGAACACCTATTGACGAAATTAAACCACCATGTTGATGATGTGAACTGGCATGATATGATGCCAGATAATCGTCAGTGGCCACACCACGGCATGGGTGGCAGAGGGATGGGCTGGCCCCGTTTCTAAGTTTGAGTAGGTTGGAGGCAAAGAGAGATGGCACGAAGAATGGCAGCACCAGCGACCGCACAACAACGGCCGACTGGCAAGTTTGATTTTAAAGCATTTTTACGATTAATTCGGCAGACTAAACCTAAGTATTGGCAATTAGCAGTGGGCTTACTGTTGGGGATGTTGGCAACCGGCGCCCAACTGGCGGTTCCTAAGTTGGCCCAATCGTTAATCAACGGGGTTGGTCATGCCATGAACCAGTCGTTGTTGATTACGGTTATTGTTCTATTTGTGGCAAGTGCAGTGATTAGCGCTATTTCTGGTGCACTGCTGGGGTTCTTCGGGGAAAATGTTGTGGCTCGTCTGCGAGAAACCTTGTGGCATAAATTGATTCGGTTGCGGGTTAGCTATTTTGACAATGTGAAGACCGGCGAAATGACGTCACGATTAGTGAATGATACGATGAAGATCAAAGACCTTTTGGCTAACTCGTTTCCCCAGATGGTCACGTCATTGCTTCAGCTTCTGGGGGCATTGGTGATTATGCTATTGATGGACTGGCGGATGACTTTAATTATGTTCATTGCGGTACCATTGGTCATGATTGTGATGTTTCCAATTATGCGACAATCGAGCAAGATTGGCCGTCAACGGCAAGATGCAATGGCCACCTTTAGTGGGGCAACCGATGAAACGCTGAGTGAAATTCGCTTAGTTAAGTCTTCTAATGCCGAAACCTATGAAAGTCGAAATGGGGCACAGCAAATTGAGACGTTGTATCATATTGGACTGAAAGAAGCCATTTATGACGCCATTGCGGGCCCCGTTATGACTGCTAGTATGTTAGCTGTATTTGTGGGTGTTTTGGCTTACGCGGCAGTCCGGGTGTCTAACGGAACGATGTCGATTGGGACGATGTTTTCTTTTCTGATGTATTTGTTCCAGATCATTGGACCAGTCGGAACCTTAGGCCGTTTCTTCACGGATCTGTCAAAGGCAAATGGGTCTACGGAACGCGTACGCGACCTTTTGCAAGAACCTGAAGAGGCCCTGACTGCGGGACCCAACCAATCGGTAACTGATCAAACATTGGCGTTAGAGCATGTTGACTTTGCTTATGAAGATGATGGGCAACCAGTTTTGCATGACGTTAACTTTGAGGCTAAACCTAATACGGTCGTGGCTTTCGCCGGACCATCCGGTGGAGGCAAGTCAACTATTTTTGGAATGATTGAACGCTACTATCAACCCCAGCATGGACGGGTGACGATTGGCGGTCAAGATGTGGCGACCCTTAATCTAAATGATTGGCGTTCACAAATAGGCTATGTTAGTCAGGATTCGGCTATTATGGCGGGGACAATTCGGCACAATTTAACCTATGGTGCCGATAAGACCTATACTGATGACGAATTGTGGCATGTCCTTCAGTTGGCCTCAGCAGATCAGTTTGTTCACCAGATGGCGGATGGGCTAGACACGCAGGTTGGCGAACGCGGAGTGAAGGTCAGTGGCGGTCAACGACAACGACTGGCGATTGCCCGCGCGTTTCTTCGTGACCCGCAGATTCTATTGTTGGACGAAGCAACGGCTAGTTTGGACTCTGAATCGGAAGCCATGGTGCAACAAGCATTGACGAAATTGATGAAGGGACGAACGACCTTAATTATTGCTCATCGTCTCAGTACGATTGTGGATGCGGATAACATTTACTTCATTGAAAGTGGTCATGTGAGTGGTCACGGCACTCATCAAGAGTTACTGGATAGCTTACCAATTTATCGAGATTATGTCCGGATTCAATTTAAAGAATAGAAAAAAGTCCTTCGCAATGCGGAGGACTTTTTGGGTTGGGGAGTAAAAGAACGCGTATAATAACTGGCAATACAAAGAAAAGTGGGGATATGGATGAAACTATTGATAACGGGCTTTGATCCATTTGGTGGCGAACAGACGAATCCAGCTATCGAAGCGGTTAAACGATTACCGGCTGTGATTGCTGGAGCGACGGTGGTACCGTTGGAAATCCCAACGGTGTTTGGTACTTGTGCCGAAGTCGTTCGGCAGGCCATCATAACTGAACAGCCAGATGTTGTCTTAAGTGTGGGTCAAGCCGGTGGCCGATCAGCATTAACGCCGGAACTGATTGCGATAAATTTGGATGACGGCCGGATACCAGATAATGCTGGGTTTCAGCCGGTAGATCAGCCAATTCAACCGAATGGACCAGCGGCCTATTTTACCCAGTTGCCGGTAAAAGCAATGGCCCAGGCAATTCGCCAGGCAGGTCTGCCTAGCCATGTTTCAACGACGGCAGGGACGTACGTCTGCAATCATATTATGTATGAGGTACAGCATTTGCGGGCGACGGAGTTTCCACAACTGCAAGCAGGATTTATCCATATTCCTTTTTTGCCGGAACAAGTGGTGCAACGATCTGGAGTACCTTCGTTGTCTTTGACAGATGATGTTCGCGGGCTAACGGCGGCAATTAGAGCAATTGTGATAGCTCGTGCGGATTAATTACTGTACGATTATACGAAGGCTATTGGCTGTATATCGGGGTCGTTGGCATTAAGAGGGCAGCTAAATGGTTACCCGGGGCAGGTATACTTCAAGCATAATAATGGATAAGCCATACAACTAATTAGCCGAATTGATACAAATACCGCTTGGTGTGGGGTGTTTCGATACCATGATTTTTCATTTTGTTTTATAATGAATTTTATAAGATGTGAATGGAGGAAGAATTGATGCAAAAATACTTAGCCGAATTTTTTCGGCACGTTTATGCTGGTCTTTTTAGGGACTGGTGCGGTGACCGTTGCCGCGGGTAATACGTTAACGATTGGGTTAGCCTTTGGGTTAGCGATTACCGTGTCTGCGTATGCGTTTGGTGGAATTTCCGGTGGCCATTTTAATCCGGCAGTTACTACAGCAATGCTGTTGAATCGGCGGATTAATGGTCGTGATGCATTAGGGTACGTGATTGCTCAGGTATTGGGAGCGACAGTTGCTTCGGCTTTTATGAAATTATTTGTAAGTGGATTAGGATTAGCGACTAATCAATTGGGGCAAACCGATTTTCCTAAGATTTCGGCGGGATTAGCCTTTTTAGTAGAAGTACTGGTGACTTTCCTATTCTTGCTGGTTATTTTAAATGTAACGAGTGATCGGCACGGTAATGGTGACTTTGCGGGATTGACGATTGGGGTAACACTAGCCTTCCTGATTATTGTCGCGTTGAACTTGACTGGCGGTTCTTTAAATCCAGCCCGGTCATTTGGCCCCGCAATTTTCGCCGGCGGAAGTGCCTTATCACATCTATGGCTGTACATCTTAGCGCCGGAAGTTGGTGCGATTCTTGCGGCTTTGGTCGCTCGTGTGATGGGTAGTGAAGAGTAACTTAATGACTTAAGAATTGGCTCTGTAAAACCTTTTTGGTTTTACAGAGCCAATTTTAATGGAGAATTTAGCTTATGAAACTCGTTACTTCCGCATATCTTTAGATTGAGTGGATATTATTTTTAAATAATATCGCACGCGTAGACTATTTCGTTAAAAGCACAGCATGTTTTGTATAGTGAACGTGCCAGCCATGGGGAAGCCCCGTAATATGTTTAAATTTGCCAGTGCGGGTTTGGAAGGTCATCAGCTTGGTACCGTTTTTTAAATGACCTTTGGTGAGTGTCAATGTGCCACCTAGTTTGGCAGCGTGTTTAATTCTCAAGTGGGAATCAGGTGTCACAACCAGTCGTCCGGCCGTTTGATGGAATTGACCGCTTAACTGGGTGTGATTTTTAGTAACACGCAGTGTGCCATCGTTGAGGACGACATTTCCCTTTCCGGCGGCCGTTGGACTAGCTAAATTTAACGTGCCAGCTTTGAGTTGTACGCCACCAGTAAAGTGGTTATTGCCGGCTAGTGTTAAGGCTCCCGTACCAGCTTTAACAAGTTGGCCGTGACCAGTCAAATTATTACGCCAAGTATCTTGGGCATTAAAGCCGCCTTGGTTGGCGTTCATGGTGACAGTTACCCGGTGACTCAAGGCACCATAGCCATTGGCCGCGGAGAAAAGGTCTAAACGGCCCCACCCCTCTGCGTCGTCGAGTACAGGATATCCAGATGGTAAGCCGGTTGTGTAAAGAACATCACGCCGTTGATTAGTGGACAGGTATGGCAACCGTGAAGCTAGTAGAACCTCGGCACCCTTAGGGACGCGCATGGCTTGGTGCGTGTCTCCGCTTGGTTTAAAGCCGTAAGTCAAGCGTGAGCGGTAAGCCGTACGATTAGTTTGGTAATCACTGAAATTATCTGAAGCGCTCAAGTCCTTGCTGTTTAATAGGGCGTTCGTGTGGGCAGCTTGATAGGCCTGTTGCTTGAGCTCTTGATTCTCTGGATCATTCAATACGGCAGCCGTCATTGCAGTCCCAACCATTCGTCCGCCCATAACAGCTAATGGCGAGTGCCGCCCAGCCAGTACTCGATCGTATCCAACCTCTGAGGCCTGGGTTATAAGCTCCTGAAAACGTTCTGGCACGGCGTAGGCCAGCGTTAGGCCAGTTTCAAATGCTGCAGTTGTGTGACCGCTAGGAAAATCATAGTCATCACCTTTAGCAGCAGCCATCACATTGGATAGGGCTGGTAACACTCTAACTTGTGGGCTCTGCCGATAAGGTCGGACGTATTTGACCACGTGTTTAACGACCCCAGTCCCAGAAAATGGCGAACGGGCAGTCGTATTGACCAGTTTTACTAATGGTCCCAAAGTTGAAGTGGGGGAGGCCCACTCAACTTTGCTGTAGGGGGCGTTGGCTGGTAAGGGAGTCGTCGGCATAGTGGTGAAGTCTGTCTGAGCATTAGCATTTTTAATAAAAGCCGTAGCGTAAGGTCCTAACCCAGAAATTAAATTGTAGCGCAGATCACGGCGATCAGTTAGATAGGAGCGGGTGGCCTCAGAATCAGTTCGTTGTTGCGTAATGGTCGCTGCTTGGCTAATATTTTGACTAAGGATGTCGGGGTCATGGGCCTGACCATTGGACCAGTATGTAGAAAATGTGCTCATTTCGCCAACGACCGGATTATTCTGAGGCGTAGTGTGCCCGGTAACGTTTTGACGATAGTGATCGATAAAGTAGCCATAGGCAGCCTCGTGGGGCATTAAATTATCGGTTGTCTTTGCTTGGGCGCCTTGAATAGCAATTGGTAAGGTTACGACTGCTACAGAAACGGAGATTAGAACCCTTTGCAACCAGGAATGCTGATTCATCTTCATAAGAAATTCCACCTTTCATCCGACTCGGAGGTTAACGTCAAGGTACAAGGCCAATGTATCAAACATTTTGACTATTGTCAGTAGGGTTAACGAAATTGATACATAAACCATACATAAATAGTACGTTATCAGTGAATGATATCTGGTAAAAGCGGGTTCATAAATTGATAAATACAAGTGGGACGACCAGCAGTTTTTTTCAAAAAGGCGTTACATGTGGTAACGCGAGCTAATTAAAAGCGTGCTACATCAACTCGTAGCACGCTTTTTTACAGCTTAAATCAGGATGCCATTACAATGGTCGACTTCGTGTTGAATAATCTGGGCGACAAATCCGGTGAAAGTCTGACGTTGTTTCTGGAAGTTTTGATTCAAAAAAGTAACGTCAATCGTTTTAAATCGGTGGGTTGTTCGCTCACCTGACAAAGAAAGACAGCCCTCTTGTGTATCGTAGGGCCCAGCCATTTTGGTAATCTCTGGATTAATCATCGCTACTGGTAAGATACCCATATCAACGACGATAATTCGACGGTTAACCCCAATCATATTGGCCGCCATTCCCACACAATTTTCCTGATTCGCTCGTAAGGTATCTATTAGATCAGTGATTGTTTGGCCGTCTGCTTGGGTTGCTGGTTGCGAGCGTTGTACTAGACGTGCTTCATCGTGAACAACGGATTTAATCATGGGAATCCTCCAATAAATGATATTTTTTGAGCTGTTCGTGCGTCAATTATTATCTTAGTATAGCATGAAAGTCTGCGCGATAACGTGGCGGTCAGTCCGTTAGATAATGAATGAACCGCTGTGCTGCTGGTGATAGAGTACCATGCGGATAAACTAATTGTAAGTGGCTAATGATGGGATCAGTGAACGGGCGCATGACAAAATCCGCTGTCATAAAGGGGGCAACTGACTTGGCAAAAAGGAAAGTCACACGATCTGTGTGGGCAATCATTGCCAGCAGTGTTTCAATATGCGGTGTGGAAAAACGAATATTAGGCGTGAAGCCAGCTTGTTGATAGCGCTCGCTGATTCGTTCATAAACACCGGAACCGGGACTGAGTGTTACCACATCAAAGGGGCGCAAGTCAGGGAGTTGAATGCTGGTTTGGTGGGCCAGCGGATGATCGCTAGGGAGAACGACTTTAAGTTCGTCATCGGTTAAAGTCACAGCATCGAACTGTGAGTGGTTCAGTTGTTGACTTTGAACGTCGCGTAGAATACCGAGATCAAACGATTGGTGCTGAAGCTGAGTTAAGAGGTCAGCCCCCTCTAATTCTGCCAAAGAAAAGTTAATTTGAGGATAGTCTTGCATGAATTGACTCATCTTACTGGCCAGACCGTACTGAGCCATGACGGGCACACTGCCAATCTGAATCGTACCACGCCGAAGTTCACGGTAATCTAGTAGTTCTTGCTGGAGTAATTGATACTGTGCAGTCAGCGTTTGCGCGTAACGAAAAAAGACTTCACCACTTTCCGTAATGGTTAATTGGCGTTTGTTACGTGTCGAAATTAAGGCGGTATCTAGTTCTTGTTGCATGTTCCGTAATCGTTTTGATAGCGCAGATTGTGTGATATTTAAGGCAATAGCAGCATCAGAGATATTGCGCGTTTTATAAAGTGTGATGAAACTGTAAAAATCGTCGATAGTCATTGGAGAACCTTCTTCCTATTATTCCATTTAGGCATAACATTAGTCGAAAGTTGAGTTGTTCGCAAGGATTTTGTGCCTTAAAGTGGTGATTGTAAGCAACTTATAGGAGGTAATCTGATGGTAAATGATCCTTATGATTTACGAAAAGTATTGGCCGAGCTAAAGACTCATGCCAACCAGTACCATGAGACGAATGTAGCTGTGAATCCCAATGCTGAATTGGCTGGTGTTTACCGCTATATTGGTGCTGGAGGGACGGTAAAACGGCCGACGCAAGAAGGTCCAGCAATGATGTTTAATAACGTTGAAGGCTTCTCCGATACGAAAGTCCTAATGGGATTAATGGCAAGTCGGCGACGAGTGGGACTCATGTTCCATCATGATTACCAAACCCTGGGAAAATTTCTAAATACAGCGGTTGAAAAACCAATCCCCCCAGTGATGGTTACTGACGCACCTACCCACGAGGTGGTTCACAAGGCCACTGATCCGGACTTTGATATTCGTAAACTCGTTGCAGCACCTACGAATACACCGGAAGATGCGGGGCCTTACATTACAGTGGGTGTCGTGTTGGGATCTAATATGGCCAAGACTATGTCGGATGTGACGATTCACCGAATGGTTCTAGAAGATAAAGACAAGTTAGGGATTTACATTATGCCTGGCGGTCGGCATATTGGGGCCTTTGCTAAAGAATACGAGGCCGCTAATAAACCGATGCCCATCACGATTAATATTGGGTTAGATCCGGCCATTACGATTGGGTGCACCTTTGAGCCACCAACTACACCATTGGGGTATAACGAGCTGGGGGTGGCTGGTGCGATCCGACAAGAAGCTGTGGGTCTGACCAAAGCGCTAACCGTTGATGAGAATGCTATTGCCCGTTCTGAATTCACGTTGGAAGGGTATATCATGCCCAACGAACGGATGCAAGAGGATATCAATACCCAGACAGGTAAGGCGATGCCTGAATTTCCGGGTTACGACGGTGATGCTAATCCAGCCGTACAGGTCATTAAAGTAACGGCTGTCACTCACCGGAAGCATCCAATTATGCAAAGTGTGATTGGGCCATCCGAAGAGCATGTCAGTATGGCAGGAATTCCCACCGAAGCGAGCATCTTAGAATTAACGGATCGCGCTATTCCGGGTAAAGTTTTAAATGTTTATAATCCACCTGCAGGCGGAGGAAAACTGATGACAATTATGCAGATCCATAAGGATGATGCGGCCGATGAAGGTATTCAGCGGCAAGCAGCACTGCTGGCATTTTCGGCGTTCAAAGAGTTGAAGACAGTTATTTTGGTGGATGAAGACGTTGATATTTTTGATATGAACGATGTGATGTGGACCGTGAATACGCGTTTCCAGGCCGATCAGGATTTAATGATATTACCGGGGATGCGGAATCACCCACTGGACCCGTCGGAACGACCAGAGTATGATCCGAAATCTATTCGAACGCGAGGCATGTCATCGAAGTTGGTGATTGATGGCACGGTACCCTTTGATATGAGGGAACAATTTGAACGCGCGAAGTTTAAGCCAGTTGCTGACTGGGAAAAATATTTGAAATAAAAGGGTGATGGCTGATGAAACGGATTGTGATTGGGGTGACGGGTGCGTCCGGTACGATTTACGCGATTGATTTGTTAAAAAAGTTACGGGATAAGCCAGACGTTGAAACACATTTGGTAATGAGTCCGTGGGCCACCAAAAACTTGGCACTAGAAACAAGTTATACATTAGCCCAAGTTAAAGCGTTGGCCGACTACACGTACAGTGATCGGGACCAAGGGGCTAAGATTGCTAGCGGTTCATTCCTACACGATGGGATGGTTATTGTTCCCGCTAGCATGAAAACGGTGGCTAGCGTAGCCTATGGGTTTGGCGATAATCTAATTGCGCGGGCTGCCGATGTAACTATTAAGGAACGCCGACAATTGATTATTGTCCCACGAGAAACGCCACTGAGTGTGATTCATCTAGAGAATTTAACGAAACTAGCCAAGCTAGGCGCGCAAATTATTCCACCTATTCCCGCCTTTTATAATCAGCCACAAACCATTCAAGACTTAGTGGATCATCAGACTATGAAGGTACTGGATGCATTTGGCATTCAGCAAGTGACCGCTAAGCGTTGGGAGGGAGATTAGCCGTGCCAGTTTTCAGTGTGACGCAAGCGGGCTATACGATTGAAGCAACACTAACGGTTATTGGCAAAGACCTATTAATCGTGGTCACGGGTGGCAGTAACCCACATATTGGCGATGTAACAACGTTGACAAGGGACACCCCCATTCAAACAATTAAGTATCCTAGCCATGACGGACGATTCCATAAGGATAACTTTGTAGGCGAACGGGTCGCACGAGTGGTACAGCCCAGTTTAGTTGGGAGCTGTACAGTGACGGCGGGGATTCACGTTAATCAGATCACCAAGGCCCAGATTGCCGCTTCGGCGCCGATGGGTGAAGCGCTAGGCCGCCAAATTGTGACGTGGTTGGTAGATCACCCAATTGAAGCGCCAGCACCGCAGTATTACGGTGACGATGAACAGCCGCAATAACCCCCGCACAATCAGTAAGTGTGTGACCGTGTAGGCTGGTTCTTAGCGGCGGGTAAAAATTAAGTAATGTTATCGAAGCGCATATTAGCTGAAACTTTCGCTAATACGCGCTTTTTAGCGGTAATAGTGGGCTTTAAACGCAATAAAAGACAAGTCAAGGACCCAAATTTTTGATTATGGGTTAGTTAAATAATGCGAAAGGCTGGTATAATTTTTACCGGCGAGACAATAAAGTACAAAATGTGCAATAAAACACCACTGGTAGTAGAAAAAAGCATAATCTCAACAAGATATTGGGGCTCGTAAAATAGTGAACATGCTATGATAAGCGTTGGAAAACGGTTGCAAAAGATGGGGTGAATAGAGAGATGCGTGTGGGAATTCAGACCGAATCAAAGCTTATGAGTCAACTGCATCCTCTGGCTACCTTAATCTACTTCGTGGCATTATTTACGTTGCTGCTAATCATTAATCACTTGTTGCTGACGGTTCTGCTGTTTGCCAGTTTAGTCGGACTGTGTCGTTGGTATTTGGGACAGCACCAAGTTGGCCAGCTACTTAAGGGAGTCAGTTCGCTGATGATACTTGTTTGGGGACTTAATATCTTGCTAAATCAAGCGGGCCCGGTCTGGTGGCAGTGGTCAGTCGGCCCCTTGACCTTTCGACTAACTAAAACGGCGGTGCTGTATGGTGGGACAATGGCGTTGTCGCTGGGCGGAATGATCCTGGCATTTGTCTGGTTTAATCAGATTATGACCACCCCAAAACTAAGCTATCTCTTGTTTCCCGTCGTACCGCGATTGGCCATGCTGCTGACCATCTCCTTACGCATGGTGCACCTCTTTACTGTGAAGTTTCGACGATTGGTGATGCTTCAAAAGACACGTAATGTTGTTGTCAGCGAAGGCTCGTGGCGCCAGCGGTTACAAAAAACGGGGCAATTTTTACGCATTTTATTGATTGACTCGGTGTCTTCAGCTATGGAAACCGCTGTGTTGATGGAAGCCCGTGGATTTGGCGCACATAAACGAAGCCATTACCGCACTTTTCGGTGGACGACAGTCGATACGGTATTTACAGTGGGGAGTGTTGGTTTGTTTGCCATTAGCTTGTATTTGCGTGTCTTGGGCTGGGGGTGGACCACTGACGTTCGACAGTTCTTATGGTGGCAGAAGACGGATGGGTGGTTTGTCTTACCGCTGGCGATTTTCTTAGGCGTACCCGTTATTGGAGAGGTGGGTTATCGATTATGTCAGAATTAATAGAAGTGACTCATCTGACTTTTACCTATACTGGACAAACGGTACCTGCCTTGAAGGACGTGTCGTTAGCAGTTCACGCAGGTGAATTTATAACGTTAGTGGGGGCGACTGGCAGTGGCAAAACAACCCTGCTTAAACAGCTCAAACATGAGCTGTGGCCGGCCGGTGAGCGGACTGGTAGTTTAACTTTTCGGGACACGGCTATTCAGGCATTATCGCCAGTCGAGAGTGCCCAACAGATTGGGTATGTTGCCCAAGATCCGCAAGTACAGCCGATAATGGCGACCGTCATGGAAGAATTAGCCTTCCCATTAGAAAACTTAGGTTATTCGACGGCAACAATTAACGATCGCATTGCCGAAATTGCGAACTATTTAGATTTGAATCATCTGTTACAGCGTGCGATTGAAACGTTGTCGGGTGGCCAATTACAATTGGTTAATTTGGCTTCAGTACTGGCACTGAAACCACAAGTGATTCTGTTGGATGAACCAACGGCACAGTTGGATCCCACGACCGCTCAGAAATTTTTGAATATCTTACAGCAAGTGCATGATGAGTTGGACTTAACCATTGTTTTGACAGAACATCGATTGAGTCGGGTGATGGCGCTGACTGATCGGGTTGCCTTATTGGCTAATGGGCAGGTCCTAACGGTTGCTGAGCCGACACCAGCATTACAACAGATGGCGGCAACGCCAGCTTTGCAAGCCTTTGTGCCGCCGGTTCCTCATTTTTTTCTTGATCACAATCTAGCTGTTACGCCACTACCACTTAGTGTAACGATGGGACGGCGAGCGTTAAGACAGTCTAGTTGGCGGTTTCAAGCCGTGACAACGCGGCAGCCAGCACAATCGGGGCCACGTGAGTCTGTATTGGTCGCTACCGGTGTTTCTTTCCGTTATCCGACAACCGGTGATATTTTACACCAGGTTGAGTTACAAGTAGCGACTGGGGATTGGTTAGCAATTATTGGCAAGAATGGTTCAGGTAAGTCGACGTTGCTGACTGTTTTGGCGGGATTGCAGAAGCCACAGCACGGTAAGGTTCGCTTGAATCAGCAGGTTATTTGGCGGATGAAGAATCAAGATCGCGTCTTACAAGTGGGCTACCTTTCTCAGAACCCCACAGAACAATTTAACGGTGATAGTGTACGTGAAGAACTCACCGCACAGGCACAATTACGAGGCACATCCGTTGCCCAGCGGGTGGACCAAATGCTGATTCGTTGCCATCTAACCGCCGTCGCTGATCAAAATTCGTTTGATCTGAGCGGTGGTCAACAGCAATTGTTGGGGCTGGGGTTGGCGTTGATGACGGAACCGCAAGTTTTACTACTAGATGAGCCAACTAAAGGACTGGATCCGGATACCAAATTAAGAATCGGCCAGTTACTCCAGCAAGCTCACGAAACAGGTTTGACGATCATCATGGCGAGTCATGATATGGATTTCTCGGCCCAGTTTGCGGACACGTGTACGTTTATGTTTAACGGCCGGGTGAACCCGCCACAAGCAACGCGTTTATTTTTCACGCAGAACTTTTTAGCAACGACGGCGGTTAATCGGCTATTACGGCAACAAGTACCACAAGCGTTATTTAGTCAAGATGTGGTTAGAACCGATAAAGGAGGTGAGTAACAATCGGACAGCATGGATGGTGGCAGAAAAATTGGAATTGGTTAATTCCGGTCGGGTTAATGCTCGGCTTATTGGCGGGGATGTTGCTATTAAAAGGACATCACTTCTTATGGTTTAGTTTTGGATGTTTGGTTTGCAGTCTACTTCCCGCCTATTGGCATTTTGAAAAGTGCCAACTTGGCACACGATTATTGGTTTTTTTAGCGGTAATTGTGGCCTTGGGCGTAATTGGGCGCGTCCCATTGGCGGCAATTCCCAACGTCCAGTTAACCAGTTTCGTTGTCATTGTGAGTGCCGTTAGTTTGGGCCCTGAGTTAGGGTTTGTATCAGGATCGATGATGGCTTTAGTGTCTAACCTGTTTTTGGGTCAAGGGCCATGGACACCTTGGCAGATGCTAGCCTGGGGGCTAATGGGATTGACCACGGGGTTACTTGGTCGGACGTCACTCAAAAATCAACTATGGGTGATGGTTATCTGGGGGGCACTGTGGGGGTTTTGGTTCGGCTGGATCATGGATTTGTGGTATGCCTTGGCTTATGTGCGGCCATTGCGACCGGCTAGCTTCATTCTATCGTTTACGGCTAGTTTAGTGTTTGATGCCATGCACGCGGCAACCAATGCGATAAGTTTGCTGTTTTTATATGTACCTTGGCGCAAAGTGATGGATCGTTTGATTACCAAATACACTATTTTATAAAAGGGGATTCTATTATGTTTAAGAATAAAGTAATTGCAGTTTCATTAACCACGGTCATGGCCTTAGGGGCAGTTGTTCCAATGGTCGACGCTAACGCTGCGAGTGTTAAAGTGGCATCTAAGAGCTCACAAAAGAGTAAGCAAAAGGCCCTCTATACATACGCAAAGAAAATGTTGAAGCAAAACAAAGATGGCCTTTCCAGTAAGGCTAAGATTTTCAGTAAGTCTGCTTTCCCAACGACTGGGGCGGCATCCGGTTATTCTGACTTCTTGTTGGGCTTGAAGAAGCAAGGCTATAAGTTTACGAGTGCCAACAAGAAGTTGGTTAAGAAAAATTTAGTTGTTTCTAGCAAGAGCGATCCGGCAACCTTGGCGAACGCAATCATCGGATTACAAGCCATCGGGGTCAATCCAACTAAGTACACGCCAGCTGGCGCCAAAAAGAGTCTGAACTTGGTCAGCACGTTATACAAAACGTCTATGAGCAAGCAAACAGTTAATGTTCAAAGTGAAGCCTTAGTAGCCGTATCTTCAAATAAGACGTTTAAGCAACCCAGCAAAGCGAAGTTCTCCAAGTCTTCACTTAGCTTAAAGATTGCCAAAAATAAACAATCCAATAACGGTTGGGCATACAATAATACGGCGGCTAGTGTTGATAGTGATACTACGTCAACTGTCGTTAATGCGTTGACAATGAGCAAGAGCAAAAACAAGACCGTTACGGCTGCAACAAAGGCTGGTCGGAGCTATTTGAAGAAACATATTTACAAGAGTGGGGCCTTTGGCTACACGTATGCTGGTAAGGAAAATCCAAATGCCAATTCAACGGCTGAAGGGATTCTAGCTTTGGCCACGAACAAGACGGCCTTTAGCTTTATCAACAAGAAAGCCATCAAGAGTGGTCAGACGGCAACGCCATTGAAGGCCATGTTCAGTTACGTGAAGTCCGATGGTTCAATCAAAGGGGCTTACAGTATGGTCTTAGCTTACGGGCAAGTGAGTGTGGCCACTAATGCTTATCATAACGGGTCATACACGAGTAAATTAGCTTATACGTTTAAGTAATCTTACCTAGTCAGGAGCGACGATCATGAGGAAAACGAAAGGGATTATTGCGGCAGTCATTGTCACCATTTTGCTGATTGGTGGAGCGTTGGCATTTCAACAAAGTCACGCCAATCAGGCCAGTGAGGACGTGACGGCGACCAGTCAGACGGCGTCCTCTTCATCGCAGGCAGTTAGTGCAACCAGTCAAAGCCGTCTTAGTCATAAGCGCCGGTCTTCGTCAGCAACCAAGAAGGCTAAAAAATCAGCGACTAAAACCAAAAGTAATACCAGTTCGACTAGTGATCGTCAGCAATCGTCTAAGTCTCAGGTGGGTGCCCATTCAACGACGGCAACTAGTTCATCGGCTAAGAAGCAGGCGACCACGAAAAAATCAGTAGCAACGACTTCTAAGCCGGCACGTAAAGCTAAGTCAACAAAGACAACAGCGACCGAAAAGAAAGTCTATTTAGTGGTTAGTGGCTATAAGAAGACCTTTTTTAAGGGAAATGTGACTATTCATGGAAGTGCCACCGCATTTTCTGTGTTGCAGGCTTCCAAGCTAAAAGTGGTTTATCAAAATGGGGCGTCTGTCTATGTCAGCAGCATTAATGGATTAGCGCAAAACGATGTCAAAGTCGGGAGCGGTTGGAAATATAAAGTGAATAACAAATTCATTGATAAAGCGGCCAATTTAAAGCGAGTATCAGCAGGCGATCAGGTTCACTGGTACTTTACGACAGCTGGTTATTAAAATTATCTGTATGTAAGTAAAAATGGTATTCTCAGAAGCTAACATTCTGAGAATACCATTTTTTATTAAGGCTGGTGAGTTTAATCAGTGGGCGTTGAAGTAAAGCAACCACTAACTGTGTAGACCCAGTGATCAGTCGGGTGGTTGATTGCCATATGTGATGATTCGGCAGCCCAGGTGTTTTGGGAGACCAACTGATTAATCTGGCTAATTCGATTTTGTTGTCTAAATTGTGACGGGGTTATTCCCAAGGTTTGTTTAAAGACTTTGGTGAAGTAGCTAGTCTGGGAAAAGCCTAGTTGCGTGGCAATTTGGTGAATTGGGATCAGCGTCGTGGCTAACTGTTTTTGAGCCAATGTAATTTTTTGGGTATTCACGTAGGAAACGAAATTTGTTTGTAAATATTTTTTAAACAATCGACTAAGGTATGAGGGGGATAAGTAGGCGACCTTAGCCACCTCATCGAGAGACAACGATTGGTGAATGTGGTCATGAATGAAATGAAGTGCCTGATTCATGCTACGGTAGGCATCATCGTTGATGAGTGGTGTATTGAGCGGTACTAGAGACGCCTTTGTTGTGGTTGCTGCATTAGCGTGTACTAACAGCTGATAGAAATGGCTGATTTGGTTTAATTGGGTAGAATCTAGTGCCGCCCAAACTTGGATCGTGTCATTAGCGTGTTCTGCGAAGATCTGCCGTAGCGTATCAATTAGGTAGGTGCGCGCAAAGCGAAGCTGCTGAGCTGAAACGTTTGTAGTATCACACAAAATGACGCCCCACAAGCAATGGTCAATGCCCACCGGGAAGAGTGCGGTCGTTGTGAGCGATAATGCTGTTAGTTGGTGTTGATTGGTGGTTACGTCGGTAGCCACCGTGTCGTCTTGTATAAGGACACCAGTAAAGCTGTAAAAAAGCGTCTTGATCTGTGTCAGACCAGTGAACTGTGCCAGACCATGGGCCAAGTCGTGATTATTTTTAGCTGTTGCCGAAAAAAAGGGCATAAAGGGAGCCTCCACAAATAAGATTTGTTAGAGTCCCCGTTGACCCTGTGATGTATCCGTTAACATCTAAGCCAATTGTAGTAAATTCTTGTGCGAATTTCAAGAATCACAGTTGGATTGGTAATAACTGGCGGTGCCATCAGCCAATATTTCTAGGACCTGTGACAAATTTGATGACTTTTATTAAAAAATAGGAGAGTCAATCTTAGATCGATAAAAGCGCTTACGTGTCACGGTATAATGGACTTAAAATAATAATCAATGAGAAGGCAAAACGATGTATATGGCAAAGGTAGTTGGTAGTGTTGTTTCGACGGTTAAAGACCCGTCATTAATTGGTCGCAAACTAATGATTGTTCAACCGATCAATTCTGACGGCCAGGCTGTTCGTCACCAAGAAGTTGCAGCGGACGCCATTGGGGCTGGTGTCGGCGAGTATGTTTTGTTAGTGCGTGGTGCAGGGGCACGACAGGTTCATCAAGGTGAAGCACGAGATGTTAATGATTGTGCGATTGTAGGGATTATTGATCGGTTTGACCGTTAGATGAGTGAATTCGGAGGGGTAGATGTGGCTGGACGACCGTATTATTTTGCTAAAGGTCTAATGATTCGCAATTCTATTTGTGCAGCCCCAATAGATAGGCAATGGGGACTGGCCAATGGTGCGGTGAGTCGGTGGGATTGCGATTTTCACCGGCAACACGCCCGCTACGTTGGTCTAGACATTGTGGGCTCAGCTTATGTGTCTACACGGGGATGTACCGCTAGAGGCTCGTTAAGCGTGGCAGATGACGATATGATTTCTGGCTTACAGCGGCTGGCGACAACGATTCATCAGCAAGGTGCAAGGGCAATTTTACAGCTCGTTCATGCTGGGCAGCGAGCGATCGCTGTAATGCCTGATGATCAGTGGGTTGCGAGGGGGCCCAGTTCGAGCAACACGCCATCAATTCACGCTTTGTCGGTCGCGCAATTGGCAATGATAATCGAGCAGTTTGGACAAGCAACCCGTCGCGCCATGGCCGCGGGCTTTGATGGTGTTGAAATCCACGGTGCCAATCATTTTCTATTGCAGCAATTTATGTCGCCACTGACTAATCAGCGAACGGATAGTTATGGTGGTAGCTTGGTGAATCGGTTACGTTTACCGATACAAATTGCCCGACGAGTTTTACAGGAAGCTCAGAGTAGTCAGCGACCATTTATAGTGGGTTATCGTTTATCTCCTGAGGAACGGCTCACTGGGGGCCTAGAATTAAGTGATCAGTTATTCTTGATGCGCTGTTTGGCAGCATTACCGGTCGATTATCTTAGTTTATCATTACATCATTATTGGCAGTTGCCCTTAACGTTAAAGAGTCCGCGGCCAACGGCTGTTTTAGCTAAGCGATTCATTCCGCAAGTCCCTTTGATGGTAGCCGGAAAAGTCGTTAGCAGCCGCGATCTAAACCAGCTGGCTGATTGGCAAATTGAGTTGGTTGGTGTTGGTCGGGCGTTACTTCGAGATCCACAATGGCCGCGTCGGGTACAGTCATGAAAAGTAAAAGGTATCACTAAAGCTCAGCGCTTGGCGGTACTTTTTTTGTGGTTAGAGGGGATGATGGGACATTCAATGATGAAAACGACTATAAATAACGAGAATTTTTAATCTAGCCTGCCATTTTAGCATTAGGTAAGGTACTCTAGTAGAAGAGAAGCAAATTCGGTTAAGGATTGATAATGGTGACGAAATATCGCTGGCAAGCCAGTGCCTTGGTCCTAGTGGCATTTATGCTAGGATGTAATGAATTTATGGTGGTGGGCGTCTTATCAGATATTGCGCGTTCACTGCGGGTAACGGTCGCAACAGCCGGGTATTTGGTGACTATTTTTGCGGTTGTGTATGCGGTAAGTACCCCGCTCATTACAATTTTAACGAATCGGTTTGGCCGTTATCCGCTGCTGATGACATTGATGGTTATTTTTTTGATTGGGGCAAATTACAAGTTTAATCCGAACAAGCCCGGAATCTTTCAATGGCAGTC
>OMJG01000213.1_pt1 | contig 44712 bp, 42 predicted proteins | sample 1646431 | NCBI WGS metagenome assembly OMJG01 (sample SAMN03771674, study PRJEB25209) | food metagenome | isolation source: Cotija cheese | place: Mexico:Jalisco,Michoacan | collected 2011-12-12
AACGATTTCCCTTGTCAAAATTATTTTGCAGCGTTTGCGTCTTTGAGACCGTATTGGATGTTTCAATGATTCCTAGTGAAACCTAGTTAAAATTATCGGATTTTTGAGATTTACAAGAACTTCTGATGTATTTTTGTACTACTTAAAAGAGAGGGTCAAAAGGATGGTCAAGGACAAAAAAAAGAAAACATCCTATGCTCAGGATACTCTCTAAAAACTGATAAATCAGCGCTTTTCTTATTCTGCAGCGTTTGTGTCTTTGAGACCATACTCAATATTGATATGATTTCTGGTAGTCTTTAATCGAACTTTATTTCTTTGTTCGTTCACTAACACACTCTGATGCGTCCCCTTTCATACGACTAAGGAAGGTCAAAAGGATGGTCATTTTTATGACTAAAAAACTTCGCCAGTATATTAAGGAATATTGTTTTATCAGTATGTTTAATAAGTGAATGGTACTTCCAAAAATCAAAAGGTTTTAGACACTTCCAAAGTTGAGGTGTCTTTTTTGAATAAACATAGGAATTCTGTTAAATACGAAAAAGAACTAACCCTCATAAAAGAAAAATTCAAAAAATAAGTTAATTAGAATTACATCTTTTGATACTACAATAAAAATCATTCTTCTAAAAAATATTATTTAATTATTGCGTATATTTGTATTGACTAGAAAAACATGGTTCGCTATAATTGGGTTGTTCAAAATATTTTAAACAAGGAGGAGGGTACTTTGATTATTGATAAAGAAATAGTTCTATCAGCCATGAAACAAAAGAATATAAAAACCCAAACAGAACTAGCGGAACGACTACAAATGAGTAAAAGTCAATTGTCTCAAATGTTATCCGAAGGTTTTTCTCCTTTAAAAACTAATGTTGTCAAACTCACTAATGAGTTAGGACTATCCTATGCAGAAATACTTAAAGAAGAATTGAGTGATACAATGACTACAACTATAGTAAAAAAACATGCAACTAATAATAAACAGCTAGAATTATTTAACGATGATTCATTAGACAGATTTAAATACAAGCTAGATGAGTTTATTGATATTCAAAATACTACTCCAAAACGCGATTACACGCTTGTAGAAACATTTGCTGGTGCAGGAGGTCTATCCTTAGGTTTGGAAAAAGCTGGATTCAATTCTGTTGCAGATATTGAAATAGACTCTACAGCATGTAGTACTTTAAAATTAAATCGCCCTAATTGGAATGTGATTGAAGGAGATATTAATACTATTGCTCAAAATGGTATCTTTAATCATGAGCAGTTTACTTTTAGAGGAGAACTAGACGTATTGTCTGGCGGTTATCCTTGTCAAAGTTTTAGTTATGCTGGCTTACGTCAAGGACTGAATGATACTAGAGGTACTCTATTTCATCCTTATTCACAATTATTAGTACAACTGCAACCTAAAATGTTTATAGCAGAAAATGTAAAAGGTCTTTTGAATCATGATAATGGCCGTACATTAGAAACTATGATAGAAATTTTCGAGGATTCAGGTTACCAAGTATTTTGGAATATACTGAATGCTTGGAATTATGGAGTTGCACAAAAAAGAGAGCGGATTGTCATTATTGGCATTAGAAACGACCTTTTTGAACAACAACAATATTCTTTTAAATTTCCTAAAGAATATACCTATCAACCTGTTCTAAGGGATGTATTAAAAGATGTTCCGAAAAGTGAAGGTGCTTCTTATCCAGCGTCTAAAATAGAAGTCCTTAACTTAGTCCCTCCTGGAGGATGTTGGGTTAACTTGCCTGAAAATGTTGCTAAAAGTTACATGGGTGCATCCTATCATTCTGGTGGTGGTCGAAGAGGAATGGCTAGACGCTTATCTTGGAATGAGCCTTCTCTAACGTTAACTACATCACCCGCGCAGAAACAAACAGAACGTTGCCATCCTGATGAAACTCGTCCATTTACTGTTCGAGAATATGCAAGAATACAAAGTTTCCCAGATGATTGGGAGTTTGCTGGAAGCACAAACAATCAATATAAACAAATTGGAAATGCTGTCCCGGTAAATCTTGCGGAAGCTATTGGAAAATCTGTAGTAAATTATCTGAATCAATTTTAAAATATCAAAAACTAGTACACTAAAAAGGTACTAGTTTTTTTAACTACTCTTCAATTCCTTCAATATTTTTTAGTTGTTCAGCCAAAGCTTTGATTGTTTCGTCAAGAAGCTCAGTACTATCAAATTCATTAGCTATATCTCCAATACCATCAGTTAGCTTTTGATAAAAATCTTCATCTCCTGTTAAATGATACCAAAAATCTTTTCCAGCTAAGACTGTATAGTCCTCTGCTAACGTTCTATAAAACGCACTTAATTCGCTGTCTTCGCCATAAAAAACACCTACGACACAATCCATATTTGCAATAGGAATATTATTAGTACGAGCTAAATTAATCGCTGATTTAAAATGATTTTGAATTGTAGTCACATCATCATAATTAATTGTTTGAGGGCCAGCTTTAATTTGACAGTATTTTTTTCTTCCATCTATTTTATCAATAAATTCTATGTCCATTCCAGTCGTAGTAGAGCCATATCCTTCCAGAGTTTTATTGATAAATTTTTGAAGGTTGGAACCGAATGAAGTATTAATTGAAGTACCTAAAACTCTTGGATATATTAATGCCTTCGAAACACTTTCAGGATCATCGTTCCCTGTTAAATAATTTGCTAAATACTTGTTCAGAAATGGATTCACGTTAAAGTTGTTTATGTTTTTTAACTTTTCTGTATTTTTAATATGATTCTTAGCAATTACTTCTCTAAAAAAGTCTTTCGCCTTTTCAATGATTTCATCATTGTTTTGTGCTTTTTCAGTCATTTTCTTCACCTCGTTATTTTCTTATAATTTGAGTATACCCTTTTGGTTATTTCATGTATAGGTTTCCATGTGCATAAATATAGTAAAACACTCTTTCATTCTTGTCAGTTATACATTCTAATAAATGATTAACTATCTTTTTGAATCTCTTTTATTCACTTGCTTCATCCAGTTAAAAATTATTTTTTATATACTTATATTCCTTCATAGCATTTGAGAGGGTATAATTAAATTTAAAATTAGGTATATCGGAGATAACTAGATGACGAAATTTATAGATAAAATTAATGAACTAGAAAGAATAGAAATTACCAAGTATTATACAGAATTTAGAGATGGTTTTAAAGAAATCCATGATTGGGCAAAATCGGAAGGATTTTTAAATGAAGCAAAATTAGCAAAATATGAAATTGATATTTGTTCACTTATCGAAAAAAAACCAATTCTTTCGAATAATAAAAGTGACACTAGATTTGTTCCCGAATACAGTATTACAGGCATTGGAAATGTTCCTGAAATTACAGCTTTCACTGATGAACAATTTTTATATTATGAAAGAAGAATGATTGAAACTGATAATATTTTTTTAAAAGTAAGATATTCAGATTTTCTTTTTGAGTATGGGAGTGAAAAAGTAACGAGAAAAAAATATCAAATTTCACAATTTTTACTTGCATCACTTGTAGAAAGTTGTAGAAAATATCAGACTGTACATGAGGATAGTAATTTTATTTTATCTATATCAAGATTAGTTGAGGTTTCGCTTTCTATGAATAATAAAAAATACCTGCAACAAGCTATTCAACTAATACATTCACAATTAATTGAATCGAGGGATATAGATAATTCGATATGGGCTTGTAATCTTTCTCAATTAGTAAGAATCATTTTAGATTCTAAATTTAAAGGTTACATTTCAGAAGAACTTTACACCTGTACATTAACAATATTGACAAATCTTAAAAACAAATGTTTTGAAAATCATGAGTATCATTTTTATAGATTATTTATTGAGGAATCTATAGCTCTTGGAAAGTTTGAGGCATACAATACAGAACAAATACAAAACCTCCGTCTGGATATTGGAAAAAGCTATGAATTAGAGGCTGAGTATCAAGGCGGGAGACAACAAAAAAGCTCATTAACAAAAGCTTTTAACTTAGAACAAGCACTTGAATACTATAAGAATATGGGAGAAACAGAAAAAATTAATGACTTAAAAGTTTTAATAAAGCAAACTTATGAAACATATCAACAAAGTGATGAAATGGCAACAATAAAAATTCCTTTTACAATTCCTACAGACTATATCGATAATTGTATTTCACCTTATATTATTTCTAACATTCATGAATCTCTTGATAAGCTTGCAAAAAGTGACGAATTTATTCCAAATGTCAGTATAATTAAGCAGCAACAATCACTTCAAGAAGCAGATAATAATTTTTTTAATCTTGTCTCAAAAAGTATAATTCATGGTGGAAACAAAATCGTAAACGCAGAAACTAAAGAAGAGTCAAAAAAGTTCATTTTCATTACTAGTTATGTACAAGAATTGACACTAAATTTAGAGATTTTTTTAAAGGCTATTTTTGAAAAATTGATAGAAGAACATAGCCTTTCTGCCGATCATCTTATGGAAAAATTTGATTCATGGAAAATGCTTGATGAGAGAAACTACCCTCTTGTAAAAGCAGGAATTGAAAATTTTTTTAAAGAAGACTATGTTAGCTCTATTCATATTTTAGTTCCTCAATTTGAATCTACATTTAGACGGTTTCTTGCTAAATTGGGATTCGCAACTACATCACTCAAAAAAGATATGGTTCAGTATGAAATAACATTTAACGAATTTTTAGTTAAAGATTACATTAAAACTTTTCTAGGAGAGGATATTCATACTTTAATTCAAATAATTATGGTTGAACCAATGGGTCTTAATCTACGAAATGAAATTGCACATGGTCTAATTAAACAATCTGACATTACGAAATCAAAATGTATCTTAGTTATTTATCTATTTTTAATTTTAACAAGATACGATGATAATAAAGAGTAATCTTTTTATATTTCACCCTTATAATCAAATAGAAATCACAACATTTTTTTGGACACTTCATATTGGGGTGTCTTTTTTATTTACAAGGAGATGATAAGAATAACAAATCTTACTTTAGGAAGCCTCTTTGACGGTATCGGTGTCTTCCCTCTTGCCGCTCAAAAACAGGGCATTACACTATCATGGGCAAGTGAAATCGAAAAAGCACCGATTCGTATTACAAAGAAACAGTTTCCCCATATGATTCATTTAGGAGATTTAACCAAACTACATGGTGGAAAAATTCCACCGGTTGATATTGTCACGTTTGGATCCCCTTGTCAGAACCTCTCAACCATTGGAAATCGTGAAGGATTAGCTGGCAAAAAATCCAATTTATTTTATGAAGCTATCAGAATTATTGAAGAAATGAGGGATGCCACCAATGGAAAGTATCCAACTCTCGCTATTTGGGAAAACGTCATGGGAGCTTTTTCATCGAATGACCGGATGGATTTTAAGGCCGTCTTGGAAGCCTTCGTTCAAACCGAAGTTCCAATTCCTCCCTCTCGTCAATGGGCAAATGCCGGTATGGTGCGAGGGAGAAATGTTGATGTGTGTTGGCGAGTCCTTGATAGTCAATATTGGGGTATCCCCCAACGACGCCGAAGAATCTTTCTCGTCGCAGATTTTAGAGACTTCCGTGTCAGAGAAATATTATTTGACACCCAAGGAATGCAGTCGCATCTTGAAACTTGCGACCAGAACAGGTTGTCGTCCCCCAAAGACAATCGAAGCCTTACTACTAAAGCAGGGCGGCAACTATTCCTCTATCCCTTCCAAGAGCGCCGAATGCGTACGTATGCAAAAGAAAAAAATACCAAAGGATTCGTCTCCAGTTTCGGACAATCAACTGACCCTTTTCCCACTCTCTTAGCAGGTACTGTTGATACCTTTGCTTATTGGCAAGAAGGATTTGAAACTGAAGGGTTTGTTCGGAAGCTCATTCCACTTGAATGTGAGCGAATCATGGGTTTGCCTGAAAATTGGACACAATATGGATTTGATAATCAATTAATCAGTGACTCTGCCCGATACAAAGCACTAGGAAACTCTATCGTTGTTCCCTGTGCGGAATTTATTTTGTCGAATGTCGCAAAGGTCTATGGTAAAGGAGAATCGTATGGTTAAACACGCGAACGCTTAAACGCTGCCCAACAATTATTATGTACCAATTCAATCAATCAGTTGTCTGCGGCGATGCATAACTTCCAATTTTTACAACATATTGACGGCCGAGAAGTGCGTGGACGTCAAGCAATCGCAGAACAATTGATGGAAGTCGAAGAATACCTACTGATTGTTAAAAATCAAATACAAACTATTCGGAATTTATACAAGGAGAAATAAAAATGGATAACACAATTCAAGTATACGTCACCAACCTTAGTCGATTTGAGTATGACGGACTAATTATTGCCGCTTGGTTCACCCTACCTGTTTCTTTGGATGAACTAAGAGAAAAGCTACAATTGGAAACAGATGAAAGTTATGAAATTGAAGATTGGGAAGCCCCTTTCCGATTAACAGACGATGGGGATATTCTCACACTCAATCGTTTAGCGCTTTTAATCGAGGAAAACTGTCACTATGACTTATTTCCTTATTTAGATGAATTGATTGACTTAGATGTCTTTGAATCTCATGAGGATGGCTTAAAGCGATTAAATCATTTCGAGCACTTTGAAGAAAAGCCAACTGATCCAGATATTTTGGAAGATACCTTTGAGTTATCCGATGGCACCTATTTTACCATTTAAAGCAGTTTGACTAATCCAATAGTTGAGCTGCTTTTTTGTTTGGAAAGGAAGTGTATCAATGAGGAAAATCTCACGTTCCCCGCCGATCACAACAACAATTTTTAAGCTTATTTCAATACAAAATTTTGAATGAAAAGAGGAAAAACAATGGAATTAAAACACGTAGTACCGATTATGAAAGACACATTTGGACACTTAGAATTTGCGGGCGAAGGAAATGTTGAACAACGACGCATCAATGGTCGTTTAGCTACTGTTTCTCGTAGCTATAACCTATATTCAGATATACAACGTGCTGATGATATTGAGGTGATTTTACCTCATACAGCCGGAGAAAAATTCTTTGAAGTGGAAGAATCGGTCAAATTGATTAACCCACGCATTATCGCAGAAGGTTATAAGATTGGCGAACGAGGATTCACGAATTACATTTTACATGCAGACGATATGGTCAAAGCCTAAAGGAGGAAAATACACATGAGATTAGCACAAGGAATTATTATCGACAAAGAAAAAACGTTTGGACGGTTGAAATTTTCTGCACTACGTCGGGAAGTTTTTCTAAACAATGAAGATGGCAGTGTATCAACTGAAGTCAAAGAACGAACCTATGATTTAAAATCACGTGAACAAGGACGAATGATTCAAGTCAGTATTCCCGCTTCAATTCCATTACGAGAATTTGATTACAATGCTGAAGTGGAATTAATCAACCCAATCGCAGACACCGTAGCCAATGCGACTTATCGTGGGGCGGATGTTGATTGGTACATTAAGGCCGATGATTTGGTTCTAAAGAATAAAACCACACCGAAAATTGAGCCAAAGAATAAACAGGGATAGCCCATGAAACTCTTACAAAGAAAAGGAAAACGAATCAGACCAAGCGATAAACACTTGGTCTTTCAGTTTTTCTTTGGTGCTATATTAAGTTGTTGGTTACTTGCATTTTTTCCCTTTCATCTGGCTTTTTTCAGTCGAACTACTTGGCAACTAGAGGAATTTAAACAACACTTTTTCAGTCCCTATGGTAGTCTATCACTCGTCTTCTCACTTCTTACTGTTGGTTTTCTCCTCTATTTACTGTATCGGTATGGGTTCGATTATTACAAGAGTTTAACTCATCGTCAAAAACTCGCTCGAATGATTCTAGAAAACGGATGGTTAGAAACAAAACAAGTGGAAGAATTTCAACTCTTTGAAGATTCCCCTGCTAAAAAGAAAGAAAAAATCAGCTACTTTGCTAAGTTCTACTATCGAATGCACAACGGACTGATTGTTATTACTGTTGAAATCACATTAGGTAAATACCAAGATCAATTGTTACGCTTAGAGAAGAAATTGGAATCAGGCTTGTACTGTGAGCTAGTCGATAAAGAACTCAAAGACTCTTTTGTGGAATACACCCTACTCTATGACACGATTGCCAATCGAGTTTCAATTGAAGAGGTTTCTGTGAAAGATGGGGCTATGCAATTGATGAAAAATTTGGCGTGGGCTTTCGATTCTTTGCCTCATATGTTGATTGCAGGTGGAACCGGTGGTGGGAAAACGTATTTCATTCTTACGATTATTGAGTCCCTTCTTCAAACCAACGCCAAGCTGTTTATCCTTGATCCCAAAAATGCCGATTTAGCGGACTTAGGAACAGTGATGGATAATGTCTATTACCAAAAAGAAGAAATATCTGCATGTATCGATGATTTTTATGCTCGCATGATGGCGCGTAGTCTCGATATGAAGAAAATGCCTCATTATAAAACAGGCGAAAATTACGCTTATCTAAACCTAGAACCAAACTTCCTTATTTTTGATGAGTATGTGGCGTATATGGAAATGTTGAGTGCTAAAGAAAATATGGCAGTCATGAATAAATTAAAACAAATCGTCATGTTAGGTCGGCAAGCGGGATTCTTTATTATCTTGGCTTGTCAGCGACCGGATGCAAAATACTTACAAGATGGGATTCGTGATCAGTTTAATTTTCGTGTGGCACTTGGGCGTATGAGTGAGCTTGGGTATTCCATGATGTTTGGAGATGTCGATAAAGATTTCTTTTTAAAACAAATTAAAGGCCGAGGATATGTAGATGTTGGAACCAATGTCATTAGCGAATTCTACACACCACTTGTTCCTAAAGGACATGATTTTTTAGAAACGATTGGTGCCTTGTGTCACTCGAAACCATTAGTAAAAAAGGAGGAATCTGAAGATGGAGTTTGATGATTGCATTTATCGTTTGTATGAACTTTCAAGAACTGAGAATGAAGAATTACAACAACGTTTTCACTCTCTAGCTTCTGATGTCAGTAAAAATGGGATTACTGGTTTAGTCCCTATCGAAGAAGGCGGCATTACAGATGGCGTTCCACTCACTGTGGTTCTATCTATCTTACAATCAGGGTTAGAACTAGCCACCTCTCCTTTTGACCGGACAAAAATTGAAGCCTTGTATAATGACTTACTTTCAGAAGGTATCGATGGCTATACGAAATAGCACGGATAGAAGCGGAATTTTTAAACAAACTGCGGTATAGTTAATGTAACAAGATGGGAGGAATTGCCATGTCTCACTTTACCCGTACTGTTTTTACCAGTTTGCATCCAGCCTATTTGATCCGTCAGTATATCTTTAGTGGTATTGTCACTGCGTTTTTCTATTTTTCAAGTCCTGATACTGCCCCTACTTCATTTTATGTCTTTTTAGGATTAAACTTTCTTCTCTATCCATTTGCTATGTTTGTTTATGATTCGATTGTCTCTCTTTTAATGGGGAATAATGTGTGGATTACCAGTGGCATTTTTGCCTTCATTTGGGGCTTCATCAAAATTTTATTAATTTACTTCTTTAGTGTTTTGATTGCGCCAATTGGCATCCTTATTCTGTATTTTACAAATCGTTAGAGAATTAGATTATAAAGGTCTTCCATTCGTCCCGTAGAAAAGATGTGAAGGATCGAAGGAGCCTGTGACTGATACTTTATATCTTTTAGAGGGGAAACATGAGCGTAGTCGAATGTATAAAATCAAGAATATCAACAATTTCACTGCCCATTAGTGGAAAGAACAACGTAATAAACGGAACACAGACAGAAAAAGTCATGACGGCAGCGCATAAGTCATGGCTTTTTCTTATCTGGTGGGTGTGGCTTGCCACGCCCACCTTGATTAACCCCCCCATTCTAACAGGGGGGTAGAAATACAAAAATAATAAGCAATAAAGGCTTAGGAACTTTGATACAACAAACTTTCTATCGCTTTATGAGGTGTCAACTTTTTTTGAATAGTTGACATCTTTTTTGTTCACTCAAAAAAGAAAGGAGAAGTTGTGTTGATAAACCTCAAACAACAAGTATTAGAACTAAAAGAACGGAGAAAAAACTATGGTGTATCGCAAAATAAACTAGCTACTGCAGTTGGTATCTCAAGACAATACCTTAGTGAAATTGAAACAGAAAAAGTCGTTCCTTCCAGTGAGTTACTTTCAGAATTAGATGTTCTGCTCGAACGTTTCAATCCAGAGTTACCCTTGGAAATGCTATTCGACTATGTACGGATTCGATTTCCAACCACTAATCCAGAAGGAGTGATCGAGAATATCTTAAAACTAAAAATGAAGTATATGTTACATGAGGAATACGCTTTTTACTCGTATGAGGAACAATATGTTTTTGGTGATATCGCGGTCATGGTATCTCATGATATTGAAAAAGGTGTTCTCGTAGAAATGAAAGGCAAAGGCTGTCGGCAATTTGAACATTTTTTGTTGGCACAACGAAGAACGTGGGTAGACTTCTTCCTAGATGTCTTTGCAGTAAATGGTGTTTATAAACGTTTGGATTTAGCGATTAACGATAAAGTCGGCTTATTAAATATTCCAGAACTCACGCGTAAATGTCAGAACGAAGAATGTATTTCTGTCTTTCGTAGCTTTAAAAATTATCGTTCAGGTGAATTGGTTCGCCAACATGAAAAAGCTGATATGGGTGATACGTTGTATATTGGTTCGCTAAAATCAGAAGTCTATTTTTGTATCTATCAAAAAGATTATGAGCAATATGTAAAACTTGGGATTCCATTAGAAGAGAATCCAGTCAAAAATCGTTTTGAGATTCGTTTGAAAAATGAACGTGCCTTACACGCAGTGATTGATTTATTAAACAATGGAAACGTTGGCGAAACGACCTTCTCCATTATCAACCGATATATTCGGTTTGTGGATAAAGATTCCAACAAACGTCGTAGTCAATGGAAAATTAATGCGGATTGGGCATTTTTCCTAGGAGAAAATCAGCGAAAACTAAAACTAACTTCAGAACCTGAACCCTATTCGTTTGACCGAACCTTGAATTGGTTGTCACGACAAGTCATTCCTACCTTAAAATTAGCAATGAAAATCGACAAACTCAATCAAACGAGTGTCATCCAAAATATGATTGATTATGCGGAATTATCGGATCGTCAGAAAAAGATTTTACAACAACAAACCCTTCCTGTAGAGGAAGTTATTATTAATTAAAGGAGAATGTGTGATGAACTTTGGACAAAATTTATATAATTGGTTTCTTTCCAATGCGGAATCATTAGTATTAATGGCAATTGTTGTGATTGGTGTGTATTTAGGTTTTAAAAGAGAATTTTCTAAATTGATTGGCTTCTTGATCATTGCCTTAATTGCGGTTGGCTTGGTATTTAATGCTGCTGGTGTAAAAGATGTCTTATTGAATCTTTTCAATCGTATTATCGGTGCTTAGAAGGGAATGAAACCAAATGGATATGCAAGTTTATATCTCCAACTTAGGAAAATACAACGAAGGCGAAATAGTCGGTGCTTGGTTCCAACCACCTATTGATATGGAAGAGGTCAAAGAAAAAATTGGATTGAATGATCAATACGAAGAATATGCAATTCATGATTATGAGTTGCCTTTTGAAATTGGTGAATACACACCCATTTCAGAAATTAATCGATTATGTGCCTTAATTGAAGAGATTGAGGACACAGAAATTTTGAAAGAATTAAAAGAAATTCAGAGCATGTGGTTTTCTAGTTTAGAAGACTTGATTGAACACAAAGACGATATTATCTGTTATTCAGATTGTGATTCAATGGAAGATGTAGCGACTTATTATGTGGAGGAAACAGGCCAACTTGGTGAAGTTCCTTCTAACCTTCAAAATTATATTGACTATCAATCACTTGGACGAGATATGGAGTTGGAAGGGAACTTTTTAGTTACGAGTAATGGGGTGTTTGAATATTTAGGATAGCATAGAAAAATCTAGCATACATCCTAATATTTACTAATCTTTTATATAAACAATTTCTTTCTGTTATAAAACAATTAATACCCTTTTAAAATTAATGATATAATGTTATTAATTTTAAAAGGGGTTGAGTTTTATGGATATTCCGAAATTCATTGATTACTTTATTCATGAAGAAATCGTTATCACTGACAAAGGAAAAGATATCTCTGTTATAAAAATTGAAATAAATGATGATCTGACCGTTTTCGAACAATGGGCAAGACATCTTAGAGAGCATTATTGTTCACTTGAAGAATTGGATGAACTAAGAGAAGGTACTGGTCTTTCTAGAGCTGAATTCCTTAGAGATATGAAGTTTCCCAATCCAAATTTTGGATTGGGTTCAGCAACAATGTCCGGTGATTTTTCAGAAATATTAATTGCAGATTACATTGAATACATCTTGAATTATATAGTTCCAAGAGTACGCTACAGACAAAAATTCAATCGAAATACTTCCACACAAGGAAGTGACTTAATTGGGTACAAAGTAGAGTCTATTGAAACTAATAGTATCAATGATGAAATGTTAATTGTTGAAGTAAAAGCTAGAAATAGTGAATCAAATCCAGAAGCAACTCTACAAAATGCTGTAGATCATTCTGCAAAAGACCTTGTTAGAATAGCTGAATCTTTAAATGCCTCTTACAGAATGTTAAAGAACTATAATGAAGAGGAAGGTATGCGTTTAGTAAGAAGATTTCAAAATCCTACAGACAGACCTCATAAGAGAACTTTTGCTGCAGCAGCTGTTAGTTCGGATAAAGCTTTTTCTAGAGAGTTATTAAAAGAAATCGATACTTCAGAACATCCTAGTCCAGATGTTCAGTTAATAGCTGTACACTCTCCTAAATTTTTAGAATTTATTAAACAAATGTATGTGAGGGCTGCCAATGTTAATTGAAAATAATTCAAAATATTACTTAAAAAAAGTTCAAGCAAAATCAAAAATGTTTGAATACAATGTTCCTCTTGAAGAGCATATCCAAGTAGAATATATGGCACAAGAATTAATAGTCCTTGCAATAGCGACAATTGGTGATGCATCTAATTTTATTTGGGATAATAGATATACTGAATTTTCTTCAAAATTAAATAATGAACTATTTGAAAATTTAAATTTCACATCAATTTACTTTGATTCACTACTTACTTCAGAGATTGGTGAAGCAAGTTATAATGATTATTTTGGATTATTAGGGGCAATTTCTTTCTATCTTTCGGATGCACTTGGAAGTACAAAAGTAATGATAAACAAGATAGATTGGGCAATGGATTTAGAAATTAATGAAATTGATACTTTTCTTTTATATCTATTAGCAGACAGATTGGACGAATTAAAGGGGTACGAGTTTTCCAGTCAATATGGTAATCTCTTCTATTATCTAATATATGACTTATCTCAATTTTACTTAGATGGTACACCCATTGATTTTGAAAAATTAAATGACTTAAAACAAGAAATATATCTATCTCAAAATCCACGAGAGATTCTTTTTGGAGATTCATTATTGGCAGTTTTTATTAAAAAGTATAAAAATTCTGCTTTGAATCTTTTGCCCAATTATTCTGATACGACAATACAAGATTGGGAAGATTTATTGTTAAACAATCATACAATAAAAGAATTGTGGCCTAGTCAAATTTTGCTAGGAGAAAAGAATATTTTTAAAGGTAAATCTGGAGTCATTCAAATGCCTACGAGTTCTGGCAAAACAACTTCAATTGGTTTAATAATTAGATCAGCTTTTATTACCCATCGAACAAAACTTGCCGTTGTTGTGGCTCCATTTAAAGCTCTCTGCAAAGAAATAACTCTAAATTTAATAGAATTCTTTTCAAATGATGAGGTAATCATAAACGAACTGTCGGATATTGCAGAAAAAGATGATATTGCGTTCTTTGATAATGATATCGCTACAAACACATTGATTATACTCACTCCTGAAAAATTACTGTTCTTAATTAGAAATAATAGTGAAATTTTGGAAGAACTTAACTTGATTATTTTTGATGAAGCTCACTTATTCGATGATAGCTCGCGAGGTACTAATTATGAATTGCTTGTTTCAACAATCAGATATTACTTAAATGAATCTTCACAAAAAATACTGATCTCAGCGGTTATTGCGAATAGTGAAGTAATCAATGAATGGTTAAATGGTACTGATGGAGAAGTTATTTCTAACAACAATATTATTTCTTCCCAACGATCAATAGCAATAGGTGATTGGATGGGACAAACTGGACAGTTATATTTTCTAAATCAAGATAATCATGACATAGATGATTTTTATGTCCCAAGAATTGTTGATATACGTGAAATAAATAGACTTGATAGAGAAAGAGCAAAAAGGTATTTTCCTGACGTGGATTTTCGTAAAAGAAAACTCAATAAACCTTACGATATGCAAATTTATTATGCATTAAAAATGGTTCACAATGGAGCAACAGCTATATTCTCTGGAACAAAAAAAACTGCTGATAAGACCATCGAAAGACTACTTGAACTTGAAGAAAGAGGACTAGATATATCAGCCTTTTCAAATGAAGTTAGTCAAAATGAGAATACAAAAATAGCAAGTCTTATTAATATGAACTTAGGAAGTGATACTGAATATTATATTTCAGCCTTGAAGGGCATATTTATTCATCATGGTAATATTCCTCTAGGAATTCGATTATCAGTTGAATATGCAATGTCGCAGAATTTAATCAATTTTGTAGTTTGTACTTCCACCTTAGCTCAAGGAGTGAATTTACCAATTAAATACCTTATTATTTCAAGTCTCTATCAAGGAAAAAGTCAAATGAAGGTTCGTGATTTTCACAATTTATTAGGTAGAGTGGGTAGAGCAGGTAAGCATATTGAAGGAACGGTTATATTATCAGAACCTTTTATTCATTCTAACAAATCAAATTGGAAATGGAACAGATACAAAAATATGCTAGATATTGATAATTCAGAAGACAGTGAGAGTAATTTATTAAAGCTTGTTAGGCCTATTATAATTGATAAATTCCCCCCTATTAATCTTTGGAATGTACTGCCACAAAAGTATACTAATCAAGAACAGTTTAATGATGTAATCAATAAGATAAAAACCGTAATTAGCAACTCAAATTTTCCGAATAAAATATCAGACTTCAACTTCGAATTAAAGATAATTTTAGATATTTTAAAAGATGTCGAAAACTATGTAATGTACTTTGTGAAATACTTTAAAGATTCAAATCCAAATTTTACTAATATGGTAACTCAGCAAACTTTAGGTTATCATTTGGCTAGCGATAGCGAAAAAGAAAAATTAGTTGAACTGTTTGAGGTAATTAAGACTTATTCTCTTTCTTTCACTGAAGCTGAACTATCTCTTTATTCAATATCCTCTTTAGGATTTGATAACTCTAAAGTCTTGTCTCAATGGATTTCAGAGAAAATTGAAAACATTACTCAAGCAAGGTCAGAATTTGAATTGATTGACATAATCTTTCCTCAGTTAATATTATTCTCAGAAAATAATATTATAAATAGGATTGATGATACTTCTATTTTTACTCAGATATGTGAATTATGGACTCAAGGACAAAGCTATTCTGATATTTTAAACTATTGTCAAAGCAATCAATTCCAAATTAGTAAGCGTAATCAGCTAGTTCCGCTCATATTACAAGATATCATTGAAATATGTGATAACATACTAGCTTACAGCACTATATTACCTCTAAATGGAGTTGCAACATTTATGGAAAATTCCGAAAATGATTCAACACTTCATTTGATTAAAAGTCTACAAAAGAAAATACGTTATGGACTTCCTAGCAATCTATCAATAAATATTTTCGAGCTTGGTTTTTCTGATCGAGTAATTGCTCAAATTTTGGCTCGAATTATTGAAAATTCTTCTTCTTTTACAATTACTTCAATTAGTAAAAGGATAACTAAAGAATTACTTAGACAAAATAAACGAGAGATTGAAGAAGCACTAAAAGTTTTTCCTCAATATTTTCTGGATATATTGAGAAAAATATAAACTATTGAGAGCACCTTTATAGGTGTTCTTTTTTGGAGGTGTTTAAACTGAAAAAACTAAAAAGCTATACCAGTATTTGGTCCGTTGAAAAAGTGATTTATGCCATCAACGACTTTAAACTTCCCTTTCCAATTAGTTTTAGTCAGATGGCTTGGTTTGTTTGTAGTCTGTTTACGGTGATTCTACTGGCTGATATCCCTCCTCTTTCATTGATTGAGGGGGCGTTATTGAAATATGTCGGCATTCCTGTTGGCTTGACTTGGTTCATGAGTCAAAAGACGTTCGATGGGAAGAAACCCTATCGTTTTATTCAAACCGTTGTCACTTATGCCTTCCGTCCCAAACGAACCTATGCTGGAAAAAAAGTAACCTTTGAAAAAGAGAAAATGGATGAAACTGCCACAATTGTAAGGAGTGAATACATTGAATTATCCGATTAAATACATTGAAAACAACCTCGTATTCAATCACGAAGGCGAATGTTTTGCCTATTTTGAATTGTTGCCCTATAACTATTCCTTTTTGACCCCTGAACAGAAACTTCAAGTCCACACGAATTTTCGACAACTCATTGCACAAAATCGTGAAGGTAAGATTCATGCCTTACAAATAAGTACCGAACGATCGATTCGTTCGATTCAAGAAAAAAGTAAAGAAACGGTCACTGGTCGGTTGAAAGACATTGCTTTTCAGCGGATTGATGAACAAACCGAAGCGTTAGTAAACATGATTGGTGACAATCAAGTGGACTATCGCTTTTTTATTGGCTTTAAATTACTGGTCAATGAAGAGGAAGTTTCCTTAAAGAATTTGAAAAAATCTGCCAAAAATACACTCACTACATTTTTTAGAGAAGTGAATCAAAAATGGATGGGTGATTTTGTCGTGATGCCACAAGATGAGGTCCGTCGTTACACAAAAATGGCTGACCTCTTACAAGCAAAGATTGAACGACGTTTCCATATCAGACCCTTAGATAAAAATGATTTTGGCTATTTGATTGAACATCTGTATGGCAAAGAAACAAGTTCTTTTGAGGAATACGAATTCCCTTTACCTCTCAAAAAATTGAAACACCAAACACTCGTAAAACGATATGATTTACTGAAACCCACTCGTTCCTTGATTGAAGAAAACCAACGCTATTTGAAAATTCAAAATGAAGAAACGACGTCTTATGTTGCTTACTTTACGATTGATTCGATTGTGGGCGAATTGGATTTTCCTTCCAATGAGATTTTCTATTACCAGCAACAACAATTCGACTTCCCCATTGATACCAATATGAACATTGAAATTGTTGCCAATAAAAAAGCCTTGTCTACTGTTCGGAACAAGAAAAAAGAACTCAAAGACTTGGACGATCATGCGTGGAATAGTGACAATGAAACAGGAAACAACGTTTTGGAAGCCTTAGAAGATGTCAATGAGTTAGAAGCTGAATTAGACCAGACCAAAGAAGCCATGTACAAACTAAGCTATGTTATTCGAGTGGCAGCTTCTTCCTATGAAGAATTAAAACGTCGTTGCAATGAGATCAAAGATTTCTATGACGATTGGAGTATTAAATTGGTTCGTCCCTTTGGCGATATGTTGGGCTTACATTATGAATTTCTTCCTTCAAGCAAACGATACATCAACGACTATGTGCAATATGTGACTTCTGACTTTCTAGCTGGCTTAGGTTTTGGTGCTTCCCAAATGTTAGGAGAAACAGAAGGAATTTACATTGGCTACAACATCGAGACTGGAAAAAATGTGTATCTTAAACCTAGTTTAGCTAGTCAAGGTGTCAAAGGTTCGGTGACGAATGCTCTGGCTTCGGCTTTTCTTGGTTCTTTAGGTGGTGGAAAATCCTTCTCTAATAACTTGTTGGTGTATTACTCGGTTTTATTTGGGGCACAAGCGTTAATTGTTGATCCAAAGGCCGAACGTGGCAATTGGAAAGAAACCTTGCCAGACATGGCCGATGAAATTAATATTGTCAATTTAACCAGTGAAGAGAAAAATCAAGGCTTGCTTGATCCCTATGTTCTCATGAAACGGAAGAAAGACGCTGAAAGTTTAGCGATTGATATTCTCACTTTTCTAACTGGAATTTCTAGTCGAGATGGGGAACGTTTCCCTCTTTTACGAAAAGCGATTCGATCCGTCACTCAAAAAGAGATTCGTGGTTTGTGGTTAGTCATTGATGAATTACGAGAAGATGACAACCCACTATCGCATTCGATTGCGGATCACATTGAAAGTTTTACCGATTATGACTTTGCCCATTTACTATTTAGTGATGGGACAACGGAAAACTCGATTAGTTTAGAGAAACAGTTAAATATTATTCAAGTGGCAGATTTGGTTTTACCAGACGCCCAATCTAATTTTTCAGATTACACCACTCTTGAATTATTGAGTGTGGCTATGTTAATTGTCATTTCGACTTTTGCTTTGGATTTCATTCATTCTGATCGAACCAAATTTAAAATTGTGGATTTGGACGAAGCGTGGTCGTTTTTACAAGTAGCTCAAGGAAAAACCTTGTCGAATCGCTTAGTTCGTGCAGGACGTGCAATGAATGCGGGTGTTTATTTTGTCACGCAAAATGCGGACGACTTAATCGATGAAAAATTGAAAAACAATATTGGCTTAAAGTTTGCCTTTCGTTCAACGGATAGTCAGGAAATCAAAAAAACATTGACTTTCTTTGGTGTGGATCCCAACGACGAGGACAATCAAAAACGGTTGCGAGAATTAGAAAATGGCCAATGCTTGATTCAAGATTTATATGGGCGTGTTGGTAAAATTCAAGTCCATCCAGTCTTTGAAGATTTATTCCATGCCTTTGATACTCGTCCCCCCGTCCATCAAGAAGAGTGAGGTGTATACATTGAAACCAAAATTGAAAAAAATGCTAGGTGTCATTCTTCTAATTGGAGGAATGACTTTTTTATTTCTCTTACTTTTTGGTACTGTCGCTCAGGCGATTGGACTAGTTGATGATACCGTGGACGTACAAAATTTGTATTCACAATATCCTTTGTCTCATTATCAATTGGATTTCTACGTTGATACCGATTGGGACTGGTTGCCTTGGAATTGGAAAGATGGCATTGGCAATCAAGTGCAATATGGCTTATATGCTATGTCTGATTTTATTTGGACCATTAGTTTGTACCTCTCCAATGCGACGGGTTACTTGATCAAACAAGCTTACAAACTGGATTTCATCTCAGACACAGCGAATCAAATTGGTGAAAATATTCAAATATTAGCAGGCATATCAGAAAATGGCTTTTCGACTTCTGGCTTTTATGTTGGCTTTCTGTTGTTGTTTATTCTGATTGTAGGGGCCTATGTTGCCTATGTCGGCTTGCTCAAACGAGAGACATCCAAAGCAATTCAAGCAGTCACGAATTTTCTTGTGGTGTTTGTTTTGTCGGCCGGCTTTATTGCTTTTGCCCCTTCGTACATTCAACGAATTAATGAATTTTCTGCCGATATTTCGCAAGCCAGTTTGGATTTAGGGGGGCAAATTATTTTTCCTCATTCCTCTTCACAAGGAACAGATAGTGTAGACAGTATTCGAGATACCTTGTTTTCGGTACAAGTCGAACAACCTTGGCTTTTACTACAATTTGATAACTCTAATAAAGAAGAAATTGGCGAAAGTCGGGTCAATGACCTGTTGGCAATCAATCCTGATACCAATAATGGGAAAGATCGTGAGGAAGCAGTAAAAAATGAAATTGAAGAACACGACAACCAACAACTAACCTTAACAAAAACGGTCAATCGATTAGGGACGGTTAGTTTTTTAGTCTTGTTTAACATTGGGATTTCCATTTTCGTTTTCTTATTGACTGGCATTATGATTTTCAGTCAAATTCTGTTTATTCTCTATGCAATGTTCTTGCCTATTATTTTCTTGTTGGCTATGTTGCCAACCTTTAGTGGCATGGGAAAAGCGGCATTGATGAAACTCTTTAATACCATTATGTTGCGAGCTGGAATCACGTTGATTATTACGGTGGCGTTTAGTTTATCCACCATGTTGTATAGCCTAACCACCAGTTATCCCTTTTTCCTAGTTGCCTTTTTACAGATTGTGACTTTTGCGGGTATCTACTTAAAGATGGGCGATATTATGAGTTTGTTTAATCTTCAAGCCAACGATTCCCAACAAATTAGTCGAGGGGTTATGAGACGACCAAAACAATATATGCACCGAGGAGCACGACGACTTCAACGAACCATTAGTCGAACCATGATCGGTGGTTCTCTTGGGTATTTGGCAGGCAAAACCAAAGGAAGAAAAAATGCCAAGCAACTTCCTTCAATTGCAGGTACAACGCCTTCCAATGCTCGTGCGTCTGTCCCTTCCAATCAACAAAAAAATGATCGCACACAACGACCAACCACTCGAAGTTATCAGACTGGGCAACAAATTGGGAAAGTCTTGGATAGTAAAAATCGAGCGAGCAATTTTGTGGCTCAAAAGAAACAACAAGTCAAAGAGTTACCTAAAACAGTTACAGGGAATCTTCATCAAACCATTTCTGATTTTAAACAAGGGATGTCAGATGAACGAACGGAATCAGTAACAAGTAAAAACAGACCGGTTGTACAATCTCGAAAAACAAAACAAGAAAAAAAGCGAGGAACAACAAATCCTACGACTGACAAAAACCATCAACGACCAGCTGTTGATTCGGTTCAAGCAGTGAATAAGATACAACAAGCAAGTACGTCAAACAAACGAATAGATTCAGTATCGAGAAAAAATAGACCGGTTATTCAATCTCGAAAAACAAATCGAGAAATGAAACCAATTCGTTCTACTGTTACTCGTCCACCTGTACAACACAGACCATCGAATAAGATCCAAACAGTATCGCAAGAAGTACCACAAGGACAGACAGCTTCCAAAGTACAAGAGCGAATAACCAAACAAAGGAACCGCTCGATAAAACAACAACCTTCTATCAAGCAACAAGCTCCTATTTCTCGCAAGCAACCAACAAGGTACATGACAAATCAGAAACAAACAACGTCAACTGTCCGTTATTCTCAAAATAACCGTCAAAAGAAAAATGTCCGTTTCACACGTCCAATGAAAAGAAAGTAGGTCAATCGCTATGAAATGGAAACTAAAAATAATGGTGGCTTTAACGCTCTTTCTGTCCTTCTTTGGCTTATTATCTTTTGTGGCAATTTTTGTGGCAGATGAACCTCAAGGTAATTCTTCTGATTCCATTGTTATTCAAGGAAGTGGTTTGTCTGTTTCACCAGAGGTCCTAAAGTATCGCTCCTTAGTAGAAAAATACGCAAAACAAGAGAATATTGAGGACTATATCCATATTCTCTTAGCGATTATTCAAGTTGAAAGTGGCGGCACTCTAAAAGATGTCATGCAATCGTCAGAATCAAAAGGCTTACCTCCAAATACGATTACTGATCCCGAAGAATCAATAAAACAAGGTGTTTCTTATTTTGCAGGACTGGTACGTTCTGCGGAATCGTTAGGTGTTGACCAACAAAGCGTGATCCAAGCGTACAATTACGGTGGGAGCTTTTTAAATTATGTCGCGAAGAATGGGAAAACTTATTCCTTTGAGTTAGCGGAAAGCTTTTCTAATGAACAAGCCAAAGGTCAACGAGTGACTTATAAAAATGCACTTTCTATTCCTAAAAATGGCGGCTGGCGTTATAACTATGGCAATATGTTTTATGTGCTATTAGTTATCCAATATTTAGAGACAGCTTCGCAAAAGTTTGATAATCAAACCGTTCAGATAATTATGGATGAAGCGTTGAAATATCAAGGCTATCCCTATGTTTTTGGCGGTTCCAATCCAAACACCTCTTTTGACTGTAGCGGCATTACCCAATGGACTTTTCAGAAAGCTGGCATCATTTTGCCTCGTACTGCCCAAGCACAATACGAGGTGATGGATCATTTGCCTTTGTCACAAGCTGAACCAGGAGATTTAATTTTCTTTCACTCGACCTATGCAACTGCCGATTATGTGACACATGTCGGCATTTATGTAGGAGATATGAGAATGTACCACGCTGGTGATCCGATTGGTTACACCGACTTAAATGAAAACTATTGGCAGCAACATTTAATTGGTGCTGGACGAATAAAACAATAAGAAATGAGGACAATTCATGAAAATTCATATTGAACACAAACCTAAAAAAGAAAAAGCAAACAGACAAAAGAAAGTCAAAACCATCCACTTGGGCACTCACAAAAAGAGTGTCCTTTTCTTGTGGCTGTTATTGATTGGTAGCTTTAGTTTTGGCCTGTATAAAAACTTTACCGCTATTGATACACACACGATTCATGAGACAACAGTCATTGAACCTGTGCTTGTGGATACCCATGCGATTGAGAGTTTTACTCTTAATTTCATTCAAGAATATTATTCTTGGGAAAATAACAAAGAAGCCATTGAGCAACGACCTGAACGAATCAATCGTTACCTGACTTCGGAATTACAAGAATTGAATGTAGATACAATTCGGACCGATATTCCCACGAGCTCTTCTGTCAGTGATTGTAAAATTTGGCAGATACAATCCATTGATGAACAGAATTTTGTAGTAGTTTATACGGTCAAGCAACAAATTAAAGAAGGCGAAGAAACGAAAAATGTGGCTTCTACCTATCGAATCACGATTCATCAAGATAAGAATAACAATCTAGTTATTACAAGTAATCCAACCGTCTGGGCAGCACCGAATCCCTCTGAATTTCAACCAGATACACTTGTAAACGATAATAATATTGATGAACAAACGAAGCTAGAAATTCTCGATTTTTTAGAAACTTTCTTTAAGTTGTATCCCAATGCTACTAAGAATGAATTGGATTATTATATGATGGAAGATGTTTTACCAATAATCAGTCAAAACTTTATTTACTCTGAGTTGGTGAATCCAATTATTCAGAAGAAAGAGAAACAGTATCTAGTAAAAATAGCCGTTCGATATTTAGACAATGAAACAAAGATTGAAAATATTTCCCAATACCAATTAACTTTAGAGAAGAAGGATAACTGGAAAATAATAATGAATGAATAAAGAATATTAAGATGAAAACAATACTTGAATATTTAGTATAAGCAAAAAAAATTGTATGTCACTATAGCAAACTTATAATGATTTAGCATAAATAATCCAAAATATAGCGTGAAATCAACCTTCTATGAGAAGTATAAGCAAATTCACCTTTATTCTAACTTATAACTATTTTCATTACATTACTTAAAAAGGTCTCTCCAATTTTTTCCAAATAAACAGTATAACTTTTAATGATATTTTCCAAGTCAAACTTAATATTAACAATTCAAAACTATTGGAACCACTGCAAAATATTTTGTTAAGCAGTATATATTTCAAAAATTATACGTAATATATTTGTAGAAAGGTTGTGGACAGTTGTCCTATTGACCTGAAAAGTAATATAATAGCTGGATGAATAAAGAATCCCTTATGAACTTGTAAATCGTTATTAAATCGCTGAATTTTGATAGCCATTCTGAAGAGTTATCTTCAACTACTACACTAACTTCCATTAATTTCTCATTAATTTCCCTTTCGTTCAAAAAATATGGTTGGCTTTACAAGCATTCTATCATATGATAGAATTAAGATAACATTCAAAAGGAGATAATAAAAATGCGGCAAGGTATTCTTAAATAAACTGTCAATTAGATAGCGGGAATAATTAATTAAGCATCCTTATTTAAAATAAGGACTGGTTTTTTGTGCCCAGTTTAAGAATACTTTTATCATTTTATTATAAAGCATCTGTGGCTATCAGTGTGTAGTATACAGCTATTTTTGTATTAAAATCCCAGTGATAAGAGTATTTATCACTGGGATTTTTTCTGCTTTTTGAGCTTTTGAATGGAGGAAATAAAATTGAAAATTATTAATATCGGTATCTTAGCACATGTTGATGCAGGAAAAACTACTTTGACAGAAAGCTTACTATACAGTAGCGGAGCAATTAAAGAGTTAGGAAGTGTAGATAGCGGTACAACGAAAACGGATACTATGTTTTTGGAACGCCAGAGAGGTATTACTATTCAGACCGCAATAACATCTTTTCAACGGGAAAATGTTAAAGTAAATATTGTAGATACTCCTGGACACATGGATTTTTTGGCAGATGTATACCGTTCATTATCTGTTTTGGATGGAGCTATTTTGCTAATCTCTGCAAAAGATGGAGTACAGTCACAAACTCGTATACTATTCCATGCACTTAGAAAGATGAACATACCTATAATATTTTTTATTAACAAAATTGATCAAAATGGAATAAATTTGCCAGATGTTTATCAAGATATTAAGGACAAACTTTCTGACGACATCATAATTAAGCAGACTGTGAATCTAAATTTGAAACCTTATGTAATAGATTATACTGAACCAGAACAATGGGAGACAGTAATTGTGGGAAATGATTATTTATTAGAAAAATATACCATTGGGAAAACATTGAATATTGCAGAACTTGAAAAGGAGGAAAACGAAAGAATTCAAAGTTGCTCCTTATATCCTGTTTATCACGGAAGTGCAAAGAATAATATTGGAATTAAACAACTTATAGAGGTAATTACTAGCAAATTATTTTCACCCACACAACTCAATTCAGATAAACTTTGTGGAAATGTTTTTAAAGTAGAATATTCAGATGATGGTCAACGGCTTGTCTATGTACGTCTTTATAGTGGAACGCTACATTTGCGAGACTCAGTCAATATATCAGAAAAGGAAAAAATAAAAGTTACAGAAATGTATACTTCAATAAATGGAGAATTACGCCAGATAGATAAGGCAGAGCCTGGTGAGATTATTATTTTAAAAAATGAGCTTTTAAAACTAAATAACGTACTTGGAGATAAAAAAAGATTACCACATAGAGAAATTCTTGAGAATCCTCTTCCTATGTTACAAACAACAATTGAACCATGTAAATCAGTACAAAGAGAAAAGTTACTAGATGCACTTTTTGAAATATCCGATAGTGATCCCCTTCTACAATATTATGTAGATACAGTAACTCACGAAATTGTGCTATCTTTTTTAGGTGAGGTCCAAATGGAGGTAACTTGTACTCTGATTCAAGAAAAATATCATATTGAGATAGAAACAAGAAAACCAACTGTCATTTATATGGAAAGACCATTAAAAAAATCTGAATTTACCATTGATATCGAAGTACCTCCAAATCCTTTCTGGGCTTCTATTGGTTTATCTGTAACACCACTTCCTTTGGGTAGTGGCATTCAGTATGAGAGCCTGGTTTCTCTAGGTTATTTAAATCAATCATTTCAAAATGCAGTTATGGAAGGTATACGCTATGGGTGTGAACAAGGATTGTACGGTTGGAAATTAACAGACTGTAAGATCTGTTTTAAGTATGGTCTATATTACAGCCCTGTCAGTACGCCAGCAGATTTCCGAATGCTTGCGCCTATTGTACTAGAGCAGGCTTTTAGAAAGAGTGGTACAGAGTTATTAGAGCCATATCTTAGCTTCGAAATTTATGTACCACAAGAATATCTTTCGAGAGCATATAATGATGCTTCCAAATATTGTGCAAATATTTTAAATACTAAGTTAAAAGGTAACGAGGTCATTCTCATTGGTGAAATTCCAGCCCGTTGTATTCAAGAGTATCGAAACAGTTTAACTTTCTTTACAAATGGACGCAGTGTCTGTTTAACAGAGTTAAAAGGTTATCAGGTTACTAACATTAAGTCTGCTTTCCAACCACGTCGTCCAAATAATAGAATAGACAAAGTAAGGCATATGTTTAATAAAATCAACTTACATTGATAGTGAACTAAAGAGAAATTTTTAAAATGAATATTGAGTTGTTAATTAGAACAGGAGGATATAGATATTGTAAATACTAGGTGGATACTGTGCCCTATATGTGGCAATAAGACCCGTTTAAAAATGAGGGAAGATACTGAATTAAAAAATTTCCCTCTATTTTGTCCTAAATGCAGACAAGAAATTTTAATTGAAATAACGAAGTTTAGAATAACTGTAATTACAGAGCCAGACGCAAAGACGCAGAGCCGATAATTCGAGATATCAAAATCTCATTTTATCGGCTTTTTCTTTTCTATGCATACCATTGAGCTTAGTTCTTGATATCCTTTATAAGAAAATAAGTGTACTGATTTTTTTTGCAGTAGCTGTATTACAGTAGACATCCCTCAAGCATAAAAAGTATACAATTAAAATTCAATACTTGATTATTGATGAAGTACAGAGTTACTCGTCATTTCAAAACTAGTATATCAGTCAAGTTTTTCCTAAGGAACAAAAACGAACTTCGCTATGGGAATCAAAAATTTTTAGTCGGATGAAGTGATATGCAATAAATCCAGAAAATTTTCCCAACAACAAAAAATGAACTGTACTTTGCAGCGATAAGAGTAACCAAAGAACTATTTATCATTCGCTCTAGTTCCTAAGTGTAACAAAGATAAATTCATTTTCTATTTATGATTAACAAAAATCAGAAAAAATTCATTACATCTTTGTAATCAATCTTTCCTGATAGTATTAATTAATCCATTGTGTATTATTGAACTAGTTAAATTTACATTTTTCTCCGTAAATTGCTTGAATCACTTTCCCAATCGTCACTAATTCATCTTCATCCAGACAATCCAACTGTGCTTCTACTTGAAGACGTTTGGAGCTTTTATGACTGTTTTCTTCCCCTAAAATAAATCCATCCAAAGAAATATTTAGCAAAGTCACTAAATCATATACAACATGAAAACTTGGCTGTTGTCCTTTATTTTCAATGTTCGTCAAATAGCGTGGCGCAATCTGGATCATTGATCCTACCTGCTCACGAGTCAATCCTTTACTAAGACGGGCTTCTTTAATCGCAAGACCCAATGGTTTGAAATCAAAAGTTCTATGTTTTTTTCTGTCCATCATATATCACCTATCGGCATTATACTGTTCCTATCTAAATGTAAACAGGCCTTATATAAAGCAGTATATAGCTTAAATAAATCCTATTTTTTTCAAATTGCTAAAAGAAAAAAAAAATCAGTCTTTTAGCGATTTCTTTCCTATGCACAAAAATATATCTGAGTACACTAAACGACGATTTCTGAATCGTCATTTTTTTATGTGTAAAGCTAAAGACGATGTTTTTGGGAGAATAAACCATGACTCATGACAGCATCCATTGGATTTATTTACTAAATTTATCAAAAAAATTTTTTCTATTTCAAAGAATCCTTTCGGATTAAAATGTAGTTTCTTGGTTCTATTAAAAGGGAACTATTTGTGTGAATTACTTTGTCCATATCGTCGGATATGGACTTTTTTGTGTTTTTCTAAAAGTTTTTTTCAAAAATTCCGTCATTTCCTCTCTTTACGTCGGGTTATATTACGAAAGGAGATAAATGTTCATTGGAATCATCTTCTTTCTCAACGGGAAAGGAGGTGTGAATGACATGAGTTCTTCCCTGTTCCAAGCTGCCATTGAAATGCAATTTGACTATATTTGTAAACGATCCATTGATGACGAACGTAAGGACTATTTAAAGTCTCTCAGTCGGATATCAAAAAAAGAAGTCGCTTTTTCAGAACTAGATGATTATGTAGTGGAACAGTTTGCTAGTATTGACCAGTATCCATCCGATTTCAGTTACTTTGAATTGGAGGGTGCAGAAATTGCTGTTAAAAGTATGTCTCTAGGAGAAGCATTAGAGCGTTTGCCAAAGAAAAAAAGAAACATTATCTTGTTTTATTACTTTATTGAAATGAATGACGCAGAAATTGCAAATTTGATGGGATTGAGTCGCTCAACGGTAAATGAGCATCGACACAAAGCGTTACATTTGATTCGAAAATTCATGAAGGAGGATGCGCAATGAAGACAACCTATTCCAGAGTCCCCTTTGACGTGATTGTACAGGCAATTGATGGTGATGTGGTGGCAATTAATCAAATCAAAGAACATTTTCGTCCGTATATGATGCAACGCTCTCTCCGATTTCTGAAAGATGAAGTAGGGCAAAAACATCTGGTGGTAGATGAAGTATTATCTGCTCGTCTTGAAACACGTTTGCTTACAAAAATCTTAGCATTTAAGATTTGATAGCTTCATCCTTCGTGGAGGTGTGGTCAACCTCTCACACTTCCTCGATTGTTTATTATTCCATGAAAGTTTACTGGTTTAAGCAAATTTTCATGGGCTAGTAAGCCACTTGCTCCTTGACAACTAAATAGCATAATTAGATACGTTCAGTTTTAGAAGAAGCGGTGTAAGAAAGTGCGCGATGATTTTCATTTGAAAGGAGCGATACACACTTTGGTTACAGCTTTCATTTTGGGAAAATGGAAGTGTGAGGATCTCTAAGCTGGATAATGATACACCTACCTTGAACGCCTCACCGCATTAGGTAGCTCTCCGCGTATGAGAAGAGATGAAACTTCTGTGGGTCTTCCCAGACCGTCTAATTATGAGTACTACCGATTGTTACAAGGATTTATACACCTGTTACTAAGACCAGATACTGATTTCTGCCTTTGAATTGTTAGATGCAAAATCTGTTAGTTTAATGGCATCGCCCAGATTCATTTTTTCAATGGATCGCTCGCCGCTTTTCCATTTTTTGATGGAACTTAAACTGATACCTGTGTGGTCAGAAAGTTCTTTTGCTGGTTTTTCTTTCAAAATTTTACGAATTAAATGAATGTCTGCGATACCTTGTTTCATAAGGGATTAGCCTCCTTTTCATAGAAAATTTTACCATGCCACTGTAGTGGTTTTCAAGCTTATTTCAAGGGTACTATAGTGGTCTGGCGGAATTTTTGATAGGAGAGAGCCAAAAATACAAAAATAGATAGGTTTTTAAACTTTCTTAAACGAGGTGATGAAATGAAAATTGAAATTTCATTAGAAGACAATAGTGAAATAATCGAAGTATTAACCGAACAGATACTGCAGCGAATTGAAGAACAATCAACAAAATTTTCTTCTGTCAATGACTTACCACCCTATCCGAATCGTAAGCAAGTCAAAAAAAGATTACGTATTGGAGATGACCGATTAAATCAGTGGATTGCCTCAGGATTAAAAGTCATCCCTTTTGGAAAAGAAGCTCGTTTTGATCGCGATGATATCAAAGATTTCTTACACCACTTAAAAGTTTAAGTTTGACGATTTACGCCAATCCGCCTATGATACCAGTATGGAAGGAGGAAAAACGATTTCCCTTTGATATACTGGCGAATCATTCAAAGGAGAACTCCCATGATTAAAAAATATACAAAAAAGAATGGGTCTACTGCTTATCTGGTTAAAGTCTATTTAGGCGTTGATCCGCTTACTGGAAAGAAGAAAACAACAACCAAGCGAGGGTTCAAAACCCAAAAAGCAGCCAAACAAGAAGTAGCACGTTTACAGTTACTCGCACAAGAATATGATCTTGTCATCGAGTCTAACCGATTGTTTTCGGATATCGCTTTAGAGTGGTTTGAACAATATAAAAATACGGTCAAAGAAAGTACCTATGTTGTTCAAAGAGTCGCATTAAACAAACATATTCTTCCACTATTTGGTGAACGGAGAATTTCTAAAATCTCCATTCCGTATTGTCAGAAACAAGTCAATCATTGGTTTTCCTATTACAAAAAGTATTCTAATCTGATTGGTATGACAAACTCCATTTTTCAATACGCCAAAAGCTTACGACTGATTCGTAGAAATCCAATGGAAGGCGTTATTCGACCAAAGAGACAAAAACAAATTGATGAAGAAAAATATACGGCTCCCTTCTATACGAAAGCAGAAGTTCTATACTTCTTGCAAATTGCTAAAAAATATCCTGATCCATTGTACCCAATGTTTCATATTTTAACTTTTACAGGCTTACGTAAAGGTGAATTACTAGCTTTACGATGGAAAGACATTGATTTCAAACGAGGAACCCTTTCTGTTAAGCAAACATTAACGACTGTTGAAGATTGGAAATTAGCTTTCCAAACCCCGAAAACAGAAAAAAGTTTGCGAACTATTTCGATTGATAATCAAACTTTATCAATCTTTCGACAATGTATTCTTAAACAAAAAGCCTTTTTTTTAAAAACAGGTAGAAAACCTGTGGAAAATGGCGCACAACTTCTTTTCACGACAGAAGAAAATAAACCGTATTACCTAGATTTCTTAAATCATAATTTAACTAAAATACTGAAAGAAAATAAGTTAAAGCATATGACTGTTCATGGTTTTCGTCATACGCATTGTAGTTTATTGTTTGAATCAGGAGCTTCTATCAAAGAAGTACAAGTTCGTTTGGGTCATACGGATGTTCGAACTACCATGGATATTTACGCCCATGTGAGTGAACAGAAAAAAGAAGAAACGGCAGATCGTTTTGCTGATTACATGAATAAGTTGCACGAGGAAGAAGATGGGATGGTCAAAAGGATGGTCAAAACGAAAAAAGAGCAGACTCCACCTATAATGAAGTCTGCTAAAAGCTGATAAATCAGCGTTTTTCTTATTCCGCAGCGTTTGCGTCTTTGAGACCGTATTTTTTGTTGAAACGATCCACACGTCCGTCTGCTTGAGTGAACTTTTGACGTCCAGTATAGAATGGATGTGAGTCAGAAGTTACTTCGACACGGATGACTGGGTAAGTATTCCCGTCTTCCCATTCAATTGTTTCACTTGAGTGTTTTGTTGATCCTGATAAGAATTTGAATCCTGTTGTAGAGTCTAAAAAGACTACTGGATGGTATTCTGGATGGATATCTTTTTTCATGTGTTTTTCTCTCCTTTGCCCTGAGTCATTTGCTGAAACAGAGTTATTTGTCTATAATGCAACAAGAGTATAGTATCATCTTTCAGTCTTCTTGGCAATTATCTTTTGCGATTTTTTGCATTTTTTTCATTAAAGGTAACGTCTTGAAACGCTTTTAAAAAGGCCACATTGTTCTCCGTCTTTTTCATAAAGCGAATCAGTTGCTCGGTATAGTCTAAGGAGTCCCCCTGCATTTGATTTCTTAAACGCCAGGTTTCTTCTAATTGGTCGCTGTCCATCAAGAGTTCTTCTTTTCGAGTACTTGATTTTTTCAAATCGATTGCTGGGAAAATGCGTCGCTCTGCTAATTGACGAGATAATTGTAGCTCCATATTCCCCGTCCCTTTAAATTCCTCATAGATGACATCATCCATGCGGCTGCCAGTATCTACTAGCGCAGTCGCGATAATGGTCAAGCTACCGCCTTCTTCAATATTCCGTGCGGCTCCGAAAAATTTCTTTGGTTTGTATAGCGCAGCTGGGTCAATCCCACCGCTCAACGTCCGTCCGCTTGGTGGCGAAACGAGATTGTATGCTCTGGCCAATCGCGTGATACTATCCATTAAAATCACGACATCGCGTTTGTCCTCTACTAGACGCATCGCACGTTCCAACACCAATTCAGAGACTCGTGTATGATTGCTCGGTTGCAAGTCAAAGGTCGAAGATACGACATCGCCTTTGACACTGCGTTCCAGATCGGTCACTTCTTCTGGTCGTTCATCAATTAATAGCACAATCAACTCTACCTCAGGATGATTAGTAGTAATGCCGTTAGCGATTTCTTTTAAGATACTCGTTTTCCCCGCTTTCGGTGGCGCTACAACTAAACCACGTTGGCCGAAGCCTATCGGTGCAAATAAGTCGATCATTCGTGAAGACAGGCGTCCTTTAGTTGTCTCTAATTTTAGCTGTCTATCGGGATAGAGCGGTGTCAACGCTGGAAAATGCGGGCGTTGCTTAGCTTCTTCTGGATTTTTGCCATTGACGCGATCGACGTGCATCAGACCGTAATAACGCTCTGATTCTTTCGGTGGACGAGCTTTACCTGCTACTTTGTCCCCATTTCGTAAACCAAAACGGTAAATCTGGCTTGAAGAGATATAGATGTCCTCAGCACTTGGGCCGTAGTTAATTGGTCTTAAAAAGCCGTAGCCGTCTTGGCCAATAATATCCAATACGCCTTCAACCAAAAAGAATCCTTGCTTCTCAGCTTGTGCGCGAATAATCGCCAAGGCTAATTCCTTTTTATTCATTTGGCTATAATAAGGGATTTTAAATTGCTTAGCAAAGGTATAGATTTCTTTTAACGTTTTGTTTTCTAATTCAGAGATTGTTAAATAATCTGCCATTTTTATTCCTCAACCATTTCGATGTCTGCACCTAGCGCTGTCAATTTTTCTACAATGTGATCATAGCCTCGCAGAATGTACTCTACCTTGCTGACTGTCGTTTCACCTTCTGCCATTAGACCGGCGATTACTAGACAAGCTCCAGCGCGTAAATCAGAGGCAGCTACCTCTGCACCTTGCAGTGTTGCTGGACCATTTAAAAGCATCATATTGCCTTCAATACTAGCTTTAGCGCCCATACGCGCTAGCTCGGGAATATGGTTTACTCTTTTTTCGTAGATGGTATCGATGACTTCTGAATGACCGCCTGCTTTTAAAAGTAGTGGTGTGATTGGTTGTTGCAAATCCGTCGCAAATCCAGGATATGGATAGGTTTTTACATTGACTGGTCTTAAGTCTTTGGCTTCATGGACAAAGATGCTGTCTTCGCCAATATCCATGTTTACACCCATCTCAGTCAGCTTGGCTAAGAAGCTTTCTAAGTGTTCATGCAAGACATTTTTGACAGTGATTCCTTTTCCGACAGCTGCCGCCATCGCAATGTATGTACCTGCTTCGATTCGGTCTGGGATGATTGAATGCGTCGTACCGTGTAGTTTTTCTACTCCATTGATGCGGATGACATCAGTCCCGGCACCTTTGATGTCTGCACCCATTTTGTTTAATAAATTGGCAACATCGATAATTTCTGGTTCCCGTGCCGCATTCTCAATAGTTGTTTTCCCTTTGGCTTTCACGGCTGCTAACATAATATTAACCGTCGCGCCTATCGAGACCATATCTAAAAAGATATTTGTTCCTTGTATTCCTTCGTTAGCAGAGCGAAGATACATCGCACCATGTTCATTGGTCACTTCTGCTCCTAGTGCTTCAAATCCTTTTACATGCAAGTTAATCGGACGTGGACCTAAATAGCATCCTCCAGGTAATCCGACGACCGCTTCACCAAATTTACCTAAGAGTGCCCCCATAAAATAATAAGAGGCGCGCAAGCTATTAATTTTTCCAGTAGGCATTGGGATTGAGATAATTTCGGTAGGATCGATTGTTAGTTGATGGTTTGTAAATGAGGTTTTTACCCCCATGATTTCGAGAATTTCGATTAAGGAATGAACATCTTGAATATCTGGAACGCCTTCTAAAATAACTGGCGAGTCAGCTAATATAGCTGCAGGAATCAAGGCAACGGCACTGTTTTTTGCACCACTAATAGTAATTTCACCGGCTAGTGGACGATTGCCACGTATTTTAATTTTTTTCATTTTTTTCACCTATACTCTTCATTTATCCGTGCCTTTTATAAGGACACATCCTGCTTATTTTATCATAAAAAGAGTAGAAAAAAAAGGCAATGAGTCGCAACTCATCGCCTTTTCATAGATAACATTATTTAGCTTTGTTAGTTGAACCAAACCAGTCAATGTGTTCTTCACAATCTTTAATGATTGCAGCTTTACCTGGTGCTAGTAATTTACGAGGGTCAAATCCTTTTCCTTCTAAATCTTTGCCAGCTTCGATGTATTCACGAATTGCTTTAGCAAATGATAATTGGAATTCAGTATTTACGTTTACTTTAGAAATACCCATTGAGATAGCTTTTTCGATTTGATCTTGAGGAATGCCAGATCCACCGTGTAATACTAAAGGTACATCAGAACCTACAGCATCAGCAATAGCTTGTAAGTGATCAAATGCTAAACCTTTCCAGTTTTCAGGATATTTACCGTGGATGTTACCAATACCACATGCTAAGAAGTCGATTCCAGTGTTAACCATTTGTACACATTCGTCAACGTCTGCTAATTCACCAGCACCGATGATGCCGTCTTCTTCTCCACCAATTGAACCAACTTCACACTCAACAGAAACACCTTTAGCATGAGCTTTAGCAACAACTTCTTTTGCTAATTTTAAGTTTTCTTCAAATGGTAAATGAGAACCATCAAACATAACTGAAGTATAACCTACTTCGATACATTCTAATGCATCTTCATAATGACCATGGTCTAAGTGTAAAACAACTGGTACAGTGATGTTTAATGATTCGATTAAATCTGTAACCATGTCTTTAACTAATTTGTAGCCGCCCATGTATTTTGCAGCACCCATTGAAGTTTGAATTAATACAGGTGTTTGTTTTGCTTCAGCAGCTTCTAGAATTGCTTGTGTCCATTCTAGGTTATTTGTGTTGAATGCACCTACTGCATATCCACCTTTACGTGCTGCCTTGAAGATTTCAGTTCCTGATACTAATGGCATAATAAATTCCTCCTATGTTTTAAAAGCCCTTTTTCGTTAAGTTGACCTTAACTTACATACACAGTTTAGCAAATTTTCTTTTCATTTCCAAGTAAAACTATCAAAATCTGTGCATTTTTTCGCAAATGATTTTTGTTTGTTTATTTGGAAGCGTCTGCTTCTTCGATTGACGCACCAACGAAGGCTTTGATTAAGCTTTGTGGACGATTTGGTCGTGAAATCAACTCTGGATGGAATTGGCAACCAACGAAGAATTTATTTTCTGGTAATTCAACAATTTCTACTAAACGGTTATCTGGAGATACCCCTGAGAATACTAAGCCGTTTTGTTCGAAGACTTCGCGGTAGCTATTGTTGAATTCATAACGGTGACGATGACGCTCTTGTACGACTTCTTGATTTTGGTAAGCAGTTGCTGTCTTCGTACCTTTTTTCAACTTACATGGGTACAGTCCTAAGCGTAGTGTACCGCCCATGTTTTCAACATTTTCTTGATCTGCCATCAAGTCAATGATATTGTTTTTCGTTTCAGGAACTGTTTCTGCTGAATGCGCATCAGCTAAACCGACTACATTGCGAGCAAATTCAACACAGGCCATTTGCATCCCTAGACAAATACCTAAGAATGGCACGTCGTTCTCACGAGCATAGCGTATAGCTTCGATTTTCCCTTCGATTCCTCGATCACCAAAGCCACCTGGTACCAAAATACCATCTGCATCACCAAGGACATCCGCTGCATTCTCGCTTGTCACTTCTTGAGAGTTCACCCACTTGATATCAATGTCTGAATCATACGCAAAACCAGCATGTTTTAATGACTCAACGACTGAGATATAGGCATCTGGTAACTCAACATATTTTCCGACTAAGGCGATTTTGACCGTTTTCTTCAAGTTCAGTACTTTTTCTTCTAATTCTTTCCATTCTGTCATGTCCGCTTGTGGTGCGTCAAGTTTTAAATGATCGCAGACGATTTGATCCATTTTTTGTGCTTGTAGGTTCAATGGAATAGAATACAAGGTTTCCACGTCACGTGATTCAATAACTGCTTCTGGCGCCACGTCACAAAATTGTGCCAATTTATTTTTGGTTCCTTGAGAGACAGGTTGTTCTGAACGAACGACTAAAATATTTGGTTGAATACCTAGTCCTCTAAGTTCTTTTACACTGTGTTGTGTCGGTTTAGTTTTCATTTCGCCAGCTGCTTTTAAGTAAGGTAGTAGTGTCGTATGGATATACATCACATTGTCTGAGCCTACATCAGCTTTCATTTGGCGCAATGCTTCTAAAAATGGCAATGATTCAATATCACCAACCGTACCACCAACCTCAGTAATGATCACATCAGAGTCTGTCATGCTTGCTGCACGCATGATTTTTTCTTTGATTTCATTGGTGATATGCGGAATAACTTGGACAGTCGCTCCTAAATATTCCCCTTTACGTTCTTTGCGGATGACTTCAGAGTATATTTTCCCAGTTGTAACGTTAGAATACTTATTTAGATTGATGTCAATGAAACGCTCATAGTGACCGAGGTCTAAATCGGTTTCTGCGCCATCATCTGTCACAAATACTTCCCCATGTTGATACGGGCTCATCGTACCTGGATCCACATTGATATATGGATCAAACTTTTGAATCGTTACCTTTAAGCCACGATTCTTCAACAATCTTCCTAATGAAGCTGCTACGATTCCCTTTCCGATTGACGAAACAACACCGCCAGTTACAAAAATGTACTTTGTCATAAATTGAAAAACTCCTTTGTCTAGATTCGCAGGTGAAAGTAAATAAATAAAAAGTCGCTCCCTATTCCACCTGAAATAGGGAGCGATGTATTATCGAACTTTCTGACTCTTTCTAAGAGTGCCCAAACAGAATACTACCTTCTCTGCTTGTAAATGTCAATTAAGAAAACCCACATTTTTATTTTATTCGTATTTTGCTCTTGGACCGCCAATATATTTTGGACGACTGGTCAACGCAGTCACATGCGCGCCGCCGACTTCTTTGATACTGGGTCGAAATGGTACTTGAACATGCTTGACGTGCATTCCGATCGCTGTATCACCAATATCAAGCCCCGCTTTGGCGACAATATGCTCGACTTCAATCGGATGCTCAAATTGCTTAAAGGCAGCAACCGAACACGCACCACCTGCATGTAGTTGCGGAACAACGGCCACTTCTTCCAAATGATACGTCTTAGCAACGTCGCGCTCAACAACCAAGGCACGATTCAAATGTTCACATCCTTGGACAGCTAAGTAAATCCCCTTTGGCTCAAGAACTGAACGAACCGCTGCGATGATCCACTCACCCACCTCTTCGCTAGAATCCTTGCCGATATGTCCGCCCATTACTTCACTGGTTGAACAGCCTAGCACAAACAGCTCACCACTTGTTAGATTACCTGCAGTGATCACTTCATCGACTAGTTGGCTGACAGTTTTCTTGATAGCGTCTTCTGTTACATTCATCTTGATTACTCCTTTTAGTTGTTTAATTTTGTTGCAAATGACTGGAAAGCAAAGCCCGCTTTAAGATACGACTAATCGGCAAACCAACCAAGACACCGAAGCCACTTTGAATCAAATTGCCAATCAGTGAAGCCCAGCCGGCTGCTTGTCCATACAAGAAACTTGTCGCACCAAAATACCCAGCAACCATAAGAACAGATCCTAGCGCTAATGCAAACCATTGTTTATTCGTAGGTTTTTCTTTATAGTATCCAACTACCCAACCTTGTAACCCGTGGATTAGTAAGGAAAAAATCATCCATTGTGGATAACCTGAAAACAAATCAATCAAGCCTCCACTTAAGCCCCCGACAATCGCTCCGCCGAATGGACCAAAGACAAGCGCCACCGCATAGATGCCACCATCACACAGCGTAACAAAGCCATTTGTCGCTGGTACAGGTATCAAAATCATCAATGACAAGGCCACAATTGCCGCAATCAATAACCCATATACACTTATTTTTCTCGCCATAATCTGTTCCTCCTTTTAGATACTACTCCTATGCCAAAAGCTGCCAAAATTTGGTGCAACTTCGATACCTGTCTGAAGCCCTTGGTAAACATACTCTTTTGCCTGTCGCACCGCTTGCTCGAGTGGCACCTCGTCGGCTAACTGAGCAGCTAGACTCGCTGAAAATGCACAGCCTGCACCATTTTCAAATTGATTGGTTTGTTTTGCTCGTTGAAAATAGGTGACTTTTTCACCAATAGCTAAGCAATCTATCGCATCAGGGCCAGCTAACCGACTGCCCCCTTTAATCACGACCGCTCCGCCTGACAATTGAGAGAGTTTTTTTGCAGCTTTGGTTAAGGTTTCTTTGTTGGTAATGCTTTGCTTAGCAAGCTGGTCTGCCTCATCTAAGTTAGGAGTCATGACTGTCGCCAATGGAGCTAAATCTGTCATAAATGCCTCGATTAAAGCATGATTACGCAGCGTATTGCTTTCTTTCATGACCAACACAGGATCAAAAATTACCGGAATCGTAGGATGAGCTTCCAAAAATTCCTTCACTTGCTTGATATGATCTAGCTCAGTCAGTAAGCCTATTTTTATTGCCGCAAGTGTCACTTCATCTAATGACAAAAGTTGCTGATCGAGTAATTCATGCGTGAGCGAATGAATCTCAAATTGACCTTCATTACTTGTTACGATTGATGTCAAGACACTCAAACCAAATTGTTGATGGTTTTCAAATGTTTTTAAGTCCGTTTGAATTCCTCCACCAGCAAAAGGATCTGAGCCGCCAATCGTTAACACTTTTTTCTTCATCCGTCCACCTTCTTTTTTTCTTTCCATCTTAGCTCTCTTTTACCGAAAAGAAAACAACCAATTGGACTTAATGAAAACCATCCAATTTTTGATATAAAAAGGAGTGCGGCAAACGTCGCACTCCTTTTTGTCTACGGTGTTCAAAAAGCAGTTCTTTCGGCATTAGCTCAAAAATTTCAAAAAATTGGAACGGTAATTTTTGCAATTTCTGAAGCTACTGCTCAGAGCTAAACGCTTTTTTTACAACCTCTTTTAATATAATTCTAAGTATTGCTCTCTTTCCCAAGCGGAGACTGTTTGACGGAATGCAGCCCATTCCATTCGTTTTGCTTCTTGGAAGTTATTAAAGATATGCTCTCCCAAGGCGTCTACCATTACTGCATCTGCACGCAATTCTTTTAACGCATTGTGCAAGGTAGATGGTAAGTCATAAATTTTGGCAGCTTTGCGCTCTTCTTCATTCATAATATAAATATTGCGATCGACACCTTTTGGCGGTTGAATTTCATTTTTGATGCCATCCAAGCCAGCTTGCAATAGGACCGCTAGTGCCAAATACGGATTGGCAGAAGGATCGACTGAGCGTAGTTCCAAACGCGTAGAGAGTCCACGAGATTCCGGTACGCGAATCAATGGTGAACGATTGCGTCCAGACCATGCCACGTAGACAGGTGCTTCAAATCCAGGAACCAAGCGTTTATATGAATTGACGGTTGGGTTGCAGATTGCTGTGTAGGCACGTGCATGCTCCATTAAGCCACCTAAGAAGTAATAAGCTGTTTGACTTAACTGTAACTCTCCCTCTAGATCAAAGAATGCATTTTTCTCACCTTGAAACAATGACATATTGCAATGCATACCAGAGCCATTAATTCCAAACAATGGCTTAGGCATAAAGGTCGCATGTAAGCCATGCTTGCGTGCGATGGTCTTTACTACTAATTTGAATGTTTGGATGTTGTCACATGCTTCAATGGCATTTGCATACTTGAAATCAATCTCATGTTGCCCAGGGGCAACTTCATGATGCGATGCCTCTACTTCGAAGCCTAATTTTTCTAGTTCAAGAACAATGTCTCGGCGGCAATTTTCACCCAAATCAGTCGGTGCAAAGTCAAAATAGCCACCATTATCATTCAGCTCGGTCGTAATCTTGCCATCTTCTGTCAGTTGGAATAAGAAAAATTCTGGCTCTGGGCCTAAGTTAAAGGAAGTGAAGCCCATCTCTTGCATATCTGCTAATGCTCGTCGCAAGTTCCCGCGTGGATCACCGGCAAACGGGGTGCCATCTGGATTATAAATATCACAGATCAAGCGAGCGACTTTGCCATGCTCGCTCTCCCATGGGAAAATCATCCATGTACTTAAATCGGGGTACAGGTACATGTCACTTTCTTCAATGCGAACAAATCCTTCAATAGAAGAACCGTCAAACATCATTTTATTGTCCAATACTTTCTCCACTTGTGATACTGGTACTTCTACATTTTTAATTGTTCCCATAATATCGGTGAACATTAAACGTAAGAATCGTACATTTTCTTCTTTGATAATTGCCTTGATATCTTCTACCGCATACGTTGTCTTTGCCATGATTCATCTTCCTTTTTTTAAATTCCAATGCTTAATTCAGTTTTGGCCCTCTTTGATGATAAGGATTGGCTTGGTTCAGCCCACCTTGAAGCAAAATTTCGTCATAAAAAATACGTCTTACATCATTATCGGTCAGTGTCTGTTTATGTTTGACAGCCTCTTCTTCTTCTTTTTTCATCTCATAGACACGTTTGATGCCAGCCATATTTAATCCATCAGCGAGATAGTCTTTGATTTCTAAGAGCGTATCAATGTCATTGAGCGAATACATGCGTCGATTTCCTTCGCTTCGTTCTGGATGAATCAAATTTTGTTCTTCATAATAACGAATTTGACGAGCAGTCAAATCTGTTAGTTTCATAACTGTCCCGATTGGAAAAACTGACATAGAGCGCCGCAATTCTTTTTCGCGCATAAATCCTCTCCTCCTTTTCAGCAACCCTTCTCAATACACTCAAACTATAACAAGCATTGGAATGAGTGTCAAGGTTACATGTCAGATAATATCACATTATTTTCGTACAAAATTTCCGTAAAAAAGCACAAAAAAATAAGTGTTTGTGCCAATTTCCCTACCAATGCATGAGCACGCACACATTGATAAATAGACACTTTACACTTATTTGTTTGCTTGACTTACTCTTTATCACTTGGTTTTTCCTGGAAGCCGCGTAGATGGTAGCTATTACGTTTTTCATCAAAGTCTTTGGCGATAACTAGTGTTTGCCGCTCCAAATCAGAAAGTTGGCCGGCTTGCTCAGCGGGTAACCAACATTCATACGGTTCCCATATCGTCATTAAGAAACGTTTAACAGCTTGAGACAATACTTCTTTGCCTTGAAAATTTTTCGCAGAGACGACGACATTAGGAAATAGTGTAGGTACAAATTGATCGTCTTCTAATTTATCTGCTTTGTTGTATATGGTTAGCGTCGGAATGTTTTCTAATTCGAGTTCTTTCATTAACTGTAAGACAGTCGCTTCATGTTGTGTGCGATCTGGTGAACTCGCATCTACCACGTGAAGTAAGATATCCATATCTTTACTTTCCTCTAAAGTCGAATGGAACGCATCGACTAATTGCGTAGGGAGTTCTTGAATGAAGCCTACAGTATCCGTCAAGGTCACTGTCAAGCCTTCCGGTAAGCGCCATTTTTTCGTTAACGGATCAAGTGTGGCAAATAATTGATCTTGTTCATACGTATCTGCTGCCGTGAGCCGATTCAAGACGGTCGATTTACCGGCATTGGTATAGCCAATCAGTCCGATTTGTACTGTCGCTTGCTGTTTTCGGCGGGAGCGTGTACGCTCTCGATGGGCTGCTACTTGCTTTAATTCCCGCTTGATTTTGGCGATTCGATCTCGAATATGACGACGATCTGTTTCTAATTTTGTCTCCCCTGGCCCTCTTGTACCAATCCCAGCACCTAGTCGAGACATCGATGTACCTTGACCTACTAAGCGAGGCAACAAATAATTTAATTGTGCTAGTTCGACTTGTAGTTTCCCTTCTTTTGATCGGGCACGGAGCGCAAAAATATCTAAAATCAGCTGTACGCGATCAAGGACCAATACACCAAGCTCTTGGCTAATAATTTGTTGTTGCCGAGGTGACAATTCTTGGTTGAAAATGACCACGTCAATTTCTTCTGCATCCACCCATTGATGCAACTCTTGAAGCTTTCCCTTACCAATCAAGGATTGGCGGTCGACAGTCGCTCGTTTTTGGGTAATCGTACCAATGATTTCCCCATTTGCTGTCTTCGCGAGCTGAACCAGCTCTTGCATCGATGAATCAAATTGACGGTAGTTTTCTTCGGTTTCCACACCAACTAACATGACTTTTTCTCTACTAATCATTCGGCATTGTTCCTCCAATCTTCTAGTTTTTTCAATAAGGTTATTTTTTCTTCAGGGTGGGTCAATAAGTCAAGCCAATAAGGCGCCATACGATTACGAAACCAAGTGAGCTGACGCTTAGCGTAACGACGTGAATGCAGCTGAATGAGTGCCACAGTCTCATCAAGAGTCGCCTCCTCATGAAAATAAGGCAACCATTCTTTGTAGCCAATTCCTTGAATTGCCTGCACATTAGGAGCAGTCAAGAACCGTTTTGCCTCTTCGATTAAGCCTTGTTGGACCATCATCACCACGCGCTGGTTGATACGCTCATATAACACAGCGCGCTCTGTCGTCAAACCAATTAAAAAATAATCATACAACGCAACCGGTATTTCTTTTGGTGTGGTGATGCTATGGCCCGTCGTCAGCATCACTTCTAGTGCTCGGAGTACTTTGCGACGATTATTAAAATGAATCTGCTCGGCAGCGAGTGGGTCTCGCTCGGATAATTGTTCCCATAACTCCTGATTTGACCATTGAGCACTGCTTGCTTCTAGCTGGCGGACTTTTGCTTGTTGCTCTTGCGACAGTTCCCCTTCATTGCCTAGTTTAAAATCATATAACAACGCTTGAATATAAAGACCCGTACCGCCTACGATGATCGGTATTTTGCCTTGCTTGGTAATCGCAGCGATTGCCGCACGTCCTTCTTGTTGAAAATCTGCTACTGAATAAGACTCTTGCCACTCTCTAATGTCAATCAAATGGTGTCTAGCCTTAGCTTGCTCACCATCAGTGGCCTTTGCCGTACCAATGTCTAACCCACGATAGACCTGCAGCGAGTCGCCACTGATAATTTCTCCTTGCAATACTTGAGCTAACTCAATACTTAGGGCTGTCTTACCGACTGCTGTCGGCCCAACGATGACGATTACTTTTTGTTTTTTTTCTGATGTTTCCATATTTGTCCTCTCAAAACATTTTTTCTAGTAGAAAAACGAAGTCGCAACATCTGACTAAAACGTCTGAGGCGACTTCGCTGGTTAGTCTATAAAGGATTAGAAAAATACGTAAACGGTTTGTCCGTTTCTTTCTTTAACTGAACCTTACGTTCGTATACCATTTCTTTGATTTTATCGGAGAATTGTTCCATTAATACGCGGCCGCCTTTAAATGTGTAGCCACCGACTTGAACGGTCTCTTCTGCTGACAACACAACTTTACGGGTCGCAATCTTTTTGAAGAATTCTTCTATAAAATAATTCGGTAAATAAAAGCTATTTTGTGCGGCAAATGATTGCAAGTAAATATAATCATCGACAGTGATATAACAATCGTCAAAAGCATCGAAACTAACGTACTTGTCCATCATCACAATTCTTTTTTCAAGAATTTCAATAATTTTTTTATTTAATAAAACAAGTGTTTCGATTTCCTTTACTTTGTGCTCCATCTCGCGACGATATTTTTCTTTTTGCTCATCATATCGTATCCGCAAATTGAATGTGAACATGACGATTGCTGCGCCAACGAGCACACCCAATAGACCAATGAAAAAATAAGTCATAGAAAAACCTCCTCAACCTTTGTCTTTCATTTTAGCATTATTCCCTTTTTTTTAGTATCATTTTCCGTCGAATCTTTTATTTGACCTTTATTGACCTTTTGTGTATACTTACTTTTAGGTTTTCATAACTCAATGTGCTACACTGACTTTATAGAATTTAAGGAGGAGTTTTCCATGAATTTAATTCCAACAGTTATCGAACAATCATCACGAGGAGAAAGAGCGTATGATATCTATTCTCGTCTATTAAAAGATCGTATCATTATGTTAAGCGGTCAAGTAACTGACGACTTAGCAAACTCCATCATTTCGCAATTACTCTTTTTAGATGCACAAGACTCTGAAAAAGACATCTACTTATACATCAATTCACCTGGTGGAAGCGTAACGGCTGGCTTGGCCATTTATGACACAATGAATTTTGTCAAAGCAGACGTTCAAACAATTGTAATGGGTATGGCTGCATCAATGGGTAGCTTTCTATTAACAGCTGGTAAAAAAGGCAAACGCTTTGCTCTACCAAACGCTGAAATTATGATCCATCAACCGCTTGGTGGTGCACAAGGTCAAGCGACAGAAATTGAGATTGCAGCTCGCCACATCTTAAAAACACGCGAACGCTTAAACAATATTTTAGCAGAACGCACTGGTCAACCGCTAGAAGTTATCGAAAAAGACACCGATCGCGACAACTTCATGACTGCTCAAGAAGCCAAAGACTACGGTTTGATTGACCAAATCTTAGTCAACAAAAAATAATCGCTATTTTTCCAAGCTACGTTATAAACGAAACAACCCACGAAAGTCGATTTTCGTGGGTTGTTTGTTTTTTTTCTAGTGGCGGTCGGTTTTGATTTAAAACTTACACAACCAATTCTCTTTTAGCTTTGTACAATATTTATCCTGCAATAAGTTATTAGCTTTTTTAGTCATTATTTTTTTATCTATTATCAACTTATCATTTATGAATCATCAATTATTCGTTAAAGATTGTTGTGTTCTCATTTGCCAAGTAACTTGATTGCCTGAATCAGTATTCCATATCGTATCCCATGTGTTAAAAATAATTTCTCCATTTGTATATGCGTAAGGTGCGATATCTTGATTTCCCCAAGTATAATTAATTGCAACACTTGAATTACTTATTTAGACATTTTAGAATAACTCTAGATATGTGAATTGTCGTTTTAAGTAGTACTTCTACAAAATTCTTACTTGAGAAATGATTAAATGAAATGCCCAAACTTAAAACAAAAAGAAACGCAATCACTTCTAAAAAGTGGCCACGTTTCTTGATTTTATTTTAGTTAAGTTACAAGATTTTTTTAAATCGCCGATTGTAAAATTAAGCTAGACAACTAAAAAAGTCATTTGTGCTACACT
>OMJG01000214.1_pt1 | contig 44668 bp, 37 predicted proteins | sample 1646431 | NCBI WGS metagenome assembly OMJG01 (sample SAMN03771674, study PRJEB25209) | food metagenome | isolation source: Cotija cheese | place: Mexico:Jalisco,Michoacan | collected 2011-12-12
TTTAGTGCAGTTATCTTCTGAACGGTCGGATATTCCGTGCTTCATGTGAATCTGGTCTGCCCATTTCCCGGAAACTGTGCATATCGGCACGTAAAGTACTCGGTTCACACCTCTTAACGTGCAGTATTGCACAGTTTCGCATATCACCCGCTACTTGATGCCTATCCAGGCGCTGGCATCCTGGGGCAGAAGTGCGGGATCGTCCAGCTGGATGGAGCTCAGTATCAGATCACCTTCCGGCAATGCGACTGCATTCTTTCCGAAGTTGGTGATCGAGGCGATTGCCGTATATCCGCTGTTATCCGCCGCTTGGCGGGTGTATGCAATCACTTCGTCGCCCTCGTCCAGCCAAGTGACCGAGGTGTTGTGCGCTGATGTCAGCAATGCCGCCCTATGCGACAGGCATGCCTTGTACAAGGACAGCATGGATGTCGGGTCCTGTTGCTCAACATCGACGGCAAAATCCTTAAACCATAGAGGCTGGGGAAGGTGCGGGTCGGCGGACTGACTGCCAGCCGTGGCATCGCTCGGGGAGAATCCAAAAGATGCTCCGGTGCCGAAGCGAGAATCCCAGGACGCCTCGTGCGGTGCATCCTGCGAGTTCCATGGCAATGGGACGCGGCAACCGTCGCGACCTTTTTCCGTATAGCGTCCTCTGGTTCTGAATGGTGTGGGATCTTCGAGACGGTCCCACGGGATGTTGGGAACCTCGAACAGCCCAAGTTCCTCGCCTTGGTAGATATACACTGATCCCGGTAGTGCAGTCTCCATCAGAATCGCCGCCCGTGCACGTCTGGTGCCGAGCTCCCGGTTCTCCTCATAGGTGGTCCCGTCGCGCAATACCCAGTCCTTGGGAAGCTGGTGGGTTGCCTTAGATGGGGCTTGCGGCAGGCCGTATCGGCTCGGGTGCCTCGGTACGTCGTGGTTGCTCATCACCCATGTGGCTGTGGAGCCGGAGGATTTGGCTGCCTGCAGACCGTCACGAATCGCGGTGCGGAAGTCCTGGCTGAACCAGTTGGCGATGGCGAATTCAAAGTTGAAGACCTGACCCAGTTCGTCCGGTGAGGCATACAGATACTGGTGCTCGGGCACCACCCATGCCTCTCCGACAGCGAAGCGCGGAGGATTGTACTCATTGAAGACCTGTCGCCATTCGCGGTAGATGTCATGCACCTGCGCACGATCCCATAGCGGGTGGGTCCCGTCATGCGACAGCGAGTCGTGCACGGTCCAACGCGACAGGTCCTTCATGGAAGCGCCGTCCAGCTTCTTCGCCAGGCCGTGCGCCACATCGACGCGGAATCCGTCGGTCCCATGATCCGACCAGAACCTCAGGGTCTTCTTGAATTCCTCGTGAACCTCCGGATTGTTCCAGTTCAGATCCGGCTGCTCCTTGGCGAAGATATGCAGATACCATTGGCCGTCCTCGACACGCTCCCAGGCTGGACCGCCGAAAAGAGACTGCCAGTCATTAGGAGGGAATTCGCCATTCGGTCCGGAGCCTTCCTTGAAGATATAGCGCTCGCGTGCTGTGGAGCCACGTCCTGCAGCGAGAGCCTCCAGGAACCATGCGTGTTTGTTCGCGGTATGGTTCGGCACAATGTCCACGATGACCTTGATGCCCCCTTGGTGCGCGGCGGACACCATGGCATCGAAATCCTGCATCGTACCGAGTCTCGGGTCGACGTTTCTATAGTCGATGATGTCGTATCCCCCGTCGGCGAGGTCGGAGGGGTAGAAGGGTGAAAGCCATATGGCGTCGATGCCGAGCTCACGCAGATACTGCATCTTCGAAGTTATGCCTGGAATATCGCCCAGGCCATCGCCGTTGGCGTCCTTGAAGCTTCGTGGATATATCTGATAGACAACGGCCTGCTTCCACCAGTCGTCATTGAGATTGTTATCGGTCATCATCGTCCTTTCTGACGCGGACCATGGCGCAGGTGCTTCCCTTGCCGTGGGCCTCTAAATGTGCGTGTATTCCCGTGTCCGGGGTTAATTGAATTTCTGTGATTCAGGCAGCAAGCCGAGCTCGGACTTGTTGTGCGCCCATTCGCTCTTCCATTCTTCGGTGAAAGTCGAGCTGAATTTCGCCCAGGTGCCTGTGCCTTGGGCATACTCGGTTAGGGCGCTCGTGAGGTCCTCCTGCCACTGGGGGCTTGGCAAGGGGAAGCTGCGCACGTCGTTCTTGCCGGCTTTCTGGTATGCTCGCGCAGCCGTTGTCAGAGGATTGCTGGGTTGGTCGCTGTCGGTGAAAGTGGTGAATGGCACGGAGAAGCCCATCTCCTTGCTCAGGATTTCCTTGCCTTCCTTACTACTGACCATCCATTTGATGAAGTCGAGGGAAGCCTGCTGATCCTTCTCATCGGCCTTGGCGTTGACCGCCCAGGACGCGTCATAGACTGAGGTCGTTCCGTAGTCTTCCTCCCCCTTGATGCCCATGTAATAGGGGAGCATGCCGAGGTCGTCGTCGGCGACTTCGTGGTTCTTAATCTGGCTGTACGCCCATATGCCGTTCGGGTAGAAGGCGACCTCGCCCAATGCGAATTCGGAGGTCACGTCATCATAGGATTTCGAACTCAGCAACGATGCTTCCGTCGGACTGTTCTTCATTTCGAGGTCGAACAGATCCTTGTAGTTCTTCAGATACGTGCCCTTGATGGTTGCCTCGAAGGTGCTGTCCGCGTCACGGAACTCGTAGAAAAGCGGGAGTCGTGTCATGTGTGCCGCGAAGCGGTATGAGTCGGAGGAGTCCAATCCTGGAGTGGCGAAGGCTGCCTTGATGCCCAGATCGTCCTTGTGTTTCTGCATGTCCTCGGCGACCTTTTTGAGGGTCTCGTAATTGGTGATATCGGCGTCGCTGTGAATCAGCGCATAGCTTTTCGAGGCGTATTCGTTGACGATCTTCTTGTTGTAGATGATGCCGTACCATTCCGCTGCGTAGGGCATCGTGTACACTCCGTCGGAATCCTGATGTGCGTTGGCCTTGCCTTCGTCGGACATCAGTTTGTATACGTCCGTGTCCTGGATGGGTTTGAGATATTGCTTGTATTTGGCGAATTCGTCATAACCTGCCACCGTGAACATCGTGGGTGCGTTGCTTTTGGACAGTTCGGAGGTGAGCGTGGATTCGTAGCTTCCCGAGGCCGCGGTCTGAATGTCGACCTGTACGCCGCTTTCCTTGGTGTAGTCCTCGGCCAGCTGTTTCAGCTGATCCACCACCTCGGGTTTGCCGTTGAGGTAATAGACGTGTCCTTTGTCGCCGCTGGCGCTGCCTACTCCGCATCCTGCCAGACTCCCCAGTCCGATGATGATGGCGGTGGCGGCGCTTGCGATGGTTTTGAGATTCTTCATTGATTCCCTTCCATGTTGCCGTGGTATTGGCTGGTCATACGCACAGCACCGTGCGGATGACCCCGTGCCTCCGTGCACGGGTTGCTGCGTTGCCGGGCCGTGCCCGCAACAATGAAAACGATAGCATTCACGTAGAGCAACATGCGGGCGTCAGAGCAGATTGATGTCCGCAACGGCATGGAGTGTGGCCGTGTAAACAATGCGCTTGTATGGCAGGTGTCGCGCGTGCCGGGTGTATGTCGTGCAGTCGGCTCCGATGTATACGTTCTCATATATGCTGGTTGATGGAGACGACGAGATGATGTGGATTGTCCTGAGGAGGGGCTGCGTCATCTGTTGTCAGAAGCTGTTGCACTAGGATTGTTGACACTGGAGTCAATGCACTGGGGGGTTCCCGATGGGTATGTTCTCACCTGATTCCGCATTCATGCGAGGTCTGTCCGCCATGATCGACGCGATATGGATCAATCTGCTGCTGATCGTGACCAGCCTGCCGCTGATAACCGTCGGTGCGGCAATGACCGCCGCCCACGACGCGGGGCGAAAGTCCTTGGAGGCACGCGGGCATGTCACCTCGAATTTCTTTGATTCGTTCAAACGTAACTTTGTTCAGTCGACCATCCTTTGGTTGCCGTTCGCAGTCACGGGGCTTGCGCTGGTGTATGCATGGGTGGTGCTGCAGTTCACGCCCCTGCTGATAGTGAAAATCGCGTTCTCGGTGATCTGGTATATCGGCTGGCTGTGGGTCTGGGCGTTGCAGGCCCGATTTGAAAACACCGTGTCCGGGACTTTGAAGAACGCCGTCGTGATCGGTATATCCCGTATAGGTCTCACGGTCGTCATGGCGGTAATCGACGCCCTGATGGCGGCTCTGGTCGTGGCGTCCTGGTTCCTGATGCCGGAGGGCCTGTTTCTGTTGGTGCTGTTCGGATACGGCACGTTGATCATGCTGCATACGCCGTTGCTCGAACGTGGGATGGCCGCCTGGCTCTGAAGGTGGTCCGCCTGGTGTTTTGAAGAATTTGCGGATTCCGGGAATATTCGTTTGCCATCAGAAGTTGAGTGATGTAGGCTCAAGTTTCGAGAGCGGTCGTGTATGAGGTATTGGCACCGCCCAGGAACGTGAGCGGGAAACCGTGAAGGTGCGAGGTGTGATGACCTTGTACGAGTACAACCAGGAGGAAAAAGTTATGGCACGTGCAGTCGGTATTGATTTGGGAACCACGAATTCGTGCATCGCCACACTTGAGGGTGGCGAGCCAACGGTCATCGTGAACGCTGAGGGCATGAGGACCACGCCGTCAGTGGTGGCCTTCAGCAAGTCGGGTGAGATTCTTGTAGGTGAGGTTGCCAAGCGTCAGGCCGTAACCAACGTTGATCGCACCATCAGCTCGGTCAAGCGCCACATGGGCACTGATTGGACCGTCGACATCGACGGCAAGGGCTGGACTCCGCAGGAGATTTCGGCTCAGATTCTCATGAAGCTCAAGAGGGACGCGGAAGCGTATCTCGGCGGCCCGGTGACCGATGCGGTCATCACCTGCCCCGCATACTTCAACGACGCACAGCGTCAGGCGACCAAGGATGCAGGAAAGATCGCGGGTCTGAATGTTCTGCGTATCATCAACGAGCCCACCGCAGCGGCTCTGGCATACGGCCTGGAAAAGGGCAAGGAAGACGAGCGCATCCTGGTCTTCGATCTCGGTGGCGGCACCTTCGATGTCTCGCTGCTGGAAATCGGCAAGGACGATGACGGCTTCTCCACCATTCAGGTGCAGGCCACCAATGGCGACAACAAACTCGGAGGCGACGACTGGGATCAGAAGATCATCGATTGGCTGGTCGGCGAAGTCAAGAACAAGTACGGCGTGGATCTCGCCAAGGACAAGATTGCCCTGCAGCGTCTGAAGGAAGCGGCCGAGCAGGCGAAGAAGGAGCTCAGCTCCTCAAGCTCGACGAATATCTCGATGCAGTATCTTGCCATGACGCCTGACGGCACACCTGTGCACCTCGACGAGACGCTGACGCGTGCCCACTTCGAGGAGATGTCCTCCGACCTGCTCGGGCGTTGCCGCACACCGTTCAACAATGTGCTCTCAGACGCGGGCATCTCAGTCAACGACATCGACCATGTGGTACTGGTCGGCGGTTCGACGCGTATGCCGGCCGTGCAGGAGCTCGTGAAGGAACTCACCGGCGGCAAGGAAGCGAACAAGTCCGTGAACCCGGATGAGGTCGTGGCAGTCGGCGCCGCAGTGCAGTCCGGTGTCATCAAGGGCGACCGCAAGGATGTGCTGCTGATTGATGTGACCCCGTTGAGCCTCGGAATCGAGACCAAGGGCGGCATCATGACCAAGCTCATCGACCGTAACACCGCCATCCCGACCAAGCGCTCCGAAGTGTTCTCCACCGCGGAGGACAACCAGCCCAGCGTGCTGATTCAGGTGTACCAAGGCGAGCGTGAATTCGCCCGTGACAACAAGCCGCTCGGCACCTTCGAGCTGACCGGCATCGCACCTGCGCCAAGCGGCATGCCTCAGATCGAGGTCACCTTCGACATCGACGCCAACGGCATCGTGCACGTGTCCGCGAAGGACAAGGGCACCGGCAAGGAGCAGTCGATGACCATCACCGGCGGTTCGGGCCTGCCCAAGGACGAGATCGACCGTATGGTCAAGGAGGCCGAGGCGCACGAGTCCGAGGACAAGCAGCGCCGTGAGGATGTGGACACCCGCAACCAGGCCGAATCCTTCGCCTACCAGACCGAAAAGCTGGTCAACGACAACAAGGACAAGCTTTCTGACGAGGTCTCCAAGGAAGTCACCGAGAAGGTCGACGCGTTGAAGGAAGCCCTCAAGGGTGACGATCTCGAGAAGATCAAGTCTGCCCAGACGGAGCTGACCACCGCCGCTCAGAAGATCGGCGAAGCGCTGTACTCACAGCAGCAGGCCCAGGGCGCCGAAGGTGCTCAGGGTGCGGCTGGCGCAGCAGGCGCGGCGCCATCGTCCGAGGACGACGTGGTCGACGCCGAGGTCGTGGACGATGACGACAAGAAGAAGGGCAGCAAGTGATGTCCGAGTTCGACAAGGACGACTACTTGCGGGATATGCCCGATGCCGATTCGCTGGCCGACAAGACCGGCGGCGAATCGGCATCCCCGAAGTCGTCGGCGAAAGCCGATGCACCGGAGGGTTCCGAGAAATCGGATGCCTCCGGCACCTCGGCGGACTCCGACGAGACCAGGCAAGCCGGTCAGGATAAGGCCGATGCCTCGGAAGGCTCCGATAAGGAAGGGCTTACCGATCTCGGCAAGGCGAAGCAGGAGGCCGCGGGTTATCTCGAAGCCCTGCAGCGTGAAAGAGCGGAGTTCATCAACTTTCGCAATCGCACGGTCAAGGAGCAGGACCGCTTCCGGCAGCACGGCATTATCGACGTGCTCACCGCGCTGCTCCCTGCACTCGACGACATCGACAGAATTCGGCAGCATGGCGATCTGGATGATTCCTTCCAGGCCGTCAGCGCGAAGATCGACAAGACCTTCGAGAAGTTCGGTGTCGAGAAGTTCGGGGAAGCCGGTGAGGATTTCGATCCCACCAAGCATGAGGCGATACTGCACAAACCCGATGCGGAAGCCAAGAAGGAGACCGTTGATACGGTCGTCGAATCCGGATATCGCATCGGAGATCGAGTGATTCGCGCGGCGCGTGTCGTCGTGGCCTCGCCTCAGGGAGCTTCGGCCTGAGAAGAGACTGACCATCGAGGAAGGAACAACGACCATCATCAAGCGGGGAGGCATGCATGGCTGAGAATGAATGGCTGAACAAGGACTTTTACAAGGTTCTGGGTGTCTCTAAGGATGCCAGCGAAACGGAGATCACCAAGGCGTATCGCAAACTGGCACGCCAGTATCACCCAGATCTGAACAAGGGTGCCGCAGCGGAAGAGAAGTTCAAGGACATCTCCGAAGCATACGATGTGCTGCGCAACAAGGAACAGCGTCAGAAATACGACGCGATTCGCCAGTTCGGCATGGGCGGGGCACGGTTCGCAGGGGGTTCCGGCCAGGCAGGTTTCGATGCCAACAGCTTCCAGGATGTGTTCGGTTCGATGTTCGGTGGAGCGGCGGACGGGCAGGGCGGTTCGCGCGTCCGCTTCTCCACTTCCGGAGGCGGGCAGCCCGACTTCTCGGATATCTTCTCCGCGTTCGGAGGCGCCGGCGGAGCTTCTTCGCGGCGCGGATACCAGCGTGCACAGGAACAGCCCCAACCGTCCAAAGGTGCGGACCGAAATTCCTCCATCACGCTGAGCTTCCGTCAAGCCGTCAAAGGTGCCACCGTCTCGTTAAGCGTCGGAGGAAGCAAATTCAAGACGCACCTTCCGGCAGGGGTGGGCGACGGCCAGAAAATTCGCCTCTCCGGCAAAGGTCACCCGGGCCAGTACGGAGGCGCCAGCGGGGATCTCTACCTCACCGTTCATGTGAAGAGGGACGAGCGCTTCACCCTCGATGGCCTGGACGTGCGGATGAAGCTGCCCGTCACCGTCTCTGAGGCGGCGCTCGGCGCGAAAGTGGAGACCTTGGACATCGACGGCGAAGCCATCACGGTCAAGGTCCCAGCGGGCTCCACGACGGGCACCGAGGTGCGTATCGCAGGCAAGGGCGTCCACAACAGCAAAGGTAAGGGTGACCTGGTTGCCACGATTCAGGTGGCGCTTCCCCATAAGCTCGGCATCAAGCAGAAGAAGCTGCTGCGTGAGCTCGAGGCCGAGAGCGAGAGCTTCGCGTCCGAACTCCATGAGCTCCGTATGCGTCCTTCCGCCCAATAGAGCGGTCCGGGCCGTCGCGGTGCGCACAATACCGCGGCGGCCTGAGGACAAGTCATTTCACGTGGAAGAGAGGTGAGCGGTGTGGCCACGATAGCGAGAGAAATCAGGCAGATGTATCTCATATGCGCCCGCTCCTTGGTCGCGGGTCGTGTGGATCTCGACGGTGCTGACGATGCCGGTATCGACATCGATCTTCCTGTGCTGACCGTCGGACAGGTCGCGGATCTGGCCGACATACATCCGCAGACCCTGCGGCAGTACGACAGGCTTCGGCTGATTGTGCCGAAACGTACCGAGGGCGGCGCTCGCAGATATTCGATTCGCGACTTGGATAGGCTCTGCCAGGCTCAATACATGAGTCAGGAAGAGTCCATCAACCTTGCGGGAATCACCAGGATTCTCGAATTGGCGGAGGAGAACAGGCAGCTTCGTCGTCAGCTGAGACGGTTGCGCACGCCCGAAGGGTCGAGCATCTTCGCCGCCGCTGCGGACGGGCAGGTCATTGAAATCCAACGCTCCGAGCGCGCACGGTTATGGCGTCGAGAGCTGCATCGGCGAATGGATGAGGCCGACGAAGCCGCACAGGCTTCCGACGATCGAGGGGACGAGGGTTTCCCTTCTTCGAAATCACTGATTATCTGGGGTCTGCGCTGAATCCACCCGACACAGGCGGGGGCGAAACGCATGGTTTTGCGCAGCCGACATCCTGTACATTGTCGTTGTAAACGTTGGAATAATGCCATTTGCCGTATTAATGGAGGCATGTTCTCATCGGAACGCCATTCGGCAAAATGACGGCTCCATGCTATAGTCGGTCTTTGCTCGGGATTCGGTCGAATCCCCACTATGTCGCTTGAACGCTTCGGTTATCGGGAATTTTCCACGAAATCAATGGCCTTGCTCGCGGCCGCGCGGCTTGACATCACAGCCGCTGGAATCATTCCTTAATGAAAGGTAACCGGTGCCAAACACCAAATCTGTATCAAACGATAATTCTTCAATCTCGGACTCAACCACATCCTTCGCGGAGCTCGGCGTTCCACACATTCTGGTGGCTGCCCTCGCTGCGGACGGGAAGAGCACCGCATTCCCCATTCAGGTCGACACCATCCCTGACGCATTGGCCGGTCGGGATATCCTCGGACGCGGCAAGACCGGTTCGGGCAAGACCTTGGCTTTCACCATTCCTCTGATCACGCGCCTGAGCATGCAAAGCCCAGCGGCTGCGGACAGGGAGATGCAGGAATACGAGCAGGAGCTCATCAAGCGCGGCGGGAACGATGATTTCCACCGTGGCAAAGGTCATAACAGCCGTGGTCGCAGCAACCGCAATGCAGGCCGAGGTCGTGGCCCCATGCCAAGCCCACGCGCATTGGTTCTGGCACCGACGCGCGAATTGGCCAACCAGATTAACGAGGTCATCGAACCTCTTGCCGCCACATGCCGACTCAGCACCACGACGGTCTACGGTGGTGTGCGTCAGAGCCGTCAGGTCGACGCCTTGCGGGCAGGAGCCGACATCGTCGTAGCATGCCCTGGACGTCTTGAGGATTTGCTCAGGCAGCGTCTGCTTACTTTGGAACACGTTGAGATCACCGTGCTGGATGAAGCCGATGAAATGGCCGATATGGGATTCCTGCCCGCTGTCGAAAGACTTCTGGAACAGGTTTCCTCCGATGGGCAGCGCATGCTGTTCTCGGCAACGCTGGATCATGGCGTTGATGCATTGGTCAACCGCTTCCTCAAAGATCCCAAGATTCATACCGTCGATTCCGCCACCGCTCAGGTGACCCAGATGACGCACCATATCTTCGAAACCACTCTTGGGCAGAAGCATCAGCTGGTCAGGACCCTCGCTTCCGGCTCCGGCAAGCGCATTCTGTTCACCAGGACCAAGCACCAGGCCAAGAAACTGGCTCAGAATCTTACGGATAACGGCATCCCCGCCGCCGAGCTGCACGGCAATCTGTCGCAGAATCAACGCGACAGAAATCTGAACGCTTTCAGCGAAGGTGATGTCCGTGTGCTCGTAGCCACGGATGTTGCGGCACGAGGTGTCGATGTCAGTGGCGTCGAGCTGGTGGTTCAGGTGGACCCGCCGGCAGACGCGAAATCGTTCCTGCATCGTTCCGGACGAACCGCCCGTGCAGGTCATGAGGGTGATGTGGTGACTCTGGTGCTGCCCGACCAGCGTCGCGATGTACGTCGTCTGCTGCGTACCGCCGGTATCGAGGCCAAAGCGCTTTCCGTGACCAGTGACTCGCCTGCAGTCGAAAAGCTTGTCGGACAGCATGCGCCGCTGGTTTCAGGTTGGACTTTGCCTGAGTCTCGACCCGCCCGCCAGGGCAGGGGAGGCCGGGGTGCGCAATCCTCCACTAGGTCACGAGGTTCCCGTTCGCAGGGTTCCCGTTCACGCGACGGCCGTTTCGACGGTCCGCATTCGGAGCGTTCGCATGCGCCGAAGTCAGCTGATTCCAGAAGAAGGAACGGTAAGCAGTCAAGCATGAACTCAAACGGGGCGAACCACTCCTTCCACCAGTCGCGCAAGCGCAGCGGCGGCAAAGCGCCATTCCGCAATTCAGGCCGCTGATTTCCCTGTTGCTCTCCGTGGGGCTTGATAGCCTTTCGGAGAGCGACAATGCGTGATTGACGGGGAGGTCGTATGACATTGCGAGCTGTGTTCTGGGATATGGATGGCACGCTGATAGATTCCGAGCCTTACTGGCATGATGGCGAATTTGCCATAGCGAAACGCTTCGGCGGCACTTGGAATGAAGCGTTGGGCTGGCAGATGTCGGGGACGGCTCTGTCTCTGTGCGCGAGGAAAATGCGCGAAATGGGCACGGACCTCCCCGAAGAACGTATTGCCGAACTCATGGTCGACTATGTGGCACGCCGCGAGTTGGAGGCAATGCCTTGGACGGGCGGCGTGCTGTCCGTCCTGAAATCCTTGGTGAAGGCCGGGGTGCCTTCCGTTCTGGTGACATCGTCTCCGAGAACGTTGGCTGAAGTCGTTGTACGGCAGGCTCCTGAGGGAGCCTTTTCGGCTTTTGTATGCGGCGACGATGGTCTGCCGTCGAAGCCGGACCCGGCACCTTATGAACATGCCGCGGAATTACTCGGAATAGCGCATGACGACATCAAGGAATGCATCGCTTTGGAGGACTCTCCCTCAGGGTTGCAATCCGCCGTTGCCTCCGGTGCGACCACGATTGCCGTGACCGGATTCACCAGAGCGGATGTCAGGGAACAGCATCAATTCGCCTCGATTCGCGATTATGTCGGCGTTGATGTCACGGTACTGGAAAACTTCGTAACAGCCAGAACAAGGCAGGGCAACAAGCTCTGATGTTGTGCGTGCGGTGGGCGCCGGGAATGCTATCCCCGGAATTTCAGCGTGAGCCGACCGCCATTGTCGAGTATCCAATAATGGAATTCGCATACGGGAATCGGCACGAAGGTATGAGCATCAGCAGGGCGATTGCGAACGGTATCCCATTCTTTGACGGCGTGGTTCTGACATTCCGGAACTCCACAGCGTGAACCCAGCACGTCCCACCCCTTTCTGCCATGAACATCGAACCGAGACTCAGCATATCCAACGCATATTGCCGATAGGCGCGTATGGGAAATGCCACCGGGAATATTACAACAAGTCTCGGAGTCTTTCCTGTGACGCGATGATGTTCGAGGTGCCGTCACCTCAGCATGCGGGTTTTTGGAGATATGGTACCTGGGTGGACAGGGCCCGCGGCCATACTGGTGACGATAAGGATGCGACGGTGGTCGCTGTCATCTGGCTCTGGAACGGCGGTCTCTCGATATGTGAATGCCGAGAAGTCGAAAGGTCCGAGAATGACACGAGGGCGCTCCCCCTTTGGGGGAGCGCCCTCGTCGATGCGTGGTCAGAGACGGACCGCCGGGCCTGTTTGGCCTATCGGTTTCGCCTCATGACTGCTTGGTTCAGCGCAGTTTATCCTTGGCTGCATTCTTGGCCTCGGTGGCTGCCTTCTCCGCCTCGGCGCCTGCTGCCTTGCCGCTGGCCTTGGCTTCGTCCAGCTTGTCTGAAGCCTTGTCCGAAGCTTTATCCGTCGCCTCGGAGAACTTCTCGGAAACCGCATCCTTCACGTCAGATGCTGCCTCGGCGACCTTATCGCCAGCGTCCTTTGCTGCCTTCTTTGCATCGTCAAACAATCCCATAACGAACCCCCTTCGGTAGTAGGAACAAGTGACACTAACTATAACCGCTGACGACGGAGAATGGGACGAATTTGCACAAGGGTGAATTAAGTCACACTTGCTTTTTGCAATATTGGCGTCATTTCGGGGGTTTTGAGTTTTCCCCGCAGCGCAATCAGCATCCGGGTGCTGATGAATTCCTTCGTCCTATCAGGGTTCAGAGTGGGGTATTGTCAGGGGCGGGAGCGAGAAGTCCTGAGCGTGCATCGGATATGTGAGCCGATTGGCGAAGGGCTCGGTTGACTGAGTCTATGGTGAAGGGATGGCGAAGCGATGAGAATGTGGAGTCTGACCCCTGCTGTGCTCGATGCCAAAGGCATCGTTGCCTGCTGGCGGGAATCGTTGTTGGCGCAGGCCGTGTTGGCGGGCAAGACCAAGGGCTATACGCATCATCCCCAACTTGAACGTTTTCGCGCATGCGTGCATCCGCTGGCCGCTGTGGCAAGTTATCTGGAGCCTCTGGCTGATGAGGCGGATCGGCGTGGATATCACTTCGACCGCTCCAGAATCCTAGAGCGACCTGATCCTGAACTGCGGTTGACGGTCAACGCTGGGCAGCTGTCCTACGAATGGAGACTGCTACTCAAGAAGCTGGAACAACGCGATCCGAAGGCGTATGCGCGCATGACGGAACGCGGTCCCCAGCCGCATCCGATTTTCCTTGTGGTTCCCGGTCCTGTAGCCGCATGGGAAAAGGTTATTGCCGGTGTGTAATCATTGATGATTATGGGCAACGGAAAAGTGGTGACGATACGGGATGTCGCGGAGCGTGCCGGTGTCGCCGTATCCACCGCGTCGCGCGCACTTGGTGCTGGGTCCGCTTCGCCGTCGACCAGGCAGAAGGTTCGGAGGGCCGCCAGTGAACTTCATTTTTCTCCGAATCTGGCGGCTCGGAGATTGTCTTCGGGCCGTAGCGGGGTTGTGGCGCTTGCGGTTCCGGAGCCCACGCCCTTCATATTCGGTGACGCCTTCATATCGGGAATGATTAGTCGGCTTTCGCTCTCCTTCGCCGAGCGAGGGCTTCTGCCGCTGTTGGCTTTGACCAATCCTGATGACAGCGATGGTTTCGAAAGGCTGTTGGACAGGGTGGGTGCTGACGGCATGGTGGTGCTCAGCTATCATCTGAGCAATACGGTTGCCGAAGCAATTCGTCGGTACCAGAAGCCTCAGGTATTCATTGGTCGTCCTCCTCAGGACACGGCGGTGCCGTATGTGGATGTGAACAATCACGCCGGTGGATATTTGGCAGGGAAACGTCTGTTGGAAATAGGCAGAACACGCATCGTCGTGATTGCGGGGCCCGAGGACATGACTGCTCCCGTCGACAGAACCGAAGGCATGGTCGAGGCCTTGGGAGAAGCAGGACTGCAGCCTCTCGCGGTGGTGCAAGGGCCGTTCTCCACGGAGTTCGGGGCGAAGGCGATGAAGCGGTTGCTCGATGACTTTCCTCATCTGGATGCGGTATTCGCCGAATCCGATGAAATCGCTGCGGGGGCGATGCAGGCAATGGCTTCGTATGAGCGGCAAATCAGAGTCCCCGAGGATGTGGCGATTATCGGCTTCGACGATTTTCGTCTGGCCAGGGCATTGTCCCCCAAACTGACATCATTGGCCCAGCCTTTGGACGCAATGGCCGACGGAGCCGTGCGCATGTTGGAGGAATGCTTGCGTGATGGGAAATGCCGGCAACGGAGCGAGATTTTTGAGGTTCAGCTCAAGATACGTGATAGCGCCTGAATAGATACCTGGACGGGGATTTCTCCCGAAGAGAGCTGCCGATGGTGAGGTGTGGTGGCTTTACAAACGAGGATGGTCAGGCTATCCTGATACCACCGTATTGGAAACGGTTCCATTGTGAATCGTCCAAGGCAAAGAAGGCTTGGACGGCACAGGTCGCACATCGGCGTGCGATATAGGAAGGGGAAAAGATGAGTGTTTCTAGGACTGTGATCGCTAAGAAGGTGTTGGCATCCCTCGCTGCGGGGGCCGCGGTCATCGGATTCGCCGGATGCGGAGGCTCCGGAGACAGTGCAAGCAGTACCAACAGCGACGGCAAGGTCGTCATCAAAGTTCAGACCTTCAACAATTTCGGCTATGGAAAGAGCACGGCTGAGCGACCTGGCGCAGATCTGTGGGCGGCCTATGAGAAGGAGCACCCGAATGTGAAAATCGAGGAGACCGTGGCATCCGGTTCGGATGATGCGCGCTCGGCTTTCAACACGGCCATCTCATCGGGTTCGGATGCCTACGATGTGTATGCGGCGGACATCGCATGGATGCCTTCCATCCTGGCGATGCCGGATAAATTCGTCGATCTTTCGAGCTACGTGAAGGGGAACGACTGGCTCGATTGGAAGACGGAGGGAGGGACTACGGAAAGCGGAAAGCTGATAGGCGCCGGCAACGACATCGGACCGACGGCCGTGTGCTATCGCTCCGATCTCTTCGCCAAGGCAGGACTGCCGACCGACCGTGATGAAGTAGCCAAGATGCTCGGCGGAGACAGTGCCAGCTGGGACACCTATTTCAAGGCCGGTGAGGAATACACCAAGAAAACCGGTCTGCCTTGGTACGACGCCATGGGTGGAATCTGGGGCACGATGAAGACGCAAATCAAGGAAGCATACGTCAAGAAGGATGGTACGGTCGTCGCCACGGACGGCACGGTGAAGAACCTCTACGACCAGCTCACCGCGACGTCCGACATGTCAGCGCACCTCAACCAGTGGTCCGATGATTGGAACGCCAGCTTCAAGTCGGATTCCGGCTTCGCCACGATCATGTGCCCTGCTTGGCTGGTCAACAACATCAAGGGCAATTCAGGCGAGGACTTCAAAGGCTGGGACATAGCGGATGTGACACCTGGAGGCGGCAGCAACCAAGGCGGTTCATGGCTCGTGGTGCCCGAAACCTCGAAGGTGAAGACCGAGGCGGCGAAACTCGTGGCATGGCTCACCGCGCCCGATCAGCAGGTCGCGACCTTCAAGGCGGCGGCCCAGTTCCCGAGTTCCCCGACCGCATTGAAGAACTCTGAAGTCACCGACAAGGTCGACAGCTTCCTCAACAACGCCCCCACCGGGAAGATCTACGCCAACCGCGCCGACGCGGTCAAGGTCATCCCATACACCGGCAGTCAGTACTACGACATTGATTCCAAGCTCGGAGACGCACTCGGTCGCGTCGACGTGACCAAGGAGCAGTCCGCATCACAATCGTGGCAGCAGTTCGTGAACGATGTGAAGGCACTGTCGTAGTATTTCAACACCACACGGGTCAGCATTCGCGCCCTCTCCACAGAGGCGCATGAAAGGTCATCACAGCCTTCATGCGCCCGTGATTGAGGGCGTGAATCTCACCAACAGTGTCCGATATGGCGTTTCTCAAAGGAGAGATTATGTCAGAATCGCAAGAGGTCACGCGGAGACGGCCGGCACCATCGAAGTCCTGGAGAAACAGGATGGGTATCATCGAGTGGAAGGCCTCGCCCTATCTCTATATCGCCCCGTTCTTCCTACTGTTCGCAGTAGTCGGTCTGTTCCCGCTCATTTACACCGTATTCGTGGCGATGCGACAGTACAATACCCTGACAGGCGATGCAGGATGGGCGGTGTGCGGTGCGACATGCTCCGACACACAGGCATCCTGGCTCGGCAATTTTCAATGGGTGCTGCATCAGGAAGCCTTCTGGGTGGCTTTGCGGAATTCGGTATCCATCTTTCTGCTCAGCTCCGTTCCGCAGGTGATATGCGCTTTGCTGATCGCGTGGATTCTCGATGCGAATCTGAAGGCGAAAACCTTTTGGAGGATGGGTGTGCTTCTCCCGTATGTGGTCGCACCTTCAGCCGCAGGCATCATCTTCTCCCAGATATTTTCGGACCGGATGGGTGCGGTCAACGCATTGCTTCAAGCCATAGGCATGCAGCCGATCATGTGGCATGGCAGTGCGTTGTGGTCGCATATCGCAATCGCCATGATCGTCAATTTCCGTTGGACCGGATACAACGCCTTGATATTCCTCGCGGCGATGCAGGCGATTCCGCGCGACGTCATCGAAGCGGCCGTAGTGGACGGCGCCGGGAAATGTAGGACCTTCCGGTCGGTGACCCTGCCGATGCTGCGACCGACGCTGATTTTCGTGATTATCACGTCGACCATCGGAGGATTGCAGATATTCGATGAACCGCAGCTCTTCCATAACGCCGCCAGCGCCGGAGGAGGCGTCAACAACCAGTACCTGACCGTGTCGTTGTACCTGTACAAGTTGGGATTCGTGAATGTCACGGTTGGGCAGCCCAATCTGGGACGTGCCGCAGCGGTGGCGTGGTTCCTGTTCATCATCATCGTGCTGGTGACCATGTTGAACTTCTGGCTTACCAGAAGGATGTCGTCGGGAACTCGTGTCAAACGCGACAAGGCAACATTGCGGGAACTCAAGAAGCGTCAGGATGCCGAATTGCTCAGGGCTCGCCGCTCCGGTGCAAATGCCCGTGCAGACGAGCAACAAGCGACTCTCGAACAGACAAGTGAGGTGGCACGATGACTGATTTCGATAGATGGTCGAAGAAAGAGCCTATAGCTTCACCTGCGTTGGAGCAGATATATGGCCGCAGAGTCGCGGCAGCCTCACGCAGACGGAACGCACGCCTTGGAATGACCTCTGAGGGAAGAAAACCAGGTTGGGCAAGCTACGCGGTGTTGACGTTCTTTATGCTGTTGTTCCTGTTCCCGCTGTACTATGCGGTCTCCATCGCATCCCAGGACACGCCTGCGAATCAGTATGGGGTGCGTGCGCTGGTGATGGGGGGCTCGTTATTCAGAAACCTGGCAAGGGCTTTCGGAGAAATCAAGTTCTGGCAGGCACTTGGAGGCACGCTGATGGTGGCCACGCTGGTCTCCGTCTCAACCGTGCTGTTCAGCACCTTGGCCGGGTATTCATTTGCGAAGCTGCGCGTCAAAGGCAGCGGGGTGCTTTTGACCTTCGTCGTGGGCACCATGACCATTCCACAGCAGCTAAGTGTGGTCCCTCTCTATATTCTCGCGAATAAAGCAGGGCTTTTCGGCTCGTTGTGGGCGGTCATCATACCCGGTCTCGTCACGTCCTTCGGCGTCTTCTGGATGACCCAGTATCTGCGTGACGCCTTGCCATATGAACTGATCGAAGCGGCCCGGGTCGACGGCGCGTCGATGATCCGCACCTTCTGGTCGGTCGCGATGCCGGCGGCACGACCTGCAGCGGCGATGCTATTCCTGTTCACCTTCATCGGCCAATGGACCAACTATTTCTGGCCGATGCTCATCCTCGGTTCCAACAAGAACAGTATGCTCACGGTGGCTGCCGCGACATTGAAGGGCGCTCATTTCACCGACTACACGATTGTGATGTCGGGCGTCATACTGACGACCTTCCCGCTGATCATTCTCTTCTTCATAGCAGGGAAGCAGCTGGTCTCGGGAATCATGGCAGGAGCGGTCAAAGGATGATGCCGCGAAACTGTTCGCGTGTAAGCCAGGGTGCGGCCGCATCCTCCTGGTATCCGTCCTTAAGGTCTTCCGAAAGGCACCTGCCGGTATCGAACCATCCATTCCATAGCGGAATACCAGCCGGAATCCATCTGGTCAGCAACCGCGAAGAGTTGTTAGGAGCGACATGACATTCACATTTCCACCCGATTTTCTTTGGGGAACCGCCACGGCTTCATATCAGGTCGAAGGTGCCGTACATGAGGATGGAAGAACCCCATCCATTTGGGATACCTTCTGCGAGCGTTCGGGGACGATAGCAGACGGGTCGTCGGGAGCGGTCGCCTGCGACCAGTACCACCGCTATCGCGAGGACATAGAGCTTATGCAGGAGCTTGGCGTCGGAGCATATCGCCTGTCTATCTCATGGTCACGAATCATTCCCGAATACAGGGGGCCGGTAAACGACAAGGGCGTGCAGCATTATCGCAGGGTTCTTCAGGCATTGCGAGATGCGCACATCAGGCCGGTGGTGACCCTCTATCATTGGGACCTTCCCCAGTATCTGCAAGATCGCGGAGGTTGGGCTGTGCGGGAGACCGCTGAGGAATTCGAGCGATATGCTGATGTTCTGGCGCGGGAGCTCGGGGAGCTCGTCGATACCTGGACGACTCTGAACGAGCCCTGGTGCTCCGCATACCTTGGGTACGGCAGCGGCGTCCACGCGCCGGGAATTCAGGATTATGGGCAGGCGCTCGCCGCCGCGCACCATTTGAATCTTGCCCATGGGCTTGCAGTGCAGGCGATTAGGAGGCGACTCGGGGATGAAGCCAAAGTGTCGGTTACCCTGAATCTTCAGGTCTGCCGTGCGGCGAGTGCCTCACCGGCGGATATGAGGGCAAAAGAGCAATCCGACCTTTTCGCGAACGAAATCTGGCTGGGTCCCATGTTCGATGGACGATACGACCCTCGATTGCTGCAGTCCACGGAAGGCATCAGCGATTGGGCTTTCGTCCATCACGGAGATATGGAGACCATCCGGCAGCCGCTGGACAGTCTTGGAATCAACTATTACTCGACGGTGTACGTCCGTCAGCGCGAGCACGACCTTGTGACTGCATCGGATCGTCCTGCCGGTCCATATTCGAGTCCCATGCCGGCTCAGGAAGGCGTCGAGGTGTTGCCTCCCGAAGGCCAGCTCACCGCAATGGGCTGGAATCAGGAGCCGGAGGGTTTGCGCGATCTACTGGTCGAGATGTCCAAGCGCTATCCCGGTCTGCAACTCATGGTCACCGAGAACGGTTCAGCCTGGGACGACACGGTTGAAAACGGCGGCTCGCCGTTCGGGGGCGAAATAGTTCACGATCCTCACCGAGTGACGTATCTGGAGGAGCATATCAAGGCCGTTGCGGAGGCGATAGATGAGGGAGCCCCGGTATCGGGGTATTTCGCCTGGTCTTTGCTGGATAATTTTGAGTGGTCTTTGGGGTACAGCAAACGCTTCGGCATACTTCGGGTCAATTACGATAATCAGGAACGTATTTGGAAGGATTCGGGTCTCAGATTCAGAGAAATCGTCAGAGGCAACGCCATATGAGCGTTCAGTGATGGTGCGCACCCCGATGCCGGTCCCCGCGCGGCCATTGGGTGAGTATGAAGGTGTCGGGCCGGTGGGATGATGGTGTTCCCTCCGGTTCAACACCAGTCCGTGAGCATTGATATCGCAGTTCAGGCCTGCAGGCCTTGCGACGCGGACTGACTACCTTGCGCCAGCTGCGCCCACCTGAAACAGCTGCTTTCATGGTCATTGACCAACCCTGCCGCCTCCATGAAGGAGTAGACGACAACAGGGCCTACAAAGCTGAAACCGTCACGCTTCATGCTTTTGCTCATGGTGATGGATATGGGGCTTTGACAAGGGGATTGTGTGTAGTCGGTGACTTGGTTCGTGATGCTTTGATGATTTACGAACTGCCAGACATACTCATTGAACGAGATGCCGCGATTTTCGAGTGCGACGATGGCTTCGGCGTTATTGATCACCGCCTGAATTTTTCTACGGTTCCTGATAATCGAAGGGTCGGATAGCAATCCGTCGCCTTCCGCGTCCAACGTCATCACCACATGTGGGTCAAAATTGTGGAATGCTCTGATGAAGCCCTGCCGCTTGTGCAAAATGGTCCTCCAGCTCAGGCCGGACTGCATGAGCTCCAACGACAGCAGTTCGAACAGCGCTCGGCTGTCATGAAGAGGCGTCCCCCATTCAAGGTCATGATACTGGCGCATCTGCATGTCTTCCGAATCGCCCCAAGGGCAGCGATGCAGTACAGGGCAATCCTCTCGGTGATTTTCTCGGGGGAGAACATTCATTCCGGTGGCACTCCTATATTCATATCTTCGACCATGCATTCCGAGCCGTTCAGGCTGACAGTGACTCGGTCTGAAACTTCACTGATGCGGACTTCTCTTCCTGCCAATGTAATCCATCGGAGCGAGGTCGCGACGAAGTTTCTCCGGTGCCGTAGTCAGAAAGAGATATCCAGGCAGGGGAGTGGGATCCGGTCGCGCAATGACCGGGCATCCTGGTGTCGTGGCGCATGCCGCCTTCTTCGATAACGGTTTGCCATTATCCGCTCGCATGGTCTGCACTTGGTCATACAGTAAACGGGCGAATATATCGAACCGGTTTGATACATGGGTGCGGGGAGACAGTTCTCCGGCTGTGTGGAATGGTTGTTGGGCCAGGATGAACCGTGGACGATTTCGGAATGAACAGGTCTGCCTCTATGGCTGGCACGTTGATGTTGGGTATATATCTGCATTGGTAAAGGGGAATTGGTTGTCGTTATTCACACGAATTAAGCATCTCAGTGGAAAATCACTGGTCGGGCTTCTCGCAGCAACAGCACTGATAGGAACATCCGGCATGGTCACTGCGCAAGCAGCCCAAGCCGAAACCGCCACCTCAAGTTCTCAGAGCGAGCAGCAGAGCAACGCGGTACAAGGCTGCTCGTACGGCAGCGGCGGCCCTAATGCTGATGCCCTGTGCTGGATAGATTTCAGCACCTTCGGCACGGTCTCCGCGGATTCCATGCCTGCGAACAAGCCATTGACGATTAACCTTGGTCGCTACAAGATTACGATGAACGTGAAGGTCTCAGCAGGTGCTGATGGCGCTAATGGGGTTTTGGCGACTCAGCTCCCGACATGGACCGAATCAGGAAAGTCGGGTTCGCTTCTTGGCGCGACCAAGGCTGGACAAGACTATTACGTGGGGACTTCGGGGAAACCCGCACTCTATCAAGTCGTTGCCAATCCCGGAATCACGACCGATTTTGCTCAGCGGGACACGGTCTCTCTCGAACAGATACAGGTATTTGATACTCAAAACAACGATGCACCTGTGACATCAGGGTATTCGTTGGTAATGGCGGATGCGGAATCCACAGGACCTTCGCACGAGGGCTTCACCTGGACTTCTGATAAAGCACTGAACAAGTACCTCGACGTGACTCCCTCCGGATGGGCTAAGCCTTGCACAAAGGGGCTTACAGGTCTCGGAAGCACGAGCGTGACTTGCGAAACGGCAAATGGAACCGTGCCGGGGAATGGTATCGTCATGGTTTCCGCAGATGCTCCGACAACGATAAGTTCCGCATTTCGCAATTCTGCAGGCGGAAATTCACGGCAGGGCATAGCAATCGCAGTCGTATTCAGTACGGCAACAGCAGGCCTCAACGTAGTTCAGAACGGTGGCAGCAATGCAGGTTTCACCGTCACTGCGAAAAATGAGGGAGGCACCCTCGGAGCAACCAGCAGTTCAGGCGGAGAGACCTCAAGCGGCAAACAGCAGTTCTTGTCAGGAGCAGAAGGCTCAAAAACCACGTATTCCATAGCTAAATCAACGGGTAGCAACACTACCTCTGAAGACGCATATAAGATTATTTGGGAATGCCAAGTCAATGGCGAAAAGTACACACCCGTGCTGTCCGCTGATGGTAAGTCGGCAACGGTCACCACTCCGGCGAACGGTGCTTCTTCTTGTGTGGCCACGGCGACAGCCGAGCCGCCGACGACGGGTGATGCTGCGAAGACGATTAATCCGAACACGACCGCCGAGTTGTCTCCTGAGACGACCCCGGGTGCTGGTGCTATCAAGGCGGTTGCCTTCGCGGATGGTTCGACCACGAAGACGGTTCCCGGTGAGGGCACGTGGACGATTAAGCTGGTGAATGGTCAGCCGAAGGCGACGTTCACTCCTGAGGCCGGGTATACCGGCAAGGTGACGGAGCAGCCGTACACGGTGACCGATGTCAATGAGCTGACGGCCACGGGCAAGCTTGATGTGACCATTAACGTGCCGCCGACGACGGGTGACGCGTCGAAGACTGTCGCTCAGGGTGAAAGTGCCACGTTGATGCCGAAGTCCACGAGGGGTACCGGGGCACTCACTCAGGTGGCGTTCGATAACGGTCAGCAGTCGAAGACGGTTCCTGGTGAGGGTGTGTGGACGATTGATTTGGTGAATGGTCAGCCGAAGGCGAAGTTCACTCCTGAGGCCGGGTTCACCGGCAAGGTGACCGAGCAGTCTTACACGGTGACCGACGTCAATGGCCTGACCGCCACGGGCAAGTTGGATGTGACCATCAAGCCGACTACTGGCGATGCGTCGAAGACGATTAACCCCAACACGACCGCCACGCTCACGCCGAAGACGATTCCTGGTTCCGGTGACATCACGAGTGCCGCGTTCGCCGATGGTTCGACCGCGAAGACCGTTGCGGGTGAGGGTACGTGGACGATTAAGCTGGTCGATGGTCAGCCGGTAGCGACCTTCACGCCCGATAAGGATTACTCGGGCAAGGTCACTCTTCAGTCGTATACGGTGACCGATGTCAATGGCCTGACGGCCACAGGCAAGCTTGAGGTAACGATTAAGGTGCCTGCCGTCACTGTCGTGCCCAGCACTCCTTCAACGCCGTCCTCGTCTGACGGCGCAGTGTCGGTGCCTGCCGGGAAGTCATTGGCCCATACCGGTGCCGCCGTGGCATCGGTGCTCGTCGTGGCGGGTCTGCTCGCCGTGCTGGGCTTCGCGATACTGCGAATCAGGAAAAACTCCAAGAACTGAACTCACTGCAAGGTCGTTGAATCATCATCGACGACCTTTCGGTGAATGCAGTATCGGCGGGTAGTGCGCGGCGGGAGGCCGCGGTGCGCACTACCCGCCGTCGTATATGCGGGCAAGGCGAATTTCCGCTCTGATGTACAAGAAATCGTGCATAGGTGTTGTCCGAGTTATGATGTGTGCGCATTTATCGACCGGGGACGTGGGGGTTTGAAATGGGGAAAACCAAAGCGGATAAAGGCACCGTCGTGTTGTGGAAGAGTGCGCCGCAGGAACACGACTACCCAGCGGCGGAGTCATACCTGTCCTTGATTGCCTCGGACGAAGAGGTCGATACAGTGGTGCAGGCCATGAGGCAGAGCAAGGAATTGCAGCATTTCAAGGCCAAAGACATACTTCGCGCCGCAAGACTTCCCTTGTTGGGAATCGATAATCCCCATGTTTCCGCGGATTTGGCGAAAATTGACCAGGGGGATGAGATCTCTCCCATACTTTTGGTACGTGGCAGCATCACCACATCCAGAGCTCTGCAGATAGCGGATGGCTACCATCGCGTGTGTGCCTGCTATCACAATGATGAGAACACCGATATCCCCTGTGTTTTGGTGACACTGTGAGTTTTGCCGTATTGGCGTTGCTTTGCGCCGTAGCCATGCTCGGTCCGGTTCTCAGCCTGAATCGCATGATGCATATCCCTGTGGTTATCGGTGAGCTTCTGGTGGGCATGGTTCTGGGACGTTCCGGTTTCCAGATTGTGGATTCGAACAACGAGATTCTCACCTTTCTGGCACAGATCGGTTTCGCATTGGTGATGTTCGTGGCCGGTACTCATGTTCCACTCCGGCAATCCGCGATGTTGAAGGGATTGACAAGGGGAGTGCTCAGAGCTGTGACCGTGTCTGTGCTGGCCGTTCCTTTGGGATTGCTGGTGGCATGGATTTTCGGAACAGGGCACGGTGCGGTGTATGCCGTGGTGATCGCATCCTCGTCGGCGAGCATAGTCATGCCTGCACTCGGCGGTGCGCGCGTCACCACTGCTTCCGGTCTTGAGATGTTGGTGCAGCTCGCGGTGGCGGATGGATCCTCGATAATCGTGTTGCCTTTGGTACTGGAACCTCAGCGAGCGGGGAGGGCGGCATTGGGTGCAGGTGCGGTGCTGCTGATTGCGGCCTTGTTCGGCGTCGTCCTCATGTGGCTCAGGAAAACGGGGTACTGGCACAAGGTGCACCATCTCAGCGAGGAACGTGGCCTGACGATTGAGCTCAGGATGACCTTGACGATGCTGTTCACGCTTGCGGCGATTGCGGTTTCCATGGGAGTTTCGGTCATGCTGGCCGGATTCGCCTTGGGGCTGGCAGTGGCCGCGGTGCACGAACCTCACAGGGTGGCGAATCAGACCTTCGCACTCACTCAGGGCTTTTTCGAGCCGATATTTTTCGTCTGGGTTGGCAGTTCCCTCGATCTCCATAGTGTGATTTCGGATCCAAAGGCGATACTGCTGGGCTTTTCCCTAGCTGCTGCATCCTTGCTTGCTCATGGTCTGATGGCGATATCGCGGCAACCTTGGCCGATTGCGTTTTCGACATCGGCACAGTTGGGTGTTCCCGTCGGAGCCGTGGCCATGGGCAAGAGCATGGGAGTGTTCGCCGGAGGCGAGGCCACCGCATTGCTATTGGGGGCTTTGTTCACGATTCTTGTCGTTACGGTGTTGAGTGGAAGATTGTTGCGTGCCGTGGGTGGTGATATGCCGATACGCCGGAGCGTTGTCCCTGATACGGCATCGCCGCTGTGACATCGCCAGGGCGTCGCGCCTCTTGCGTGTGCAGGGATTGGCGCGTGTGGCGATTCCGCCTCACAACACCGTTCAGATGAGGAATTAGCACGCGCTGAGTAATGTCATAGTTTGCAGTTTGTTAACAGCAGGATGAGGTTTGAAATTGGATGGGCATTCGCCGGGGTATGGCATGAGGACAGGGCGACATGCAAATGAATCAGTCAGGGGATCGGGTATCAGAAACGAAGAGAGCCGCTTGCCGCAAGGCCTTGGTGGCGGCGTGAGTTATGGGCACTGGCAGGTCGTACCCGATGCTACTTTGAAACAGCGTGGCGGTTCGGCGTATTTCCGCGCGTATCAGGTGATTAGCAGTGGGCGCCTGCACAATCTCCGCAGCGCATCCGAAGGGGATGTCTTGTCCCTTAGCGCGACGGTGGACGGCATCGAGGGATTGAGTGCTGATTATCGAGTTGCCGCCACGATAGATCAGGGTGCCGGGGACATCACCGATGCCTCCTGCTCATGCCCTGCATTCGGACGCTTCGGTTCGTTGTGCAAGCATGTCATCGCTTTGGTGATGGCGTACAACGACAAGCCAGAGGATTTTCACCAAAGAGAAGGTGACGCCCCACGCCGGACGATACAGCGAACCTCGCGGGAGTTGCAGGCCTTCATGCTTCAGGAGGATGCAGACCTCAAGCAGCAGGCGAAAACGCGGCAACTCGAGCTGTTGAAGGAAGTCGGAAGCCTGGCGGATTCCGGCGGATCGGGAGTCGTTTCGCAACCCAATCGCAGAATGGGCATCGGAACGGTGAGCCTGAGGCCCAGCATCGAATTCACCGCTCTTGGGTGGCAGCTTCGACTGCATATAGCCGTGTCTTCGCATGCGGTGAATTATGTGGTCAAAGACATCCGCGAGCTTGTCAGGGCGGTCAGATGGCAACAGTATGTCGCGTACGGCAAGAAACTGGGTTTCGTTCATACCAGGGATGCCTTCGATGACAGGTCCAAAGGTGTTTTGGATATTCTCGACAGGGCGGTCGATATCCGCGACAGCGTGAGCGAGCACCGTATGGATAGCTACCGTCGTTCGCGGAAGGCTCCCTCAACGGCTATGCCCCTGTCTGAGGATGAGATCGCGGAGTTGCTGGATCTGTACGTAGATACGGGGCTGCCGGTTGAATACGCTCCTCCTGAACAGTATTTCATGGCCGCCATGCCTGCTCTTGTCGTGGACGGGGACCCTGATTTGGGTCTGATGATCGACACGGCCGACTCGGAGGCAGGGGCGGAAGCAACGGATTCGGGTCAACGTCCGCTACAAGCCGACGCCAAGACTCAGGATTTCGTCATTCATGCGAATCTGTGCATCGAACGCTTTGTGAAAGGGCACCGCTCCTCTTTCGTGATGGTCCGCCCGGTTGCAGGCAATCAGAGTGACGGCTCCGATTACCCTCGTATCCATCGCTGTTCGGATACCTTCATCAGAAACCGCAAGCTTCTTGCTGTGCTCTGCGGCAGCAGCGAGGGCGAATCACTGTACTTGGGCAGACAGGATATCGACGCCTTCGTGCGTACCGTGCTTCCTGCACTCAGCATGTCATCAGCGGCTTCAGGGGAGTCTCAGCTCGATGGTCGTGGTGCAACGTCGCTAGGAATTCCGGTGTCGATGCCCGAAGAGCTCCTTCGCCTGCGCAAACTGCCGTGCAATATCGAAATCTATCTGGATCGGGACAGGGAGGGGATCACCTGCGACCTCCAGGCCAGGTACGGCGATGACCGTTTCCACGTCTTCGATGGTGTCCAGGCAGGGTCGGGAGTGTTGAGGGACAAGGAGACCGAGAGGCTTGCCGTCGAGGCGATTCGACATTACTTCCCTCGGCCACAGGGTCCTATCGCGAGGATTCCGGAAGCTCAGGATGAGGCGATTTACAAGCTGCTCAATGAAGGGCTTGCTGTGCTCAGAAGCATGGGTGAGGTGTTTTCGACCCCCGCATTCGATGGTCTGACGGCAGTCAGCCATCCCACCATAAAGCTTGGGCTTTCAGTGAAATCGGGTCTGGTTGAAATCTCACCGATTGCCGATGAGATCGCACCGGAGGATATACCCGCGTTGTTGGCAAGCTACCGACGGCGCAAACGCTACCACCGCTTACGCGACGGGTCGTTCGTCGATGTGCGCAACATGGATGTCGACGCGTTGGACGAAGTATCCGGCGATCTGGGGCTTTCCGTGACGGAGCTGGATAAGGGGGGCGTGAAGGTGCCGGCCTTCGAAGCCTATTACCTCGACAGCCAGGTTGATGATGACGACAAGGACCCGAGTTTTACGGCCTATCTGCAGGATATGAAAGTCGTCGATCCCGCCACATACACCCTGCCGGAAGTGTTTCGCGGTGTGCTTCGTCCATATCAGGTCGAAGGTTTCCGTTGGCTGAATGCATTGTGCGACAAGGGTTTTGGCGGTATTCTCGCCGACGAGATGGGATTGGGCAAAACGGTCCAGCTCCTCTCCTTCCTGCTTGGCCGCTTGGATGAATCACGCGACGTGGGGCCCAGCCTGATCGTCTGTCCTGCTTCGCTGGTGTACAACTGGGCGGCGGAATGCGCCAAGTTCGCACCGTCGCTACGCGTATCGGTCGTCGCCGGAAGCAAGGCGGAGCGCAGGGAATTGATACAGGCTCATGCATGCTGTGACGTCCTGATTACCTCATACGACCTGCTACGCCGTGATGTCGAGGACTACACCGGCATCACGTGTTTCGCACTGGTGTTGGATGAAGCCCAATACATCAAGAATCATGCGACGCTGTCATCCAGGGCCGTGCGTTCGATAGATGCACGCCATAGGTTCGCGCTTACCGGAACGCCGATAGAGAATCGACTGTCGGAACTCTGGAGCATATTCGATGTGCTGATGCCCGGAATCCTGGGAAGTTACCGTCATTTCCGCGAACGTTTCGAGATGCCTGTTATCAGCGGGGACGAACACGCCCAGGAAAAGCTTCAGGCCTTCGTCGGGCCGTTCATGCTGAGACGTCTGAAGTCTCAGGTGCTGAAGGACCTTCCAGATAAAATCGAGAACGTGGTCACCGTCAGACTCGAGGGCGAGCAGCGCAGACTGTACGCGGCCTTGGAGCAGAAGCTTCGTATGAGTCTGAACAAACAGAAGGATGTCGACTTCGAACAGGGGAAAATTCAGATTCTCGCACAGTTGATGCGTCTGAGGCAGGTGTGCTGTGATCCTCGACTGATTTACGACAATGACGGTGATGCTTCGGCGAAGCCGGAGCTCGTGAAGCCTGGAACCTCCGCAAAGCTTGATGCGATCGAAGAGCTCGTCTCGAATTGTCGTGACGCGGGGCGCAAGATGCTGATCTTCTCCCAGTTCACCAGCTACCTCGACTTGATTGCCGCCCGACTTCGCACCGTGGGGGTGCAGTATGACGTGATCACCGGCGCCACCGCGAAGAAACGGCGGGTGGAGTTGGTCGAACAGTTCAACCGTGATGAGACCCCGGTGTTTTTGATTTCCCTGAAGGCCGGGAATACGGGGCTCAATCTGACCGGGGCGTGCGTGGTGGTTCATGCGGATCCCTGGTGGAATGCGGCGGCGCAGGATCAGGCCACGGATCGAGCCCATCGCATAGGTCAGACTCAGGATGTGAACGTGTATCAGATCGTCGCCAAAGACACGATCGAAGAACGCATTATTGCGCTTCAACGCTCCAAAACCGATCTTGCCACCAGATTCGTCGATGATGCCTCAACCGCGACAGGCGGTTCGCTCTCTGCACTGAGTAAGGCCGATTTGCTGGCATTGCTCGGCTGATAGCCGCGAAGGTCCGCGCTAACCATGCCGCCTTGTGCGTTTGCGTAGTGATGGTGCGCAGCGAGTAATGCGATGAGCGTGACTATCGGGTGGGTCAATACGACGGGATTGCAGGCTTTCTGTATCCCGGCGTTCACGCGTGCCGGAAACGTTTGCCGCACGGACGGTGCTTGACGTGGTTATTTCGGAATTTGACGCTCGACACCAGTCGTCAATCGTTTGACATAGCTGTATGCAGACGCTATTCTTCTGGAACGAAAGGCTGATCAACGATGATCCGGTGGCGCGTTCATGACTGAGGGGTCGGAGTGCCATGAGAGGGGAAAGAATGGATATTCTCGGTCTGGGCGGTAGTGCGCTCGACACCATTAAAGTCGTGGACCATCTGCCCATACGCGATGGTTTCTGTTCGGTGCGCTCCACACAACGCATGCTTGGAGGCAGCGGCACGAATGTTCTGGTCCAGGCCCAACGGCTGGGAGCTCGGACGGCTTCGATATCCAAAGTCGCCGATGATGCGGACAGCGAGCTCATCGTGACGAGTCTGAAGGAAATCGGTGTGGACACACGGGGCGTTGTCACGCAATCCGGGGGGTACCAGGCTCCGCATTGCCTGATTTATGTCGACGGTGATGGTGAGAAGGCGCTGGTGCTCGATTCCGACGGGGGGAAGGCGCTGCCGAAAATGAGTGCCGAGGAAGCGGATCTTGATCTGATAGATGAAGCATCGATTCTGTATGTGGACCTGACACCGGCTGACCTGTCCATGACGGCAGTGCGACGTGCAAAGGCCGCAGGCAAACTGGTGGTGTTCAATATGCAGGAAGACTTCGACACGGTGCTCGCCAAGGGCGTCGATCGCGAGTTTCTGTATGAGTTCCTGAAATACGTCGATGTCTTCGCACCCTGTCAGGAGGGGATCGGACCGTTCTCCGGCAGCTATGACATAGGTCGTCAGATAGTCTTCATCAGAAAGTATTTTCAAGGGTCAATCGTGCTGACCAGAGGCAGCGCCGGAGTCACTGCGGTTGATGAGCTGGATCAGCGCAACGATATGCCCGCCTTCCATGTCGACGTGCGCGACACCACCGGTGCCGGTGATGCGTTCATCGGGGCGTTTATGACCGAATACCTTCTTCGAGACCAGGCTCTTGACGCGTCGTTGCGCTTCGCCTCCGCATGCGCGGCGTTGACGTGCACTGCATTCGGAGCGTTGACCTCTCCGAATCGTTCGGTAGTCGAGAATTTCCTGCTTTCGGCACAACACGAGGAGCATCGATGAAAACCACACAACAACGAGTGCGTGAAACACTGCTTGCCATCGCCTACGGAGATGCGATGGGCATGCCGACGGAGAACCTCACCAAGGAGCAGATCGAGCACCGCTACGGTGAGGTAACCGACTTCCAGCCCAGCCCTGATGATTTGGGAACCTTCATCCGGCATCTGGACGCAGGCACTGTGACCGATGACACGGAGAACGCCGTATTCCTCTGTGACATGCTCATCGAAACGGGAGGGAAGGTCGAGCCCGAGGTATTCGTCAGATATCTCATCGACTGGCTCGATCATGACGAGAAAAGCGCAGTCGTCGCAGGTCCCAGCACCAAAAGGGCGGTTGAGGCGATCAAGCACGGCACGCCCATTACCGAGTCCGGCATCTGGGGGACGACGAACGGTGCGGCGATGAAAATCGCGCCGATTGGACTGGTGTCAAACTGCGATGACCTGGGGCTTCTGGTGAGTAATGTGGCGGCCATCTGTCTGCCGACGCACAACACCCAGATAGCCATCCAGGGGGCATCCGTAATAGCTGCGGCGGTCAGCTTCATGTTCGATAACGATGACGTTGATTGGGATGAATACTATGACGTCATAGCCCGAACGGCGCGATTGGCCTCGGATTTCGGCAATAGGCTCCCCACTCCCGATATCCTCAAACGTATCGCCTGCGGACGCAGAATCGCCGAGATTCCGGACGAAGGTCAGTTCCGTGACGAGTTGTATTCCTTCCTGGGCACGGGACTCGACACCATCCAGACAGTGCCCGCCGCCGTCTCGTTGGTCTACAGGTATCGCGGGAATCTGCGCTCGTGTGTTCGCACCTGTGCAAGCATCGGCGGCGATACCGATACCCTCGGGGCGATATGCGGAGGAATATGCGGAGGTTACATGTTCAACCTCAGCGATGACGACATCGCCGTGCTGTGCTCGGTCAATGACATCGACTTCACTGCGATTGCTGAAGCCATGGCACCATTGGTGGATGGGGTGCGCCGCCGCTGACGGGTGCGCCACCTGCCTGCCGGCATCGGATTTCAGCGGCCGAGAAGGGCATCGTCCGGACGCGATGCAGGTGCTGTGGGTGGAAGGTCGGGAAGGCGGACAAACAAGCGTGTAACGTTTGACGTGGGTAATGATGCGGTATTCGGTGTCGTGGATGACATTCGAGACGCAGGACGAGAGGAAACGATATGGCTGTTGTCACGATGAAGGAGATAGCCGAACGGATGGGTGTCTCCGTGTCCTCGGTGTCTTTGGTCCTGAATAACAGGGATGCCGGTCGTATCAAACCCGATATCGCCGACAGAATCCGCGATGAGGCCAAACGACTGGGATACAGGCCGAATCGCATCGCCAGCAGCATGAGGACGAACAGAACGCGAATCCTCGGTTTCATCAGCGATGAAATCGCGACGACCCCTTTTGCCGGGCGACTGATTCTTGGGGCTCAGGATGCCGCGCGAGCTTTCGGCTACACGCTGCTGACAGTCAATACGAATGGCGAGAAGGCACTGGAATCCAGTGAAATCGAGACACTCAAACAGTACGGTGTGGATGGCTTTCTCTACGCGCGCATGTTCAATCAGCCGACGTCCGTTCCGCAGACCCTGCGAGATTACCCGCTGGTTCTGGTGGATGCCACGGATATCAACGGCGAATTGCCCTCGATCGTGCCTGACGAGACGGCCATCGGCAGGGATGTGACCGAACGTCTCATCGCCGCAGGGTGCAGGCGAGTGGCATACATCGGTTTGGACGACGACATCGCGGCGCAGCTCGGACGTTTCTCGGGATATCGGGATACCTTGGCCGCGCATGGAATCGATTTTGACGACCAGCTGGTCACCAATCCGCGCATCGGAGCCGAGGCGCTGGTGTCCACCGAAAAGCTTATGGAGGAGCTCCGGCCGGATGGTTTCTTCTGCTTCAACGATGCCAGGGCTTGGGGCGTGTACCAGGCCGCGGCCTGGCAAGGACTGACCGTCGGCAAGGATCTTTCGGTGGTCGGTGTGGATAACCATCAGGTGATTGCGGAAACGCTCTCTCCGCGTCTGACCACGGTCGAGCTTCCTCATTACGAGATGGGATGCTGGGGAACGCGCAAGCTGATTTCCCTGATAGAAGGCAAGGACGTCTCCGAGGTTGCGCCACCCGTGACGAATGCGGAAATGCCCAGTTTGGATCTCACTCAGGCGATGATTACCTGCAGGCTTGTCGAGAAGGAATCCATAGTCGGGTCCACGGTGAGCGACCACCGATGAAGGTCAGAGAGCGGCGAAGGGGTCATCGCTCGGATCGTCGTTCCACACGTATTCGATTGCGGCAGCCAAGGTGCGTGCAAATTCATCTCCGTAGGCCTTGGCAACCACGCTTAGAGCCATGTCTGTTCCTGCGCTCACTCCGGACGATGAGGTCAGATTCCCGTCCTCGACCCAACGTGCGCGCGCGACCCATTCGACCTCGGGTCTGACGCTTTTCACCCATGTGAACGCTCGCTTGTTGGATGTGGCCTTGCGCCCATCTATCGTTCCCGTCGCGGCAAGCAGAGCTGAACCTGTACAGACGGTAAGTATCCGCGAAAAACGAGGAAGCTGTCGGCGCAGTGCTTCGAGAAAGGCGGCATCCTTCACCAGGCTTCTGGTGCCGGGGCCTCCTGGTATGAGCAGAATATCCTCGCCGGTAGCGTCGTCGAGTGCTTTCGTGACGATGTCGGTGCCTATCGCACCATGAACCGTTCCTCCATTGAGTGAGTTATACCGTATCTCTGGCGCATCGGCGGTGTCATGGATTCTTCTGATGCACCCGAATACCTCCGCCGGGCCGAATACGTCAAGCGGTTCGAAGCCGTCGAATACCAATATCGCTATATCCCTCATATCTTTCTTTCTGACGGTCATGCCGTCGTTGTCGCATCCGTCAACTGGGACGTGTCAAGTTCTTCGCTTGCGGGCTTTGGGCAGCGGTGTGATGGGTTCGAGCACGGACAGCACCCGCCGCACGTGCTCGGCGTCGTCGACATCGAGAATGTAGTGTTCCTTCGCGCCCGCATAGGGTGCCGCGCATGCTGCATCTTTCATAAGACCGTCGAGTTGCGGGACGATTTTGACGAATGTCTGATCGTCGCAGAGCAGCAGTATCGGTTTGTCGTTGACGTAGACCATGAAATCGCCGAACATCTTTCGCTGCCGGAGAGCCCAGGGGCCGCGGGCCTGATCCATGACGTAGGTGACGTAATCCTCGGAACTGGTCATCTCACCAAGTGTAGCGCCCGGCGACAGGGCATGGCGTTGTCGCCGACGATATGAGAGGAGCTTTCAGGCTGTGTGGCCGTCAGGCCCCGGTGGCGGTGTTGAATACCAGGCCGACGAGCCATGCGAACAGCATGGTGCCCAACCCCATGCAGACGTTGCGTACTACGGCCTTGTGCCAGTCCGCCCCTCCGAGCTTGGCCGAGACCAGACCGGTGAGGCACAGGGCCAAGGCCGCGGCCATGACGATGCAGATGATGGTGCCGACTGCCGGAATCGGCAGCAAGGCGAACAGCAGCGGGATGAGCCCGCCAGTGGTGAAGGATACGAATGAGGAGAACGCCGCGCTCCAAGGGTTGATCAGCTCATTCGGGTCGAGACCGAGTTCGTCGGTGGCGTGGGCGTACAAGGCGTCGGTATGCATGGCCTCGAGCGCCGCCGTGCGGGCCGTCGCGGGGGATATGCCTTTGGTCTCATAGATTTGTGCAAGTTCGTCGACCTCGTCGTCCCAGCAGTTCTTGAGCTCCCAGCGTTCCTTGTCGAGCAAGGCCCGTTCGGTGTCACGCTGGGTGCTCACCGACACGTATTCGCCGCCCGCCATGGAGAAGGCACCTGCAGCCAGTGCGGCGAACCCCGCCACCATCAGCGCCCTGATGTTGGAACCCGCACCGGCCACGCCGATGATGGTGCCGGCAACCGACACGATGCCGTCATTGGCGCCCAGCACGCCTGCTCTCAGCCAATTGAGTTTCGACTGCTCGCCTCCCAGCTGATGCTGTTCGCCTGGATGCGGTGTTACCGACTGTCGTATCTTATTCGCCATAGCGCCCAATCTAGCGAGGTGCGTGGCCAATGTCGGGCGGACGTCGTGTGAAACGAATAACTGTACTATGTGATATAGTACAGTTAGTTCGCTGGATTGAGGCATAATTCCTTCGTGCCAAAGCGCAATCTGGTGAACCGCGCCGACCTGCTGTTCCCCGTCGGTGTCACGGCAGCCGATCGACGGCCGATTGGCTAAGGGAATGAGCGTCTTGGAGGCGGCGATGATTGATATAGATCTGAAAAGTCGCAAATCCATCTATGAACAAGTCGTTCTGGGAATCAAAGAGCAGATTTTGTCGGGGCTCATACCCGCTCAAAGCAAGCTGCCCTCGGTGCGTGAATTGTCGAAGGAGCTCACCGTCAATCCGAATACCATCCAGAAGGCTTTCCGCCAGCTGGAGGAACAAGGCTATATATACAGTGTCGCAGGAGTCGGCAGCTTCGCGCACGCTCCCAAAGACATCCGTCCAGATGCACGCCTGCTTCGGGAGGCGACATCCCGCCTTAGCGAGGATTTGCATGAACTTCGGTTGCTGGTTCCGGATGATGCCGAACTGGCTGATCTCGTTGCCCGGTTGCTTGCGGACGTCAGGGCTTCCGGACGCTCAACACCCAGGAATCAGGGGGATATTCATGATTGAGGTACGGTCGATCGCAAAAACTTTCGGGGCGCAGCACGCCTTATCGAATATAGACATGACGATTGCCACCGGGTCGATTTACGGCTTGGTGGGAACCAACGGCTCCGGGAAAACCACCATACTGAACATATTGGCCGGCGTGCTCCGACCTGATGCGGGCACCGTCACCTACGACGGCACGCCGGTCTATGAGAACCCGGGCACGAAGAGCAGATTGGCTTTCGTCCCGGATGACCTCACCTTTCTCAATGGTTTCACGCTTCATGAGGCAGCCCGACTGTTTAGCGGCTTGTACCCGACAAACTGGAATGACGATGTCTTCAGAATGTGCGTGTCACAGTTCTCGCTTCGCGGCGGTATGCAGATAGCCCATATGTCGAAAGGAATGCGCAAGCAAGCGGCGTTCTGCCTCACCTTTGCCAGAAAACCGGCATATCTGTTGTTGGACGAGCCTCTCGACGGACTCGATCCGATAGTCCGACGGGGCATCTGGGAACTCATCGTCGATGCCTCCGCCGACAGGAACATGACCACAATCGTGTCATCCCACAATCTGCGTGAGCTTGAGGGCTACTGCGACAGCATCTGCGCAATCAAGCAAGGTGGCGTGGTCGTCGAGCGGGACCTTGACGAACTCAAGTCGGACATCCATAAACTCCAGGTCTCCTACGGTGCTAACGCTCGGCCGGGGGCGGGGATCTATGAAGAGCTGGATGTCCTGGACCGCCGTGACAGTGCTTCGGTCGATTATCTCATCGTGCGCAACACGGTCGAAGAGCTCGAAGACTTTGCGCGGCGGACTCACCCGCTGCTCTTCGATGTCATTCCACTGACCCTCGAAGAAGTATTCATGTATCAACTGGGAGGCAAGGGCAATGAACACACCAGGACACGCTGAGACCACAGTGCGCAGGCGCATCGTCTTTCCTTGGATGGGCAAGCGTGATCGCACGGGTCTGCCGGGCACGGTCGTGTCTTCGGCCATCATTCGGCACCAGCTCAGGCGGTATTGGCCGATATCGTTGGTCGGTAGTGCGATTCTGCTGATATTAGGCCCTGTGGTGGCCTTGCTGAGCAGCGATACGCAACGCGCTCGCTCGTATATCGTCGGGTCGATGCTGAATGACCAGAACTTCGGTTTTCTGGCTTATCAGGTGCTTGCGCCAGTGGTCGTAGCGGTCGCGGTCTTCTCGTATCTGGATTCGAAAGGCCGAGTCGCCTTCATTCACGCGATGCCGCTGACCAGAGATTCTCTTTTCCGCAGCAATGTCCTATCGGGGGCCATCCTGCTGTTCATACCGCAATGCGTTCTCTCGCTCGCGATGGTGCCTTTTGTGAGTATGGGGTTCTCGGGATTTGCCTCGCAGGGCCGCGAGGGCGGTTTGATGGACTCGTATGTGAACACGGCAGTATCGGTGGGCATTGCCGGCGCATCGAGTTCTTCGGAACCGGTGCAGCGGAATCCCGATATGGGAGATCTTCTGCGATGGTTCATCGTGACGTCCGTCATCATGCTGTTCATCTACGCTCTGTCGGTGCTGGCCAGCATACTGTCCGGCAATATCGGGGTCGCGGTGTTGGTGTCGGCCCTGCTCAACGGGATTGTTCCTGCGCTCTCGGTGCTGACCTTCCGTGTTCTCGACATGTTTCTCTATGGTTTCTCATACGATTCCGTCGGTTACGCCGCTTGGATGCACCCGCTGATCGATTTATGGATGCACGGAGCCAGAGTATCGCCCTGGACGGTTGCGGCGTTCATTCTGGTGAGCGTTGTCGTGATATGGGCATCCGGGGTGCTGTACCGGCGACTCAAATCCGAATGTGCGGGCAGCAACATTACCTTCGGTGGATTTACCATGGTGGCGACCGTGCTGACCACCTTCGTTGGTGCCTGTCTCGCCGGCATGCTGCTGGAATCTCTGACGTCCACCTACGCCCCGGTTCGCTCGAATCACGGTCTGTTCTTTCTGGGTGTGGTTCTCGGGGCTCCGGTGGTGTTCGCCGTCACTTCCATGACCCTGTGCGGAACGATTAGGATATTCACGCTGCCCAGCTTGAAACGCTTTGCAGCCTTCGTCGTCATCGCAGCTGTATTCTTCTCCTTGACAAGCTTCGACCTGACCGGATACGAAGGTCGAGTCCCCGCGCAGCAGGACATCGCCTCGGTCACCATTCCGGACATCGGTCTGATGGCCCTGCCGTATGCGGGCACCAATGCGAATTCGATTACACTCACCGATGCACAGGCGATAGCCGATGCCAGAGCATTGCATGAGGAAATCATCAGCAGATCACGCGATCCGAAATATGATTCCTTATTCACCGGCGGCAATGCCGAGACCGGTACAGGTGTATCGAGTCAATTTGCCTCCTCGTCAGGCTGTTCGAATTGTTACCTCAATGATGATGATGTTCTCAGCGTGGAGTTCCACTACCGGATGCATGCGGGTTCTTCCATGGACCGCAGCTACCACTTGTATCAGAAATATCTGAATCAAAGCGATGCCTATCGTCGACTGGTGAACGATGCGGGATATCGCAAAGCCAACAGTCTGCAGACATTGGGCTACGACAATATCCGGTCTTCGGAGGTCTCGGATGTCTATGGCAACAGCACGTACGTCGCAGATCCCGAAGAGCTGAACGGGCCGAGTACCTCGTTGGGTGCCGCAGACGCGCGCACGCTTGCAAGGCTATTGGACGAGGATTACCAATCCCTGCCGAATACCAAGGTCTCCTCGAATCTCCTCAGCTACGATTCCGACACCGGCAACGCTCTGAACAAGCGGGTGCTGATCGGAATATCCTTCCAGATGGACGAGAAGGGCAGCCAGGACAATACCCGCGTGTTCTACGGCATCACGGATGACTACACACGCACCATCGCCTGGCTGAAGGACAAGGGGTTGTACAAGGCCATGATCTCCGCCACGGAAAAGCTGATGCCAACCTCATCCTCGTGATCGTGGACTCTCATGCTGCGCAAATCGGGCGAGTGTGGAAGCTGTGCCGTACCCAGGCAACGGTTTTCACGCTCATTTCCCGACAAGTCGGGGGATATAGCGATACATCAGGTATGCGCCGACCAATCCGCCGCAGCCCATCAGCACAGCGGCCGATGACAATCCTGCGATGGCCGTCATTCCCGAAATGGCCAATGGACCGAGGGCCGAGCCGGAATCCGTGGAGGTGCGCCAACCGCCCAGGAATGCCGGCATATGGTCCGGTGCGTACCTTGAGGCAAGGTCCGAGCCCAGCGTCATCACGATGCCGCTGCCTAAACCGTTTGCCGTGGAGATGATGATGGCGACAAGGATGTAACCCCATTCGGCCGTGGCCAACGGCATGACGAGATGGCCGATGCTGATTCCGACCAGTACGGGCACGGCGGCCCAGCGCCGCCCGAAACGGTCCATGATCTGACCTGATGTGTAGAACAATGACAGATCGACGGCACCGGCTATTCCCATAATCAGCGCTATATGCGGTGAGGATATACCCAGCTGCACTCCCCACAGGGGCAGGATTACCTGCCGTGAAGCGCGCATCATCTGGAGGATTCCGGCGGCGCTGCCCATCCTGATGAGTATCGGGAAATAGGTGATGATCGGCAGCCTGTGCGCGCGCTTCAACGGTCTGGCATAAGCACCGGGAGCAGGCGCGGCACTCGTCGCTGTCGTTGATGGCGGCGTCGAGAGCTGTATTCGGTGCGCTTCCGCGCTCGCACGGTTCCGGGCCAAGGCCTTTTCGGGGTCGGGCATCACCTGCAGGACAATCAGTACGGCGATACATGCCCCGACATGAATCCAGTAGACGCTCTGCGCGCCGGTAAGAGCGATGATCGGAGAGGCCAGGAACGGGCCTACGAAATAGCCGATGCGAGATGTTCCGCCGAGAAGCGACATGGCTCGCGCCCGGTACCACGGTGGCGTCCAAGTGGTGAGGAATGCGTGACGTGCGAGATTGAATGTGGCCGAGGCTATGCCTATCATCAGCACGCCCAGCGCGAGAATAGGCAGATTCGGTGCCTTCCAACACACGATCGCAGAGATGATGGCGATGATTGCGGCTGCGCGCATGGCGAAGGTCTCACCCCAGCGCGAGACGGCGAAGCCGCTGGGGATATCGCCGAGAACCACGCCGATCATCAGCAGACCCGAGATGATTCCCGATGTGGCGAGATCGGCTCCCAAGGCCCGCGCCGTCAGAGGCACCACTGGTATCAGGGCGCCTTCGCCGGTCGCAAAGAGGATGGCGGGCATGTACACGGGAACGAAAAGATGGTGCAGAAAGTCGGTTTGTTCCGCTTTTGCCTGTTGATCGCTAACCGTCGTCATCCCGGCGTTGACCTCCTGTGGATTCTCCCTGTTGCCGTCAGGGTCCTCTGGCACATGAAACGAGGATGCGGGTGCGCTCCTCTTCTCTTGTCTCTGATGCCTTGCAGTATAGCTGTGGATGAGGCTGAAAGCCCGTGGTGAGCGGCAAATATCTTGAAGAGTGAAGCAGTGTGGCACTGGCGTCATGGGGTCTTCGAATGCGGGCGGAGAGTCCATATGCTGGTGCGGAGATGAGCGAAAACAAAATCGGAGTAAGGTTTGTCAGGGTCATGGTGACGGGGATATCACTGCGGCCGAAGCCTAGTTCAGAAAGATCCACACTGGTGAAACCTCAGAAAACACTGATCACGGTATCGCAAATGTCCATCATGACGATCATCACGATCGCTGGTCTTCGGGGGCTCCCTGCCATGGCGGTGCTCGGATGGCAGTCGATCATCCTGTATCTGATTCCCGCGATAATGTTCTTCGTGCCCACGGCCCTGATATCCGCCGAACTCGGCGCCACCTATGAAGGCGGGGTCTATGAATGGGTCAAGGAGGGGCTGGGCAAGCGTTTCGGCTTCATCGCAGTGTGGATGCAATGGATACACAACGTGGTGTGGTACCCCGCGCAGCTCGCCTTCGTCGCGGCTGCGGGTGCCGCCGCCTTCGGACTCAGCCAGCTTTCGGATTACGGCATCTACGTCATGATCGTGATCGTCGTGGTGTTCTGGTGGGCGATATGGCTCACGCTCAAGGGAGGCAACCTCTTCGCGAAGGTCGCTTCCGGCGCCGGATTGATCGGCACCATCATCCCGGCCTGCCTGCTGCTGATACTCGGGGCGGCCTGGCTTGCCACCGGGCAGCATATATCGAGCACGCTTACCGAGAGCTCCGTCATCCCCAACTTCACCAATATCGCGGGCATCGCATTGGTCGTCCAGAATGTTCTGGCTTTTGGCGGCATGGAAGTCAACGCCGTCCATGCCCAGCAGATGGAACAGCCTAAGCGATATACGCATGTGGTCGGAATCGCCTTTGTCAGCGCGCTTGCGATTTTCATCGTGCCGACGTTGATTCTGGCGATGGTGCTGCCGAAGGACGTCAATCTCTCGGACGGCACGGTTCGTGCCTTTCAGACCATGTTCAGCACCTTTCATCTGGGATTCATGGGCAATGTCGTAGGCCTGGCCATCGTGTTCGGCGCCATCGCCTCCATCATCAGCTGGATTTCCGGGCCTTCGCGAGGTCTGTACAACGCGGCGGAGGATGGCTGTCTGCCCGAGTATTTCAGGAAGACGAACAAGAATGGCGCGCAATCCGGCATTCTCATGCTGATGGGTGTTATCGTCACGATTCTGGCTTGCCTGTATCTGGTGTTCCCAAAGAGCGTTTCCATGGTGTTCTCGCTGCTGATCGGCATGGCTGTGGCCTTGTACGTCATGATGTACATGCTGATGTTCGTCGCCAGCATCAATCTCCGTCGGCTGCATAAGACCGGCAACAACGGGTATCGTGCACCGGCGTTGTACGTGATGGCGGGTATGGGCATAGTCGCCTGCATCTGCGCCTTCGTGATGACCTTCGTTCCTGCTGCCGGGCAGTCGGGCATCCCGACCGCGTGGTATCCCGTGATCGCCGGAGTCGTGGTTCTGGCTCTCGCAATGCCGAGTCTGCTGATTTACAGAGGTGGGAAGGCGTCCCGGGTCGAGCAGTCCGTCGGGGACGAACACGCGCGGAACGAGGGATAGCCGCTGATTTCATCTGACCGGCGGCCCGCCGAAGCGGGTTACTGGTCGTCCGTCCGGTCTTCCAGATGAATGTCTCCGTCAACGGTGTTGCCGTGGCCGAGGATGTGCTGGTCGTGGGTGACGATGAAACGTCGGAAGTATTCGCGCTGCCAGAGCAGGCCGATGTGCCGTGGCGTTCCTTCAAAACTGTTGTGCGCAACGGTGACCTGCGAAACCGAAGGGCCCGGTACGGTGACGCTATCGGGTTCCTGGTAGAGGACGAACGCTCCTCGACGTGGCGAGAAATTCTTGAAGGTGTTGCCGGTGATGGTGATGCCGTGCCAGGCTTTTGGCTTGACCATCCGGTGGGAGCGCGAGTAGAAAGCCACCGCCCAGGATGGCTGAGGCGTTTCACCGGTCCATACGAAGGTGTTGTCGCTGATGGTGATGTCATCGGCTGCATCGAAATGGATGACGGCGCTGTTCTCGGTCCCCGCCCCTTCAAAGGCGGCGGCATTCTCGACATAGTTGCCGGTGAAGGTGCCGAAGCGGATGTAGCTTTCATCCTCGGGTGTCTTCGCGTAGGCCATGTGTGTGCCGAAAGGCGCGGCGGCAGGCAGCAGAAGGCGACCCGATTCGGACCGCAACGGCAGGAAACGATTGTTTTCGATGGTCATATGAGTGGTCGGGAGATTGTTGAAGACGGTTTCCTTGTCGTAATAGCCGCTGGCTCCCAAGGCGGCCACATCCATCTGGAATGCCTCCTTGAAGGTCTGCCCGCGGTTGGGTGATCCGATGACCGTGCTGTTGCGAACCGTCACTCCGGTGCTGCCGTCGACATCCAGTATGTGTCCGAAAGGACGCTGAATCATGTCGAAGGTGCAGTTGTCGAAAGAGATGTTGCTGGCGTGCATCACGGACTGGAAAATCGTCTGCGTTGGGGTGAGGTTGCGGTAGTCTCCCCTGAACGTGATGTGTTTCCACGACACATCATGTATGCCGTCGTACGCCTTGGCCCCTCCCGTCGGATACCAGATGACCATGTCTCCGACCGTTCCGGCAGGCATCTGCACATAGGTCTTTCCCGGCGTTCCCAGGATGTTCAGATTGCTGACCATGTTGAGCACCCCGGTAAAGGCGAAGTGGCCTTCGGGGAAGCTCAGTGTGGTGGTGGACTCTCTGGGCAGCAGCTGGAGCAGGGTGTTGAAGTTCTTGGTGTTGCTGGTCTCGCCGTCGCCGATGAGTCCCGCAGAGGATGCGTCTATGACGCCGTCTTCACCGATATGCGGCGTCCCGTTCACCATCGCGGCCTTGCGGCGGAGCGTGATGTCGATGGTGACGTCCTTCCCTTTGTCCGAACCACGCAGGGCTCCGGGAATGGTGAGCGTTGTCGCCCGTTCAGTACCTGTGGTCCAATAGACGTATCGTTCCGATGCGCCCGCTTTGAGTGTTTTCACCACATGGTCTTCGGCTCTCTGACCTGGAACCCGGACTTCACCCTCGGGTGCATAGCCATCCGCGTGCTGAAGTGCCGAAGGACTCAAGTTCTGTTGGTTCTCATGTCGAGAGGCTGCATCGTGGTGATGGGAGCGCGAGGGCAGCAGATGCGGCAGCGCTATCGCGGCAGTCAGCAGAACGGACACGAGTGCCAGAACCGTAGCGGCTATCCTCCACACGGAGAAGCGTGGAGGAACCTGTTCCCCGGCGGCATTCGAGTGCTTTCCAACATCGTGAATTCGACGCATCGTCCCCCTGTCATACGCAAGCTCTCATAAAACATCAAAGCATATGTCACTGGGTTTATGCGAGCCGGGAGCGTAACTCCATCTCAAGGGGACGGCGGCGGGTATCTACAAGTTCTTTGGCTTTCCCTGGACAGGGAGTGAAGACGGGGTGCATAAGACAAGGGGTGCGTCGCTGATGGAAGATGAGCCGAATCATCGAGATGCCGCAAGTGGCGAGAACCTGGCCTAGAGCAAGGCCCTGGCTGACTGGGGATGTCGCTTGACTGGTGTTCCATCCGGCTTATGCGGGCCGAATAGCTGCAAGCAGTGCCAGAATCATACGGTTCGCAGGGGTTTCGATTCCGTGACGCTCCGCCGCGCGAACGACGGCTCCTGTCAAAGCGTCGTATTCCAGTGGTTTGCCAGCCAGGCGGTCCTGACGCATGGAGCTTGTGGAGCCGGCGGGCACGTGCATCAGCCAATCGAGCTCGGTCTCCACATCCGACGGTTCCAGGTGAACGCCTTCCGCCTGTGCCACCTGCTGGGCTTCGCGCATAATCTGGCGGGCGAGTTCGGTGATTCCGGGCTCTCGAATCACCTCTGCGCGACGTCCGGTCAGTGCGGTCAGGGGGTTGGCTGTGAGGTTCACCAGAAGCTTGAGCCATGCGGTACGGGGAAAATCGTCTTCGAGACGCATGCGCATGCCTCCTGCGATGAGTTCATCGGCCATGCGTCGGGCCGCCGGGGTGTCGGGAAGTGATAGGTCGTGATCTCCTGCCCTGCGCAGCAGTGCGTGACCGGGTTCGGTACGTTCGACGTTCAAATAGACGATGGCCGGTACGATATGACTTTCCCCTGAGTAGGGCGACACCCGACGGGCATGTTCGATACCATTCTGCGCGACGAGAATCGTTGTGGACGGACTCGCTGCGGCTGTGATCCAGGAAGCTGCGGACTCCGTCTGATGAGCTTTGACGGCAAGAATTACCGTTTTGACGCCGGCGATTGCCGATGGGTCGTCGGTGTGGGTCACTGGCCAAGATTGGCTTTGTTCTCCCTCCGTGACGCTTATCCGCTCGATTGGCGTGTGTCCGCCACATACCACGACGTGTGCTCCTTTGCGGGTATATGCGGATGCGATGGACAGTCCGATGGCACCCGCGCCGATAAGCGCGACGGTATCTTCAGTGTTGTTCTGAGTCATGGTTCCTTGCCTTTCGACGGTGTCGGGTAATCGTCGGACCGTTGCACCCGGGTATTGCCTGGTGTTTACGGCTCTGTACGTACGCATCAATCGAATCTCCGCGTCGATTGTCGAATATCTAGATGACGGCGCTGCCGGCGAACATGGTCGCCGTGTGGCCCCCGACCCATACGGTCCCGTCGTCTCCCGGCGTTATTTCGATGCGGCCTGCTCTATGCAGGCATGTTCCTTGGGAAACGACGTATGGACCCGTCATCTCGCCCGAGCCGATCAGCCACTGCGCCACTGATGCGTTCATCGATCCGCAGACCGGATCTTCGAACACACCTACACCCGGGGCGAATGTACGCAGTTCGAAGGCGCAGGGCGAACCCTTTGGATAAGCTCCGATGACCCCGACCATCGCTTTGGGTGCGCGGGTGAAGTTCGGATGCAGCTCGAGAACCTCCTGGGCGGAGGAGACACGGATGACGGCCCATCCGGGGCCGTTGTCGACCCACTGGTGGGAGACGACGCGATCGGCAGGAATGCCGAGGTCGGCAGTCAAGGATTCGAGATAGTCGTGTTCAATGGCTCCTGTCCGAATCATCTTGGGTGCGGCGAATGAGAGCTTTCCTGCATGTTGACGTAGCGTAACCAGTCCTGCGGGGCATTCCTGTATAAGGGTTCCGGGTGTATGTGGCATGCCACCGTGCTCAAGCCATGCGTGTGCGCTGCCGAGGGTGGGGTGTCCGGCGAAGGGCACTTCGCCTCCCGGGGTGAAGATGCGAAGACCGTAGTCGGCCTTCGCATCCTGCGGAGACGAGACGAAGGTCGTTTCGGACAGATTCGTCCAGCGTGCGATACTCTGCATCGCTTCGTCGGACAGCCCTGAACCGTCCAGAATGACCGCGAGAGGATTGCCTCCATAAGGTTGCGGCGAGAATACATCTACTTGGGCATAGGGAACGGTGCGTGACATCGGCATTTCCTTCGTATTGACTGAATGAAAACAATCATATCGCTTATCAGGCGCATGAAAATTGTGTTCTATGGTTCTAATATGAAGGTATGAGCAGCAATATAGCTATAGATGGTGTAGATCG
>OMJG01000215.1_pt1 | contig 44642 bp, 41 predicted proteins | sample 1646431 | NCBI WGS metagenome assembly OMJG01 (sample SAMN03771674, study PRJEB25209) | food metagenome | isolation source: Cotija cheese | place: Mexico:Jalisco,Michoacan | collected 2011-12-12
CGTTCGTGCTCGATGGCGAGGATGCGCACCCGGCCCTGGGACTCACTGCTCATGGCACCATTGTCACCCGGCGGATCAGTCGGCCACGACCTTCGTCCGCAGGGCGAGGAAGAACAGGACGAGGCTGACGGACAGGGCGATGTGGCCGAGGCCGGCGATTCCGGCGATCATGGCATTCGAGTCTTCACCGAGGACGGTGAGCGAGCCGTGCCAGACCATCATTCCGGCCGTGAGGATCACGCCGACGTTGTAGAGCCAGAAGAACCACGAGAACAGCTTCGTGCCGGAGAGTCCGAACACCTTGTCGAGGGCGAGGATGATGAGGAGGACGATGAAGCCGAGTGTGAGCAGGTGCGTGTGGACGAGGCCGAGCTGCGTGAACTCACCGGAGGGGAAGTCGTTGGCCTTGGTGAACTCGCGGTAGAACAGTCCCGAGAGGACGCCGATGATCATGTACGTGAACGCTGCGTTGAATATCTTCTTCATGCTTCCACTTCATCAGCGCGCGGGCGCGGTTTCCTGACCCACAGGATTGAACACCATCCCCAACTTTCGATTGATATTCCCTCACACAGGGCCCTGAAGCCCCGAAAATCGGCTCCGGAGCCGACAATCCCGCTAGCCTGGTGGCATGGCCCTGGAGAACCTGCTTGCGAAGATCGACCGCCTCGCCGGCGGCAGGAAGGCCGGCATCATCGTGCCCGCAGACGGTCTCGAGCAACCGAAGACGAAACGCGCCTTCGCGTGGATCACATGGCTGCTCGTGTTCGAACTCGTGCTCGGCTTCGGTGCCGTGGTCTACGCAGTGCTCATCGCCAGGGCCGGCGAACCGGTGCCGTTCGCCGTGTGGATGCGCACCCTCGTCGTCCTCGGCATGACCGTGACCCTCTTCTACTTCTTCTGGCGCGCAACGAAGGGCTTCTACTGGGGGTACCAGCGCCTGCGCCTGTTCACGCAGATCTTCCCCGTCATCACCCTCGTCATGGCCGCGATCCCGGGCCTCTATCCGGTCTGGATGATCACCGAGCAGATCGTGTTCAGCCTGGTCATGATCGGCGTCGGCGACTTCCTCACCGGCGACCACCTGCGCGAGGTGTTCCGCAGACCTCAGGACTGAGGGACCGCCGAGGAGGCCGCCTCCTCCCGCTCAGCCGCCGCCCACTCAGCCGCCGCGGACCTCACCCCGCGACGAGGCGGCGCGCCTCCTCCTGATGCGCGGCGATGAGGGCCTCCTTGTCGAGCGCGTGCCCGTCCGCGCCAATGGCGTGGCCGTCGACGACCCGCCACTGACCGCCGACCATCACGCGGTCCGCCTTCTCCGCACCGCAGAGGACGAGCGCGGGGATCGGGTCGTGCGAACCGGAGAATGCGAGGCCGTCGAGGCGGAACATCGCGAGGTCGGCCCGCTTGCCGACGGCGATGGTGCCGAGGTCGTCGCGGCCGAGTGCCGCCGCCGATCCCTTCGTCGCCCAGTCGAGGACGCGATCGCAGGTGACCGCCTCGGCGCCGTAGCGCAGGCGTTGGATGTAGAGGGCCTGCCGGACCTCACGGATGAGGTTCGAGGCGTCGTTCGACGCGGATCCGTCGACGCCGAGTCCGACGTTGACCCCGGCATCTTCGAGTTCGACGGCGCGAGCGATGCCCGAGGCCAGCCGCATGTTCGAGGTCGGACAGTGAGCAACGGAGACCCCGGCCGCGCCGAGGCGGCCGATCTCCGAATCGTCGAAGTGCACACCGTGCGCCAACCAGGTCCGCTCCCCCAGCCAGCCGACGGATTCGAGGTAGTCGACGGTGCGCAGGCCGAATGTCTCGCGGCAGAAGTCCTCTTCGTCGATGGTCTCGGCCAGGTGGGTGTGAAGGCGGACATCGAGTTCGGCAGCGAGTGCGGCGGACTCGCGCATGAGCTCGGTGGTCACGGAGAACGGCGAGCAGGGAGCGAAGCCGATCTGGATCTGAGCGCCGGGCCCTCGCTGGTGGTAGGTCTCGACGAGTCGGCGGGAATCGTCGAGGATGACTTCCGAATCCTGGACGGTCTGCTGCGGGGGCAGTCCGCCGTCCTCCTCGCCCAGGGACATCGATCCGCGGGTGAGCATGGCACGCATGCCGAGTCTCCGGACGACGTCGACCTGGATGTCGATGGCCTCATCCATGCCGGTGGGGAACAGGTAGTGGTGGTCGGCCGCGGTCGTGCAGCCGGATTCGAGGAGTTCGGCCATCGCCACGGTCGTGGCGAGTTCGAGCGCACGCGGGGTCAGCCTCGCCCACACCGGGTAGAGGTTCTGCAGCCACCCGAACAGCGGCAGGTCGGCGACGGGCGCCCACGCACGGGTCAGCGTCTGATAGAAGTGGTGATGCGTATTGATCAGTCCGGGAGTGATGACGTGCGCGGAGGCGTCGATGATGTCGAGGTCGGTCGCATCACCAGCGGTCCCGCCGGCACTGGGGGTCCCTTCGGCGCCGCATGTCGTGGGTTCGCCCCCAGCGGGGACGAGTTCGATGATGGTCCCGGTGGCCCGATCGACGACGATTCCCCGCGCGGCCCGGTTCGGATCGACACCGGCGCCGAGGTGGACGGCCAGCGGATCGCGCAGCCACAGTCGGTCTGTCGGAGGGTTCTCGCCAGAAGGTGTGCCGGTTCCATTGCTGTCGATCATCGCGTCGCCTTTCACTCTTGAACCGTGCGCGTCGAGCGCGCACCATTGGTCAGTGGCGACAGAACTGGGGCCGACGCCACCAGCTCAGGTTTTCCGGCGTCTGCTGCTCCGCCGGTCGGTATCCCATCGGGGGTCCCCGACTGTACCCACTGGTCGGTGAAGCGGTACGATGGCTCAAGACCATCGAACTGAGCGAACGATCAGTAGATTGTCGAGGGATGAGTACACGACTGCCGTGAACTCTAGCATGTGCCACGGGTCACTAAAATGGCTTGCGGGCCAAATGGTATTCCTTTAAAGTTTTACGATAAGGAAGTTTCCTTTCGCATAACGGAATTATGCAACCGATCCCTCGGTCGAATCGATGCCTGCTCGCACGCCAAACCGGCCACTGAGGTCGGTCAGTCACAGTGAGGTCTTCGCCCCGAGGACGTACTCAATGGAGAGATAAATGTCGGTATCCCATCAATCACCCAGCGGCGACCGCAAGACCGCGGTCAAAGGCAAGCAGGCCCGCCCGGAGGACGAACGGCTCTCCGTCGGCAGCTCCTTCGCCTACGGGTTGCAGCACGTGCTCACCATGTACGGCGGAATCATCGCGGTCCCCCTCATCATCGGCAATGCGGCCGGCCTCGACGGCAACGGCATCAGCCTCCTCATCGCCTCCTGTCTGTTCATGGGCGGTCTGGCGACGATCCTGCAGTCGGTCGGAGTGCCGTTCTTCGGCTCGCAGCTGCCGCTGGTTCAGGGTGTCTCGTTCGCCGGCGTCGCGACGATGACGTCCATTCTGGCCGGCGGCGGAGGCCTGCCCGCGGTGTTCGGGTCAGTCCTGGTCGCCTCGGTGATCGGACTGATCGTGGCCCCGGCATTTGCGCTCATCGTGAAGTTCTTCCCGCCGGTCGTCACCGGCACCGTCATCACCACGATCGGTCTGTCACTCATGCCGGTCGCCGCGGGTTGGGCCATGGGCGGGGACGCCGAGGCCGCTGACTACGGCAGCATGCGCAATATCCTCATCGCCGTGGCCACGCTGGCCATCGTTCTCATTCTCAGCCGAATTCCCGTCGCCGCGATCTCGCAGCTGTCGATTCTGCTGGCCATCGTGCTCGGCACCATCGGATGCCTGATCTTCGGCTGGGCGGACTTCTCCCATGTGCTCGATCGAGGCGTCTTCGCGTTCCCTGAGCCGTTCGCCTTCGGCATGCCGACTTTCTCTGCCGCAGCGATCATTTCGATGTTCATCGTCATCATCGTCACCTTCGCCGAGACGACTGCGGACATCATCGCCGTCGGAGAGATCGTCGACACTAAGGTCGATTCCAAGCGCATCGCTTCGGGTCTGCGTGCTGACATGCTGTCATCGGCAGTGTCGCCGGTCTTCAACTCCTTCACTCAGTCGGCATTCGCACAGAACGTCGGACTGGTCGCCATCACGGGCGTGAAGTCACGCTTCGTCGTCACAGCCGGTGGTGCGATCCTCGTGGTCCTCGGTCTGCTGCCGGTGATGGGCGGGGTGGTGGCCGCGGTGCCGACTCCGGTACTCGGCGGAGCGGGAATCGTCCTGTTCGGCACGGTCGCCGCGTCGGGCATTCGCACGCTGTCAAAGGTCGAGTACGAGGGCAACCTCAATATGATCATCGTGGCGGTCTCGCTGGCCTTCGGCATCATCCCGGTCGTCGAGCCCGATTTCTACAACGCCTTCCCGAATTGGGTCGGCATCATCCTCCACTCGGGAATCTCGTCGGCCACCCTCATGGCAGTGCTGCTCAATCTCGTCTTCAACCACATCGGCGTGAAGACGAAAGATCGTTCGGACCGGTCGGTCTTCGTGGCCGGCACCGGGCGCGTCATCCGCAAGGAAGAGCTGCAGCGACTCCTCGACAACGAACCCGTTCTCGCCGAGGGCGACACCGTCAAGGACGGCAAGATCATCGACTGCAACGGAGAAGAGGTTCCCGTCGTCACCGAACAGCAGCACAAGAAGGTCATCGACGCCGCACAGAAAGGTAAGGTCCGCAGCCAGGACGACGTCCGCCGCCTCATCGCCGAGGACGGCAACTGAGGTCGGACACGAGGACGAGAGCTGGAACCGCAAAGACCGTTCGGACCCCGGTCGCCGTCTGCGAAGGCGCGCGGCCGGGGCCTCTTGCGCAACCGGCTGCCGTCATAGCCCGGCTGCCGTCATAGCCCGGCTGCCGTCAGAACGGTGGCGGATCCTTGGAGTCCCAGTAGTTGTTCCACTCCACTCCTCGGCCGGGCTTCGATTTCTGCGACCGGCGAGGCGCTTCGTCGGTTTCGGTACTCGAGACTCCCCCTGCTCCAGGCGTCGGGACACACCCGTCCCCTGGTCCGGAGTCCCCTGGCTCGGAGTGGCGGGATGGCCCCGAGTCCTCGACCCGTGCCGCCGGACTCGGATGGCCGTTGTCACGAAGCTGTTCCGTGGTGCCGGGGTTCCGGTCGTCAAGCCGATTCGGCAGGTGGTCATAGTTCTCCACCTGACGGGCATGCTCGGCGTTGATCGGGTTGTCCGGCGGATACATTCGTGCGACGACACCACGAGTGAAGGAATACTCCACCGCCCCGTCCTCGGTCATTCGGACCGAGAACCGGCGGTCGGTCTTCGCCTGGTGGTCGGGTTTGCACAGCGGGTGGAGGTTCTCGAACGTCGTCTGACCGCCCCGGGCCGGATCGGCATGGTCGAAGGGGATGATGTGGTCGACTTCCGACGTCTCTGCCCTGCGAGTGCAGCCCGGAGCAGAACAGGACTGCCATTTGCCGACCAAGGGCGCGCGCACGTCCGCAGGGATGTGGTAGCTGCGTGAGCGAGCATCGATCGGCGTCCCGGTAGCGGGATCGGTGAGGATCCGGTGCCAAGTGGGGCTCTCACCTGCGAGTGCCCGTGCCGCGTCGGGCGGCACCGGTGTGCCGTCCGAGAATGTTCCGGGCAGCTCCGACTTTCCCACCGCGGTGAGATACGGAACCGTCACCATCATCTTGGCCTGCTCTCGGACCCACTGTCCGTGGGTGGGCATGACGAGTTTGATGGTGGTCTTCACGTCGGCGCCGGTGCCCGCCGCCTCTTCGGCTTCTCGCTGCGCTGCCTGCGCGGTGCGGTCGACCGCGGCTGCAGTGATCGGAGCTGCGGGGTCCGCGTCGTCGGCGGTCTCGAGCGCGACTTCCTTGGTGGTGGTCTCACCGGTTGTGGTGTCGTGGGCCGTCACGGCGATGGTCATCTGCGGGGTTGCCCGAGTGGCGATATCGAACATGAGGGCGGCAACGCTGTCCTGATCGGCGACTTCGAGGCCGGCGATGTTCTCATCGGTGAGTGCCGAGATGTTGCCGTTGCGGATCGCTCGGGCGAAAGCTTCGATGCGCAGGTAGAAGGCATTGAGTTCCACGGCAGGTCCGGACAGAGTCACCGAGGCGGTGCCGTCGGGGTAGGTCATGATGTCGACTCGGCGGCGCTTCTCGGCCAGTTCGGTCCTGTCGTCGACCGGCACGATCGCCGCGATCTTGAGATTGAGCGACTTCCTGAAGGTCTCCAGGGTGATATCGGCACGGCGGTCACCCAGGTAGGCATCAAGGCGCGGCAGATACTCGAAGGCAACGTCCTTGATGGCACGGGTCGCTGCAAGCACGTGCTCGATCGTGAACTCACCGGCCAGGCAGCGCTGCAGGAACTTCGGCAGTCCGAATGCCAGTGTGACGGCGTTCGTGATCTCGTTGTAGGCACCGTCGCTCGACGAGCCGAGGACCGTGGTCAGCTCGGCGATCTCCTCGCGCGTGGCGAGGTCGTGGACCCAGCTGTTGAAAGATTTGTGCAACCCGAACTTGGGGAAGTTCGGAAGCGAACTCGCCGACGGAGGCTGCGACTGCTCTCCGGTGCTCGCCTCGGTTGTGGAAGCATCATCGGTGCTTCCATCGACGCCCAGTTCAGCGGCTCCGTCCGATTCATCGGCCGCGGCGGCAGCGGCCGCGTCGGCAGCGACGTCGGCACCACCGTCGGAAGCATCGTCCGCTTCGGCGCCATCGTCGGCGGCAGCACCTGCGGAGGCGGCGGCGTCATCAGACTCGTCGAGAGGGCGGCCCTCGAGGACGAAACCGGTGGACGTCCAGGGGTCCACGAAGTCATCCCTTTCGGGCAGCAGCCCATCACGTGCCGTGATGAAGCGGCCGACTGTCTCGGTGAATGTCGCGTGGTAGTAGATCTCGTCGCCGAAGGCATAGCGGAGCTTCTCGAGTGCATCGGACAGGAACAGCCCGGCAACGGCTTGGAGCTCAGCGAGACGAACGCCCGTACTCAAGTGAGTCAGGCTGACGACCACAGCCATCGGCGAATCAGGGTCGACGTCGAGACGACGGGGTGAGTCGGGACCGACCAGAGGCACCTGAGGCGACGAAGCAGGGTCCGCCGAAGTCGCGGGCGAACCGGAGACTGGTTCATTCGAGGCATGCTCGAGGCCGCTGTCGCCCTGATCCTGAGGATCCTTCATCGGTCTCGCCGCCTTTCACGTCGATGTGAATGCCTTGTAACGATTCTACCGTCAAAGAGAAGAAATGAAAGTCACAGTTCGATTACAAAAGGATTCTTTCTAATTTTTAATGATGTTTGCTGCTTTTTGATGACACACTCTTGTCTCCGACAAAGAGCCACCCGCACAAGTCGGGCACCTATTCAGCCAGCAGACCGGGCAGCTGCTCCATCTCGCTGAAGGTCTCAGCAGCACCCGCAGCCAACAGCGTGTCCGCACTCTGATGCACCGGAGAATCCGGGCAGAACCCGAGCACATGGGATCCGGCCGCAGCGCCGGCGATCACCCCGGTGGGGGAATCTTCGATCACGGCCGCCTCGGCGGGGTCGATGCCCCGGGAAGCAGCCGCCGCGAGATAGACGTCGGGGGCGGGCTTCGACTTCGGCTGCTCCATGCCGGAGAAGATCCGACCCTCGAAGGCATCGAAGAGGCCGATCTTGCGCAGCTGCAGCTCGATCTTCGGACGATCCGCTCCCGACGCGCAGGCGATCCGGCCCGGGTAGATCTCGGCAACGCGCTCAACGGCATCAACGACTCCCGGAATCGCCTGGAGAGAGGCCTCGAGCTGGGCATTGCGCTGCCGCCGGAACTCGGTCATCCACTCCTCGTCGATGCGGAATCCGGTGTGCTCTTCGATGACGTCAGCCTCGTCGCGGAGCATCTTGCCGACGAAGCGCGCAATGCATTCGTCGGCGCTCAGCTGCCAGCCGAGCTCCTGCAGCATCTGATGGAGGACACCGTTCGTGGTGCTTTCGGAGTCGACGAGGACTCCATCACAGTCGAAGAGGATCGCAGAGTATTTCGGAAGTGGGGCCATACTCCGATTCTGCCGGCCGGCACTGACGCACAATCACACCGCGCCGACCGACACCGCTGTATACAGCACCCGCGCGGTGGCGAGCGCGCAGACGATGATGATCAGCGCAAACAGCGTCAGCCAGGCACCGGAGGGCAGAGCCGAGCCCTGCGCGAGGATATAGGCATCGGACTGCTGCACATGGCGCCGGCGCGTGTGGACGCGGATGACCTTGACGAGGTCCTTGAGCGAACCGATCGTCAGCGCCGTGCCGAGTGCGGCGACGAAGACCGAGATCCATTCCAGAGGCAGGAACACGACGACGAGCTGCGCCGCGATCGCCGTGATCACGGCGATGACCGCGCCCGCGAAGTTCCGGATGAAGATGAGCGCGACCAACAGGATCAGCGCGCCCACCGACAGGGCCAAGGGGGCCCAACCGAAGACCGCCGAGGTGGCCAGGACGAGTCCGAGCACGCCCGGTGCCGGATATCCCCAGAACCCCGCCCATGTGGCGGAGAAGCCGACTCGGCCGAAGGAGTTCATCTGTCCCGAGTGATCGAAGTTCAGCGAGATCCCCTTGACCACGCGTCCCGTCATGAGGGCGGCGAAAGCATGACCGAGCTCGTGGACGAAGGTCACGAACAGTCCGAAGAACCTCCAGATCCCTGGAGTCAGCGTCACGACCAGCGGGATCCCGATGACGAACACGAGTCCGAGGACGTCGAGTTCGAGTCCATCCTGCCGCCCGAAGCCCGAGGTGATGGCGTCCCACCACGTCGCCGTTGCCTGCTTGAAGTCCATAGCGGCCCAGTGTACGAATCGCTCCTGAGCGGGACCCTCAGGACCTCCTCAGCGATTCGGGAGGTCACGATGCCCATGGTTCGGAAAGTCGGTGCGCCCATGGTTCGGGAGGTCGGTGCGCCCAGACTGACAGTTACTCGACGTCGACCCAGGAGCGTTGCCGCACCGACCGGAGCACGGCCTCCGTCACAAGCACGGCTCGCACCCCGTCTCGCAGGGTCGGCAGACCTTCGGGTCGCTCGCCGGCGAAGTAGGCATAGGAGTCGGCGACGAATGCGTTGAACGCATCCTGGTAGCCCTGCGGGTGCCCGGCCGGAACCATGCACAGTCGCGCGGCATCGGCAGACAGTGAGTCGGGATCGCGGACGAGGAGGCGGCTGTCGGCGCGCCGACCGAACCACAGCTGTTCGGGCCGCTCCTGCTCGAAGCGCATGCTCGCCTCGGTGCCGGCGATCTCCACGGTCAGTCCGTTCTTGCGTCCGGGAGCCAGCTGGGACACCAACAGGGAACCGATGGCACCGCCGGAGAACTCGATCGTCACGGCCACGGTGTCCTCCGTGGTCACCGCGGTGCCGCCTCGGCGAGGGTGAACGGTTCTCGTCGTCGCCACCAGGGACGATATCCGGTCGTCGACGATGAACTCGATGAGGTCGACGAGGTGGGAGCCGATATCGGCGAATGCCCGCGAGGGGCCGCCGCGCCCTGATTCGACGCGCCAGTTCTCGTCGCCGGCTCCGAGCAGCCAGTCCTGGAGGTATCCGGCGTCGACGGTCAGCAGCGTTCCGGCCTGGCCCTCGCGGAACCGGGCGCGGGCTTCCCGCACCATCGGGTGGTAGCGGTAGACGAACGGAACGGTCCCCAGCAGACCAGCTTCCTCGGCGCGGGCCAGTACGGCACGCGCAGCAACCGAATCAGTGGCCAAGGGCTTCTCGCAGATGATGTTCGATCCCGCGTCCAGCGCCTGCAGGGACTGCGCGGCGTGGACGTCGTTGGGGGTGCAGATGTGGACCGCATCGAAGGTGCGACCGAGAAGTTCGTCGGCCGTCGCCGAGGTCTCGAATCCCAGTTCGGCCGCCGCTTGTGCCGATCTGTCCGGCCGTGACGATGCGACCGAGTCGAGCACGGCTCCGGTCGAGCGTGCGGCACGACTGTGGACGCGGCCCATGAACCCGCCGCCGAGCATTGCGATGCGCAGATCCCGTCCCCGCGCTGAGTCACCTGAGAGCATGCCTCATTATGCAATCACCCTGACCGCCGAGTCGACCGTCCCGCATTCCCGCAGCTGACGCCCCGCAATCCCGCAGCTGACACCCCCGCGCCGCCGGGAGCCAATCCACGAACGCTCCGGCCTGGGCCTTTACACTGTGAGAAGCGCCCGCGCAATCCCCCGCTCGCCGCGTGGTCCGCATCTTGCGAAGGAGTGTCATTGTCACAGCACCGCCGATTCGCCCAGGTCGATGTCTTCTCTGCCGTGCCCTTCCAGGGCAACCCCGTCGCGGTCATCGTCGATGCCGATGGCCTCGATGAGTCGCAGATGGCTCGCATCGCGAACTGGACGAACCTGTCCGAGACCACCTTCGTCCTCCCGCCCGACGACCCCACCGCCGACTACCGCCTGCGCATCTTCACCCCGCACCGGGAGTTGCCCTTCGCCGGCCACCCCACCCTCGGTTCGGCCGCGGCCTGGCTCGACGCCGGAGGCGCCCCGAAACACGAGGACCGCATCGTCCAGGAATGCGGTGCCGGGCTCGTCGACATCCGCAGAACCCCTCGCCGAGGCGGCCCGACCGACCCGAGCGCCGATTCCCTGACCACGGCGACCGCCGAACCCTCCGAAACTCTCGCCTTCGCCGCCCCCGACCGCCTGCGCTCGGGTCCGCTCGACGACGCGTACGTCGATCAGATCGCGGTCGCCCTCGGCGTCGACCGCTCCGAGATCCTCGGCCACCAGTGGGCCGACAACGGCCCGGGCTGGGCGGCCGTGCGGCTGGCCGGCGCCGAGCAGGTGCTCGCGCTGACCCCCGACTTCTCGGCGATCCCCGATGCGAAGCTCGGCGTCCTCGGCGCCCACCCGGAAGGGTCGGAGCACGAGTACGAGATCCGTGCCTTCGTGCCCGGAGTCGGCGTCGCCGAGGATCCGGTGACCGGCAGCCTCAACGCCTCCGTCGCCCAATGGCTCATCGGTGAGAACCTGGCCCCGAACAGCTACACCGCAACCCAGGGAACCGCCCTCGGTCGTTCCGGAGTCGTCTCCATCACGGCCGAGGGCGACGAGATCTGGGTCGGCGGAGCCACGTCCGTCTGCATCCGCGGGACGGTGCACACATGAATCGACATCTCACCGAAGTGAACAAACCGAAGAAACGACTGCGCATCTTCCACGGCCGCATGTACTTCGCCCTCCAGGCCCTCGCCGGAGCGGCGTGGTGGCTGGGCACCGCGATGATCCCCGGGGTGGCGACAGCGACGCTCGGCGGCATCAATCCGCTGCTGGTCGCGATCGTCGACATCCCGCTCTTCGTCATCGCCTCCGCCCTGGCCGCGCTCAACGTCCGCTGGGCGGTGTGGATCGCCACCGGCTGGACCGTGCTCGTGGCGCTGGCCATGGTCATCTATGCCACCGCCACCACCGAGGCGGGACTCGGCGCCGTCCTCATGATCCTCGCCGCGCTCGGCAGCCTCCTTGCCGGGGTGCTCATGATCGTCGGCCGCATTCCGTCCGAGAAGCTCCTCATCGGGCCTTTTGCGTTCCACAGCTCCCACACGCGGGTGCGTTCCCGCCTACTCGTGCACACCACGGTTCAGATCGTCGTCTTCTGGGGCGTCTTCCTCATCATCATCCCGGTCATCATCAATGCCTTCGAAGACCGGTGGAACCTCGCCTACAAGTTCCCGATCCTCCTGGTCGTCGTCGGCTTCGCCCTGCTCGCCGTCTCCAGCGTCATCGGCGTGTGGTCGGCGCGGGCGATCGCGAACTTCGGCTCCGGCACTCCGCTGCCCTCGCAGATGGCCCACCATCTCGTCGCTCGCGGACCCTACGCCTTCGTCCGCAACCCGATGGCCATCGCCGGCATCGTCCAGGGTGTGGCGATGGGTCTGCTCATCGGTTCGTGGCTCGTCGTCGTGTACGCGCTCATCGGCTCACTGCTGTGGAACTGGTTCATCCGCCCGCACGAGGAGACCGACCTGCTGGAGCGCTTCGGCGACGAATACCGCGACTACGCGAAGCGGGTGCGCTGCTGGTGGCCGACCTTCTCGACCGCCGAATCCGATCCCGACCTTGTCGACGAGGACTGACCGGCCTACGCTCAGGCGTGAACGACCATTCACCGGGGAGGCCCCATGGTCACGTTCACCACTGAACCTCTGGCACTCGGCAACAATGTCGGCATCGAGGTTCCCGAGGACATCGTCCTCGGCTTCGGCGTGGGCAAGCGGGTCCCGGTCATCGTCACGATCGCAGGCTATTCCTATCCCTCGACGACCGCGGTGATGAGCGGAAAGTACCTGCTCCCGCTGGCCAAGGAACACCGGGAGAAGATCGGCGTCGCCGGTGGTGAGACCCACGAGGTGACGCTGACTCACGCTACCTCGAACCGGGAGACCCCGGTTCCCGATTCCCTCGCCGAGGCTCTCGCCGCCGCCGATGTCCGCGCGGCTTTCGATGCACTCGCTCCGTCGAAGCGCAAGGAGCATGTGCGGCAGGTGACCTCGGCGAAGGCCGAGGAGACCCGTGACCGTCGAATCGCGAAGATCGTCGATTCGCTGCGCTGATCACCCCGCGTCGTGGAACGTCACGGCGTAGCCGTCGGGATCGGCGATCGCGAAGGTCAGCCCGAAGGGGCTGGGAGCGGGTGCCCGGAGGATCTCCACCCCCGCCTCGGCGAGGGAATCATGCAGTTCCTGCGCATCATCGCACCTCAGCCACAGTGCCACCCCGTTTCCCGGACGGTCACCGGAGTCGAGGTCGACGCCGGGCAGCGGCTCGCGCACGGCGAAGGGGATCGGTGACGTCGTGAACACGACCGCTCCGGGCGGAGCGGCCGGAGCGCGGGTGAGTCCGAGCCTGGTTTCGTAGAACTGCGCGGACGCTTCCACGTCGCGGACCTGCAAGGCGATGAAGTCCGGACCGCTCACTGACGCATTCATGGTGTTCTCCTTCTCTTTCGGCATCCCGCCGCATGGCAGGACCCGCTCTCGTCTTATGTCAGTAACCTGACATCAGAAATGTATGTCAGAATACTTACATGAGTCAAGGGTCGAAGGATCACACTGCGGGAACCGGCGATGGACCGGTGGAACTCGAGTCGCTGCTGGGCTATCAGCTCAAGCATCTGCAGACGGCGCTGCGATCGACGATGGACGAGACGCTGCGGCCGCTGCAGCTGACCACCCCTCAGTACAACTGCCTCGAACAGCTGCGCAGGCGGCCGGGAGCGTCGAATTCCGAGCTCGCGCGCGGCGCCTTCGTCACCCGGCAGACGATGAATACGCTGCTGCGCGGACTGCAGGACCGGGGACTGATCACGAGGCCGGCCACGGCCGAATCCGGTCGCGTCCTGCCCACACGTCTCACCTCGGCCGGCGTTGAGCTGCTCGCTCGGGCCGTCTCCCGCGTCGAAGTGGTCACGGCCCGAATGGTCTCACCGCTCGACGATGAGACTCGGACGATGGTCACCGAGGCGCTCGGCCGGTGCATCGCGGCCCTCGAAGAGCCTGAGAACCGCTGAGGACTGGAAGGTCGGGCCGTCAGCGACAGGACGCCTGGAAAGCCAACGGACAATCGGGGACCGGGACTGTCGTGATCGGACCTACACCAGCGCGAGCTCGTTTTCGGAGTCTCTCCTCGTCGACCGTTTCGGCCATGCGGCCAGGCAGCACAGGCCGAGGAGCGCCCCGATGCCGGCGCCGAGAGTGTTCGTGACGAGGTCGCTGAGCGTGGCGAAGCGGGTCTGTGTGAGCACAGCGCCTTGGAAGATCTCGATGGCGGCGCTGAAACCCGCGCCGACGAGGAATCCGAGCCACCACCGTCGGCGTCCGAAGTGCAGGGCGGCGAGGAAGCCGAAGGGAATGAACATCGCCACATTGCCGAGCTTCTCGACCCGCTCATAGGTCAGCCACGCTGTCTCCCGATGAGCCGCGAAGAGGTCGAGCGCGTGCCCGATGAGAGTATCCGGGCCGGTGCCCATCTGCTGCGGGGTCAGCGTGATGGCGGCGATGAAGAGGGTGTAGAGGACGAGAAGGGCCAGCGGCGCACCGACTGTGCGCTGATCACGATCGGTCATCACCGCCAAATCTACGGCCGAATCCTGGGCACATCCTCAGATGCGGACCTGGCCCGCTCTCACCAAACCCCAGGATCCCTCACCGCACCTCATGGTCGACGGGAACGACGTCCATCCTCGGCGGCCAGATGCTCATGACGAGGAGTCCGGCCACCGCTCCGATGCCGGCGCCGAGGCTGTTCGTGACGCGATCGCTGATAGTGGCGAAGCGCGTGGGTGAGAGCAGGGTCGCCTGCGTGCCCTCGATGAGGCACGTGAAGGCGATGCCCGCGACCCAGCCGACCCACCAGCGGTGAGGTCCGCACTGGAGGGCCACAAGCAGGCCGAAGGGAATGAACATGCCGACGTTCGCGAGCTTCTCCAGGATGACGTAGTCGATCCACGCGGTCGCTCGGTGGGAGGCGAGGAACTCGAGCAGTCCGGCGATGAACGACCCGGGGCCCGTGTCCAGCTGATTCGGTGTGAGCGTGACGAGGCCGATGAAGATCGTGTAGAGGATGAGCAGCGCCAAGGGCACCGTCCGCAGCTGTCGCCTCGCACCCGTCATCGTTCCCCTGTCCCTCGGCCTCCTTGTCCCTCGGCCCGGTCTCATTGTGCCCGCCTGCCGCATGAGGGTCGAGGGATTCCCGCATCGATTGCGGGAATCACCCCGACCATTGCGGATTCGCGCGGCATCACGCCGACGCATGTCAGCGGAGGCGGATCAGGCGATGGCCTCGACGTCATCGAAGCTCGCGGTGTCGATGACGACGCGGAAGCGCACGTCTCCGGCCACGACCCGATCGTAGGCGGCGTCCGCCTCGGTGACGGGGATCGTCTCGATCTGCGCGGCGATGCCGTGTTCGGCGCAGAAGTCGAGCATCTCCTGGGTCTCGGCGATGCCGCCGATGTTCGATCCGGCGATCGCCTTCGCCCCGCCGATGACGGCGCCGAACGAGAACTCCTGCTTCTCGGGCGGGAGGCCGACGACGGCCATGACCCCGCGCGGCTTGAGCAGACGCAGGTAGCGGTTGACGGGAATGTCGGCGCTGATCGTGTTGAGGATGAGGTCGAACTCGCCGGCGTGGTCGGAGAAGAAGTTCTCCTCGGTGGTGGCGAGCATCCGCGTCGCCCCGAGCTCCAGGGCCGACGCTTCCTTCTTCAGCGTGCGGGAGAGCACGGTGACCTCTGCGCCCATGGCCGCGGCGATCTGCACGCCCATATGGCCGAGCCCGCCGAGCCCGAGCACGGCGACCTGCTTGGGAGCGCCGTTCTTCTGCTCACCGGCACCCCAGCGGTTGAGCGGCGCGTAGGTGGTGATTCCCGCGCACAGCAGCGGGGCCGCGACGTCGAAGTCGAGGGCGTCGGGGATCCGGCAGACGAAGCGTTCGTTGACGACGACCTTCTGCGAATACCCGCCCTGGGTGATCGTGCCGTCGACGTCTTCGACGTTGTAGGTGCCGACGCTGCCGTTCAGGCAGTTCTGTTCCTGACCGGCCCGGCATTCCTCGCACTCGCCGCACGAGTTCACCATGCAGCCCACGCCCACGCGGTCGCCGACCTTCCAATCAGTGACATCGGAGCCGACGGCCTCGACGACGCCGGCGATCTCGTGGCCGACGGTGAGCGGGAAGTGCGCCTCGCCCCATTCGTTGCGGATGGTGTGGATGTCGCTGTGGCAGATGCCTGCGGCCTTGATGTCGATGACGACGTCATCGGGTCGGGGATCCCGGCGGTCGATCGTGGCCACGCGGAACGGCTGGTCCGGTCCCGTCTTCTGCAGTGCCTTGACGCTGATGCTCATGTGATCTCCTTGGACTTGCGTATCCGTTGCTGGGCCACGTCGTCCAGCGCTTGCGGCTGGCAGTCTATTCCATGCACATGGACTTATTCTTTGAGCGCCCGCTCACCGATGCTCAGGTCGAGAGGGAAATCGACGGGGGCATCCCCGAACAGCAGTCGACCCGCCGAGGCGGCCGCCGCCCTGATCGCCTCCCCCGCCTGGTCGGCCTGCTCGGCCGGGGCATGGACGATGACCTCGTCGTGGAGGAAGAACACGAGGTGGGCTCGGCGGGAGAAGACCGGCCCCGAGGCGGCCGCCGGGTGAGAGCCCGCCCCACCGTCTGGTGCCGCATCGATCTCCGGCAGCCGCGCCAGGCGCAGCCGCAGATCGGCCAGCCAGGCCAGCGCCCATTCGGCCGCTGTGCCCTGAACGACGAAGTTGCGGGTGAATCGTCCCTGGTCACCGGCGGCCCGCCGGGCCCGCTGCTCGTCGGCACCGGTGGCATCGAAGCGGTTCGCCGCCCTCTGCAGTCTCTGCCACCCCTCGCCGGGCGGTGGGGAGGTCCGTCCCAACCAGGTGGACACGACTCCTCCCGCTCGTCCCGCCTCGGCGGCGGAATCGACGAGGTTCATCGCGGCGGGGAAATTCTGCCGCAGACGCGGCACCAAGGCCCCGGCCTCCCCGGTCGTCGATCCGTACATCGCCCCGAGCACGGCGATCTTCGCCTCCTGCCGGGTCGCGACGATCCCGGCGTCGACGAGCCCTGAGTAGAGGTCGCGGCCACGACCGGCCTCCGCCATCGCCCGGTCTCCGGACATCGCCGCGAGCGCACGGGGTTCGAGCTGGGCGACATCGGCGGAGACGAGCCGCCACCCGTCGTCGGCGCGCAGGGCCGGGCGCAGCTGCCGGGGGATCTGCAGGGCCCCTCCCCCGCTGGCCGCCCAGCGCCCGGTGACGACTCCGCCGGGCACATACACCGGCCTGTACCGCCCCTCGTCGACCCATTCATCGAGCCAATGCCAGCCGTTGGCACTCAGCAGCCGCGCCATCTTCTTGTACTCGAGCAGCGGCGCGATCGCCGGATGGTCGCTCGTCTGCAGCTCCCACTTCGAGGTCGAGGCGACGTTGATGCCGGCATTGCGCAGGGACGCGAGCAGCCGGTTCGGCGAATCGAGGTTGACCCGCGGATCGTCAAGGGCCGCGCGGACTTCCTCGGCCTTGGCCAGCATCTTCTGGGGCTTCCCGTCGCGGAGCGGCCGGGGACCGAGCAGCTCGGTCAGGATCCGATCATGTTCGGCCTCGTCCCACGGCACACCCGCCGCGCGCATCTCCGCGGCGACGAGCCCTCCGGCCGATTCCGCGGCCAACAGCAGCCGCAGCCGCCCCGGATCGCTCGCGGAGTCCACGGCCGCCGTCTGCCGGGCGTATTCGGCCAGCGCCGCCTCGAGGTCGTGCGGAACCTGCGGGATGAATCCGCGTCCGGCATCGACGTCGAAGAGCGCGGCCGCCTGTTCGGGTGCGGCGGCGTCGGCGGGCGCGGCATCCCAGTCGACGGCGGCACGCACAGCCTCCGGTGCAGTGACGAGTTCGGAGCGGGCGAGGATCGCATGGGCCAAGCGCAGATCGTGGCAGCGCTCAATGCTCACCCCGGCCTCCAACAGCGGCGGACACCACTTCGGGGTGTCGCTGACGACCCAGCGGGTCGGGGGTGCCGGAGCGCGATCCACGGTCCCACCGGCTCCGTTCTGCCCTTCCCCGGCCGCGTCCTCTCGGTCACGGACGAACTCGGGCAGGGCCGCCTCGGCGAGGTCGATCCGGCCGATCTCCGCTCCTGTCGCATCGAGATCGACGAGCCCGATCCGAGGCCCCTCGAATCCGTCGCCGGGCAGCGTCCCGAGCACGCAGGCCGCGGGGAGCCGATCGGGGGTGAGGGTCATGGGTTCAGCCTACGCCGCGACGACCTGCGGCTCGGTCCGCCGCGACGCTGTGCGGCACCGGGCGAGCGCGCCCTGTCCGCGCCCCGAGCCGACCGCCACGGGCGACCGTGATCCTGGTAACGTCGAGAGCGGAATCCGGGTGCCGAACTCCGCTCGAAAGGCCGATACGCAACATGGACGTTGTCTCCGCTCTCACCTCCGCCCTGCCGGCCACGGCCGTCATCACCGATCCCGATTCGATGGACGCCTACCGCTGGGACCGCGCGAACGACCCCGACGCCGGAGTGCCGGTCGCGGTCGTCCGAGCCACCTCCACCGCGGAGGTGCAGACGGTCGTGCGCATCGCCGCCGAGGCGAAGGTCCCGATCGTGCCCCGCGGCGCCGGATCCGGGCTGTCGGGCGGCAGCTCCGCGATCGCCGGCGGGATCGTGCTGTCCCTGGATACGATGCGCGAGATCAGCATCGATCCCGTCACCCGCATGGCCACGGTCCAGCCCGGTGCCTTCAACGCCGAGGTCAAGGCCGCCGCGGCCGAACACGGCCTGTGGTACCCGCCGGACCCCTCGTCCTTCGAGTTCTGCTCCATCGGCGGCAACATCGCCACGAACGCCGGCGGCCTGTGCTGCGTGAAATACGGCGTGACCACGGACTATGTCCTCGGGATGACCGTCGTCCTCGCCGACGGTCGGGCGGTCAAGCTCGGCGGGCCGCGGCTCAAGGACGTCGCCGGTCTGCCGTTGACGAAGCTCTTCGTCGGCTCCGAGGGGACCTTGGGCGTGATCACCGAAGTGACTCTGCGACTCATTCCCGCCCAGCTGCCCCCGACGACCGTCGTCGCGATGTTCCCCGAACTCGCCGACGCCACGAACGCCGTGCTCGACATCGCGAAGGCCATGCGCCCCTCGATGCTCGAGTTCATGGACAAACCCTCGATCAACGCCGTCGAGGACGAGCTGAAGATGGGCCTCGACCGGGAGGCCGAGGGCATGCTCGTCATCCAGTCCGACGAACCCGGGGAGCATTCGAGTGTGCAGGCGAAGATCATCGAGGAGATCTGCACCGACAACTCGGCCTCCGAGTGCTATCTCACTGCCGACCCGGATGAGGGCGAAGCCTTCGTCACGGCCCGCCGGATCGCAATTCCGGCCGTGGAGAAGAAGGGGGCACTGCTGCTCGAGGACGTCGGCGTGCCGCTGCCGAAGCTCGGCGATCTGGTGCTCGGGATTGAGAAGATCTCAGCCGACCGCCAGGTGACGATCGCCGTCATCGCCCACGCCGGCGACGGCAACACGCATCCGCTGCTCGTCCTCGATCCCAAGGATGAAGACCAGCAGAAGCGCGCGCAGATCGCCTACGGCGAGGTCATGGATCTGGCCACCGGGCTGGGCGGGACGATCACCGGTGAGCACGGCGTCGGCCGGCTCAAGGCACCGTGGCTCGCGCCCTACCTCGGCGAGGACGTCATGGAACTCAACCACCGGATCAAGCAGGCCCTCGATCCGGACAACATCTTCAACCCGGGATCGGTCTACACCGGGCTCGTGTGAGAATCCGGGCTGAGGTCGCGGCGCCTCCGCTCGGTTGGTTCGGGACCGCCTCGGCGAAACGGATTCCGTGGAAGAATCTCAGGCATGGTGTCGAATCGACGTCGATTCGATCGTCTTGTCTGTGAGCGGTCGAAATCCGGCCGCCGCACACAGAACGGAGCAGAACAATGCGCTATGCACTCGTCTTCCACGCGCCGGAACTCACCCCCGACGGCCCTCAACCCAGCGAAGAAGACATCCAGGAGATGATGCGGCTCATGGACGACTACGCGGCAGCGCTCAACTCCGCGGGAGTCTTCGTCGCCTGGGAGATGCTCGCACCCCACTCCGAGACGAAGACCGTGACCCGGCGGACCGGAGAGGTCGTCATCGAGGATGGGCCCTTCGCCGCGGCGAAGGAGGCCCTGGCCGGGGTCGTCGTCATCGACGTTCCCGACGTCGAGGCGGCCCTGGCCTGGGCCGAGAAGTTCCCCGGCACGAGCTACGGCACCATCGAGGTCCGACCCGCGGCGACCTCGTTCGTCGACGGCACCTGGACCCGACCGGGTGACGGGCCGACCCGATCGGGCGACTGCCCGTCCCGCCCGGACGGCTCCTCCTGATCGCCCGCCGATGACCGAATCTGCAGAGCCTGCCGAGCGCGCGATGATCCTGTCCCAGGATGGTTGGGGCACGATCATCGCGCTCATCGCGGCTGCCGACGGTGACATCTCCGGCGCCGAGGATGCGCTGTCGGCCGCGCTCGAACGTGCCGTGAGCGCCTGGCGGGAACAAGGTCCACCGGCCAATCCCGAAGGCTGGCTCTACCGGGTGGCGCTCAACGCCCGCCGGGACGTGTGGAAATCGGCGGCGGCACGAACCGCGACCGCCCTCGACGAGGAGACGATCGACAGCATCGACGGCAGCAGCGGGTCCGGCACCGATCCAGCCGACCACGATCCCGATGCCCTGCCCGACCGCAGGCTCGAACTCCTCGCCGCCTGCGCGCATCCGGACATCGATCCTCCCGCCCGGTCGCTGCTCATGCTCTCGGCGGTGATGGGGATGACGGCAAAACAGATCGCGGCAGCCATGGCTCTGCCCGCCGCCACCGTCTCTGCCCGTCTGACCAGGGCGAAGAAGCGGGTTGCCGGTCTCGGCGTCGCCTTCGGCAGTCCCGACCGCCTCGACCTCGAGTCCCGGCTGCGCGATGTGTTTGAGACGATCTACGGAGCCTTCGCCATCGAATGGGCTCAGGCGGCCGCGCAGCCGCGGGAGGGCATGATCGGCGAAGCCCTGTACCTGTCGCGCCTCGTGGCGCAGCTGTGCCCCGGCGACGGCGAATCCCACGGACTGGCCGCCCTCATCCACCTCTCAGCCGCCCGATTCCCCGCTCGTCGCAGCGGCGACGGCCGATTCGTCCCCCTGTCCGCCCAGGACCCGAACCGCTGGGACGGACCCCTCACCGAGGCGGGCGAGCGCCACCTCGTCGAGGTCCACCGCTGCGGTCACGTCGGTCGCTTCGGGCTCGAGGCGGCCATCCAACTCCTCCATATGGCCGGAATCCGCACCGGATCCACGGATTGGCCGATGCTGCTGCGCCTCCACGACGATCTCGGGCAGATCGCACCGAGCCTCGGCGGCTCGGTCTCCCGAGCCGCCGTCCTCGCCGAGGTCAATGGTCCCGCGGCGGGGCTGGCAACGCTCGACGCACTCGATGACGTCTCATCACGCCTCGAAGCCTTCCAACCTGCCTGGGTGCTGCGAGCTCATCTGCTCACTCGCCTCGGCCGTACAGACGAGGCGGCCACCGCCCGTCGGCGGGCTCTCGACCTGACCACCGACCCGGCCGAACGCGCCTACCTCGCCGGACTCACCTGAGACGGACGTCACCTCGCCTTCGGGATGGGCGGGGGTACGGCATATGATGGTGAAATCAATCCACAGACTCCGAAACCATCCTGCATGCACAATTCCTCTCAGACCGAACCCGCCCAGGGCACGTCCCAGGGCTTCGCCCACGCAAAGGCGATCCTGTTCGGCGAACACGCGGTTGTCTACGGCTCTCCGGCCGTCGCAGTGCCATTGCACGGGCTCGGAGTCCAGACCGACATCCGCCAGTCCCCGCATCAGGAGACCCGGATCGAGAGCCAGCTGTTCTCCGGCAATGCGCAGACCGCTCCGGAGCCGATGGGCCCCGTCGTCGCCGGTCTCAACGCCGCCTTGACAGCCGTGGGGAACCCCGACGCCGAGGTGGAGCTGCTCATCCGTTCGGCGATCCCCCACAGCCGCGGCCTGGGTTCGAGTGCAGCCGTGGCCACCTCCGTGGCCCGCGCCGTCGCGAACCTGCATGCGACGGTCTTCGACGAGAACACCCTCCACGAGATCGTGCAGGCGGCCGAAACCGTCGCCCATGGCCGACCCAGCGGAATCGACGCCTGGGCCGTGGCCAAACCTGCCCCCATCCGCTTCCAGACCGGGTGCGCCCAGACCATCGACGTCGGTCAGCGCCTCGTCTTCGTCCTCGCGGACTCCGGTCATCACGGGTCCACCGCCGAGGCGGTCGGAGGGGTCCGTGCCCGCCGTGACGCCGATCCCGTGCGCATCGGGGGGATGATCGACCGTCTTGCCGAAATCACCGACGCCGCCGTCGACACCATCCGCTCCGGTGATCGTGAGACGATCGGCACGCTGATGAACGAAGCCCATGGACTGCTCGGCAGCCTCGGCGTATCGACCCCGACCCTCGATTCCCTCGTCGCTGCCGCCACCGCGGCCGGAGCCCGGGGAGCCAAACTCACCGGCGGCGGACTCGGCGGCTGCGTGCTGGCCCTGGCCGATGACGATGATTCGGCCGAAGAGCTCGCCGAGGCTCTGCGCAAGGCGGGAGCACCCCGCACCTGGACGACGGAGGTCAGACCGACATGAGAACGACGACGGCGCGGGCCTACCCGAACATCGCCCTGGTCAAGTACTGGGGCAAGGCCGATGAGGAACTCATCCTGCCCGCCGCGGGCAGCCTGTCGCTGACGCTGAACCACTTCGAGACCACGACCACCGTGGTGCCCGCTCCGGACGCCGAGACCGATGTCCTCGAACTCGACGGCGCACTCGCCGATCCCGGTCAGACCGACCGCATCTCGACCTTCCTCGACCATGTCCGCGCTCTGGCCGGACGCGATGACCGGGTCCTCGTCCGGTCCCGCAACTCCGTGCCCACGGGGGCCGGTCTGGCCTCCTCGGCGTCGGGCTTCGCCGCTCTGGCCACGGCCGCCGCAGCGGCCTTCGACCTCGACCTCGCACCGCGCGATCTCAGCCGGCTGGCCCGCCGCGGATCGGGGTCGGCCTGCCGCTCGATTCCCGACGGCATCGCCGTCTGGCACGCCGGCGACGACGCAGCCTCCTTCGCCGAGACCGTGCCCGCCCCGGATATGCGGATGATCATCGTCACCGTCAACCGGGCCAGGAAGGCCGTGTCCTCCCGCGAGGCGATGCGCCTGACCGCCGCCACCTCACCCTTCTACTCCGGCTGGGTGACCTCGACCGAGGACTATCTCGAGCAGATGGTCGCCGCGTGCGCGGCCGGGGACTTCACCCGTATCGGTGAGATCACCGAATCCCACGCCCTGCGCATGCACGGACTCATCCAATCCACCGTGCCGCCGATCCGGTTCCTCAATCCGACCAGCCACGCGATCTTCGACGCCGTGGCCGAAGCCCGCGAGTCGGGGATCGAAGCCTATTCGACCGCCGATGCCGGCCCGAACGTCGCCGTCATCGTCCGCCCCGCAGACGCAGAAGCACTGGCCGAGAAGCTCTCCGGCTTCGGCGACGTCCGCGTCGTCGGACCGGGCCCGGGAGCCCACCTGCTCACCGCCGATGACGCAGTCCCGCCCGCAGACGCAGTGAACCCGGCTGCGGGTGAGGGCAGCCGGGCATGATCGAGACCCGGGCGCCCGGCAAGCTGTTCATCGCCGGCGAATACGCCGTCGTCGAACCCGGACAGCCTGCCGTGCTCATCGCCGTCGACCGGTGCATCACCGTCCGGCTGACCGAGAGCGAGGGTGCCGGCCGCATCCACTCGAGCGAATACGGTCAGGCCCCCGTCGTGTGGCGGCGCGAAGACGATGGTGGGCACATCATCGTCGATGAGCGCCCCTTCGACTATGTGCTCTCGGCGATCTCCACCGTCGAAGAGCTGCGCTCCGGCCGGGGCGCCAGCCCCCGCTACTTCGATCTCGAAATCTCCAGCGAACTCAATGACTCAGACGGCCGCAAGTTCGGACTCGGCTCCTCGGCGGCGGTGACGGTGGCGACGATCGCCGCTCTCGATGAGTTCTATCGCCTCGGGCTGACCCTGACCGAACGCTTCAAACTCGCGGTCCTGGCGACCATCGCGATCTCCACGAAGGCCTCCGGCGGCGATCTGGCCGCCAGCACCTTCGGCGGCTGGATCCGCTACTCCTCCCCCGACCGTGCAGCCCTGCACGCCCACCGCGAGACACACGGAGTTGTCTCCGCCATGAGCTGCTCGGAATGGGCCGGCTGCTCGGCCAGGCGGGTCACCCCACCGAGCTCGCTCGACCTCCTCGTCGGCTGGACAGGATCACCCGCGTCGACCGAACATCTCGTCACACGCGTCCACACCCCGGCGCCGGAGAAGCACCGCCCGCTGAAGTCCTTCGCGGCCGAATCGCACACCCTCGTCGACGATCTCGTGGCGGCCTTCGATGCCGACGACGCCGAGGCCAGCCTGACCACGATCCGCTCCGTGCGCGCCCTGCTGCGACGGCTGAGCGATTCCACGGGCAGCCTCATCGAGACCGAAGCCCTGCACGATCTGTGCGAGATCGCCGAAACCCACGGTGCCGCCGCAAAGCCCTCCGGCGCCGGCGGCGGCGACTGCGGAATCGCCCTCGCCCGAACACAGCCCGAAGCACGAACCGAAGCACACACCATTCTCAGCGGCTGGGAAGCCGCCGGAATCCGACCCCTGGACCTCGGTGCCCACCGAGAGGAAGGCGAGATCGATGAGTTCTGAGACCCCGGCATCCGTTGAAACAGCGGCATCAGTAGAGTCTCCGGAGACCAAGGCCTCACGGGCCTCCCGCAAGGACGACCACGTACGCCTCGCCTCGGCGCAGCAGACCGAAGGCCCCCGACGGACCGACTTCGACGACCTCGAATTCGTCCACCATGCCCTGTCGGGAACGAACCCCGAGAGCGTCGACCTCACGGTGAACCTAGGCGATTGGACGTGGCCGACGCCCTTCTACGTCAACGGCATGACCGGCGGCACGGAGACCACGGCGAAGATCAACCGCGACCTGGCCATCGCCGCCGCCGAGACCGGCCTGCCCATGGCCTGCGGATCGATGAGCGTGGCCCTCGACGATGCCGAAGCAGCGAAGGGCTTCACCGTCATCCGCGAGGAGAACCCGGACGGCTTCGTCATGGGCAACCTCGGTGCCGGTCGCAGCGCCGATGATGCCCGCCGCGCCGTCGAACTGCTGGGTGCCGATGCCCTCCAACTGCACATCAACCCCGTGCAGGAGACCGCGATGCCCGAAGGCACCCGCGACTTCTCCACCTGGCTGTCCGGCCTCGAGGACATCGTCGCCGCCTGCCCCGTGCCCGTCGTCGTCAAAGAGGTCGGATTCGGCCTCAGCCGCCGCACCCTGAGACTGCTCGCCGATATCGGGGTCCAGTACGCCGATGTCTCCGGCGCCGGGGGCACGGACTTCCTGCGCATCGAGAACGATCGCGCACCGGCTTCGGACTTCTCCATGCTCACCGGCTTCGGCCAGTCGGCCCTGGCCTGCCTGCTCGACGCCCCGGCCGAGTGGACGACCGAGACGACGATGGACGACGGCGTCTCGAACCGCGTGCTGCTGGCCTCCGGCGGCGTGCGCAACCCCTATGATGTCGTGAAAGCACTGGCCTGCGGTGCTCGCGCCGTCGGCGTCGCCGGCACGTTCCTGCAGACCGTGCTCGACCACGGTCCGGACGGGCTCGTCGATCTCGTACGCACCTGGCAGACTCAGACCTCGGCTCTGTTCGCCCTGCTCGGGGCGCAGCGGTCCACGGACCTCACGGCCACGGACCTGCTCACGCGGGGCCGCCTCGGCGAGTTCGCCCGCCTGCGCGGAATCGGCGTCACCGCGCTCTCGCACCGATCCGACGTCCTTTCGAGGAGGAATCAGCTGTGAATCAGCAGACCACGATCACCGGGATCCCCACCACGTGGGTCGGTCCCCTGCGGGTCAGCGGCGAAGCGCTGGCTCCCGAAGGCACCCACACCGAGGTGGCCGTGCCCCTGGCAACGTACGAGACCCCGCTGTGGCCCTCCGTCGGTCGCGGGGCGTCGATCTCCCGGGAGATCGAGGGTGGGATCCGCACCGTCATCGTCGATGAGCGGATGACCCGGTCCGTGCTGTTCGTGGCCGAATCCGCGATCGGCGCCGAGGCTGCCGCCCAGGCCATCCGTCACCGCACCCGCGAACTCGAATCCGTCGTCGAAGCCGGGTCCGGCCACTGCCGGCTCATCGAGATCCATCCGGAGATCGTCGGGAACCTGCTCTTCGTCCGCTTCGCCTTCCGCACGAACGACGCCTCGGGCCACAATATGGTCACCCAGGCCTCGGATTCGCTCATGGACACCATCCTGTCCTGGCAGCTGGGCCTCGACTACGGCTCGGTGTCCGGCAACTTCTGCTCGGACAAGAAGGCCACCGCGGTCAACGGAATCCTCGGTCGCGGACGCAATGTCGTCGCCGAGATCGTCCTGCCCCACGAAGTCGTCGAACGTCGCCTGCGCACGAGCGCGGAGAAGATCGTCGAACTCGTCGTGCGCAAGAACCTCGTCGGGTCGACGATCGCCGGAGCCCTGCGCTCGGCGAACGCCCACTATGCGAACATGCTGCTCGCCTTCTACCTGGCCACCGGTCAGGATGCGGCGAACATCGTCGAAGGATCGCAGGGCATCACCTATGCGGAGAACCGCCCCGAAGGCCTGTACTTCTCGACGACGCTGCCGCACCTCATCGTCGGCACCGTCGGCAACGGCAAGGATCTGCCGCATGTCGATGAGGCGCTCGAGCGTCTCGGCTGCCGTGAGGATCGTGAGCCGGGAGCGAATTCGCGTCGCCTGGCCGCGCTCATGGCCGCGACCGTGCTGTGCGGTGAGCTCTCACTGCTCGCCGCGCAGACGAACCCGGGTGAGCTGATGGACACTCACCGTCAGATGGAACGCAAGGCTGAGGAAGAGCGGGATTCCGCCGCTCAGCGAGAGGACGGCGAGGCCGCATGACATCACACACGGCTGCGGGCACTGCACCGATCGGCATCGATGACATCGAACTGGCCACCAGCCATCATGTCGTCAGTCTCGATGACTTCGCCGCGGCGAACGGAACCGATCCGAACAAGTTCCGCCTCGGCCTCGGCCAGGACGAGTTCAGCTTCCCGGCCCCCGATGAGGATGTCGTGACCATGGCGGCCGCGGCCGCCGCGCCGATCATCCGGCGCAGCGGTTCCGAGGGCATCCGCACCCTGCTGTTCGCCACCGAATCGGGTATCGACCAGTCGAAGGCCGCCGGTATGGCCGTGCACTCGCTGCTCGACCTGCCGTCGCAGATGCGCGTCGTCGAGGTCAAGGAAGCGTGCTATTCGGCGACGGCGGCCTTGCAGGCCGCCGTCGGCATCGTCACCCGGTCTCCCGGACAGCGGGTGCTCGTCATCGCCTCGGATGTCGCGCGCTACGAGATCGACACCCCCGGTGAGCCCACTCAGGGCGCCGGTGCCGTGGCGATGCTCGTCTCCGCGGATCCGAAGCTGCTCGAGATCGAACCGGTCTCGGGGCTGAACTCGGCCGATGTCGACGACTTCTGGCGCCCGAACGATTCGACGACCGCGATCGTCGACGGGGCACTGTCGGTCACCGCGTACCTCGACTCGCTCACCGGAGCGTGGACCGATCTGGCCGCGCAGGGCGGACCGGCGATGGCCGAGATCGACCGCGTGCTCTACCACCAGCCGTTCACGAAGATGGCGAAGAAGGCGCAGGTCCACCTCGCCGAACTCACCGGTGAGGATCTCGAGACGGAGATCGTCGCGGTTACCGGCGCGGGCGCTGATGCAGCCGGCGCGGGCGCTGCCACCGCCGCGGGCGCAGATGCTGTCGGCGCCTCGGATGCGGGCCCCACCGGCCCGCGCGATACCGGGCTGGCCACGAGCACCCTGTACAACCGTCGCCTCGGCAACTCCTATACCGCTTCGCTCTATGCGGGACTGTGCTCACTGCTCGACCACGATGAGGATCTCGCGGGCAAGCGCATCGGATTCTTCAGCTACGGATCGGGCAGCGTCGGCGAGTTCTTCACCACCCGCGTCGTCCCCGGCTACGAGCAGCATTCACGCCGCCAGGCCGTCACGGACGCGCTCGACGCCCGAGTGCCGCTGTCCATCGACGCCTATCGCGCGCTCCATGCGACCGAACTCTCCAGCGCCGACGACGTCACGACCCCGAAAGTGACCGCGGGACCGTTCCGCTTCGCCGGGATCAAGGGCGGTGCCCGCCTCTACGAGCGCGCCTAGGCGGCCCACCCGACGCCCCACGCATTGCGTAAGGCCCAGTTTGAGTTGAACAGCCCATGTTTGAAACAGGGCTGTTCAACTCAAACTGGGCCTTTCGCGAGTTTTCAATCGACCGCAGACACGACGAAGCCCCTCACCCTGACCCTGTCGGGACCCGGTGAGGGGCTTGTCATTCGCTGTGCGCGAGGGGGGACTTGAACCCCCACGACCTTGCGGCCACTGGCACCTGAAGCCAGCGCGTCTACCAATTCCGCCACTCGCGCGAACAAGGTAAAACTCTAGCATCGGAGACGGCGAAACTGAAAACCGAGGAAGCCGAAACCGCCCAAACGTGTCCACCTTCACATTCTCGCCGGTCGCCGCGTCGGCGACTCACCCCGCGGCGAAGGCCCCACTCGCTCCGCGGCTGCTGCGGTGACTCGCCCTGCGCAGCGACCGGCGCGCACGGTCTGCACTCCCTCGATCTTCCCTGGACGCGCGCAGGGAATCACGGCACAGCTTCGCCCTGCGAACACGCGTGACGTGAGTTGAGAGCCTCACCGCGTTAGGATTGGGTGTTGATGTGCCCAGAGTGCACGTGATCAGGACCACCTGGTCAGAGCACTCGGAGCCGCTTGGCGAAGAGTTCGTCCGGCAACGGCAACACCTGATGAGGAGGTGCCATGGGGTTACTCGATCGCTTCGAGAAGGGGCTGGAGAACGTCGTCAACGGCGCCTTCGCGAAGGCCTTCCGATCCCAGGTCGAACCCGTCGAGCTCGCCGGAGCCCTGCGCCGTGAGGCCGACAACAAGGCCGCCGTGGTCTCCCGCGGTCGCACCCTGACCGCCAACCACTACGTCATCGAGCTCTCGCAGACCGACCACGACCGGCTCTCCGGCCTCGAGTCCGAGCTGCGCTCCGATCTGCGCCAGGTCGTCGGCGATCACGCCGTCGAACAGGCCTACAGCTTCGTCGGCCCCGTCTCCGTCGAATTCGCTCTCGCCGACGACCTCGACACGGGAATGTACCGCGTCGTGTCCTCGACCCAGCGTCCCGACGGCTCTCCTGCCGCCCAGCCGGCCAACCGCGGCGGCTACGACCCGATCTCGCGGGCGAATCCGATCGTCGGCGAGTCCCCGAACTCCGGCTCTCGGCCCGTGACCCCGCGCCGCTCCCCGGAACCCGCCCGTTCGACCCCGGCCGCGGCACCCCGGCAGAACTCCGCCGCCCGTCCCGCACCGGCACCCGCTCGCAGCATCGAAGCCAGCGTGACCATCGACGGTCGCACGCAGATGCTGCGCCAGGGCACGAACACCTTCGGCCGCTCCTCGTCGAGCTCCGATTTCGTCATCGACGATCCCGGCGTCTCGCGCCGTCACTTCGAGATCGTCGTCGAGGGTGACCGCGCCGTGGCCAACGACCTCGGTTCGACTAACGGCACACTGCTGCACGGACGCAAACTGACATCGGCGACCCTGTCCGACGGCGATGTCCTCCTCGCCGGAGAGGCCGAGGTCCACTACAACGAGCGGGACGCCCAGTGAGCGAATTCACCGTCACCGTCTTCCGGTTGGCATTCTTCATCATCCTCTGGCTCTTCGTCCTCGGAGTCGCCGGAGTCCTCCGTCGCGACATCTTCGGCCCCCGGAAAGCCCGCGCCGGACGGAAATCTCGCCGAGGCGGCTCCAAGTCCGCCCCACCGCCACCGTCCCGTCCGGCTCCCGCACCTCGCCCGGCTGCCGCTCCGGCCGCCCACGCCCATCCGGGCACCATCCGCATCACCGACGGTCCCTTGGCCGGGCAGACGCTCATGCTCTCGGGGGCGCCTGTGACCTTCGGGCGGGCTCCCGACAACACGATCATCATCAATGACGACTTCGCCTCCAGCCATCACGCTCGGATCTCTGCGAAGAACGGGGCCTGGATGCTCGAAGACCTCGGATCGACGAACGGCACCATCGTCGACGGCTCACGCATGACCGGACCCATCCAGCTGGCTATCGGCACCCGGATCACCATCGGACATACGACCCTGGAGACCCAATCGTGACGACCGGCGGTACCATCACTCTCCGTTCGGCAGCCCGGTCTCACACCGGGCTGGTGCGTAAGAACAACCAGGACTCCGGCTATGCGGGACCCAATCTCCTGCTCATCGCCGACGGAATGGGCGGTCACGCTGGCGGAGATGTCGCCTCGGCGATCACCGTGTCCCGCCTGGCCGAACTCGACCGCGAACCCGGAGGCGAGGACGCCCTCGAACTCCTCCGCACCTCGATCCTCGAAGCCAATGACCGCATCTGCCGTGGTGTCGGTGAACAGCCCGAACTCGCCGGAATGGGCACCACCGTCACCGCGGTTCTGCGCGCGACCGGCAACCGCTTCGCTCTCGCCCATATCGGCGACTCGCGCGGCTATGTGCTGCGCGACGACAAGCTCCAGCCGATCACCCACGACCACACGTTCGTGCAGATGCTCGTCGACGAGGGCCGGATCACCCCCGAGGAGGCCGAGACCCATCCCCAGCGCTCGGTGGTGATGAAGGTCCTCGGCGATGTCGGGGCCTCTCCCGACCTCGATCTGTCCCTGCGCGAGGCCCAGGTCGGCGACCGCTGGATGCTGTGCTCGGACGGTCTGACCGGATTCGCCGATATCGACGACATCACCCGCGTACTCAAAGAGGTGGCCGACCCCGACGAGGCCTGCCGTCAGCTCATCGACCTGGCATTGGCAGGAGGCGGCGCCGACAATGTCACCGTCGTCGTCGGCGATGTCCTCGAGGGTGAGGTCGAGACCACCGCAGGCGTGTCCGTGGGCTCCGTCCACCTCAACCCCCGCTACGCCGCGATCGGTGCGAACCCCGACGCCGAGGCGGCCGTGGACACCGAAGCCCATGCGACCTTCGCCGACGACGACGTGTCCGCCGACACCGCACCGATCCAGACCGTGGACGGCGAGGACCTCGAAGCTCGCGACGGCACTACTCAGCAGCTGCGAACGAACACCGCTGCAGACGAGGAGGCCGACCTCGACGATGAGGTCGAGAAAAGGTCCTACCTCGGATGGATCATCACCGCCATCGTGATCGTCGCGCTGGCCGTCGGCGGATTCTTCGCGTACAACTACGTCAGCCACCAGTATTATGTCGCCGATGACGACGGCAAGGTCTCCCTCTACCGCGGCCTCGACACGACGCTCGGGCCCATCGAGCTCAGCCGCCTCGTCGACACCACGGACATCGAGGTCGACAGCCTCAACAGCTACTCCCAGGACCGTCTGCGCGGATCGATTCCCGCCGGTTCACGTGATGAGGCCGATCGCATCATCGACAATCTGCGCAAGGAATCCGATCGCTCCTCCGGCATATCCGGCGATGTCGAGGACTCCACGAGTCCGAGCGACCCGGCCCCCTCACCTCCGGATTCGAAGTCCGCGGACCCCAGTGACGCCATCACCCGGGAGTCGCAGTGATGAACCAGGCTCCCTCGCAGACCGCGCGCCCCAGAACCTACCGGCTGGCCGAGCTCGGTCTCCTGATCCTGGCAATCGCCGTCGCCACCAGTGCCTACGCTCTCGTCGGCCTCGGTGTCGAAGACACCATCCCGGCCAATGTCTACGGCTATGCCGCATGGCTGGCCGCACTCGGCGTCATCCTCCACCTCATCGTGTGGATCAAGGCGAAATACGCCGATCCCGTGCTCGTGCCGATCGCGGTGCTGCTCAACGGACTCGGCCTGGCCATGATCTACCGCGTCGACCTCGGCCGCGACGAATACCTCGGTTCGGCGATGACCCAGCTGGTGTGGATGACACTCGGCGTGGGCCTGGCCATCGCCGTGATCTTCGTCGTCCGCGACCACCGCTGGCTGCGCCGCTACACCTATGTCTCGGGCTTCGCCGCCCTGGTCTTCCTCGTGCTTCCGCTCATCCCGGGCATCGGCAAGACCATCAACGGCGCCCGCATCTGGATCGGCGTCGGACCCCTGTCCTTCCAGCCCGGTGAGATCGCGAAGATCCTGCTGGCCATCTTCTTCGCCGGCTACCTCGTCACCTACAAGGACCAGCTCGTCGCCGCCGGACCGAAGATCCTCGGCATCCGCTTCCCCCGTCTGCGCGACTTCGGACCTATCGTCGTCGCCTGGGTCGCCAGCGTCGGCGTCCTCGTCTTCGAACGCGACCTCGGCACCTCGCTGCTCTTCTTCGGCCTCTTCGTCGCCATGCTCTACGTGGCCACCTCGAAGGTCTCGTGGATCATCCTCGGCCTCGGATTCTTCTCCATCGGTGCGGTTGCTGCGACGTTCCTCTTCTCCCATGTGGACCAGCGTGTGTCCGGGTGGCTCAATGCGCTGACCCCCGAGGAGTACAACAAGACTCCCGGTGGTTCCTACCAGCTCGTGCAGGGTCTGTTCGGCATGTCCAACGGCGGACTCATCGGCACCGGCTTCGGCGAAGGCCGACCGAATATGGTCCCCTACGCCGAATCCGATTTCATCTACGCCAGCTTCGGTGAGGAGATCGGCCTGGCCGGACTCTTCGTCATTCTGCTGTGCTACCTCTTCATCTTCCAGCGCGGAATCCGCACCGCTCAGCAGCTGCGCGACGGCTTCGGCACTCTGCTGGCCACGGGTCTGTCGTTCACGATCGCCCTGCAGGTCTTCGTCGTCGTCGGCGGCGTCACGCGCCTCATCCCGCTGACAGGTCTGACCACGCCGTTCCTCGCTCAGGGCGGTTCCTCGCTCATTGCGAACTGGATGATCATCGGCCTGCTGCTGCGGATCTCGGACAATGCCAGGCGCCCCGTCGAGGAATTCCACACCGGAGTCCTCAGAATCACCGAGGATCCGCAGCCCGTTCGGGCAGGCGCCCCTGCCGAGGACACGGCCGCCTCGGCGCGCACCGTCGACGAGGATGCCCCCACGACGAACCTGCCGCCGGCGGACTCCCGCGTGTTCGACGACGAAGCCCCGACCACGAATCTGCCGTCCGCGGGCGAACGGGCCCGCGGCCAGGCACCGAACGACACCGATGCCGCCGACCAACGACCCACCGGAGGTGAACGATGAAGAAGCCATTGACGCATATCGCCGTCGTCGGATTCGTCATGTTCGCGCTCCTGTTCGGGTCGACGAGCTGGGTGCAGTACGTGACTGCGGATTCGCTGAACAACAATCCGCTGAACAACCGCCGGATCCTCGACCAGCTGGCCCGTGACCGCGGTCCGATCCTCGTCGACGGCACCCCGATCGCGTATTCGGAACCGGTCGACGACAAGTACAAGTACCAGCGCAAATACGGCTCGGACAACCTCGATCCGCGCGCCTACGCCTCCCTGACCGGCTACTACTCCATCGTGTCCGGGGCCTCCGGCATGGAGCGCGCCGCCGGTGACTACCTCTCCGGCGATTCCGACGCCCTCTTCTACGACAAGGTCGGCAGCTTCTTCACCGGTGAGCAGCCTCGCGGCGCCGCCGTCGAGCTGACGATCGACCCGAAGGTCCAGCAGGCGGCGTGGGACGGACTGGGCAACCAGAACGGCGCCGCCGTGGCTCTCGACCCGAAGACCGGGAAGATCCTGGCCATGGCCTCGACCCCGGGCTGGGACCCCAATGCCCTGGCCAGCCACGACGCGACCGAAGCCAGCCAGGCCTATAAGAACCTCGAAGCCGCCGACGGCAAACCCGCCTACAACCGCGCTATCGGCGGCAACCTCTACCCGCCCGGCTCGACATTCAAGGTCCTCGTCGCAGCGGCCGCCCTGGAATCCGGGGACTACGAGCCCGATTCGCAGCTCAACGGACCCGCCACGCTCGATCTGCCGCAGACCACGGCGACGATCGGCAACTCGCATCCCGGTGCCTGCCGCAACGGGGGCAAGCCGACCCTGGCCGATTCGCTCGCCGAATCCTGCAACACCTCATTCGCCTCCCTGGGCATGGACCTCGGAGAAGACGCGATCGCGAAGCAGGCCGAGAAGTTCGGATTCGGCGAGGATCTCGAGATCCCTCTCAATGTCACCCCGTCCTCCTTCCCGTCCGACCTCAATCCGCCGCAGCTGGCTCAGTCCTCGCTCGGTCAGTACGAGGTCAGGTCGACTCCGCTGCAGATGGCGATGATGACAGCGGGAATCGCCAACGGCGGAAAGATGATGAAGCCCCAGCTCGTCGACAGGGTGCTCAATGCGAACACCCTCGAGCCGATCTCCGAGACCCGACCGAGCCAGATGTCCCGCCCCGTGTCCGGAGATACGGCCGACAAGCTCACCGACATGATGACCGGTGTGGTCGAGAACGGCACCGCCTCGGTGGCGAAGATGGGCGACACGAAGGTCGCAGCGAAGACCGGCACCGCCCAGCACGCCACGGGCGCGGCACCCCATGCCTGGTTCATCTCCTTCGCCCCCGCCGACGACCCTCAGGTCGCGGTCGCGGTCGTGGTCGAGAACGGCGGAAACGCGGGCAACGAAGCTTATGGTGCGACGGTCGCAGGACCGATCGCGAAGAACATGATGGAAGCGGTGGTCGAGAAATGAGACCCGTCGAAGGCACCCTGTTGGGCAACCGTTACAAGCTCACCTCCCGCATCGCCGTCGGCGGCATGGGAGAGGTCTGGAAGGGTGTGGACTCCGTGCTCGGCCGCGAGGTCGCGGCGAAGATCCTCAAGGACGAGTACCTCTCCGAATCGACCTTCCTCGCCCGGTTCCGAGCCGAGGCCCAGAACATGGGTCGGGTCTCCGATCCGGGAATCGCCGGCGTCTACGACTACGGCGACGAGCAGGGTTCGCCCTATCTCGTCATGGAATACGTGCCGGGCGAGGCCCTGTCGGCCATCATCGAACGCAGCGCGCCCCTGTCAGAGGCCGATACGCTCTCCATCGTCACCCAGGCCGCTGCCGCCCTCGGCGCCGCCCACAAGGTGGGCGTCATCCACCGTGACATCAAGCCCGGCAACATCCTCATGACTCCGGACTTCCGGGTCAAGATCACGGACTTCGGCATCGCCCGGGTCACCGATCAGGCCCCGTTGACGAAGACCGGGCAGGTCATGGGCACCGCCCAGTATCTCGCTCCCGAACAGGCCACCGGCAAGGGGTCGGGGCCCGGTTCCGACCTCTATGCACTGGGCATCATCGCCTATGAGGCCCTGGCCGGTCAGCGTCCTTTCACCGGAGACTCGCAGGTGGCCATCGCCATCGCCCAGGTCAACCAACAGCACCCGCCGCTGCCGGACACGGTCTCCGAACCGCTGCGCCGCTTCGTCGACTGCCTGCTGGAGAAGAAACCCGAACGTCGTCCCTCCGATGCCTTCAAGGTCGCCAAGGCCGCCGAGGCGCTCTCGGCCGGGGACATCGCCGGAGCCGAGGAGCTCGTCCCGCAGATGCGGCACGGGGCCGCCGCGTCCGAAGCCCTGACCCAGGTCTTCAACAACCCGGAGCCTACGGCCACGACGAAGACCCTGCCCGTCACCTCGGCGAACGATGCGACCCAGGTGTACCCGAACGGGGCCGCCGCCGGATTCGCCGGGGCCGGGGCCGTCGGAGCCGGAGCTGCCGGTGCCGGAGCCGCCGCGGCGAATACGGGACAGATCGATCCCAACGATCCGCAGAATCAGGATCCGGAGAAGGACACGCCCTCGAACAAGGGCCGCGTCCTCATCTGGATCCTCGCGATCATCGCCCTCATCGCCGTTGGCTCCCTGCTGTGGTTCTTCCTCGGCGGCGGAAATGCCGAACCCGAACCGGAACCGTCCACCTCGGCGCCGACCTCGGAGGCGGCGAAGACGATCGAGATCGATAAGAACGATTACATCGGACTCAGCGAATCCTCGGCGACGCAGAACCTCGAGAACAAGGGACTCGAGGTCGAGACCACGGACATCAACTCGGAGCGCACCGCCGGAACGGTCGCCGATGTGGGCGAGGGCGACAACGGATACACCTTCGAAGAAGGCGACACCGTGACCCTCTACATCTCCGCCGGTCCCGCCGAGGCTCCGGAAGAGCCGGCCTCGGATTCCGGTTCCGATCCGGGTCTGGGCAATGGCTCCGAGACGAACTCGGACTCCGGTTCCTCATCCGATTCGCAGGATCAGGGTTCGAACTCCGGTGACAACGGCTCGACCTCCGATCAGGAGTCCTCGAGCTCGTCGAGTTCGTCGTCGGACTCCGAGACCTCGACCGACTCGGGCTCCGAAGGGTCCTCGGAGACGTCGGGCGAGTCGGACTCATCGACTTCCGGGGATTCGGCCGACACCTCGGGAGGTTCGACCTCGTCCGGCACCGGGTCCGGAAGCGATTCGACGTCGTCGGGCAACGCGAACAGTGGTGAGGCCAGCGGCAACTCGGGCGGGAACAATGGCAATGAGTAGACATTGAACGATACCGAGCAGCGAGTACGAGAAACGAAGAGTTTGAGATACTGAAACTCGACCCGGTTCGGATGAGAACGAACCCACCGAACGGGTGAGACTAGCGGAGGACATACATGAGTGAACCCAAGGTTCTGTCGGGGCGTTACGAAGTTCGTGCGCTCCTCGGCCGTGGGGGCATGGCAGAAGTGCATGAGGGCGTCGACAACCGGCTGGGACGTCGCGTGGCCATCAAACTTCTGCGTTCCGATCTCGCCCGCGATCCGTCGTTCCATACCCGGCTCAAGCGCGAGGCCCAGTCGGCAGCCGGTCTCAACCATCCCGGAATCGTCTCCGTCTACGACTCCGGTGAAGAGGAATTCGTCGAATCCGGCGGCTCATCCGTGTCCGTGCCGTTCATCGTCATGGAATACGTCGAGGGTCAGACCCTGCGCGAAGTCCTCAACGAGCACGGCACACTCACCGTCGACGAGGCCCTCAACGTCATCGCCGGAGTCCTCGCCCCGCTCGAGTACTCCCACCGCAACGGCATCGTCCACCGCGACATCAAACCCGCGAACGTCATGCTCACCCCCGAGGGCGACATCAAGGTCATGGACTTCGGCATCGCCCGAGCGCTCAAGGACAATTCGGGGCTGACACAGACCCAGTCGGTCGTCGGCACCGCCCAGTACCTCTCCCCCGAGCAGGCCCGCGGCGAAGTCGTCGACGCCCGCTCCGACCTGTACTCGACCGCCTGCCTGCTCTACGAGCTGCTGGCCGGCCGTCCCCCGTTCGTCGGCGACTCCCAGCTGGCCGTGGCCTACCAGCATGTCGGGGAGACCCCGCAGCCGCCGAGCTTCTTCAATTCGGACATCCCACCGGCCGTCGACCGGCTCCTCCTCCACGCGCTGCTCAAGGACCGTGACGCCCGGTATCAGGATGCCTACACCTTCCGTGAGGACGTGCTCGCCGCCCGCGACGGCCGCCCCATGAGCTTCGAGGACGACGTCGAGGCCACTCAGGCGTATCCGATAATGGCCCCGCCCATGACCGCCCCGATGGCTCATGCCAACGACGCCGATGCCGCTCCCGAGACCGGACCGGTATCGGCGATCATGACCAATCAGGAGGAGCGGCCGCCGCAGAAGCGTTCGCGCGCGTGGGTCTGGATCGGCAGCATCTTCGTCCTCCTCGCCCTCGCCGCCGTGGCCCTGTGGGTGTACGAGATCAACAAGCCCGAACCGATCGTCCAGGTCGAAGTCACGGATGTGGCCAATATGGATGCCGACGAGGCCGAGGCGGCCCTCATGCAACAGGGCCTGCGAGTGGACACGGACGAGAAGTACAGCTCGGAAGTCGACAAGGGCAAGGCCATCGAAACCGATCCTCCGGGCGGTCAGAGGGTCGACAAGGACAGCGTGGTCAAGCTGATCATCTCCTCCGGCCCCGAGTCCGTGACGATCCCCGACGTCTCCGGAAAGACCGAGGAGGCGGCGCGGAAGATCCTCAACGACGCGGGGCTGCAGGCCGGCACCCATATCTCCCAGAATTCCCCGGATGTGGAGAAGGGCGTGGTCATCGAGACCAAGCCCGGTGACGGTCAGGAGGTCGATGTCGATTCGAATGTCGATCTCGTCGTGTCCTCGGGTCTCGTCGAGGTCCCCGATGTCACCGGCCAGACCGCCGAGGAGGCCTGCAAGACCCTCGAAGGCGATGAGTACCAGCTCACGTGCAAGACCGAAGAGGTCGAGACCGACGAACACGATGAGAAGAAGGTCTTCGAACAGTCCGCGACCGGCGGCAGCGAGGTCAAACAGGGCTCGGAGATCACGGTGAAGGTGGCCAAGAAACCGCCGGAACCGTCGCCTTCGATTCCCTCGATCCCCGGAGGAATCCCGACCTCACCCGGCGGCGACAGCGGAGACGACGGCGGCGGAGATGACGAAGACAAGGACAAGGACAAGGACAAGGACAAGGACAAGGACAAGGATTCGATGGGCGGAGGGCTCTTCGACAACTGGACCGAAGGCATCATCGGCAACTGAGCCGCATACCCTTCGGACGCCCGGCGGCCGGGTCAGTCATCGACTGGCCCGGCCGCTGTCGTCTCCGGTGAGTGCCTGTGAGCGTCGGTGACGCTGTTGATTCAGTCCACGGTGAGGAACAGGTCGGTGCGCATATCGGCGGGATCCGCCTCGGGGCTTGGTTCGGTGACATAGAGCTCGATGAACGGCAGTCCCGGACCATGCCCGGCCGCCATCGCGTCCTTGAGCAGCTGCGCCCAGGCTTCCCCGAGCCCGTCATATCCGCCGAGGTGGCTGCGCACGGCCATGGAGCCGCCGGGCAGCTGAGCGGGGATGACGATATGACCGCCGGCGATCGGCTCCGCGCTCTTCAGTCCCGCCGAGGTGGGGATCCCCACCTGCAGATCCACCGTTTCGCTCGGCTGCCGGGTGTAGAGGGCGAAGGCGGGTCCCGCGGGTTCGAGGCCCGCCGCGGAGAGCACCGGGAAGAGCCCGGAGAACGTGGCGTCGAAGAGCTCAGGCAGGTCGGACATGTGGACTTCGCGGGCCTCGACGACCGCTGCCGGAGTGGCCGGGACCTCGATGACGGTGAGTTCGGTGAACGGTTCCTCGCGCAGATAGGTCGGTTCTGACATCGTCGCTGTCTCCTGTTCGTCTCTCGTGCACGGCGCTCACGGTCGTGCACGGCCCCCGACGCACATGCGGATCATCTGCGCACAGGGATCGCTGTGCTCACGATCATAACGATCGGCCACCTCGGCGAGAACCCTGAGACCCGGGATCGGCGGGAATTCTCAGGCGATCGCGGTCGCCAACGGGGACATGCCCGCCGCCGCCTGGGCGGCACCGTCGAGACCGCACACCTCGAGCCAGTTGCCGAGCATGAGGTACCCGCATTCGGTGAGCACGGATTCGGGGTGGAACTGGACGCCGAACAGGGGCTTCTCCCGGTGTTCGATGGCCATGACGATGCCGTCGTCGGTGCGGGCGGTGACGGCGAACTTCTCAAGATCGAGGGTCTCGTCGACGATCGCCAGCGAATGGTAACGGGTGACGGTCAGCGGACTCGGGCAGCCGAAGAAGATGCCTTCGCCGTCGTGGGTGACGACCGAGGTCTTGCCGTGCATGAGCACGGGAGAGTGGGTCACCTCGGCGCCGAACACCTCGCCGAGGGCCTGATGGCCCAGGCAGACGCCGAACACGGGCATGCCTGACGTCTCCGCCCAGGACAGCAGGGGCGGGCAGACTCCGGACTCGGCGGGCACGCCGGGACCCGGGGACAGGAGGACGCCGTCATAGGCGGCCACGGTGGCGGCCACCTCGGCGGCGGGGATGTCGTCGTTGCGGACGACGTCGACGTCGGCGCCGAGCTCACGCAGATAGGACACGAGCGTGTAGACGAAGCTGTCGTAGTTGTCGATGACGAGGATTGAGGTCATTGTTGTCCGGTCTCGGTCACTGTGGCGTTGTTGAAGGGCATGTACGGGGCGATCACGGGGAAGACGTACTGCATGAGCAGCAGCACGACCGCCGCGATGAGGATGAGGGCGAGGATGAGCTTGACGACCCAGTTGCCCGGGAGGATCCGCCAGATGAATGCGTACATATCAGGCACCGCCGTCCTTGCTGACCTTGTCGTAGGCCTTCGAGTCCTTGATGCTGTCGGGCGCTCCGTTGCCGGCCGGCGTCCAGTCCGTGAGTTCGGCGTAGGCGACGTAGCGTTCCCGGGCGGAGAACATCGGGTTGCACGCCGTCATCGTCAGGATCCGGTCCTTGCCCTTGAAGTCGGGTGCGTCCGGCACGGGTGAGAGCACTTCGACGGCGTCGGGGAGGATGATGTCGAAGTTGCGGAAAGTGTAGGTGTAGAAGCCGTCCTTCGTCTGGACGATGATCTCGTCGCCCGGACGCAGGTTCGCGATCTGGTTGAACGGCTTGCCGTAGGTCACGCGGTGACCGGCGACGGAGAAGTTGCCGACCTCGCCGGGCATCGCCGAGTTCGGGTAGCGGCCCACGCCCATCCGGTTGAGCACGGGTTCGAGGTCGACGCCTTCGGCGACGGTGCGGTAGTAGTCGTCACCGAAGCGCGGGATGTAGAAGATGCCGAAGGCCTCGTTCTTGTCCACGGGGTCGGCGACCACGGGTTCGTCCGGATCGTCGGGCAGTTCGTTCGGGTCCTGGTTCGCCCAGTCCTGGGTGAGTTCGTCGGCGAGCACTTCGTTGTCGCGGTTGGCCTGGATGTCCGTCCACCACAGCTGCCAGACGACGAAGAGGATGAGGACGAGTCCGGCCGTGATGCACAGTTCGCCGAAGGTGCGCACGGTCCCGCGGATCGGGCCGAGCGGTTCCTTCGCCGTGTGCTGACGCCGACGCCGCTGTCGGGTTGGGGGAAGCTGGGGCTGGTCCTCGCCGAGGCGGCCCTGCGGGGATTGTCCGCCGTGACCCGGCGGGACCGCGGGCATGGCTTGAGTGGCCTGGGCGTGCGTGGGCTGAGGCTGTTCGAAGACGGGCGGGACGTCGGAGTATACGGCGGTCGGTTCGCCCTGGACTGCGGCGGCCTCGGCTTCCCTGCGCCGCAGCTCGCGTCGGCTGGGCAGCGGCTGGTCACCGGCGGCAACGGAGCCGCCCGCGGACCGAGCGGATGAGTGACCGACCGGCTGATCGGCAGAGTGGGAGGTGGACATCCGTCTCTGAGCAGGACGGATAGTGGGTCGCGAGGGCGGATTCACGCCCGGCTCGTTACCCGAGGAGGAACTATTCACCACTTCTGCTCCGTGACTGTCACTGCATTGTCGGGGGCCGTCGAAGAAGACAGGCGGGGACACCCCTATGCACCTTATCCTATGGGAATCATCGTTCGGGGCGCGCTCGGGGCGCTTTCAGGGTAGTCGGAGTTTTTCACTGTGACCCCCGCCCCGAGTAGACTGGTCTGCGATCGTCCCCAACCATTCATTCGGCGACCCCAACGACGGTCGACCGACAAAGGAGTACTTGTGGCCAAGTCCAAAGGACGCCCCCAGCGCACTTCTCGCACTTCGTCGGCGGCCAAGGCGAAGCAGGCCGAGTCCGCTGAAGCGGTCGAGGCCGCCGAGGTCGAGGAGCTCGAGACCGATTCGCTCGACACCGATGTCACCGATGCTGCGGACGAAGAATCGGCTGCGACCGAATCCGCTGCGGACGATCTGACGGACGAGTCCGCGGACGAGGACGCTGAGAGCGACGAGGACACTGAGGGCAAGGCCTCCGACAAGGATTCCGCGAAGGACTCCGAGACCGCGGCTGCCGGGAAGAAGGACACGGCGGCCAAGGGTGCGAAGTCGTCGAAGACCTCGGACTCGAAGGCCTCCGGTTCCACATCATCGGCCTCCAAGGCAACCGGTTCGAAGGGTGCGGCTGCCAAGCGCACCTCCCGTTCGGGCAATCCGGCCAAGCGGTCCCAGGGACGCAAGACCGCGAGCTACACCTCGACCTCGGGCCAGCAGACGATCAAGCCGAACCCGAGCTGGTTCCTGCCGGTGCTCATCGGCCTGCTGCTCGTCGGCCTGATCTGGCTCGTCACCTTCTACATCACCCAGGGCGCTTTCCCCGTCGAAGCCTGGGGCAACTGGAACATCCTCATCGGCTTCGCCTTCTTCGTGGCGGGTCTGATCATGTCCACACGCTGGCGTTAGGCGCTCCCGGCCGCAAGCGCGTCGATTGTCTGGTCGATCCGCGGTGATTTCGAGCTCGGAATCGCCGCGGATCGACCAGACAATCTGCATTCAGCGGGTCCCCCACGCGTTCCGGCATTCGCAGTTCCCGTCAGCAATCCACAAGCGCCGAGTTATACCCAAGCCGGGTGCGTCGCTTGTGGAAAACTTATTTTAGGCCTCTGACCAGGCTAAACACACGCGTGTAAGTTATCCACCTTGTGGATAGAGCTTGTGGACAATGAATTTTCCACTGCGGAGTGCACACAGATCGGCTTTTGTCTGGTAAAAGCCTGACAACGCCGAGGAGGCTCTCCGCACCTGCCGATCGTCTCGAACTCAGAGGTCGAGACAGGGAGCGGAGCCCGGACCGCGCTCACAGCCCGAGGCCGGCCATCTTCCACGCCCCGCCGACCGCCATGAGCACCACCAGGCCGACCGAGCTCGCCGTGAACACGAACGTCCGGGACCGCTGTGGACCCAGCAGCCCAGCACAGCCGAGCACGAAGCCGGTGATCAGACCGCCGAGGTGGGACTCCCAGGACACCCCCGGAACGAGGAGTCCGTAGCCGAAGTTGAGCGCGACGAATACGAGAACCCCGACGATGTTCCGGTCGAGTCGACGGGTCGGGGCCAAGAGGACGCCGATGATCGCGAACACCGCGCCCGACGCACCGATGTGGTTCGTCACCCAATCGACGCTGAAGGGGTCGGCCAGCAGGAGCACCATGGCCGAACCACCGGCGGTGCCGATGACGTATACGGCCAGGAACTTCCAGTGCCCCAGGGCTCGTTCGACGAAGGATCCGAAGAAGAACAGCCCGATCATGTTCGCCAGCAGGTGGAACGGTGAGGGCTCCTCGTGGACGAGGGCGACCGAGAGCACCCGCCACGGCTGGTCGAGCGTGAGCGCGGGAACGAAGCTCAGCCGCCGCAGCAGGTCGAGGCCGGGAATGAGCTCCGCGAGGAAGGCCACGATGGTGACGATGAGGAGCGTGCGGGTGATCAGCGGCGGGGATGCAGAGAGGGCCCGGCCGGTTTCCCGTGCCGAGCCCTCCTCAGGTGTGTCCATCACACCATGGTACTCAGTGTCCTCTGCGGACGGTGACTCACTTCGCAGTGATGTCGACCTTCTCGATGACGACCGGCTCGACCGGCTTGTCCATCGCAGCGGTGCGCACACCCTCGATCTCGTCGACGACCTTCTGGCTGGCTTCATCGGCAACCTCGCCGAAGATGGTGTGCTTGCCGTTGAGCCAGGGGGTCTCGGCGGTGGTGATGAAGAACTGCGAGCCGTTGGTGCCGCGTCCCATCTGCTTGCCGGCGTTGGCCATGGCCAGCAGGTACTTGCGGTCGAACTGCAGTTCGGGGTGGATCTCGTCGTCGAAGGTGTAGCCGGGTCCGCCGGTGCCGGTGCCCAGCGGGCAGCCGCCCTGGATCATGAAGTTCGAGATGATGCGGTGGAAGCCGAGTCCGTCGAAGAAGGGACGCTTGGTCGGCTCGCCGGTCGAGGGATCGGTGAACTCACGCTCGCCCTGGGCCAGTTCGACGAAGTTGGCCACGGTCTTCGGAGCATGGTTGCCGAAGAGGTTGATGGTGATGTCACCGTGGTTGGTGTGTAGGACTGCGGTATGCGTAGAAGCTGTAGTCATGACTTCATTCTTCCACGCCGAGGCGGCGAATGCAGTTTCGCACCATGCCCGTTGCCCAACCTGTCAGGCGATCCGCAGACAATTCGATGACATCCGCTGTCCCCAGGTTTGCCCCGAGGCCGTAGACTGGTCGGTGATCACCTTGACCACCGACATCTAAGGATTGGGAACAGTTTATGTCGAAGAAGCCCACTCGAGATCAGCTCACTTCGAAGCTCGATTCCGCGAAGCAGACGTCCCTCCGAGTCCTGGCAGATGCCAGCGAGACCGCAGCCCCGAAGCTGCGTGAGGCCGCCGACAAGGCCCGCCCCCAGGTCGAGGCACTGGCAGGCAAGGCCGAAGAGTTCGCCGAGAAGGCACGTCCGCAGGTCGAAGCTCTGGCCGACAAGGCCAATGATCAGGTCCACAACTGGGCCGACAAGCTCGAGTCCTACCGTCCCGAAGCGACCGAACGCGCAGGCAGGTTCGCGTCGAATGCCGCGACTTCGCTGTCCGCGGTCGAGACCCCGAAGCTCATCGATGACCTCGCTGTCCGCCTCACCGGTGATAAGAAGGCCATGAAGAAGGCTCGCAAGGCCCTCGCCAACGCCGGCAAGCGCATCGAGAAGGACACCACTCGCAAGTCCGGCGGCGGAAAGGCCGCACTCGTGTGGACTCTCGTCATCGGTTCGGCCGCCGGAATCGGCTACTACGTGTGGAAGAAGGCCCAGCCGGTCGAAGATCCCTGGTCGACCCCGCTGCCGAACAACCGTCCCGCCGATGCCCGTCCGGTCGGTTCGACCCCGGCTTCGCGTCAGGCCGCCGCCACCGAGGTCTCGCAGACCGCCGTGCCGTCGACCAAGGCCGAGGCCGCGGACGAGGTTCCCGCTCCGAAGCCGGCTTCGAAGTCCGCTGAAGGCTCGGACGCCAAGCACTGAGTCACGACCGTCACCGAGGCGGCCCACCAATACGGTGGGCCGCCTCGTCGTTTCTACGGGTATTGAGCCCTTATTGCTACCTGACGGCGGCTCAGCAACCTCGCGTGGACTGGTCCCCAGAAGTTGGACTGCTGTGAGGTCAGCATA